>Ga0182030_10010365_pt1 | contig 18939 bp, 19 predicted proteins | sample 812S3MmetaG_FD_121299 | JGI IMG/M metagenome (GOLD analysis project Ga0182030, IMG submission 121299) | Permafrost microbial communities from Stordalen Mire, Sweden - 812S3M metaG (Illumina Assembly) | ecosystem: Environmental > Terrestrial > Soil > Wetlands > Permafrost | place: Sweden...
CAATATTCACGCCAAAGACAAGCAGCCCGTCGGCGATCGCCTGGCCCTCTGCGCGCTCGCAAAACATTACGGCAAGAGCGTCGCCTACTCCGGCCCCACTCTCGACTCCGTTGAACGGCTCCCAGACTCCATCCGCCTCCACTTTGCGCATACTGACGGCGGTCTGGTTGTTAAAGGTGACAAGCTGGAAGAATTCTCCATCGCCGGAGACGACCGCAAATGGGTCTGGGCAGACGCGCGCATCGACGGCGACACTGTCGTGGTCTCATCACCCTCGGTTCTTCGCCCCACACAGGTCCGCTACGCCTGGCAGTCGAATCCTGCCGCCACGCTCTATAATGGCGCGGGACTGCCGGCTGTCCCTTTCCGGACCGACACATGGCCCGGCAAAACGGAAGGACACAGACCGTACTGAATGCGGAAATGCAGCTGCGGCAATCCACTTGAGCAAATAGTCGCCGACATGGACACTTGCCGGTTTTACGTCCAAGTGGACTGAATCCGGAAGTTGATTGCGGCGTCGCTAGATGGTGAAGTGAATTCGGACCCGGACATCGAAGTTATGCGAAAACATCTTCTATGCAAGCGCCTGCGGCACTGCTTCGTCCCAACGCCCCTGGGCCTTTAAGATAAGTTCCACTACTTCGCGCGCGGCACCCCGCCCGGCAAGCCTGAGAGTCGTGAAGTGGCAGATCGCCGCCAACTCGGGTGCACCATCGGCTACGCACACCGCAAGTCCGGCTCGCCTCGCCAGAGGAATGTCCGGCAGATCGTCGCCCATATAGGCGACCTCTTCTGCGGTCACGCCCGCCTTTTGCACGCATTCTTCGAAAGCCTCAGTCTTCTTTGCCTGTCCCAGATATACATATGTGACTTTCAGTTCTTCAGCGCGCTTGGCCACGGCCGGAGAATGTCGACCGGTGATGAAGCCTGTCTGAATTCCCATCGTGTGGGCGAGTGACAACCCCTGCCCATCGTGCGCGTTGAAGACCTTCATTTCGGAGACAGCCGAATTTCCGGAGCCGTCAGCAGCAGTCGACGAAATCAGACAGACACCGCCATCGGTCAGCGTGCCATCCACATCCATCAGAAACAGTTTAATCTTACTGGCACGAGCTATCACCTCGGGCGAAGCAATATGCGCTAGGTTGACGTCGGACATGTACGAGGCTCCTCCTACCGTCTTCTGATGATGAACACAGTTTTGTCATCGATGCGATCAGGCTCGCCAATCTGTCTCAGGTGATCGTCATTTCGCAATGCATATTCCAGGACCGCGTTGCAGATTTCCTTTGCCGGTTTCTCTTTGTTTTCCTGGAAAATCTGTTCGATCTGTTGTCTTTCCAGGTCATCGTCACCGTCATAAACGCCATCCGTATAGAGGAAAAGAATGTCACCCCTGCTCATCAAGGTGATCTCATCCGAGTCAAAAGAGGTCATCTGACTCTTGCGCAGCGTGATGGATACATACCTGCTTCGGTCTGGATGGTCTTCAGCAATCTCGAGTCCGAGGGAAGGAAATTGCACCATGCGAGACCATCCAATCTCCATGAACTTCTCATATTCCGCGGAGAACACAAGCGGCGGCGGATGGCCGAAACTTACGAAGCGAAACAATCCGTCAGGACGTATCTCCCCGTACACCATGGTTGCGATCTCGCGGGAATTGTCCTCCGCATCGCAGCCCAACGCGTTTCTTGCGGTCACGGACTGTGCGAGCCTGAGATTAATTATTTCGAAGACGTCAGCCGTAGTTTTCCCGTTGGAATCGAGTTCGCAAAGCATAGCAGTATGAAAGGTGTCGTGCACAGTCGACGCAATCTTGGCCGCAATGCTCCCGTGTCCTTGCGCATCGACCAAAAGCACACCCGCAGTGGTGTATAGCTCGTGCAGGTTTTCGGCGATCCTGAGCCGTTCTGAGCTCTTCGCCTGCCTGTATTGGGTCGCTTCCGCAGGAGTGTAATCCGGTCTGGATTGCAGCCACTGTATATGAAGGTCGACTGCGTTCTGCGGTTTTGAACCTTCCGCAAGCGGCTCAAGGTACTTCCTTGACAGCTCGTTTGCGCGTCCGATGCGAGCATCGATGTTATAGCGCTGTTGAAAGTTGATGTACTCAAAAAGATCCCCGTCCGCATTTGCCGCAGGAATCGAGTTCCCGTGCATTTCGATTCCAGGCAGATGGGGGATCGCACCCTCTACGGGCTTCAGCCTCTTACGGAGATACTCGTCGAGACCCGAAGAGACGACGACACCGTTTTCATTCGCATCCATCCCGAGTTCCTCTCTGACAGGAAAGTATAGGGGGTATCAGATGGACGGTGCGACGTGCGGGCCGATTCTTTTCCAATCCAAACGGCTCGTGACGTAGATACCACCTGCAACGGGAGCACCGGCTGCTCGCAGTACGAGCCGATCGCCTTCGAGTTCTATCGACCGGCATTGGCGTCCACCGATCAGATTGGGAAGGAGTGAAACCGAGGGGATATGCGTGACCGTCGCCTTCACCTCGTCTACTTCATAAATCCCACAGTAGGCGATATAGCCGTTCCCAGACGTCTCATACTCCTCCGGAGTTCCATGATGCCAGTCAGACGAATGAAAGGCAGGCCGGCCCCTCTTCATCAGCTGCGCCGAGACGAATCCATCCGCCGTGTAGATCAGGAAACCTTGAGGATCAGGACCGAATGGAAGTGTATCCTCGCGACCGGATTGCTCATCTGTGTAGTTCACCAGACTCCACACACCTAAGAGCCGGTTGGCGTAAGTAGGAGTTCCTGTGGCGAGTAGCTCAGACTTGGCGATATCTGTCACGGCAATCATGCAGCCTCCCTTATTGACTTGTAGTCCGTGTAGCCATGCTCTGCGCCACCGTAGAAAGTAGAACGATCTGCGGAGCTAAGTGGATAATCCCCCTTGATCCGTTCGACAAGATCCGGGTTTGCAATGAACAGCCGACCGAAAGCGATGGCATCTGCGTGTTTCTGCTCGATTGCCCTGGCTGCGCTGTCCGGTGTGTAAGCAGCGGCAGAAAGCAGAGGCCCGCTGTAGATAGATCGGAAGAGTTCAGCATTATTCAACGCATCGGCGTGAAGTTCGTCCGTCAGACCCATCTCGGATCCACGAGCTTCGATCAGATGCAGGTAGGCAATATCGCGGATACTGAGCTCTTTGATTACGTAGTTGAAGAGATCTCTGGGCTTGCTTTCGTGGATGCCTCCATACTTCCCGAATGGCGATAAGCGCACTCCCAATCGATCCGCACCAATCGCTCCACAGAGTTCACAAACGATGTCCAGAAGAAACCGTGCCCTGTTCTCCTTTGACCCTCCATAGCGGTCGGTTCGTTGGTTCGTACCGTCCTCAAGGAACTCTTCGATGAGGTGGCCATTTGCTCCTTGCAGTTCCACCCCATCGAATCCCGCTTTCATCGCATTCAGTGCGGCCTGACGAAACTCCGCAACAGTGGCGGAGATTTCAGCAATTTCCAATGCTCGTGGTACTTCAGCTTGAACCTGCTGAAAGCCGCTTGTATCCAGCGGATGCGCGCTGGGCATAATACTCGGCATTCAGGTTGGTTGGCACGTTATTCGCGCCAGCGCGCATTCTCGTAAGAGGCGCCATGATGATTCGATTCGGAATCTCGATGGCTCCCAGGCGTAGAGGATTGAAGAGCGACTTCGTGGTCATCGTGAGCCTTTCGCGTTGTTGTCTTCGCTGAGGAGGAAAACAGGGCCTGCTATTATCCCTGTGCAACTGCTTCAAGAACGGGATAGTCGGTGTAACCAGGCGCACCGCCACCGTAAAAGGTAGTTCGGTCGTAGGAATTGAGCGGTGCATGAGTGCGGATTCGTTCGACGAAATCAGGGTTCGAGATGAACAGCCTGCCAAACGCGATTGCGTGTGCATGACCAAGATTGATTGCCGAGGCTGCGGTTTCAGGAGTGTAGCCGCCGGCCGAGATGACAGGCCCGTTGAACAGGTGACTGAAGAGCGCGGCGTTGTTGGGCCGCAACGTTCACGGGATCATTGTGCCAACCAAGCGCCGAGTGTACGCGTATGAGGGCGACTACCAACTTGTGAAGGAGCCATTACTCGTCAAAATCGCACGGTGAGGTGCTCATTCCGCGTGTCTGCGGTCAGAACCACATTTTTGAGAAAGTCCGGCTTCCCCTTGACGTACCAGATCGCGCCCGTGATGGATGCCGCTACCTTGATCGCCTTGACCTTGTTCCAACGGTCCAGTCCGCCATGTGCTTTCACTGCCAGTTCCAATAGATCGCTCATCGATGCTCCTTGTGTGTGTTCGGTTGAGGTGAATGAAAGCGCGAGTCGAGCGTAAAGCTGAAACGTGCTCAAACGCCTGCCAAGGCTGCCGGGAAGATGGCACAAACCTTTGTCAAGTTGTCATCGAGCAGCAGCGTTCTCCTGCTTGTACTGGTTAAGATCGCATTGGGAGTTGAGGAGCAGAGGGTCGCATTCTCTCCGGTCGTAGCGATCGAGTGCGACTGCAGGATCCTCAGCTTTCGAGGGAAGCTCCGGCACGCCTTGCTCGTAGACAGCACGCGCCACTTCGACAGAGTTGAGCGCCTCTCGGAGCAACTTGATCTTGCCATTGTCGGCAACCAAGCGTCCGAAGAAGAGCTGGTGGATCCTACGACCGGTCTTTGTTGAAGTCGCGGTGAATTCGTACTCTCCGAAGACCTGCTCAGGTGGATCGATCAGAATCGTCACGTTCTCGAACACGAATCCGGGATAGAGATCGCGCACGAAGGCGAAAAAGCCGCCTATCTCTTTGTGACCGACATACCTTCCTGGGAACCCGAAGTCCGCGATGTATGGCCTTTCGAAGGCGCCATCGTCACTGAACATCGCAGCGGCTGCATCTGGGTCGCCTAACCCCAACGCCATAAACTCGAGAAGTAGTTCTTTTGCAGTTTTCATTCGATAGTTCCTTCTGACCGACTCATAAGGGCTTACGCGGATGGTGAAGGGAAGTCGTCGCCGAACATTGGATTACCGCTCTTGGACTCTTCTCTTGTGGCTTCGTCCTGAATCACATCCCAGTGCTCCACCAGGATTCCGTCATTCATCAGAATGATGTCCGCTGCAATCCAATTCACCGGCAGACCAATTTTGGAGAAGCGCCCGTGGAGAATGACGTAATCGCCCTCGGCGACAATGACCCCGGCCTCGTGCTTTAACGAAGCCGGAAGGCTTTTGACCAGGTCGAAAAGGCCCTTACGCCCCGGCGCAATGTGAGCGCTGTGCTGGATGTAATTGGGAGACCAGAATCGCTCAGCTGCCTCGTAGTCCCGCCTGTTAAACAATGTGTCAAAGGCCTCCAGGACGGTTGCCTTGTTCTGTTCGGGCGTAGGATTCGGCATAACAGCACCCCTTCAATATTGGCGTCTACTCAGGCGTTGGTTCCGCCGTCCACGGTCAGATTCGCTCCGGTAATGTAGGCAGCCTCCGGACTGGCTACGAACGCTACAAGGGCGGCAACTTCGGCGACCGTTCCATAGCGGTTGAGCGCCGTGTTAGCCTTCTGTGGCGCTGCCCAATCACCCGAGGCTGGATTGAGATCGGTGTCGATCGGACCGGGCTGAACATTATTGACCGTGATGCCTCGGCCGCCAACTTCTCGGGACAACCCCTGGGTAAACATCTTGACTGCCCCCTTGGTGGCAGAGTAGGCGGCCAATCCGGGCGTCATGTTGCGTTCGCCGACGCAGGAGCCGATCGTGATAATGCGACCGCCGTTGTTCATGTGCTTCAGCGCAGCTTGCGTAGTGATGAAGACCGCACGGACGTTGAGGTTGAGCACGTGATCGAACTCCTCGATCGTCGCCTCCTCAAAAGGCTTGGGAATGGCCGTTCCGGCGTTGTTCACCAGGATGTCGAGGGAGCCGAAGGCCGCGACGGTCTGTGCCACCGCACCTTTGATTGCCTCGGCATCAACGGAATCAGCCTGGATGGCAATGGCCTCTCCACCGTCAAGTTCAATTGCCTTGACCACGGTCGAAGCCGAAGTGGCGTCCTTCGCGTAAGTAATGGCCACGCGCGCTCCATCGGATGCCAAGCGCTTTGCAATAGCAGCTCCGATACCGCGAGACGCCCCTGTAACCAGTGCGATTTTGCCTGCAAGTTTCTTTGACATAGAATTCCTTCCCTGGCTCGGCTAATGTTGAACAGCGTTGGTCGGATTACGATTCAGCGGAATGAAAGCTCTTCGTTCACCAGGTTGATCCAATACTGAATGCCGATTGGAAGCACGGCGTCGTTGAAGTCAAATGAGGCTGTGTGGATGTTATGGAAGCTCCCGTCATCCGACACTAGCTCTGGATGCGCATGAATATCTCTTCGAATTGAAGTGATCTCCGGAGTGAATACGTGATTTCGTTCATTTCCACAGATCTTGACATCGATGTTTTCCTCGTTTTTCAGAAGGCGAGCACTTGAGCTGTATTTCTGCCACCGCCCGAAGGGAAGAGAGGGCCAGGCAGGTCGCTGTGCGCTTCCTCCTTGGCCCCGGCATAGTAAGAGGTCGTGCCGATGTCTACTTGCTCGCAACTTCTGGAGCATGCTTCAGCGACGCGGCCGCAGCGATGAAGTCCGCTACTTCCTTTGGCTTGGCAAGCATCGCCACATGGCTGGTTGCAAGAGTTAGAGTTGTGGCGTCCATCCGCTTCGCGGTAACTCGCTCCTGTTCAGGCGCAATCATGCGATCGTTCGAGGCGATCACGAACCAGCTGGGCTTCGTGTGCCACGCTGCTGTGGTAATCGTGGCCCCGAGCACCGCGCCTTGTGTTGCACCCTGCGTCGCAATCAGGTCTGTCTTCTCAGCTAAAGGAAGATCCTGCGCAAAGTCTTCCAGGATGCCCTTTGGAGTGATGACCAAGAATCCGTCTTCGATCGGACGAATCTCAGCACCGCCAGGAGTGGGACCGTAGGGCTTGGCCAAACTCCCGGAGGATTCGCCTGCATCGGGAGCGAACGCCGCAACGTAGACGAGGCCAACGACTTTGGGATTGTTACCGGCTTCCGTTATGACGGCGCCGCCGTAGGAGTGACCGACGAGAAGAACCGGGCCATCCTGCGCATCGATAGTGCGATTAGTGGCTGCTACGTCGTCGGCAAGCGACGTCAGCGGGTTTTGAACGCAAACCACATGAAAGCCTTTGGCATCCAGAATAGGGATGACCTTGGACCAGCTTGAACCGTCTGCCCAGGCGCCATGCACAAGGACAATGTTCTTTACTGAAACGGAAGGTGCGCTTTGCCCTGAACTCTGTTGTGGCATCAGCGAGATCGAGACGAGAGCCGTGCCAATGAGGAGCGAGAATGCTCTACGGAGATTCATGGTGACCTGCCTTCTTTGTTTTGAAGAGTTGATTGCGTGCGATATCCAAATTGCGCTTGGTCCCGCTCGGCGTACAGAAGATTGTTCGTGCAGTGACTATGGAAAGGCGTTGTTTCCTCGTACACACCAACCACTGAAGAGACTATGAAGGAATCCTTCGACGATAGCGTGACCCGAAGGAATGCATTTGCAACGACACTAAAGTTGTTCGGCGAACACAACTATCGAGTGGGCTTTCGGCGGGCGATGAAGCAACACAAAGCCATCTATTCATTTTGAAATGGGATTAGGTCGAGACTCCCGAACTACGGCCGCTAGTGTCGCCGGCCTGCAGGGATGATGATTTCGCGGCGGCCAAACAAACGAGCGTCGGCCGAATACGCTCCAGGACCGAGCAATACTACTGCGGTGGACATCACAAGAAGATCGATTGCAGCAAGCGTGCTTGCATGGGCGTTTGGTCCTTGAGTCAGATGTAAGGAGATAGCGATCAGCAAGTTGACCAGTGCGGCCAGAACGCCTGCAATGGGAGTGAGGACGCCAACCAGGAGCGCCGCCCCGACAAGGATCTCCAGAAGGCCGATCACCCAGGGAGTTGACGCCGAGTCGCCGGACCCTGTGAGCGTGCTTACCCCTTGTAGGATTGCACTGAGAGAGACAGCTAGCCGTATGAGGAAAAGACCGATGCCCGGCCATCCGTCTGGAAAATTGGAGAAGAGCTTCTGCAGCCTTTGCCTCCCTGGGCACAAAGAGCGTACCAGCGATGAACGTAGGCTTTATCTTTTGCAATCGCATCCCTAGATCGTGTGCTTTTCTGCATATTCGAATATTCGCAAGCCACATGAGAAGTGCTGTTACCTAGAGTTGTATGATTCCCCGGCGTATCCCAATGGCGACCGCCTGGGTTCGATCACTAGCCCCGAGCTTATCCATGATGTGCTTTATATGACCCTTCACCGTCTCTTCGGAGATGAAAAGGAGTGCCGCAATGTCTCTGTTTCGATTTCCTCCGGCCACCTGCTGAAGAACATCCACTTCTCGCTTGCTCAACGCTTCATCGCTAAGATGGTCAGCCAGTTGTGAGGCGACTTCATGCGGGATGTGTTTCTTCCCCGCATGCACTTTACGGATCATCTCTACGAGTTGCTTTCTGGGCATGCTCTTAAGCATGTAGCCTTGAGCACCTGCGGCAAGCGCACGATGAATCTCGACGTCACCCTCAAAAGTCGTAAGCATAATAATGCGGGCCTCGGCGAACTCGGTGCGAATAGCAATCAGGGCATCGATGCCTCCGATGTCGGGTAACCTAAGGTCCATTAGCATGATGTCCGGTTGGTGCTCGCGGAATCCCTCGATAGCCTCGCGACCATTGGAAGCTTCGGCCACCAGCAGCATGTCTGGTTCGTTTCGGATGATAGCCGCGATTCCTTCTCTCATGAGCGGATGATCATCGACGCTGAGAATTCTTATCTGAGTCGCTTGATTCATTTGTAGTCTCGTTTCTTTTGCCCGTTTGGTACCGCCTCGAAGTTTTGATGCTTGAGCCAGACAATACACCTGGATATTGGGCCGCGAGATTGTCCTTCGAATGCAGTCCTGCCAGGGACGATCAGTTCTATCTCAGTGCCGGCGCCGATTCGGCTCCGAAGTTTGAGACTGGCGCCGATTCCCTCGGAGCGTTCACGCATTCCCGGGAGCCCCCAATGCCCACCGCGACCTGCGTGGAGTACTCGAGGGTCGATTCCGCAGCCATCATCGCGCACAAGGATGCGGAGATACCTTTCTGCGTACTCTAACTCCACTTCAATCGATTTCGCCTTCGCGTGCAAAAAGGCATTCGCTAACGCCTCGCGTCCGATGCGGTACACTTCGTCACGGATCAGGGGACGCAAAGGACGTGCGGCACTTTGAGCAATAACGCGATAGCCGACATTCTCTTCAGTGCTGAATTCCTGTCGCATGCGCGAGAATGCGGTTTCAAGGTTGCTGCCCTCCGCTTCGGGGGAACGAAGACCCTGGAGCGCATTTCGACCTTCTTCGATGACGTTTGCCATCATTCGTAGAACCCTTCCTACCAACGGCTTGCCGGGGGAGTCATCGGCTATTTGGTCTTCCGCAACATCGAGCTGCATCGAGGCGCTAAGAAAACCCTGAAGCAGCGTGTCATGTAACTCCTGTGCAATCCGTGTACGCTCGGCGATGCGCTCCTGAAAGCGAGCGTTCAGGCTCCGCGTCAACTGGTACATGCGCAGACGATAAAGAGCGATGATCAAGAGGACACAAGCCGACAGGAATAACGCACGAAACCACCAAGTCTGCCAGTATGACGGCGCGATGGTGAATGGCACGCTTGTTTCTGGGTCGTTCCAAAGACCCTCGGCGTTGGAAGCGAGGACATGGAAGCTATAGGAACCTGGACCGAGATTGCTGTAGATGACTTGTCTCCATGCAACGCTGTCGCTCCAGCCTTGATCAGAACCATCAAGTCTGTAACGAAACCGGACGCGCTCCGGGGCCGAAAGATTTGTGCTTTCATATTTGAACGTGATGCTATGAGTGCCCGCGGCAATCTTCGATGAATCCTTAAGGTAGATCGGGTTTCCTCCCGCCGACACCGATTCCACTCGAACCTTTACCGGCGCAGGATCGCCGGCGGGAGGTCTCGGATCGGTTACTGCGAGACCACCGCTCAGGCCGATCCAGACACGGCCGAGCGGATCGGCAACCACCGAGCGATCGCGCCGCACTCCCTCGGCTCCTCGAAGACCGTCCGCTGTTCCATAGCTCTGGATGTCCGAGTCATCGAGCGACCCAGTTTGCAGCCGATCGCGATCCAAACGAAGCACGTGGTCGGAGGTCGCAATCCATAGGGAGCCTCTTGTGCCTTCGGCAATCCCGAATATCTGTTCCCGCAGCGGCTCTGGCAGGTTCTGAGGTACTCTAATGTGCCCGCCAGAGAGGAACGCAAGGCCAGCGGAAGTCGCGATCCAAAGCACGTGCTTTGAATCCTCGAAAATTGTCCCTACATTCGACGCCGGCAGGCCATCAAGGGCTGACCGATTCACCCAATGCCCGTTCGCGTATGAGGTGATGCCGTTTTGAGTGCCGAACCACATCGTTCCGTCGGAACCTTCAACGATCGAGTTGATGGAGTTTGATGCCATTCCGTTGGCAACGGAATAATTCGTGAAGACGCCATCCTTCAGCCTGCTGACCCCGGCGCTCACCGTTCCTGCCCAAACCGTTCCATCACGATTGCGATGAACCGAATAGACACTGTTCTGAGACAATCCGTCCCCTTGGATATAAGTCCTTGCCGTGAATAAATTCTCGTTGATTGTCAGGTGAGTGAGACCACCGCGCTGTCTTCCGATCCAGACATCAGTCCCTCCACCGCTAATGGAGTAGACGACGTCGTGGTCCAGTCCGTCGAGAGTAACGCGCCCCACGTGGTTGTCTTTCAGCCAGTAGAGACCGCCGGTGAGAGGCGCAAACCACGTTCGCCCTGAAAGGTCAACATAGACAGGGCCGATGTCGTTTGAGGGAAGACCTTCGCCAGTAGAATACGTGCTGAACACCCCATCCCTCAGCCTTTCAATGCCTCGCGAGGCTCCATACCATAGATCCCCATCACGATCTTCGTAAACTGAGATAACTGCATTACCCTGGGTGTGCTTGACTTGGTCGAGTGAAGCCACACCGTCCCACGTAATCCGGACCAGTCCATGATCAGTTCCGACCCAAACGTTCGAGTCACGATCTTTAGTCATCGTCAGGATTTGCAGTTGATTCATGGAAGATGGCAGATCTAGTTTGACGACTCCGTTTCCATCCCAATACTCTATCCCCGCGTCAGTCCCGAGCCACAGGCCACCGTTACTCGCCGGAAGGAGAGTGTTCACACACTGGTTGGTGAGCTTTCCCGAAACGTCGGAAAGACGTCCTTCACTCATGCGGAAGAGCCCGGAATTTCGCGTTCCCATCCAGACCTTACTGTCTCGTGTCTGAGCAACCGATATGATGGTGCCAGTTACCTCTTTTGCGGTGGCTACGATCTTTAACTTTCCGTCCTGGTAGCTGAATATTCGCGCACTGAATCCAGAAAGAAGCAGCCTGCCTTCGTTGTCCTTCGACATCGCAGTGAACGCGGCTTCCCGCAGGTCGAAATGGGCAAACGCATCCTCAAATGTTCCGTCGCGATAAAGCAGTAAATGCGGACCATCGAGACGGATCCAAAGATTTCCTTCCACGTCTGACACGAGTCCGCGCACAGGTCCGATCGGAGGTAGATCCTTTAGTGGATGCTGAATCAGAGTAAAAGTGAAACCATCGAAACGCACCAGTCCCCGCTCGGTTCCGATCCAGAGATACCCGTCATCCGATTGGCAGATGGCATAGACCGTCCCTCCGACAAATCCCTGATCGGTCCCCCACCGGTCGTGGATATATTGCGACATGCCTCTGTTGGGGTCTAGCGCGCAAGCGGAGTTGACAAGGTAAATGCCCGCAATCCAAGCCAGAAGCCAGCCGCGTGGCCGGCGCCCTCGAATCATTCGATCAAGGAAGGTATTCAAACTTCTCAATGACGACCTCAGCCGGGCGTTGAGAGGTATTTCTCGAGTGGCGGAAGTCGTACAGGTCAATATGGACCTTCTCCGACGCAGGTGTTGGAATACCAGAATTGAAGACATGCTCGCTGACGTTCTTCGCCTTGTTCTGAACTACGGAACCGGGGAGTGTGCTAAACGACGCGACACCAGGTTCCCAACGGATAATGTGCGTCAGTACTCCCGAAGGAACGGAAAAGCGCGCGACATTCTCCGGGACATAGTACGGCTGGACAACATATTGCGCATTCTCGTTGTGGGGATTTCCCCAGCGACTCAGTTCTATGTCCAATTCTTTGCGCGTTTCTTCCCCTGCCTCCTCATCGAAGGTAAAAAGCCCCAGGACAGCTGAAGGGTCGAGATGAGCGCTATCCTGGACCACAAACCTGTAAGATCCATACCCAAGCTCACGAGTTAGAGCTATCTCGGCACATGTCCACTTACCGTCTCGCATTGACATTGTGAGATGCAGGTAGCCGTCTTTATCGGTCCATGCATTCGCGGGGTCATAGAAGTTTGCTTCGCCTCCTCGGGCACTCCCCGCAGCTCGGACGTTCCAGTCGTATCCACTGAAATGAATCGTTTTTATGATGATGGGCTTGGCAGGTGAGCCTTTTACGCTGGTGATCGCAACCACGCCATTTCCCACAATAGGAAGCGTTTCCAGCTTCGCTTCTGGACGATAGTTCGATTCCACTAGCAACGCGGCGTACTCAGCGCCAAGATGAGTTGAGTTCCTCCAGGTGGAATCAGCTTGAATCCTCGTCAACGGTTGGCTCTTGAAAGGCTGTACCCACCATGAACCGCCATGGGCGTACAGGACAATTTGCTGACCTGGCAGAGCACCGCTCACACGCCCTTCTATGTAGTCCAGTTGCATTGGGCCGCCGGGGTCGCTGGGGGGCACGCGTGTTATTTGGAGGGATGGTTTGGGTGGCCCCTGCTTCGAGTTGCAGCCTACGAGCAGGATGGCGACGATTGCCGGGAACAAAACGGGTCGCCAGTTCCAAAGGTGAGACGAAAGAGTGGGAAAGCTCTGCGGCATTTGGCAGATTCCTGGGTTGGATTGGCGAACAAAGAACGCGATCTTTCTCCGTGAGCTCACAAACTGGCACGGTCAGGGGGCGACCACCATCCGCAGAACCTTTATGCTCAGCATCGCACATTTCATGTGCAAACGCGGTGTGAATTGCCGGCGCTCTCTTTGTCGTGCCACGGTAGCGAGACGGGATGCCAACCGACGGCGTTACCATCCGAGCAGGCCGCTTGTTCCAGTTTGATTAAGAGACGGTGGGACGCCGGATTATCTCATCGCTGCCATTCGCGCCAACTGCCCGAGAACCACGCGAGCACCATGCACCATGCGGTCTATACTCAACACCCCTCGAAAGTGTGGCCGATTTTGAGCACGATATGGGCTTCCGAGAGTCCTGCAGAGGCCGTAATCTTGAGTCAGGATCATTTGTCAGAGTCACCGCAAGCATCGTAAATGAAGACCCCAGAAAGACAACTCTGGTCTGCTCGGAGGCCAGCTACCTATCGAGAACGCTTGGAAGGGCAACCATTCCAGCACTTATGAGGATAAAGATGGAAACCGAAAGGCAAAGTCGAGATCCCGCAGGAAGTGAGCAGGAGATGCCCGAGAAAGACTGGCAAGCAAAGGTGGAGCGCCTGCAGGAGTGTGTTTGTTTACTTTTGGAGAAGAACCAAACACTGCGGATGGCCTTGGTTGCTGAAAAGGGGGAGTGGCCAAACAAATCTGTGTTGAGTTGTATCGGATTGCACAGTACTTGGCCGTGCAGCAGGTAGAAACTGCCGACAGCGCGCGCTAGACGCTCAAGAAGGATTTCTGAATTCGCAATCTCTGAACTCTTCATGTGCTTCCTCGCAAGAGTGATCGCAGCAATCCTCGCATGGAGAGACGCGACCTATTGATATCGGAAAATCTTCTTGAGGGCATTTCGTTCAGCCCTCTGCACGAGATTCCTCGGCACCCTTCCACACTGTTTGGAGCTTCGATGAAGCAGGACCTAATCAACACAGACATTCCTTCGACATCCCCGCCGTTCAATGCCGAACTGGCATTCCCATACTTGACCGAAGAGATGATCACGCGCCTCAACGGGTATGGGCACAAGGAGACCTTCGATGCTGGAGTTGCCCTGTGGACCCGGGGTCAGCGCGAGGTCGACATGTTTGTGGTGCTCGAAGGAATGGTAGAGATATTTGCTCAAGGCGAAAACGGGGAGAGCAAAAGCATCGCAACGCTGCACAAAAAGCAATTCTCGGGTGAACTCGACTTGCTCAGTTCCCGGCGAACTCTCGTAAATGGTTGCACCGCGACAGCGTGCGAGCTCCTCCGTATTCCTCGTACTGAGTTGCAGCGTCTGCTCCGTTCCGAAGGCGATGTAGCGAACCTGATCCTGCAGGCCACGATCTGGCGAAGGCTCGGCATTGTTGCGCGTTCGTCGGCTGGCATTATTCTGCTCGGACGCAGCACCGCGGCTGACACCATGCTGCTGCAACGATTCCTTACTCGCAACAATTATCCTCATCAGCAGCTCGAGCCCACAGCGGAGCAGTTCGCGCACGCAGAGGCGGAGACTTCGTCCGCGGACGAATATCTTCTTCCAGCAGTCATCTTCGCGGATGGCAAGGTACTTCACCGGCCCACCATCGCCCAATTAGCCGACCAACTCGGCCTCACAGAGACGCTCGATCCAGAGACTATTTACGACATCATTGTGGTAGGTGCGGGTCCGGCAGGTCTCGCTGCGGCGGTGTATGGCGCGTCTGAAGGACTCTCCACACTGGTTATAGAGGGCATCGCTCCTGGTGGACAAGCAGGCACAAGCTCGAAGATTGAAAACTATCTTGGGTTTCCTACCGGTGTTTCTGGCCTGGAACTTGCAAATCGCGCGCAAGTGCAGGCACAGAAGTTCGGCGCTAGGCTTGCCATTTCTAGGGACGCCGTCGCGATCGACCAGAAGGGCGGATTGCTTCAACTGACTCTCGCTGGCGGCGCCACCGTGCGTTCGCGGACCGTTGTCATTGCCACGGGCGCGCAGTACCGGAAGCTCAGCGTCGACAATTATGACCGCTTCGAAGGACAAGGTATTCAGTATGCGGCAACCGCAATGGAGGCGACACTCTGCAGGAACAACGAGGTCGCCGTCGTTGGAGGGGGCAATTCCGCCGGACAGGCGACAATCTTTCTGTCCGGAATTGCCAGGCATGTTCACCTCATCATCCGCGGCGCGTCGCTTTCGGACACGATGTCGCGTTACTTGATTGACCGGATCGAGAGTTCGACGCGCGTCACGCTTCATAGCAACACAGAGATAGAACGACTTGATGGCAGCTCATTTCTCGAACGCGTGACCTGGGTGAACCGCATGAATGGATCCCGCGAGACCCGCCAGATCGGCAGCACATTCGTGATGATCGGAGCAAACCCCAACACGGGTTGGCTCTACGGTACAATTGCCCTCGATAAAAAGGGCTTCGTGAAGACCGGAAACACCGAGGCCTTCGAGAACTCCCGCTATGCCACCAGCGTCTCAGGCATCTTCGCAATCGGCGACGTTCGATCCGATTCCGTAAAGCGCGTGGCCTCCGCGGTAGGCGAAGGCTCCGTAGTTATCTCCGACATTCACCATTACCTGGCAGGACATGCCGCTGTTGCCGCAACTCCAGACTCGACGCTGGCAGCGTTGCAGCAGGCAACCGCCGCTGTGACGTAGCGATGCGTACATTCTGGCGAGTGTCAGTGTAATTAATCCGGTACCCTCGATTTGAAATCGGCCATCGAGTTCATGGATCTAGACAAGCAGGAATTCTAGTAAAAGTCACTTTCGGCAGCAATTCCGAGTTCTTAGAACCGCGTGAGGTTGTCCAATGGCAGCGAACAAACATACTGGTAAAGAAGAGGTGTTCGGGAAGCCCGACGTTGACGCTCCCAAATGTTGCCCCATTGCCGAGGTGAACTCAGGGAGTTGGGTACCGGTATCACGCCGGGCGTTCTTAGGAACGGCGGCAGTCGCGGGGTTAAGTCTGGTCACACCGTCTCTGGCGGGAGAGTCTCCCGAGCAGGAACCAGCGAATCAAAACCATAAATTCCATCCGAATCACGGAAACCTCGGGGACGAAGATATGAGCGGAGAGAACACCATGGCAGAAGAAATCGCAAAGGCCAAGATTCGAAGAGCACTGCTTGCTGGTCCCGATTGCATCACCCGGGAGGCCACCGTAGCCGAAATGGATGCTCAAGGTAAGATGACCGTACTGCGTCCAGGCAAAAACCATTGGGTGTGCATGCCCGGAAACGAGAACATCATTGGGCAGGCGGATATGTGCGCCGATCCGATGGGATTGCAATGGATGATGGACTGTTTTGCGAAGAAGCCTAGACCAACCAATGCATCCCCCGGATTGATCTATATGCTCAACGGCGCGCTGCAGCGAAGCTACACAGATCCATTCGACCGGACGAGCCCTGCCATCCCGATCGGTCCACATTGGATGATCCTCCGGCCCTTCGATTCTGAAACTGCCGGCTTGCCAACAGTAATGCGCGACGCAGGAACGCTGGTCATGTTCGCTCGCACGCCTTACGCACATCTGCACGTATGTGGTTCGCCTTGGGATGGTAACGAATATCGCCCAGGTGATCGTGGCGTTTGGACAATGACCTACAGTCGCGCGTGATTGAGACTTCCGATTGGAATTGGCTAGATTGAGTAAGCGGGGGATAAAGCAGGGGATACGCAGCAATCAAGAATCGCAAGGGCTGGGAAGGCAACGATGGTCATGGAAGCAAATACTCCGCCGGATCCTGCGCTGAAGACGGACACGGATGACCTCGACCCTACGGCCGAGCAAGTCGTAGTGGCTTACCACGAGAGAACGAAACACCACTACGACCGCTATGCCGCTGCGCTTGGATACCTGGATTGGGCTAAACAACCAGATCCGTTCCGTCGTTACGACGGAGCACCGCTGGTTCGCCTTCCTATGCCCGACGCGGGGCGAACGCTTCCGTACTGGCAGCTCTACGTTGCGGACGGCGTGGTGCCGGCTCCGCTTTCGGTCGACTCCATCTCACTCTTCTTGCGCTATGCATTCTCGCTAACAGCCTGGAAACAGTTCGAGGGAACCACATGGTCTCTGCGTTCCAATCCGTCGAGCGGGAACCTACACCCGACGGAGGGATACGTGCTCTTGCCGTCGTTGGACGCTATCCACAACCGTCCCGGCGTTTACCACTATGCAGCGAAGGCGCACGGTCTGGAGCTTCGAGCGGATTTTGACTCTTCGGTCTGGGCGGCCTTGACGGCAGCGTTTCCTGAGGGCTCATTCCTCGTGGGGTTGTCGTCCATTCTCTGGCGGGAGGTCTGGAAGTATGGCGAGCGTGCGTTCCGGTACTGTCAACACGATGTAGGCCATGCGCTGGGAACGATACGATTCGCGGCGGCTGCCCTCGGGTGGAAACTCCTCCTCCTCGACCGTGTGGGTAGCGCGGGCATATCACAGCTTCTAGGACTCGACCGCGAGGCCGACTACACAGGCGCGGAGCGGGAGCATCCCGAACTCGTGGCGCTTGTGGTCAGGGAGAAATGGGCCAGCGACCGGCGCCTCTGCCTGCCCAAAGAATCGGTATCCCGGGTAGCCTCTTCTCAATGGTACGGCTCGGCCAACGCGCTGAGTCCCGAGCACGGCGTCGATTGGCCAGTGATCTACCAGGTGGCTGTCGCCACTACGAATTCGGGGATTGCGACCAATGAAGAGTTCTCTAGGTTTCCTTCGGAGGAAGATCTCTTCGGGGAGCCAGTTCGGTCCGGAGTCTTCACTGCGGAAAAGGTCATCCTGGGTCGCAGAAGCGCGGTGAGCATGGACGGAGCCACAGCGATTCCTGGAGCGACCTTCTTCCGGATGTTAGCTCGTCTCGTACCCACCCGAAACGGCCGATCTATGCCGTGGGACGCCCTACCTTGGCGCCCACGCATTCACCTGGGCCTCTTCGTGCACCGGGTGAACGACTTGCATCCCGGTCTCTACATGCTCGCTCGGGATCCGGAGAGGGTCGAGGCACTCCGGCAAGCGATGCGGCCTGAGTTCCTGTGGCTGCGCCCTCCGTCGTGTCCGCATGGCCTTCCGCTATTCCTACTGAAAGAGGGGGACTGTCGTACTCTGACTGCGAGCGTCTCCTGCGGGCAAGAGATCGCGGGGGACGGGGCCTTCAGCCTTGGGATGATCGCCGAATACATGGACAGTTTGGTTGTCTATGGTGCCAGTTTCTACCGAAATCTCTTCTGGGAGGCCGGCCTCGTGGGCCAGGTACTGTATCTCGAGGCGGAAGAGGCGGGGATCCGTGCGACTGGGATTGGCTGCTACTTCGATGATCCGGTTCACGAGGTGTTCGGCATCTCTTCGCGCGATTGGCAGAGCTTCTACCATTTCACTGTCGGTGGTCCAGTCGAGGACAGACGCCTTACCGCATTGCCTGCGTACAATCCGTGAGAAGCAGGATGAGCAACGACGGTATCGCCACTGTCGGTCGCATAATTTGGAAATTTGGTTTATGTGCTCAATTCGGTGGGCAGCGGAAGTATAGTTGCCCTCAATTTGCACCCAGACGGACACTTGCAGCAAATTGAAAATTCGACGGCATATCTGACCGCAACCAACTCCGGAGGCTCATCGCTGTCGATCAGCCCGAACGGACGATTGCTTGCAGTTTCACCTGCTTTTCTTTTGCCATCGGGGCTCTCCCTGACGCAATAGGAGAGGGAGTACCTCAGCTCTTCTAGTGCAAGGAAAGAGCCGCCCAACTTTGTGCGTGATAAAGGAGGTGGATTCAATCGGTCGACGCAACACCTGCTTGCAGTCTACTTGCAGGAGTCTGGAAACCCAATGTCTTTCTGGGACGTTGATTCAAGCGTAGCGATATTTGGTCGAGCTGCGCTTGAGAGA
>Ga0182030_10010366_pt1 | contig 18937 bp, 17 predicted proteins | sample 812S3MmetaG_FD_121299 | JGI IMG/M metagenome (GOLD analysis project Ga0182030, IMG submission 121299) | Permafrost microbial communities from Stordalen Mire, Sweden - 812S3M metaG (Illumina Assembly) | ecosystem: Environmental > Terrestrial > Soil > Wetlands > Permafrost | place: Sweden...
GATTCCCACATTCCCTCCGCCCCGGCTGCTAGCATGAATCAATTTCAAATCCCGAAAGGACAAAACCCGCTTCGCCTACCCTTCGCTTCCTTCAGGCTCATCTTTGGATTGGAAAAGACTGGATACGCGGAATCTACGGGGTCTGGAGCCGCCTATGAATTGTTAAAGTCGGCGCTCCAAAGGCTCGCCGATAAAGGTGCGCCTTCGACCGTTATGCTCGCTGCGAAAATAAGAAATGGCTGTGCCCTCCATATCGTTGAAAACAAAACGGATGGCATGATCGAAGCCTACGGTCCGCTAGGCTGCAAGTTCGACGAGAATTGCAAGTCGAGTCGATGGTGCGACGGTTGTGCCGGAGGATGCAAAGGGCACGTAATTGCGCCAATTCGCAATGAGAGGACCGACCATTCTGTGTGTCCCTTCCTCCCCAAACCTTCTCTCCGCTATCGCCAGAGATCGGGGTCTTGCAATGCGCGCCGGGCACACCTCTTCGACCTGCTACTCTCAACTGCACGACAGCCATTTGAGCGGAATGAGGATTTCAACTCGAATTGTGAGCCAGAACGTCCCGAGAAAGCCGAGGATCTGGATAATCAATGAGCCTTAGTGTTCAATTCATTTATGACACGCCTCAACGGGAAATCGCATCAATTCTCAGTAGCCTTTATCAGTCCTGCGTCTCCGCGTCATATGTGGCAGGCTTTATGACGGTAGAGGGCATTGAAGCAATCGCAGAGCCCATCGCGGTTGAACCGTCAAAACTCGCAACAATGGTAATCGGTGCGGGCACTTGGCGGGCTTTCGAGGCTTTTGATCGACTCCTTGGGGTTGGAATTAAACCAGATCGGCTCCGGGTACATTTGGGTCATAGTCGCCCTACCGGAACTGGGGCGCGGTATTCGTTCTATCGGTATCACCCTATGCTGCACAGTAAAGTCTACCTGTTTGAATTGAGGGACGGGAACACCGCGGCATTCGTCGGATCGCATAACTTAACAGGATTCGCATTGTGCGGGTTGAACGGTGAGGCCGGCGTTTTAATGGAAGGACCAGCGTCAGGCTCCCCTTTCCCAGAGATACGCACACACATAAGTACGGCAGAAGCTCGTTCAGTTCAATACGATCCGAGTCAGCGCGACGCGTACGCGTGGTGGGCGGGACAATTCTTGGAAGGCTTCGCTGACAAATTCAATGATCTTCCACGCGAAGGTGAGGCCAAAAACACCATCGTCATTCTTGCTGAGACGACTGAGCCCGATCTTCCGGTCCCTGGTGACGTGATCTACTTCGAACTTCCTTCCGCCATTGGCAAGGTGCAATCGTTGCGTGCTGAAGTGCACCTGTTCATTTTCGATACTCTTCCACATTCGCCCATTGAAGCACTTCATCAGCTTGGGCAATCGCGTGCATCATTCTGGTGCAAGACCATCGGTGTGGAAGATGATCGCGGTGGCACGGAACTGCGTGCGGGGTGGCTTATCGATGGCAGACGACCGGCGTTACTACGAGCCCCCAACCCGTTCCGTCCCACTCCAGCTCCTGATATGCAGCAAGTGCGGGTAAAGACGTTCAAGGAAGTTCGTGGCGACTTCGAATACCTATTTGAGACGGCTAAGCTATCTTTTGATCCAGTGTTCGACCGCGAGGATCCTCTTACTTTGGGAGACGATTTTGCTGAGCGATTGGAAGCTCTAAAGATTGTCCCACCTGAGCATTATCCTTGGTTTCGTGTCACCGGAATCCGACGCAAGGAAGAGCCGGGCGAGGACAACCAATACAAAGAGGCGCTTAGGAGGCTGTCCCCATCAGGCGGCTCCTTCATCTTGATGTCAATGCGGCGCCGATCAACGCCCGAATAGGAGACTGAGTATCGCCAGTTCTGTAGTGTAGATCTTCATTTCTCAGCCGTTCGCTCTAAAGTTCAGTAGGATTGAATTCGCTCCAGTGGAGGCCGGGAGTCCAGTGTCTGGTTACTGAATCGTGGCCCAATGTCGAGTGGAGGCAAGGCAAAATGAAAGCGCGGAGAAGAGTACCTACTTCTTCGAGAGAGGGGACATTGCTCCCTAGGTACAGTCTGCTGATAAATGCATTCCATTGCCCCCTCTTCTGCGGATCATTGAGGAATTCCCCGGTCAAGGCAAAAGGAACATCTTGGGGAATGGCCACTCCGCGTCTTTCAAAAGAAGCGAGGATCGCGCGGCCTAACTGAGCCATTTCAAAGGTCCAGGTGTTTGCCATAAACCAGATGTCATAGAAGTCCTTCATCCGGCTGTTGCGAATATCCAGTACAACCATTGCATTGAATTTCTCTGCGATGACGGCTTCGCGTGGATAGGCACGGATGACCGGTTGCTCCATAGGGAGTAAAACTGGAAAGGACGCGAATTCTGGTTCTGGATAGACGGCGTCGCCGAAGCCAATATCGACCTGCATCGGTATTCTCGCGCCTGCCAGGACAGCGTGAAATCTCACGCGCACACCTTCGTACTCGTCCTCTTCTTTGATTCTTGTCCCCTCGACGGATTCGTTGTCGAAGAGAATGCCGTCGCTCGTTTCGACCCTGCAGATGGTTCGGATTGATTCCTCGACCTCATGAATGGCGGACGAGCCCCTGCCGAGCAGGTCCAAGTCCTTCGTTGGCCGGTGCGTTTCACCTGTCCAGAGCGTAAATAGCGTTGCTCCCTTAATCACAAACTTGTCCCGGTAGATCGATCTTCCTAGCCGATACAAGAATCGTTCGATCGCATATCTTCCGAGGATTCTTTGGTAGTCTTGGCCCTTGCTTTGGGCCAGAACAAGCAACCGGGCCCGGATTGAAGCTGCGGGATTCTTGATTGGCTCGCGGGTCATAGTGCCTCCATGTACGGGCGAATGACATTGCTCACGCGGCAGATTTTGGCATAGCGATGGATTTCGTTCACGGTGGACTTCCTTTGGCGGAGGCAGTCTTTCAGGGCCTCAATGGCGATGTCCAGGCCGATCTTGTTGCGAAACTTGAAGCAGTCTGCCACGGTCTTTGCGGCGGAGTATGTTTGCACAGTAACGCCTTCAACCGGATGTTTTTCGATACCTGCTGAGAGTGAAGGTTCGGTCAGACGAACCACTCTGAGGGATGGCGATAGAATGGCAGGTTTTCTTGCCCCTTTGCCGAGAGCGATCCAGACAGAGGCCGGGCTTTGCGTCGTGATTTCGTGAAATGCGAGAGCCGAAAGAAGGCACAGCACGGCTTCAGGCACACGCTTCGCAACTTCCGCGTACGAGTGACGTTCCGTGATCGCGGCGTCTGGCAGGCTATAGATCCCACGGCTCGTCCGGTTGAGCTTCCCCTGACGGTGGAGGCGTATCAGGTACTCGCGCGGTATGCCGATGATCTCAATGTCGCGGGGCCTAACCATTCCGTTCTTGCGGACATACTGCATGATTCTCTCAATTGGCATTGTAGTGGTCATCGCATCAATCCGTCATTATTTAATCAGTTATAATGACATATTGCAACACCTGTCGCGAGCGCCCGCAAAATACGCCTGTAATGAATTCCCCAAACGGTGTCTGGAGAATTCAGATTTTGCAGACACTGTCTGCAAAATCTGAACGAAGAAGTTCACATCATCCCGATTCCCTGGGCAATGGACGGCGCTTGGTTAAATTCAAGAGCCGAGGTCTTCGAGACATCGGAGCTGAGTTGAGGGCTGAGCTTGGACATGTCGTCCGTGAAGATCGTCGCCTCGTGGCTGGCGCGAGAGATGGAGACGTAACCGAAACGAGAGTTGAGCAGGTCCGGGTGAACGCCGGTATCGGCATTCACGAGCACCCGCTCGGCGGTGAGTCCCTGGGAACTGTGGCTGGTGACGGCGTATCCGTGGTCAAAGTGGCGATGGTCCAGAGCATTGAATTCGAGGTGGCGGTTGTTGTCGAGACGCGCTGAAATACGGCCGTCCGGCGAGATCGACTCGACGGCAGCTAGGTCACGATTGGCCACGCCGAGTGACTTGTCCGGCGCGGTGAACTGGATGCGGTCGCCTACGGAAAACTCGCGGTCAATCTCGCGGTAGACGCTGACGCCAGTCAAGCGGCGCGGATCGTATGTGGCCTGTTCACCGGAGAGCCTTTCGACGGTGAGCAGGTTGGCGGCGGGGTTGATGCCTACCACCGTGCCGTAGGCTCCAGCTTCGATTCCGATAGCGTTGCTGCCGCGCGCGTAGCGGACCACATCATTGATCTCGTAATGGCTGGCCCAAGAGCGTTCGGCGCCGGTCATGTCCTGGCGCTGAACGAGTACGCGGAAGCTGTGGTCTTCCGACGCGAGGGTTCCATTGGCCTTCAATTCCTCCCGAACTGCGACATTTAACTCGCGGCGCGAGGCATTGTCGGGTGAGACAATCAGGGTCTTTTCAGGAGACTCGACGTAGCTCTTGGCGATTGCACGGATGCGCTCTTCGGTTCCGGGAATCTCTTTGACGCGGCCCTGTTGCTGGAGCGAATCAAGGGCCGCGGATACTTGACCTGTGGCAAGCAGCTCGACCGCTGACTTCAGCGTCGGGTCTTTCTGCCGAACGATCTCATCCAGTTTGGCGGTGCGCATTCCCGCTTCTTGCAACTGCTCAAACGGACGGCCTGCTTCGACGCCCTGGTGCTGCCGTGTGTCGCCGATCAGGAGCACACGGTCGTTAGGGCCGAGACGCGCAAGCAATTCTCGCATCTGGTTGGTGCTGGCAAGGCTCGACTCATCGACGAAGTAGAAATGCCGCTGCTCCTGAGGGGCATGGCTCGGGGAACGGGCAAGGAACCCTTGCAGGGTTCCCGACTCAACGCCAGCATCATTCAACTGGCGGGCCGCGCGGGAGGTCGGGGCGAGGCCCTCGACCGCATAGCTGTGCGATTCGGCGGCGTCGCGGACAACAGAGAGCGTGGTGGTTTTGCCCGCGCCGGCGAAACCCTGGATGCCCTGAATTCGGTCTGGCGAACTGAGCACATCCTCTACCACCGTCCTCTGGGCGCGGTTGAGATGCGGATGCTGGTCGGCAAAAGTGACGGCCTGCTGGCGCGTCAGAACCGGCTCAACCTGGCTTTGCCCTTTGCGGACACGGCGGACGATTTCATGCTCTGCTTCGATGGTCTTGGCGGTGGTGAACTGGCGCGCCGGTAAACTTTGCGAACGCTCGACAGTCTGGAATTCTCCAGATGCAAGGCGGGCACCCATTTGGCTGCGCGCGGCTCCGTGGTGCGCAGGAAGATCTTCGTCGCAGGCTGCGAGAGCATAGCTTCGGAGTCTTCGCCGTACCTGGCTTCCATTTGGCTGCGGCCCTGGAAGCCAAGTATCACGGGGTTCTGCGATTTTCGATTCTCAGTGATCGCAGTGTGGAGCTGTGGCAACCTTTGCAGGCTAGCCAGCTCATCGATGACGAACCAGACAGGTTTCTGGTCGGGCATGGGTTCGTTTAGCAAACGCAATACCAGAGTGTCGATCCACAAACTGATGAGCGGACGAAGCGCCTCGCGCATTGTCGGCCGCGATGTAATGAAGATCCAACCGCGCCTCGTCTCGGCCCACTTGGTTGCTGTCCAGGCAGAGGTCGTCTCGCTTTCTTTGGGAAGCAATCGGAAGCTGTCGGCGCTCATAGTGTTCGCTGACTGTGAGATGCTGCCAGCGGTGCCAGTGGTGAAGGCTTGGGAACCACTGGTGCTGATCGTTCCGCCGCCCTCGGTAATCTCACCTGCTCCGGCAATCACACCTAAAGCGATAGACGCCCCGAAGATTTCAAAGTAATGGTTGTTGACCTTGTCTTTTAACCCCTCTTCGCCGATCTGGTCGAGGCCGTGAAACTGGTCGAGATCGACCGAGTAACCGTCAGGCATAATCAAGCGATGAAAGACAACCGCAATCCGTCGTTGCTGCCCGAACCCGGCCGAGCCAATTTTCTTTGCTTCCCCAAGGACGACAGTTCCCTCCGGAATGATGACGTGCTGGTGGTCATGGGAATACAGCGGGTTTGAAACAAGAACCTTCACTGGGCCGGAGGCGTCGCCGTCCAGGCGATTCATGAGGACCGTGTCGAGAATTGAACCTTCATAGACGAGATAGGGTTGCCCGCTAGCTGAATCGATATTTGCCTCCATCGGACGTTTGTACCCTCCCGCCTGCTCTGGGGGATCTCCAGGGGCTCGCGGTGCCTGTAGGCTCGAATCTTCTTGCCGCTGCGCATTCTGGGCAGCAGGAACATATTGCGCAGCGGGCGTCTGACCCGAGATTTGCTGCGGTTCCTGGGTACGGGCGTACACGAGATTCGAAGCGAAGCGCGACTCGTCGGCGCGCTCGCGTTCTTTCGCGGCGATGAGCTGTGCCTGTTGCTGTTTCGGCGATAACTGGGGTTGTGGGTTCGCCGGCTGTCCATATCCTGCCGGACCGTAGCCCGGTTGCTGGCAGGGCTGCGCCGGATTGGCCTGATTCGGAATGCAAGGAACTGCAACGCCAGTCGGCCCGTAAGCCGCGGCGGCAGCCCGTTGCGCCGGCGTCGCAGACGCCAGCGCGGGATCGTTGGAATTCGCGGTAGCTTCTGCCTGCTGTTGAGCCTCTTTGTCACGCTCAGCCTTGAGCTGGTTCTTCAGATCTTGAACGTTGTTGTCGGTGTTGTCCTGAAGAGTGGGCTGGGGTGGCTGACCCTTCGCTGACGCCTGCGGCGTCTTCTTAGCGGTCGAGCTGAAGAGTGCCGCTGCGATCACGAGCAGCGCCGCGCCAAGGTACACGAAGGTCTTGAGATTCTTTTGCAGCACTCCCTTGGGATCGATTTTCGTGCGACGCAGTTCCGGCTCGGTCACAGGCAGAACTGGGGGAATGACGTTGTTCTCGGCCATGGCGATTATCCCTTCCGTGTGAAGTCCATCCGCTTCTTGCCCAGCTCGACATACCCCGAGTCCAAGACCTTCGGGATGATGTACGTCCCATCCCGAAGGTCGTAGGTGACCAGGTCCGGCTTGCCGTCCTTCATCTCGTAGATGCTGAATTTCTCCGGCGCATTCGTCTTGATGTACGTGAATTTGTCGTCGTGATAGATCGACTGAATATCGAAGGGCGCCTCATTCGCCTTGAAGGTGTAGTCGAACTTCAACTGCACCGGGTACGCGCTCTTATATTCGTCCACTGCCTGCTCAACGTGAGATTGCAGAGCGGCGAGCTGCTGTCTACTCTGCTCAAGTTGTGCGGCAGGTACAAATTGCGGGGGGCCGCTAGCTGCGACAATTGCGGAGTGGTCGGCTGGTTCGATCAGGACTTTCAGGTCCGGCGCATCGGCGCTGCCTGATACGTCCTGCAACGTGAACGAATAGATGTTGCCCTTATCGGTGATGAGGTTGAGGTTGGAGCTGATACCCGCCTTGGCCGGATGCACGAAGCAGAAGTTGCCGACTACATCCACGATCCAGAAGTCCTTGTCGCCGGTCGCGGCCTCCATGATCTTCTCAGAGGGCGGAACCTCAATCAGCGTTGTGTACTTCAGCTTGGCGTGGATCGGAACGATGTCCTGGGAGTGGTACTGAACAGTGCGCGCCGATGCCTCCTGCGCAACGGCCGCCAGTGATGGAAGAGCCAGGACGAGCCAGGCGATGAAGATGAGTTTACGGTTCATGCGGCAGCTCCTTTTGGGTTGGGAGTGATGGTGCCGGCCCGCGTGCGGGGCCGGAATGGGAAGTCTTCGGCGAGCCGCCGCAAGCCCTCGGCAATGCCGAATCGCTCGAAGTAGTCGCGCTTCTTCAGGTTGTCGCGGGCGTTGTTGGTCGCCATCCAGTGGGAGACGGAATCGACGTTCAACTGCACCTTCTTTGACGACTGCGCCTTGCGGATGAGCATCTGGCCGGGGGGAACAAGCCCCGCAATCAAGTCCAACTCAGTGTCGTTCAGGTGAAACGCCTCCCGATACACGTCGCGGTTCATCTCCGGGTTAGCAAGAAAGATCTTTGTCGGGCAGCTTTCAGAGACGATCTGCAACATGCCTGATTCCTCAAGCTCCTTGATCGACTGCGTAGCCAGAATCATCGCCGCATTGTGTTTGCGCCAGGTCTTCTGTGCCTGCACGACATAATTCCGGATGGTCTCGTTTTTGATGAAGAGCCACGCCTCGTCGAGGAGAAACATCTTGAAGGTTGCGAGTTTCGAGGGATCTGCAATCTCGTTCGATGCCCGGTGGAGAATATAGAAGAGCAGTGGCTCCAAGACATCGGGCGAGTCGCCCCACCCTGCAAAATTGAATGTCTGGAAGCGGCTGAACGAGAGCGTGTCTTCGATGTTATCGAAAAGGAATCCATGCTGCCCGCCCCGCGTCCAACGTTGCAGGCGGTCCTTCAGCTCTCCAATAATGTTGCTGAAGTTGGAAACAGTTCGCTGCTCTGGTTCAAGCACGTAGAGCCGTTCGATCGCATCCCACAACTTGCGCTCTTCTTTGAAATCCAGCCGGTAACGCTGCTCATTACCCTCGATGAGCACGCGGAAGAAGCTGAAGAGGAATTGCAGGTTCTCTTTGCTCGGTTCAAGCGAGAACGGGTTGATGGTGAAATCGCGCGCCTCCTGGCCGACGTTCAAGTACGAGCCGCCGAAGATCGAGGTTAGCGACTGGAAGCTTCCGCCGATGTCGAAGATGAATGTCAGGGGCGCGTACTTCTGCGCATTTTGCAGGATGAAGTTGCAGAGGTACGACTTTCCGGAGCCCGTCATTCCTAGGATGAGCGTGTGAGCATCTGTGAGATAAAGCCTGTCTTTGAGACATTGAAGTGGCGACGGCGCTTGTTGACTTCCTTGCGGGCCTGTTCCGCTCTCATGGGCGTCCATTCAGTTACCACATAGAAATTTGCAGCGATCTTGAGGAGTGAATCGAGCACAAGAGGTCGCGTCTCTGTGATTGCCTCTTTCATGGTCAGCACTCGGACGAAATGATCGCCAACGCGCAGATGGTCGCGCTCGGCCTCAAGGGTTGAGTTGACTACCTGGTAGTCGAGAAACTGCGTCGATTGCGGCTTGCCTGCAATCCGCCAGTCGTCGTAGTTGAGTAGCCGCCGCAGGAACACGAATTGCCCCTGCTGATTCAGAACCTCGATCCCGACGAAGTCGCCGAGTTGCCGCGTGAATGCCTGGACACGCTGGTCAAGGTGCGCAACCTCGGCCTCGATCTGTGACCGAAGCAGTGTCTTCATGCTGCTGCCAGCAAACTGCGTCTTCAACTCGTCGATAGCTCCGGCAGGATCACGAAGCAGGCGGGCCAGCGCGGCGCCGATGCCGGTCTTGGACCGTGCGCCTTCGAGGACGATGCAATAGAAGATCTCAACCTGGTAGAGCCGGTCACGCTTCGCCTCAAAGAACTGCCTCCGCTGGTCGATGGCTGCTTCTACTACTGGGTCGTCGTAGTGGGCGAACGGGATCTCGGGCCGGTTTTGCTTGAACAGATACTGGTAGACATGGAAGCCGGGGCCAAACGCCTTGAGAGCCGCTTCCAACCTTTTGACGGCATACTCCTGTTCCGCGTGGTCGAGGCTCTCGTAGTCCACGCCGGAGACGCGCAACACCATCCCCACGTCGCCACTTTTGGTCAGAAACGCAGTCTCATTCCAGAATCCATACAAGTTGATGTGGTCGTTCAGCGCGGAAGCCTCTTTCCACGGCTTGATGACCTTGTCGAGTCGCAGCATCAGACCACCTCCACGCGGGGAATGCTCTGTTTGGCGGCGTCGTAGCGCACGTTGTAACGTTCCGATTTCGCAAGAATGCGCAGAAATGCGGGGTCGGTGTTGGTGACCCAATGGCCGAATGCAAAACCTCCGACGAAGACGGCAACTCCAGCAATCAGGCTGTTGAAGAGATTGAACGCGCCAACGGCCCCGACACAGACGAAGTAAAAGAGCGTCCTCTCAACCCCAAGGTATGTGAGGGGCTTGTGCAGGCTTTTGAAGACCCGATTCCTCCGACGGGTTGTAGTGTGTGTCTGCATCCTCGCCCCTCACAGCTTGTGAAATGGGTGGTGGGAGTCGTTAAGCACGGCATAGGGTCCGCTTAAACGCCCCAAAGCCAGGTCAGGACGTTCGTGGCAAGCACGGCAATTCCCGTGCCGGCTGCGACACCGGCCAAGGTCTTCTTTGCGCCCGGTTCGCCGTGGGCAAACTGATAGCCGCCAACCACGATGGCAATCAGGCTTGCGACCTTGGCAACCGTTCCCGTGAAGAGGGTTTGCATCGCGGTGAAGCCGGTATCGAAGGGTGACTGCGCGAGGGCAAGCGCAGGAAAGAGGATCAGCAGGGTGAGGAGGGTAGCGCTTGGGCGTAGCCGGCGCATGGGGCTCTCGTAGGAAGCCTTCCACCGGCGTCTGGGTATGAGAGTGGCGATCATCGGCACCTCCAACGGCTTGAACTTTTGCCGTTATGTGTCGGAAGGTAGCCCGTGCCGTCTCGTCTGTCCAAGACTTCTTGTCTATGCCGCCATAGTTTCTATCTATGGATGTTTGAGGGGGAGCTGTCTCGAAAGTCCTCTAGCTCCCTGGCACATTTCTGAAATCAATTGTGGCCCTAGGTAGTCGGTCTGATGATGTATGGAATGCCTAAATTGCCCCGTCATCTGCGGCTGAGGGAGTCGGTGAACATCTCGACAGAGATTTTGCATAGGTGGGAATCCGTCCCGGTAACAGGATTGTGTCTTCGACGTAGCTCCCGGCAACCCCTATTGCACTTTCTTGATCAGCATGACATTCAAATAGTTTGGGTCTTGCGTCACCCGAGACGTCTTTGAATCACAGCCCGCGACATCGCGGTATGGCCCATTCCAAAGCTGCCATCCAGCAGTATTGGCAGCGGTCAGGCTGTCCCCAGAACAAACTAGCAAAGTGTCTCCGACATTGTGTCCAGTATATGGAGCATAGACGTAAACGTTGAAGCTACCCTGCGGATCTGAGCAGCCGGCGAGTCCGGCATCCTCGCTGTCAACTCGTAAGTAGCCAGAGGGCACTTGACCTGTATTGCAGCCTAATACGTTGGCTGACGGCCCACTGGGTGCCAAATTCGGTCCGCATCCAGAAGATGCCACTTCGACCAATACGGCCGCAACGAACGCTGCAACGAACCACATCAATCGTCTCATTGGTGCACCCCAGTCTGCATTCCACCAGATGCTGGACATGTCGAATTGACCAGATCTAAATGAACCGTGATGTTGAGTGCATCCCCTTGGCCTGTTCCTGGGTTCGACACAACTTCGTCTATCGCGGTGTCAGACACGCTAACACTGTTGAAAAACATATCAGGCCGCATCAGCGGGATTCCACTGCTGCCTGGGTTTTGAACGTGAAACGGTATTCCCGGACCAAAATCAAACGTTAACGCTGACCCGTTATTAACTTTTACTTGAATGAGCGGCGCAAAATCGACCTTGGCGGAATAAGTTGAACCGGCCAACGTCACTGGAAATACTGCAGAACTACAGATACTCCCAGGAAGGCAATTTCCGCTTTTTGAAGCGTCATTTACAAGAAGGTTAGGGCCCGAGAACACAAAAGGCCCTCTGTTTCCAAGACTAATTTCGTCTTGGTGGGAAGAAGGCGCCATCTGGGACTGGTACATGGCGGTAAAGACGGGATAAGGATTTTCAGGAGTGTAGTAATTTTTCACGAAAGACTGGCGAAAGGCTATTGCTCGAGGCGCCATCTGCGGAGCGGGATAACAGAATGAAAAGTTCCCGCCGATCGCTGGAGCGGCACTGATTAACCAGTGCCTAGATGCGAACATCGTATAACCGAGGAACACCAAGATAGCTGCACAAGATGCAATGATCCTGAATGGTCTATTCGTCATTCTGTTACCCCTCCAGCCTGGGTAGGAAAAGTTCAATTTGTGATTACATGCCATTCCCCTAAGAATTTCGCAGCCGCGAACGGCGTGCCGATTTCAATGGGAAACGTACCCCCGATTGAGAGTATTTCGCCCGGCCCAAAGGAACATCCGTCCGTTCCAAACTGAATCTCGGGTACCGATGGATTTGGCATTCTTCCTTTGAAGACCCCGTTTGTCATGTCGAGTTGTAACTGGCCAGGAACCTTGTATGTGCGAGGTAATGCGTAGAGATGCTTTTCACAGGTTCCAATTAACTGGGTAAAGTCATCTCGCCAGAATTCCTGGCTTACGGTGTTTTCCCCGTCGTGCCCATCGGTCCCATAAGTACCTGCAGCAACATTGTTTGGATCCCTGTACTGACCACCTCCGTTAGGAATTGTCAGTACGACGGTCGCCTGACCTTGACCAGATAACTCAACAGAAGATCCGTCGATCGTCATGACACCGACCGCGCTGAACGGCTGAGGAATACTTGTTGTTATTGTTACTGGAAAGAAGCGCTCATCTGCCTTATCTGTCCGGTGACCTGGAATCACTGTTGTTTGAACCTGAGGGAAATTGATGTTAGTTCCGGTCCATGGGATCACCCAATGCTGGGGAGCATCCGAAGAATCCTGGTTAATGGACCCATTATTGAAAGCAAGCGGTAGATCCTCTGATACGTTGCCCTGTTGGATCCTCAATACCGAAGTCCCATGAACGGAGCTGGCTGCTGTTTTGCCCGATTCACCAACCGATAAGGGGATCACAATATGGCCATCTCGAAGAGCAAGAGGGCCACCAGGGGCGTTACGGAAAGTCTCAAACGATAGATCCAATTCGTAGGCTCCGAAAGGAAAATCTGATCCGCGTGCGATAGTCAGGGGACTAACGTCAGCTCCTGACGATAAGTGTCCTTGACCAACAAGCTTAATTTCCCCTCCTCCAGGAACGATAAACTGGTCTCCATCAAGGAACGTCAACGACAACTGGGGAAATTGGCCCGTCACGAGGGGATTTGACGATGAATCAAGCGTCAACAATAGCGGTGACACAGTTCCACCCACAACTTGGACCGCGGAATCCGGACGTAGGTAAATACTGCCATTCCCGAAAGCTACTGAGGCTTTTAACTGGCCATGAACTGCGGGAGAAAAGCTGGCACTCAATTGCAGGCGGTCCAATATCACCGAAGCACTGCCTGAGATTAACTTGAGATATCCTTTGCGCCCGAAGCCAATTACCCCAGTTTGAATCCCCCCCGAAAGACTCAAGGAGCCTGCTGAAGAGAACTGCGAATCCGATTGATCGCTTATACGCATCTGCGTCGTGCCGGAGTCAAACTTTGCGCCCCCCGAGAAACTCAAAGTCAACCCATCGGTATTCCCTCCACCGAGCTGTATGCTCGACGTGTCGTTCAGATCGAGGCTAAGCGAAACATCTTGAATATTTATATGCCCATTATTACCAATGCCTCCAGAGAACTCCAGCCCACCGAAAGCAAATTGTGTCTTTCCTGCCTTCAGAGCAAGGCCGCTAAGTGAGAAGGTGGATTTACTACCTTCGATCCTGGAAGTTCCGACAGTACCGTGTACTTGATTCTCGACTAAGTCATATGAAAGACTGGGCACGTCCAAGCTAACGCTCTGCGCGAGGAACAACTGGCCATGAAAGTCAGACTCTTGACTAGAATTCCCCATCACTAACGGACTGCCCCCACGGAGATTGAAGTGCAGGGGGCCATCGGCCGCGGGATCATTTTCTACTTGAGCAGCCATACTGTGTGATGGATGGCAGACTTTGCCGCTGGATGTTGAACATTCCTGTAGTGAAGACGAAGAGGCAAAAAGCAATCCATTAAGAATTTCACTTGCATTGTTTGGCTCAAGATGCCTGATAATCGCTGGAACACCTGCCCTTCCCACCGTAGCTTCATCAAAGACCGTGAAATTGAAGTTCGAGATACCGTCTTTTTCGTTGTAGTCAAAGCTCTGCAAGGATCCCTGAGTTAATTGGTAGCCCAAAAGGGTGAGTGTTAAATTGGGATAGAATTCGAAGCGCCAGCTTCTCAGTCCCGATGGAGATTGTTGCGCTGTGACAGTAACGGTCGTGTTCTTAGCGACTGCCCACTCAACCGTCCGGCGATTGACAGTGGTTTTCCAAGTCCCTGGTATCAAGTCAACGTGAAACTTGCCATCTACAGAGTCGGTGCTTGCGAGCAAACTCTCATAAAATTTCAATCCGGAAGAGGCTGGCGCAGGAGATGACGTCTTTCTGACCTGAAGTTGCTGCGCGATTGCCCCCAAAGGAAAGGCGAGGAGACAAACAGACGTGCAAATCCAGACCGGAATTTTCGTCATGGCGAAATCCTATGTAGAGCGTTGCGTGTTCTGTTGTAGCACCAGAGGGCGAAGTATACCAGAATCGTCGCCCACCTCACATTTATTTTCTGACGGTCTCAGCAGGCGGGCGGAGACGTTCCTGCTCTCCGTTATGTCGTGGCGGCCCAAGTGGAAGCTAGGGTGGGATTCACTTCTTAATTGCAGAATCGATCATATTGAGGGTTCTCTATGTATCAGACCTTCAACAATTAGCGCTAACAATCCCGCCAGACATGTGCACTGGATGACGCTCAAAGAAAGGGCGAGTGCAGGTTCGGGCTTCAGAAAATCGATGAAAAGACGCCAAACCAAATAAACCGTAATAAATAGGCGCCAAGTTTTTCCGTCGGTATGAGATTGCTTGTTTTTCCGCCACAAAAACCACGTTAACCCAGTAAGAAAGATTGTCTCGTACAGCTGGGTTGGATGCCGCATTACTCCGTCCCCGAAATTGACTCCCCATGGGAGGGATGTCGCATTTCCATAAGTGTCATCAGCGAGACCAGCTAGAAAACAGCCAATCCGAGCGATGGCGAGGGCTAGACAGACGGGCGCTGCCAACGCGTCTACGGCAACGAACTTTGTTCTGCCTTGCACCTGTAGAACTCGAAGAGCTATGAAGGCTCCCAGCAACCCGCCCACTACGGTCTTTTCTCCGGAAGTCGCTAAAGCGTGGGGATTCCAGCCCCGAGCATAGGCTTCCTCGATGAAGCCCAGTATTCTGCTTCCTGCCAGTGCGCTGATAGCACATGTTGCCAATAGGAGCCACCGGTTTTCGTTTGCTGAGGAATCATGCGATGGCCGACTTGTTCGCAGGTAGAAGAGTCCGCCTACGCTATACCCGAGGGCCTCGAATACTGCATGAAGCGCGGGATGGAATATGGCTGACATGGTCACACGATTCTAATTTGCAAAGGAACTCGGTGCTCCTCATTTCCAAGACCTGTCGATTGCAGGGCGGTCCACCGATCATTGCTCGGCATTCATCAAGGCCGAATTCCACAGAGGGAGACTAGCGTTTTTGGGTTGTAGGAGGCAAACGCGCCAAATTTCGCGAACAGTATCACCGCACTACGCAAGGAGCTCAAGCTGAATGGGACGAACCTGTTCCTGGAGGGGAGGCTTCTTGCCCGACATGCCCTTTCGCATCTCTTGCGCGAATCGAATCATGAGCGGAAGCGCCATATGCTCCGCATCGTTGTGATGAATGAAAGCTGTGTCAGCTGTCCAATGAATGCCCGAGATTGGCCTTGTAGTGAGGGCTGAGTCGATGGGTGTCCTCTGGTCGATGAGCGCCACTCCATAACCGGCACGAACCATCCATTGAATATCGGCCGGAGTAGTAGCTGAACAGGAAACCTCCGGAACGATTCCAACTTGGGCCAGCATTTCCATCAGTCGATTGTGCGCGGATGGATGCACAGCCGGGTCGCGGAATATTGTCAGTCGTTCAGCCAGATCGGAAATCGAGACTTGGGCATCGCGTGCCAGAGGATCTTCCTTTTGCATACACACAACAAGTGGGTCGCGCGCAACTTGCTGCATTACCCAGTCCTGGCCGTCAATAGGCATTGGAAACAGCGCGCCATCGAGTGTTCCTTCTTCAAGCCGGTGAAGCAAATGCAATGGATCGCCGCCCGACAGATGAATCAGGCAATCTGGGAGCACCCTGGCATAGGCATCGCGAAAGAGCTGAAGTAGGTCCGGATTGATGAAGGAGGAAAAGCCGAGTCGGAAGGGGGGCACATCTCCCCGGTGAACCGCACGCGCCATCGCAATGATCTTGGTTCGTTGATGGAGTGCTTCCTGGGCGTATGCGACGATCATCTGCCCTGGTGGCGTGATGCGCACGCCCTGACGGGTGCGGATGAAGATTGGAAATCCGAGTTCGTCCTCGAAATCCTTCACCTGTTTGCTGAGGGACGGCTGGGCAAGAAAGAGTCGTTCCGCGGCTCGTGTAATAGTGGCCGCCTCTGCCACTGCAACGATGTACTTCAAATGCCTGAACTCCACGAGATCTGACATGGCATTGAACTCCTCCAACTGAAGGTTGCGTTCCAAGGCCAGAAGTGAATCAACCATGCGGAAGTCGATCTCAATGCCAGCTTCCACAGAAAGTACCATCCGAGTCAATAAGGCACTTTTTTGTTCCCTTGGTTCGCAGCCTGTCCGGTTCTTCCATAGACAAAAAGTATGGCGGCATAGACAGGAAGTATTGGACGGCATACCCAATTCGCTGGAGGCTGAAAGCGGTGGGCATCGCGAACGCAGGATGCTCCTGTTTCAGAGACCGCAGCAAAATTCAATTCCCGACTATCGATGAATGAGGTGAGCAATGTCGACTGCAACAGCCAAAGTCAGAGACTTGTCCGAGACGCCAGCCACGAACATGCCTTCCGCCAAATTCCCGCCGGTATCAGAGAACGGCCGCACACTGATTCATGAAATTGAGCTGGCGCCTGTCCAAGAGCCTCCACCACGACAAGTGTTTGAGATTGGTGCTCGTCGTATCGATGCCGGTTCTCAACTGGAAGACAGAAACTCCGAGCGACCGAACCATGATGGCGAGCGTTTGTTGAACGCTCGGCAAGTGGCCGACAAATTGGGAGTGTCGGAGCGTTTTATTCGGGATCACACGACACGCCGATCTCCGAAAATCCCCGCCGTGAAATTAGGAAAGCTCATCAGGTATCGTTGCGCGGATGTCGATTTCTTTATGGCTGAGCTTGGTACCTTGCCCCCTTCCCGTCGCCCCCGATTTGGTGTATGAAAGAAGTGTTCTCCACGATCAGGGATCGACGCCGGGCTATAGGAGAACAGCCATGGCAATGAAGTATCAGAAGGGCACCGTCTACCCTCGCGGGCGGAAGGTGAAAATGTGGTACGGCAAGTACACCGTGTACTTGCGCAATGAGGAAGGAAAGGAGGTTGGAAAGCGGCGGCATATTCCGCTCTGCCCCAAAGCTGGAACGCCAAAGTGGAAGGCCGAGCAGATGTTGCACGCCCTCATTCTCAATGAGACTGGAGTCCCTGCCAAAGCGGCCACGTCAACCGCAAGTGACTCGGCAACATTCCGCTGGTTTGTAGAAGAGCGGTACATTCCGATGCGGCAAGGGGCATGGAGTCCGGCGTATAGGAAGATCAATACCTACGAGATCAAGCACTACCTCGTGGGTCACTTTGGGCGGGTTCCATTGATGCAGTTGGGCACGTTCGAAATCCAGGTCTGGCTGAACAATCTGGCAACGAAATACTCGCAGTCGGTTGTTCGCCACTGCTATTCCAACATTCGTTCAATCACGCACATGGCCAAGAAGATGAACTTCCTGGCCAGTGATCCCGCTGAGGATGTCACCATGCCGCAGACCAAACCGGTCGAAAAACCGCAAATGACGCAGAAGCAGATTCTCGCGCTCATAGGCGGCATTCAAGACCTACACGATCTGTGCCTGATGTACGTGGGTATCTTCTGCGGTCCGCGGGCGAGCGAAGTGATGGGTTTGCAGTGGAAGTCCTGGACAGGGACCACCCTGGTCCCGCACGGCACTGCATTCGAAGGGCAGTTTTATCCTGGCCGCTTCAAAACGCGTTCGAGCCGGGCGCCCATCGGAGTTCCTGAACAAGTGCGACCGATCATCGAGGCATGGAAGAAGGCCGCTGCGGACCCCTCACCGGAGGCATTGATGTTTCCGACTTTCGGCAGGGGGGAGCGAACTGGCCAGGCGGTCCCGCGCTGGGGAAAGAACTTCCTTCGCTGGCGGGTTCGTCCGATCGCTCAGAAGCTGGGAATTCCCGACTTCCTCATCACTTTTCAGGTCATGAGGCGGACGCTTGGAACCGACCTCCAGGAGCATGGCACGCTCAAGGATGCGCAAGGGGCTCTCCGCCACGCGAGCATCCGGACGACGGGCGATGTCTACATGCAGACGATCGAGAGCAGTGTGCTTAGCGCGATGAACTCCAGGACCAAGCAGATCCTGGCCGGCAACGAAAGACCGATCACATCGAAGTCAAAGATGCCGGTTCAAAAGGCTCTCGTTCCCAAAGCGAGGAGATTGGCTTCAGGGGTTGTGCAGCAACTGGACCAAGTTGGACCAAGTTTTGAAGGGAGGGTGCTGTAAGTTATTGATTTATTGGCTCCTCAGGTAGGACTCGAACCTACAACCCTTCGGTTAACAGTTGCAGGGGAGCCAATTTCTCCCGATTACTGCGGTTGACTCTAAATTGCTCTGGACCCTGTGTTCATGCGGGTTCTGTGCGTCTTGCCACTACTCCCGATGACTCTGGTTTGCTGCCCAGGGTCCCCGGTATTTTCCCCGGTACTCTCGGACCCCCTCCGGTTCCATTCGCGTGGATCGCCAAGCCCTCCGGTTCGCCAGCGAGGGGAGCCGGCTCGATTCCTGCTAGGCTTTCAGATACCAGACCTTCGGAAAGTTAGTTGCAAACTTTCCCGGCACCGGCGGCAGGCCGTCGAAGGCAATCACCATCCACCGGCCCCGCAGCATCGCTCTCAGCCCCCGGCAATCCGCTCGACGGCGCGGCAGCGTTACAATCCCTTCAGCAATTCCGAGAGCGTTGTTCCGAGAGCGGAGGCGATCTTGCTGAGTGTCCGCAAGCCCGGCTCGCGGGTTCCCCGCTCCAGGTCGGAAATGTGGACCTCATGGACGCCTGAATGCTCGGCAAGGTCGATCTGTCGCCAGCCTTTGGCCCGGCGCAGC
>Ga0182030_10010367_pt1 | contig 18937 bp, 18 predicted proteins | sample 812S3MmetaG_FD_121299 | JGI IMG/M metagenome (GOLD analysis project Ga0182030, IMG submission 121299) | Permafrost microbial communities from Stordalen Mire, Sweden - 812S3M metaG (Illumina Assembly) | ecosystem: Environmental > Terrestrial > Soil > Wetlands > Permafrost | place: Sweden...
ACTCCAACGCGTTCAAAGTGCCGACCGACCCAGCGAAAGGACGCATTGCGGAATTGCGTCCGGAATCACGGCGCGAATAAAATCAGCAATGCGCGGCGATGGCGTGAATAAGACGGGTTAGCCTGCAACTGCCCATTGCTCCCAGCGCATCAATCATTTCTGACGCGCAGGGAAGAAGCGCATCAAATGCTCGCCGTCTCACGACGCGCAATCGCGCGCTCTTCGAAACGATCCCGAATGATATCGACCTTTTGGCGACGATCCGCCCAAGGTGCCAGCGCGCTACGGACCCTCGACGGAATTTCACTGCGCACGCCACGGTAGTCGATATAGGGCGCGCATCGCGTCTCCTCCACCTGAGGAATCCCATACATGCGATAGTATTCCGCAAAATTCGACATCGCTTCATTGACGCTCAGCAGCGTCTCGCATGGAAGACCCTCGGCGAAGATCACATTATGCTTAGCGAGTTTTATGTTGAAGTATTCGATTTCGCTCTGCTCGGAGGCGTCAAGCCGCGTAATGGTCATCCCATTGATTAGGTTGCCAGCCTGAATCAGCAAGCCATCAACATATATGGCGTGCCCGGCGCTAACATCGAGATCGCGACTCGGGACATTCGGAGCGATCGCCGACTTGGCGATTCGGATCGGACGCACATTCTTCTGCCACGGCTTGCTAGCGCTAGATCTCCTATACCGACGGCCCCCAACCCACTGGATCGGCGCCACCCCACCGGAAACTGTCGGCAGCAGATCTCCTATCTTCAGATCTTCAATGTTCCGCTCGCCTTCGACGGTTCGGATTTTCGTTCCCTTCAGGAAGCAGGCCGGCGCCGACACTTGTATCTCGACTCCAGTGTTGCCAAGCGGAGTAATTGCGATCTTGTCGTTTTCAGGAAAAGGACCAATTTGCTCATTAATATTCCCAGTTACCGTAATATTATCAGTCTTTCCATCGTTATAGACGTCTATCGTATCACCATTTATCACCAATTGCTCTATAAGCACCTCGGCGGCGCGGGCTTTCGTCGCGCTGGCGAGGCTCGCGAAAAGAGCTGAAGCGGCGATGCCGCCCATCGCGACGATATTACGTCGCGTTCTCTCAATTCGGCCCGAGTAAGGAACCTCTTGTTTATTATCCATTTCATTCATCTCCGTTTGTGGTTTGGCGCCAACTTTGCGAATGTGCAGGTTTGCGACTGTCGAATTTCCTGACCGCCTAAATATTAAACTTACCTTTAAGCTTAAATTAAAAACTTGATTCGATCAATCGGAACTTGCCCCACGCCGCTAGTCACAAGGCGGCCCTGGGATCGGCAACAAATCAAATTCGAGCGCCTATTTGTAATCCTGCAGAACCCGCATTTGCGAACGATCCGCCCCGCCTTTCGGCTGGACGGAAAACATGTAGTCCGCCATCCAAGGTCCTGCGGCCCAATAGGTCCAGCCCATCCACACGTCGCGATTGTGGGCGATGTAAGCTAGCAGCGCGCGGCCTTCGGCTTCGGCTTCCGGCGTGGCGGCAAAGCCGAATTCGCCGAGGAATCCTCTAAAACCTTTTGCGTGCGCCCATTCGGTGAAGGCGACCAGCCGTTTGGCGCCGGCGCCCTTGACGACCTCTGGTGACGTCCCCGAATTATTTGAATCAAGATATTGATGCACCTCGAAGGCGAAGTTTTTGCCCGGATCGTGGACGCCTGCCATGACGCTGGCGTTATCCGTGGAGGTCCAGGAATGAGCGCCCGACCAGTAAGCTCCGGGCGCCAGGATCAGTTGCCGCGTGCCGGCGCTGCGGATCGCAGCTATCGCTGCATTTGTTGCAGTAAGCCACTCAGTCGCCGATTGCTGGTTGGGTTCATTCATCAGGCCGAAGATCACATTGTCTTGGCGTTTGAGTCGACGCGCGACTTCGCCCCAAAAGGTTACGAACGCCTTGGTCGCTTCGCCGTCACGGCCAATCAGCCCAGATGACATGCGGCCATATTGATGCGGATCGATGATAACGAAGGCGCCCACCTTCTCGGCGTGCGAAATCAGCTTCGTTACGATCGTCCAATCGCTCGTCTCCGTGAGCTCGCCGCTCCCATTCGATCTGAATAGCCGATCGCTCAGGACCGGAATTCGTAAGGTACGCAATCCTCTGGCGACGAAATAGTCGATGTCCGCTTCAGTCGGATAAGTATAGTCAAAACTTATCCGCGAGCGGCTGGGATTGAACTCGCCACCCGAGAGATTGACTCCGCTGAGCCAAGCCGTCCGTGAATGAAAGTCTGCCTTAGCAGCAGGCGTGCGAACAAGTGGAAAGGCCAGTGTGGCGAGCAGGATTGTCCGACGATTGACGCCACCAGCCTGCTTCCGTGACACTGCGAAAGCAGGCTCCAGTCGCTCGGTTCTGAACCGTTGTTGATCCATCGACAGTCTATCGTCACTTTTTGCGATCGTTTCGCATCTGGGTTCAGCGCGGATTAAACCGAGCGCAATAGACGTTTCGAATGAGGTCACGCCCACGCTTACCGAATATCAGCCCCTTCAGGCACGATTCGCGCAACTTCGGCAATCCACTCATTTGGCGTAACTTACTTCCGATGGCTTTCGGTGGAGACGCTCCACGCCAACCGCAAATAAAAATTGGACGACATCCACGGTGTATCTTCGCCGAAGGCGATTGGGCTCCATCAACAGGCGATAGACCCATTCAAAGCGAATGCGCCGCATCCATCCAGGCGCTCTAGACACGCGACCGGACTGGAAATCGAGAAAGGCGCCGACGCTGATAACCAAAGGCGCCGCCAGATCCGCAAAGTTTTCGGAAACCCAGCGTTCTTGCCGAGGATTCCCGAGCGCGACGAGCACGACGTCGGCGCCGACCTTATCGATCGCCGCGGCGACTCGCCCGTCGTCCGCGATATAGCCATGCCGCCAGCCGCAAACCTCTACGGGGAAGCGGTCGGCGAGGATATCAGCGGCGCGCTCCGCCACCTGCGGCTCGGCGCCGTAAAGGAAGACCTTCGTTCCCTCGGGAAGCCGAGTCAGCAGCGCAGGCAAAAAATCGGTGCCATTGAGGTTTTCGGGAAAAGCGGAACCGTGCAAAACCCATGACGCCAAGTCGGCGCCGACGCCGTCGTTCAGCACGAGCATGTCGCGAAGCTGCTCCGAAAGCGTCGGATCTCTTCGACAATGCATGAGCAGATTCGCATTCGCAAAGGCGATTGCTGTGCTCTTGCGCCATGCCAAGCGATGCAAACAGAATTCGATCGCTTCATCGCGGCGCAAGACCGAGATGTCGACGCCGAAAAAGCGGCGCATTGGAAAACCCTTGAACCCGAGCCCATGGGGCCCTGACGCCTGCTCTGACTCAACTGACGACTCAACCGAAATTGCCGTTTGCATCGCTTGCATCATCGAGCTCCGGTTTGAAGGCGATTCGCTTTGGAATGCGATTCAATTTTGAAGCTCAACCGTGACCTTTTTGGGGCCAACTGCGTAACCACGCGACAACACAGAACAATTTCGCTGTTTTCCCCAGTTTGTTTCATGACGCGGGGTCAGAGCGAAGTTCCTGCAACATGCGACGCTTCGCGCTTAGGCCGAGCGTCCAATCGATGTGAGCGACGGCGACAATGCGGCGTCGAATCACGCTGCGCGGATTGAGTGTGATAACGCTTACACAGACATCATGACGCCCGCACAGCGCGCTGGCGTTTTGCTTGAATTCGAATCAACCTGCTTAGCGATTCTCATTCTCAGCGATCTTGGTTCCCGCCGCAACTTTTAAGAAACGCAACCAAACTTAGGTCTTGATCGAGCTCTCTTGCTTCGCAGCCTTCGCCCAGCAATAGGCGCGCCATCAGGGCGAGAGAATCAAATTGTAAACATCGTCGATTTCGCGCGCGGTCGCGGTCCAATCTCGCGACAGCCCGAATTCACGCGCGCGCTGACGATGATCTAAGGCGATGGTCGCTTCCCAGGCTAGAAAACTTTCACTTGCGGCCTGCGGATCGTCAAAGTCGACCAGAAGTCCGCTGCCAGATTGCTCAAACAGCGCCCGGAATGCGTCGTTCGTCTGCATGATGGGCAAAAGACCGGCGGTCATGGCTTCAACTTGCGCAATGCCATATCCCTCATAGCGCGAAGCGGAGACCGCAAAACCGCATTGGGGCAGCAGCGCCTGCAAATCAGCGCGGCTTAAAAAGCCATGTCGTCGAACGTGTGAGCCAAGTCCCAATGCTGCTATCTCGCGATCGAGACGCTCGATGATGCCGGGGTCGCCGCCGCCGACGATATGCAGCAGGCGGTCCGAGCCCGATTTCAGCAGCGCAGCAATGAACAAGAGCAGCTTTGGAACGTCCTTGTTCTCGGCGATCCGCCCCCAATAGATCAGATCTCGCCCGCCTGCATAGCAGAAGGGAAACGCATTCGCGGGATTGTTCAAAAGCCGGGCCTCGACTCCGATTTGTTCGAGCCGCAATTGATCAGGCCGACTGACCGCGAAAGCGACTTTGGCGCGCGCCAGCGTGCGCCGCGAGATCAGTTTGAAATAGATCTCTTTGATGCGCGCAAGCGCCGCCGTATGGAAAAACAAGCCGTGCGAGGTGAAGACAAAGGGCGGCCCGCTGCGGCGCGTGAGCAAGCTAACGACATCCGCCAATTGATCGAGCGCATGAACATGGATGAGATCGAAACGGCGGAAAAACTTTGCCGACACGAAAGGCAAGAACAGCCTCTGCCCGCCGACAAAGCCGGTTCGAACGATTATCGCGCGACCACGCCGTTCTATCCGTTTCAAGCGCGTCGGCGATCCGAACAAGCGGTTTAGGGTCAGAACCGTAACCCGGTCCCTCGGCGCCTGTCGATCCACCAGGGTCAGGACATATTCCTCCAGCCCGCCATAGGAGGGCGGAAATTGTCGCACCACGTGCAGGATGCGCCGGCGTCCGCGCGCGCTCTTATCCATAACGACCTTTCGAAGCACCCTGCGAACGCATTATCAGCGACACTGCGATCCGCTCGCATTAACGCTGCCGGAGTTTTGACGCGCGTTGCGCCGAGGGGGCGAGGATCCCAGGTGGAGAGCGTGGCGTTCTCACGCGCGCTCCGTGTCGGCGCTCGCGCCTTTATCGCGCCTGCATCGGGTCGGGCCTTCAATCGCGCTGCTGACTGCGCCCCTGGCGTCGCCTTCCGCGCCAAAATTAAACTGAACAGCAAGTTAGAGCATTGTCTTACAAAAGTTGAATGACTTTTGCGAAAAGAACATGCTCCTAGCTTTTGATTTTGAGTGACTTCTTATTGTTCGAATGATCCCGTTCGAACGATGAGCGCTCTTGCGAGCGATTATTCGCAGCGTCGCATGAATTCCACAGTGCGCTGCTCTTGGCGCGATCATGGCGTTTGCTGTGCGCGATAACGGCCCATCAAACAAGTCGGGCAGCACCGACTAGTGCTCACACCAGAACGCGCAAGTCGCAATGTTTCCGACCTGCGCAAACGCCCGATCTCGCGAGTCTAAAAAACCCGCCGCGACTTTCGCGAGCAACACGTGGGACAAAGTTTTATGCGCGAGTCGGAAACATCAGACATGGCCTGCCCCAGATCGCCCGAATCCAGCGCCGTCGACTCGCGACCCGTCCAACGCGCGCCCGGCGATTAGGCGCCGAGCTGCGGTTAAAGCGCCGCAATAAAGCGCGTTTCGCGCCACAGCCGATACGCGCCCACAACCCCCGAGATTGCGCCGGCCCGCCAAATCTTCGCGCGCGCGAGGGAGAATTGCAAAAATTTGGGGAATGACAAAAACAAGCGGGAAAGGTCGACACGCGATGGTACAAAAATTTGCGCGCCTTCAAGACTCTCAAGCCGCCGTGTCAAGCAGATGGAATGCTGCATCGAAAACCAACTCGCACCGCTTAGCCGGGCATTCATTGCTGCAGCGAGCGCCAGCCAGTTAGGTCGGCGCGCCTTATTTTGTAAGGGCAAGAAAATATCGCCTTTGCGTCATGCGGAGGTCTGGTGCGCGCGCCCCATCGCAGCCTGACAGACCACGCGCAATTTTCCCACGCTACCGCCGTCAGGGTGACTCGACCTCTCGAGCACCCAGCGAAGCGATGCGGATGTGAACCAGCGCTAGTGCCGTCTAGGCTGCGGACTCGATCCAGCTGCGCGGCAGTTTCACGCGCGTGCCCGCGCCCATGATTTCGAGCAGGACCTCCACACGGCCGCGCTCGTCGAGAGAATCGAGAACGCCTAACGCCTCCGCGAATGGCCCGGCGATAAGCCGCACCTTTTGGCCCCGTTCCATATCTGGAACGAAGCGGAGGCGACCAACCGCATCTGACGATAGAATCAGCGTTTCCACCACGCCGGTCGGCAAGGGCAGCGGGCGATCCTCCGCCATGATCAGACTGGTTACGCCGACCGTGCCATTGACGCTGCGCCAACGGTCCGTATCCAGATCCAGCGCGACGAAGATATATGAGGTGAACAGCGGCGCATTAACCGTGCGCAGTTTGCGCGCATGTCGCACCGTCTTGATGCGACGGGGAAGAAAATTGCGAAAACCTTGCGCTTCGAGATGCAATGCCGCCGTCGCCTCTTTGTGAGGCAAGGTGTGCGCCACGTACCACGACTGCCCGGAACTCAAGGCAAGGCGCGGCGCAACAGGCTGCGAGGGAGGAGGCGCAATTTCCCCGATTCTGGCCGCCTGAAGATCGGGGCGCCCAGGGAGTTTTTGCATTGATGGGCCTCGCATTAGAACGCTCACACTGTTGCTCCAGCCAGATAAACGAGAAGATCAGTAAAGGCTAGCAGAATTTCTCAAAACCAGTCGCCTGCGGTCCTTCCTGTTCACTTCACCGATTTGCAGAAAATTCTCACTTTGTCGCCGCGGCGGTTTGTGCGCCGTCACCGCATTTTCTTGCCCTGGGACCTCACACATTCCGCGATCCGACAGCGCATGCGAGCGACCAAATAGATTTTCATCACGCCCCGACTCTCATGACTTCTAGCTCGCAGCTGCCAAGCAAAATTGACGCCAGCGAACGCATAAAGTCCCTTGGCGGCGTCAAGCGCGTAATTTACAAATTAGATGAGGCAAAAGATTGACGCCAACTCGAATCACCAACATTTCTCGCTTGCTCTTTTTAAAATTTCAACGCTCAGCAGTTCATCTTGATGCGACCGGAATCTCCCGTAACCTCGCGCAAGCCGCGTCGATGGTTGAGCGCCCTTCTGTTGACGGCTTGAATCATCAACTCAAACGGATCCAGTCGATGAAATCCAAAAATGATCTGCATTGAAATTAGGGTCGGCGACGCGCGCGCAACGACTGACAACGGAAGTGGGGCAATCGTCAAAAGTGCTGCAGGCCACCGTTTAATATCGCGAGTTGCGAGTAAAAATCTACGCATGCGCCGCGGTGAAATTTTGAAGGATCAAGGAACCTGTCGCTGACGAGTGAAACCGCGCCGAATGATGGTCTTGTGGCCTTCAAAACCGAACCGTTGCTTAGTTCCATGTTCTTGCTGCTAAGCCGCATCCGCACGACCAGGGCTGTTGCGCAAGCATGCTGAGACCTGGGCGATCCGATCAATTGTCATAATATTTTTTATAATGATGCCCCGAGTGGTGGGCGTAGGAGCCAGCCCGCGAAATCTGGCTTTCATCGACCATATTCAGCGCAATCCCTGCCAGTTTTTCATTGCTTGTCAGATATTCGACGTGTTCGGCGACCATTTCGCGTTCTGTGTCGCGCCATCGCACGATGAAAACGACCTTATCGGCCAAAGCGACTAAAACTTTGGCGTCAATGACCGCCCCCATTGGAGGAGAGTCGATGATGATGTAGTCGAAGGATGAGCGCCACTGTTCGACAAAAAATTTCATGCGCTCGGATCCGAGCAGATCCGGAGGATTATGCGATTTGGCGCCGGCGCTGAGAACCGAAACGCCGCCTTGTGGCATTATGATCTCTTCCAACTTAGTCGCGCCGGTCAACAGTTCGACCAAGCCGGGCTTGGTCTCCATCCCAAAATATTTACTCATCGAGGGATGGCGCAAATCGCCGTCGACGAGCAAGACCTTCTGGCCGGCTTTCGCCGCTGAGAAAGCCAGACTTTGCGCCAAGGTCGACTTTCCTTCTTGCGGGATCGACGAGGTGACGAGAACGACCTTCGCCGGATGATCGACGTCGGACATTTGTATGCCCATGCGAATGGCGCGCACCGCCTCCGCATAACGCGACAGAGGCTTGGCAATCAGATAGCGGGTTGGATCTAAACTTTTGTCGTCGATTCTGCGGTCGCTTTGCGAAAGAATTGGGACGGAAGCCAAAACCGGGCGTCGAAGCTTGTCCTCGATTTCGCGCGCTGTCGTAAAGCCGGAATTGAGCATGTCGAGGGCGACCGCGCCGCCGATGCCGAGCAACAGTCCGAGTCCTCCCGCGAGCGCTTCAAGTAAAGGTATTTTGGGAAATGACGGCGACCCCGCCTTAAATGCGGGGGAAATGACGCGTGCTTCGCGTTCCTCGAATTGCGACTGCTCCTGGGTGGCCTTGGAACGGGCGACGAAATTATCGAAGAAGGTCTTGTTGGCGGTGTTGATGCGTTCGAGTTCGCGCAATCGCACTCCGACATTATCTTCAAGGCCGGTGCGACCCGTCGCCTGGGTAAGACTGGCCTGCAAGGAGTCTTCGCGCACTTTGGCGACGTCGAGATCATTTTTGAGATTGATGAGAATGCGTTGCACTTCGGCGGCGATCGAGCGTTCAAGATCGCGGCGCTCTGCGCGGATATTGATGACGCTAGGATGTTGAGCGCTGTAATGCGCGGTGAGATCGGCTTCCTTGCGCGCGATCTCGGCCTGCTGATCACGCAGTCGCGTAATCACGGGCGATCTCACAACGTCTGGGATCGCCTGGAGATTGCCGCCGCGTGTGGCGACCTGGGCGGCTTGTTCGTATTTGGCCCGCTTTTCGGCCGTTTCGGCGCGGGCCGTGATCAGCCTTGCGCTTAATTCCGACTGCTGTTGATCCGAAATCGTCACTTTGCCTTCGCTGCTGGCGGCGATGAGATTATGTTCTTTGCGAAAGTTCGCGACGGCTTCTTCCGATACTCGCACTTGGGCGCCCAAATCTTCCAAGCGTTCGGCAAGCCAGGTCGAGGCCCGCTTGGCGGCGTCATAACGCGCCTCCAATTGATCCACCACGAAGGCGTCCGCGACCGCATTGGCCAGCCGGGCAGCCTTGGCCGGGTCTTCCGAGGTTACGGCGATCGACAACACCAAAGCCCCTTTGAGGCGCTGCACCTCAACCGCCTTCTGCAATCGTCCGATCGAATAAAGAACAAAGGGCGAGATCGGCGAGTCCTGTTTTTGGTCGACGCTTTGCGCGGCATTCTTGTTGACGGCGCTGGCTTTGAAAAAAGCCCCGAAGGATTGCGAAAGCCCGTTGACGAAACCCCAAAATCCCGCTGGCGGATGGTAGCCAAATTCTGGGTCTTGGAACAAATGCTCCTTTTCCACCACGCGGCGGAGAAGATTGGCCGATTGAATCACTGACACCTGACTTTCAACGCTGGCGTTGTCTATGCTGAGTTCGGGCACAATGGTTTCGGCGCCAAAAATCTTCTCCTTGCGCGGCTCCAGCAAGACTTGAGCGGTCGCCGTGTAGCGCGGAGTGAGCGTCAACAATACTAAGAACGCCAAGATCATGACGGTCGCGGTGGTCGCAAGGACTAATTTCCAGCGACGCCAGAAAAAATCTTGAATTTGCCTAAAGTCGATGGCGTCGGATTCGACCGAGCCCGCATTTGTTGGCGCCATCCGAAAAGGTATCTTTCCATGCATAGGCCGCTGCTCATTCCTTCAAATAGCGACAATGATCCATTTTGCAGCTTTTTTGCTGCAGCGCAACCAAAGCGGCGACTCATTAACTTCGGCGAGCGCCGATCGATAGATAAAAGCGCTTATCCACAGCTTTGCGCGACAGGAAGGACCGCTAGCATTCTGTCGCCGTCCCGCTGCTCCAGGATTGTGCCACTGCAGCCCCCAGCAGTGCAGCCCAAGTCAAAGCCACAGCTGAATTCTGCACGCTGAAATCGACAAAAGTGTGATGCCAGACAATCACCGTCGCCGCATTTGCAGCAAGTGGCGCGATCACGGAACGCCGACGCGTCAGCGCTGCATAAAAGCAGCGCCCCGCCAGCGCCCCAAGGCCGGCTATAAAAATCGTCGCAAAAGGGCCGCCAAGGCCCTGAAACAACTCCAAATAGCCGTTATCCGCGCCGGACCAGTCGCCAAAATGACGATTGGTTTCGTCCCAATAGTTCGACGAGGGGCGCCTAAAAATTGCAACGCTCCAATTAAAAAAAATTCCGGCGATCGCCAGCATTGCTCCCAGCGCGCCGAAACCCATCGCAACAGCGTTTGGGCGGCCTCGAATGCCCAAAAGCAGCGCCAGGGCGATTATTGCTGCGACAGTCGCAATAAAGCCGCTGTGAGAGCCTGTAAGGCACAATCCGGTTGCAATCACGATGGCGCAGGCGAACCAAGCGCCGCCCGCGCCGACCGTCATCGCGATCAACGCCGCCGTTTTTCTAGATCGCGACGAAGTTACGAACTCATGGCGCGTGATGTAGAGCCTCATCGCCAGTGCCACGGCCGCAGTGAGGCCAATCCCGGCGTAGGCCGCATAGGCATCGCGGTCGATGACCGCCGAGGTCATGGAATCTCGGTAAAGACTCTTGTCGAACAAGAATATTGCGTTTGAGTAGATATAGAAGCCGACGATCCCATAACAGGCGTAAAGAACTTCGATGATTACAATGGCTTCGACCAGTCGGCGCGCCCGAGCGCTGGAGCGGCAGAGTTGCAGGGAAATCCAAAACGCAAGAGCGCATGCGACGAGGCGCAGCAAAGCGAGAATTGCTTCATCGGGCTTGAGGCCGTGAGAATCCAATCCAAGCATCGTTAGCGCCATCCGCAAGATCGGCTCTCGATCGCCGATTGAAAAGGCGGGATCGAGTCGCGCCAACATCCGGGCGCAAACCAGCGTGAAGGCCAAGGCCGGGAGCCACAGCCGGCGCGCCGCCACTGGTCGACGGCGAGCAGAGATCAGCAAGCCAATTTCATAGAGTACGGCGAAGGCGGCAAAAAAAATGGCGAGCTCGCGCCAACCAAAGCTATTGTTGGAAACGAAGGAAAACGGCGCCAATGCAAGGCCCGCGAGCAATGCGAGAAATACAATTTCGTCGATATTTTCCGCCCCCAGCCGAGGCGTCTCGACGATCGCCGGTTTGTTCGCGCAAGCAGGCGTCGGCGCCGCGATATCTTTGTCCACCGCAAAATCGCCAGGTTCTAGCGCCTCGAATTGCGGCTCCAGCTTGCCATGGTGCGGGCGTCCCGGTTGCTCTCGCGCCAATTTTAAGCCCCTAGCGCAGACGCCATTGTTCGGCGTTTGGATCAATTCGCGCAAACCTGCAAGCGGCGCCGTCGTTTGAACGCTCTACCAGAGGAAGGCAGGCTCGCCAGAACCGAACGGGATGTCTGACTATCTTCCCGGCGCCGCGTTGCTCTTTGAGGTCGAACGCAAATTTATTGAAATCGATGCGTTTCCGCTTCGACTCATTGGAACTTGCTTCACACTGCGAATAACGATCTTCGCGAGCAAATTCAATCCACAATTTCCAATTATTCCAATGCCAAAACCATGGCGTCGTAGTCATTTGCGTTGCCGAACTACCTGCGAGGCGTTAATCAAAATCCAGGCATAGAAAGGAATGTTTGGTGGCGAATTGCGCGTTATTGACTGGAAACACTCGACAGGATAGCGCCTATCTGTCGCAGTTTTTGTTGTCGAAGGGCTATAACAGCGTGCTGACGAAGTCACCGCCGTCCGATTCTGTTTGAGGAACGAAAATTCTCGACGGGCTGCGACGTTGGCGATGGGCCGTGACGGCGAGGTCCACGGAGGATCTCATGGTGACCTGGGCGGAGCTGCCGCATTCGCCAGGCCATGTGTTGTATGACCGTCTCCAGAAGCTTTTGACCGACGCCGGCTTCGACATTTTTGTGGAGGAGACCTGCAAGCCGTATTATGCGCCGCGGATGGGCGCGCCTTCGCTGCCGCCGGGGCGCTATTTTCGCACGCACATGCTCGCTTATTTCGAGGGGCTCGACGGCGAGCGGGGCATTGTCTGGCGCTGCTCGGACTCCCGATCGCTGCAAGATTTCCTGCGGCTTGGCAAGGGCGCCGCGTTAAACACACGCCTATGCGCCGGATTATAGATCCGATCGGCGGGGCGTCTCCGCCCCGGCCTCGCGCGCCTTTTGCAGGAGAGGGGCGAGGTTCGCATTCTCAACATATCGCCCAACGACATCTATTGTTTTCCAGCCGCCCGCCTGCATGATCGGCAATAGGCCCAAGCCTGACACAATCAGGTCTTGTGCTGCGCCAACGCGCATAGAGTGACCTGACAAATTTTCAATTGTTTGAGCCGGTAAGCCGGCTGCTTGCGCCGCCAGTTTCAGAATGCGATTGACACTATAGGGGTGGAGCGCGCGACTGCCAGCGCAGTCGGCCCGAACGGCCCGAAAAATGTGGCCTGAGTCGATTCCTGCTGCTTTTAGCCAGGCGCGAACCAATTTCAGCGTCTCGGGCGAGATGTAACCAAGCCGCCCTTCTCCGTAAGGGTCGTTCTTGGATCGCCTGATCAGGATCCTGGCCGAGTCCTCTGAGGACGGCCTCAGATCCTCCACGCGCAGCCCGACCAATTCAGAACGTCGACACAGCGTGTCGTAGCCCAATGCGATCATGGCGCGGTCGCGTAATCCAGCGAGCGTGTCCGGGCATGCCGCGATCAGCTGCTCAAGCAGCACTCTTGTCAGCCCAAGCGCCTGTTGCGGGCGGGCGCGTTTGGCGCGTAGCGCCCGCCGCATTGCGATCACCACCTCTTCGTCGCTCACCGGGTTCTCCATCCGGAACAATCGGTGGACCTTGCAGATCGCCGCCAGTCGGCGCTTGAGGGTTGCGGCCGAGGAACGGGTCGCCTGTTGTGCGATGAATGCCGCAATTGTCTCCGGTTCTGCTGGGAGCGTCAGCCGCTGCGCTTCGCTGCACCAGTTTTCGAAAACTGCCATATCCGCTCGATACGCCCGAAGCGTACTGTCGGCGAAGGCGCCCTCAAGACGGGCGAGAGCGGCACGCCAGTCGGTCGCGGACGGCCGCATCTTGCGTGCGTGTGAAGGTTTCGTCATTCTCTGTTCAAAAGTCTTCTTTGTGGCGCTTTATCGGAACTTAGTGTCATAAATAATGCCATTAATGTGGGCTGTCAATGATAACTGGCACACAGATTCGGTCAGCGAGAGCCGCCCTCGGATGGTCCGCTCATGCTCTGGCCGAGCGATCAGGGGTCAGCTTGCGCACGCTTCTGCGCTTCGAACAGGTCGACCGCGTCCCCCCGAGCCGCTCCTCGACCCTGCTCGACGTGCGCAGAGCACTGGAAGCCGCCGGTATCGAATTCATCGGAACGCCAGAGGATGCTCCCGGGATTCGGTTAAGGCGCCCTCGTTAGCGGCGGTGAAAATCTACCGCTTGATCCCTATCGGCCGCACAAATTTGATTGAGGCAAAAATGGTCGACTCCCTCGACGACGCTGTGAACTTGCTGGTCATCGAGGTCACGCGGCCTCTCGCGACCAGCCTGGGTGCGACAGAGACAGCAACCGAATGGGGACTTCGCTTGAGCGTCGGCGCGCTTGTTAGGGAGTTGCAAGAACGTGTCGCCGATGCGAAGTTATTTGACAGGGTCCTTGAGCTGGTTGACGCTTATCGCCGAACAAACGTCGACGCCGCCGCAGAGACATGTTTTTCTCCAGCCTCAACGGCGCTCGCCGATAGCCTTTTGGACGGCGTTTTTGGCGCGGCTCGCTCCAGTGTCACGAAAGAGATCGGGGATGCTGCGCAATTGCCGGCGAGCGCCGCCGCGAGTGTATTGTGCGTTGCCGCTGGCTTGTTGCTGAGATCGCTTGAGCCGGAGCCGTCCTACGAGACGCTCGAGGCGACACGCTCTGAGGATAGGCATTTCGAGTTGGCCCCGCACCCCCCGGTTGCGCCGCCGTCGGCGCCGCGAGAATCCACGCTGGCCAATGCAATGAACGACGCGGCGCCGGAGCGGGGCAAAGCGCGCAGTTTGCGTCTACTGTTGCCGTTGTTCGCGATAGCTGCAATCGCGGCCGTCGGCTTGACGTGGCACCTCTGGAGCGACAGGCATCCAAGCCGTGAATCCGCTTCAGCGCCGATAAAAGAAGCGGCGCCTCCAGTAGGGGATGCCGCGGCGATCAAAACTGCACAGGACACGCCTCCAGCGCAAGCTCAACAAGCGCCCCCTGCTTCACAAAAGCAATCGCCCCACACAGCGTTCAACGAAGCGCGGACGCAACCGCTTGAGGATGTCGCCGGGACGCCAACGCAGCAACCGGTTTCGCCGCTGGTCACAGCAGAGGAGGCGTCGGGGCTAAGGCAAGCCGAAAGCATCCTGAGACCAGCCCAAACCGCAGCCGAGGCGCATCGTGACGTCAGCCTAACGAAACTGCCGAACGGCCTCGAACTGAGCATCCCTGAATCCGGCGGCGAAAGCCAGCTGCTCGGGTTCCTGCGGGAAGAATCGCCTCATTCAGGCGAATTCAATTTGGATGGGATCGCGTTCGACCATGCTAAAGCGGCGCTAAAATCCTCATCGAAGGGCCAACTGCAAAATCTGGCGAAAATACTCAAGGCCTATCCAAACACTAAAATCACGATAAATAGCTATACCGATAATCTCGGCGAAAAAGCGCATAACTTGAAACTGTCGCGAGAACGCGCCAACAACGTGTTGCTGGAATTGACGCGAATGGGCGTTGATAAATCGCGCATAACCGCGCGAGGCTTTGGCGAAGAGCATCCGATCGCATCGAACAGTTCGGAAGAAGGCCGCAAGCAAAATCGGCGTATTTCGCTCAGCGTCACGGCGCGGTGAAACCGCGCCAAGATGTGATCTGGCTTTCTTTGGCGCGCTGCCAATAGCGACGCCGCCAAAGCCGAAGCGGACGCGCTGACGATCACAAAGTCGATGGTTTTAGCGGTCTGAACGACGAACGGAGACGCATTTCTAACGTCGGCGACCCCGATCTGCTTTTGCAGGAGCATCTGCATGCCTTGCGCAGCGAGCCAAACGCACGCTGGAATCGTGCTCGGCATGGCGCCGGGCTGAAGCCCATATCGCTTTAGTCCAGATGCGCCATTTAAAACTCGTCCGGCCTCCGCATCCAGTTCGTTTGAGTAGTTTCCGAGTCTATGATCACTCTCGCTTCTGACAGCATATAAGTCTGTGAGCGCCGATCAATCCTTCGAGAAGGAGGCCGACCTGTCGATGCGGCTCTGCGCGCCTAAACAATCCAGCGACGCGCTCTTTCAATGCGGTCAGATCTTCAGACCTAGGCAGCGACGCGCCTGTCCAATCCAAAACCCCCATCAATCCGTGATTTTGATGCGTTGACTGAGCCCGCTGGCGCGGACCGAGCGGCGCGATCGCGCCGTTGTAAAGGGTGACGAGCCTCGGCCGCGCCAGGCCTGAAATGTTTTTCAACACGAGCCAATTTCACGGAGGAAACGCCGATGACGGAACAAGGGTCAGGTGAAACGGACTGCGAGGCCGGCGTTCAAGCGATCAAGATGGCCGAGCGGCGACTGCGGGGCGGCCTTAAGGCGGTTGTCGCGACGGTCATCCAACGGGCGCAGGCGGGCGATATGGCCGCCGCGAGGATCGTCCTCGACCGTTTGCTGCCGGCGCCCCGCGACCAGCGGATTTCGTTCGCGTTGCGGCCGATTGCCTGCAGCGAGGACGCGATCAAGGCGTCGGCGGACGTTCTGGCGGCGATGGCGCAGGGACAGATCACCCTCGCCGAAGGCGACTTGGTTTTCAAACTACTGCGCAATTTCAGCGCGGCGAGCGAGCTGTGCGAGTTCGAGCGCAGGCTGGAGGCGCTCGAGGCGGACGCCACGACATGCTGATGCGCGCGCCCGCAAGGCTCTACAATCGCTTAGAAGCGCTCGCGCGCATCGCGGCTGAACGCGCCGCAATGAACGCAAGCCGCCAAGAAGCCGCCGAAAACGCCCGGCTGCTGTCGGAGCCCATGCAATTGACGGTGGAACAAATGGATGCGCTACGACGCAGCGTCGGGCTGACGGGTTCCGAGCAGAAGCTGCAAGAGAGGATTTTGGCGGTGGACCTAGTGGTCAAAATCTAACGCTTGATACCCCATCATGGAATGCTGAAGGTCGCTTCCCTTGCGCCGTTTTTGACCCTTACGCGTCATTGGCATTGATCCACGTCCCGGTTGCGATCGTGGAACATCCAACAGCGCCACCTATCAGGCGGAAGCCGGGACCCCCGACATGCGGTGACTGACGATGTCTTGATCGCCCGCCGAGAGTCCTGGCTTGCGCATTCGAGCCATGCGGATGCAGTAGAATCGATCGCCTATTGGCTAGATTCTGTTTCAATCGCGCCGGTTTCACGTTTTGCCGATGCGTCGGCTGTCTGCAACACTCCGAGCAAACCGCGCCGTTTCGCCTCGTAATAATAGCCCGACGCATAGAGCCGAAGGGCACGGCGTTCATCACCGCCCGCGACCAAATACGCGTTCGCGAGATAGGCGACGCCATAAGTCAGGTTAGCCTCAGGATCGAGGAGGCCGCTCGGCGACCCCGAATAACCCATGCTTCGCGCTGTGTCATAGCGAATCTGCATCAAGCCCCAAAAGGGGCCGTGCTTAAGCGTTGGATTGTATTTGCTTTCGCGGCGAACGGCCGCGTGCACGAGGGACTCGGGAATCTTATTCGCCTTTGCGTGGTAAGCTATACGCTCATTGATCGCTTGCCGCCCCGCAAGCCCAGAATAATTTACGGCGCTCTCCGGCGCCGCCGCAACAAAATCCGACGTCCCTGAAGTCGCACAGCCAGCAAGGGCGATTGATCCAAGTGCAATCGCGGTAATAGCATAATTCAACGGTTGAACCTCCCGCATTGGCCTTTTTTACTACCGTCGCGGATTCTCACGGCAATGAGTTGAGTAACGATCAACATTGGAGACGCATCCGATAAGCGACGAAGGAATTTGCGACAAAGGCTTAACCCGTTTACCTGGGCATTGGAAGCGCATTAAAGTGGCGATTGCAGGGCAGATAGATCGACAAGATCTGGTCATGCCCATCATTGGAAGCGCTCTAAAGCTACGTCAGGAATTGGCGCGTCTCTGCCGCTTGAGAACGCCTTTGTAGCGGCAGCAATGCGGGGTCGAGCGGACTCGCCTTAACAGAGCGCTGGCGGCGCAGTTTGACTCAATGCAGCCATCCCACTACAGCGACCGCTGAAGTTCGTCAGCTTGGGCGAAGCCGGGCTCGGATCGAGCTCGATAGCCTTTGTGAAGTTAGATATCGCGTCCGTCCACTGGCCTTTTCGCGCATATGTTTTTCCGCGATTCGCATAGACGGCGACGTCATTAGGCTCTCGTCTCTGTCCTGGTAAGCGATCCGACGTTTGAATATGTCTATGGGCGATTATTAATTTTCTTTTCCAAGCTCACGCAAACTCTTAGAGGGTCAAATACTTCAATAGCGACTACCTTATGTGCGGAATTGAACGTAAAACTGATCCCGCTCGAGTCGCATACTAAGCTTGCAATGCTGCCGTCGCTTGATTGTTTTGTTGAAGATTGCCCGAACGCCTTTTCGACCTCGTCCAAGGCGCTATCCAAGCTCAATTCATCGGCGGTGGCATAGCGAATAGTTCCTGCATCGCTTTCACTGGGGCGCGCAACCCGCACCGAGGATATTTGACCGTTGCATTCGACGAATCCCAAGCCGAAGTGGGGCCAATAGTAAAAATCGCCCCCCGATGCCTCCTTTTCGTGATGGTAGCCCCCGCCGAGAAGGGCGAGCGCTCGATCGAGCGCCATCCCGATCCCGACATTGGAAATGCGCTCACGGGGTATAATCATACTGTCTCCAAGAGGCGGCGTGGGCCAAAAGATCCGAATTTGACTGATTTCGCCTGCGTGGGGACCGAGATCGACCGCGGTCACGCGCATTCCTCGGCGACCGTAATAAAGGCTGGTTGCGCCGCCTCCGCTGACCGTTCGCTCAGGCGGCCCCAAAGCAGATATCGCATCTTCTCGCCTTGCTCCCAAACGAATACCTTTGGCGGTCGTGTAATCCGCCGATGAAAAGCCTTTAATTGTCATATCCCAAGGCCCGGAAGAGCTAACAAATATCCCAACTGCCAACACTTTTCCTGTACTCGAGTCGACTTGTGCGGAAACTCCTAGCTTGTCCCATTCGAACATTTTGGAGAAGCGCCATAAGCCCGGCGGCTCCTTTGTCGCTGGACCCAGTATTTTAACGAGGTCCCTAATGTTCATGTCTAAGCGGAGAGCCCCCATGCGCTCTCCTGGCACTATAAGCTTGTCGGTCGAGATGGGTTCTGACGAAGGCGGAGATGCCTTGTTTTGCTCTTCTATAGCAGGCGGGGCTACGGTAGCCTCCACATCGCGAATAAACCTCACGTAATCCAATTGCTGTCCGAGCGAGTTGCAGGCCTGATCAGAATCTTTTATAAAGTCACTTAGTAATTTATTGTATATATTATTATAGGCAGTAGACTTTTGATCGACATTTATTCCACAATGCCGCATATTTACTAAGGCTAGATTTAAAAGGCCGCGCGTAGTGCCTGTGCAATAGTTTGCCGCTATTCTTGCTGAAGCCACCATAAGTGGCGGCGTCACGCAGGGCTGTTTAGTTCTCAACGAATCTAGCGCATTTTGAGGAGAGCGTCGATATCGATGGCGGCTCGCCATCTTGCGTTTTTAATGTTGTCGCAGCCGTCGGCGCGCAGGAGATTATAGGCGA
>Ga0182030_10010368_pt1 | contig 18936 bp, 15 predicted proteins | sample 812S3MmetaG_FD_121299 | JGI IMG/M metagenome (GOLD analysis project Ga0182030, IMG submission 121299) | Permafrost microbial communities from Stordalen Mire, Sweden - 812S3M metaG (Illumina Assembly) | ecosystem: Environmental > Terrestrial > Soil > Wetlands > Permafrost | place: Sweden...
GGCTCGCAATCTACGGCTGGTCTCCAACTACGGTTTTCTCGAGGAGCCTGCGCTCCTGATCCGCGCAACCCGCTATCGCGCGCGGCTCGGATGGGAACTCGATCCGCGGACCCAATCCCGCTTTGAGAATGCAAAGGAAGAGGGTGTAATCGAGTATCTTTCGGCGCATGCGCGCAGCCAGGAACTCGAGCAGATCGGACACGAAGACGACGGATTGAGAATACTCACCGCTCTCGAAACTGAGGGGTGGATGAAGGTGCTTTTCCCCGCATGGACGCCAGCCAAAGCCGATGAAGAAAAGCTAAAAGCGCTGCATAATCTCTTGGCTGAACTGCAGATCCAGGGAGTGCATCCGGATATGTCTGCGGCGCAGATGCAATTGCTCACGGCGAAGCTACCTTCGAAAGAAGTAGCGGCTCTGAAGAAGTTGTTTCTTCGCCCCGGTTTTGTGGAGGAATGGGACAGCCTTGACACTTTGGCAGCCGGATTCTCTAAGGTGTTGTTGGCCAAGCAAAACCAGACGCCCTCGGCAAGCTTCAAGCTCTTCACGAGCTATGACCCAGAAGCGGTTCTATGGCTTGGTTTTACCACGACGTCGTCAGCCGTAAAAGAGCGTTATGACCAGTTCTTGAGAATCTGGCCGGAGGCGAAGCAGCGCATTCCGAACGCCCTCATGCAGGAGATGCGCATCACTCCGGAGCTCCCGACGTACAGCGAAATTGTCCACAAGATTTTCCTCGAGCTCATTGACGGCCGATTGACCACTCCTGAAGAGACGCGGGCCTTCCTTGAACCGTATTCTCCGCCGGCACCACCTCCGCAGATTACAATCAAGCGTTCGCGCGCCAAGCGCGGTGCCGAGCCAAAGGTGAAGGAGCGCTCCTTTGACGAAGACGAGGAGGAGGCAGGGCCAGAGGATGAGCCTGAACTGGACGACATCGGCGGGGACGAAGAGGAAATCGATCTCGGGATCCCGAAGCTGGAATTGGAAGCGGAGCTCGGTGAGGACGTTGAGGCCGACGAAGACGAGGAAGAAGCCGAGACTGACGACGATGAAGACGAACCAACTCCGCGAGGCGGCAAGAAAGGAACTGGATCCCCTAAAGGGGCGAAAGCCACGCCAAGCCTTGCGACGAAACCGGCGAAAGAGTCCGCCAAACAAGCTGTGCCAAAGTCCACACATGCGGATAAGGTTGCGCCAAAGCCGGAATCCAAGGCCTCTGTGAAGCCAGTGTCCGCGAGCCCCGTTCCAGCAGCAAAGCCGGCAACTCCTGCGGCCAAGGCCAAGCCACAACCGCCGCCCCCAGCGAAGAAGTCCTCGCCGCCAGTGCCACCCGCGAAGGCCGGTAAGGCAGTGCTTGCTCCGAAATCATCGCCGAAAAGTGCACCCGCCAAGCCTGCGGCCAAACCGCCTGCTAAAGCGGTGACAAAGGCGAAAGCTAAATCGCCGACGAAGGCCGCCTCCAAGGCAGCGCCGGTAAAAAAGAAGGCCGCACCCGCGGCCAAGACGACGAAGGTCGCCAAGGCCCCGTTGAAGAAACCCGCGCCCAAGGGAGCGAAGAAGCGCTAATCCTTCTGGGCAAGGTAGTTGCATCCCGCGCAGCCAACCTGACGTGATATGTTCAGGGCATTCCGGAGGGCAACCTTGACGTTCGTTGGACTTCCCCTCGATTTCTCTGTTTTCTTGTTCGCGTTGGCGCTCTTTGCCGCGCCATTACCCGCCTCAGCTGCCGGTCCTGGAAGCGCCAGCACGGCCGTCTCAACCGCTTCCGCGAGAGAGACCCCAGACGCGCGCCTCGACGGCGCCTACAAATTCAATGAGGGCGGATGGACATACGTGCATCTCGAAGGCACGCCGGAGCAGGTTGGCTTCCAGCATGGCTATCTGCTGGCTCGCGAGATCGAGGACAACGTCCATGTTTACACAGTGACCGCGCCGAACGAGGATAAGCGTCCGTGGAGCTTCTTTCGTGAGGCGGCACAGACGATTTTGTGGCCTCACATCGATCCTGAGTACCAGGCGGAGTTGAAGGGCATCGTCGAGGGCCTGCAGGCAAAGGGTTCAACGCTCGATCTGTGGGACATTGTTGCGCTGAACGGCGACATTGAATTGAGCAACTATTACTTGCCAATGCGGAACAAAGAAGAGGGCAAATCGAATCCTCCAGCAGCGGTTGCACCGGGAAAATGCAGCGCTTTTGTCGCGACAGGATCTGCGACCAAGGACGGCAAGATCGTGATTGCGCACAGCAACTGGTCGTCGTACGCCGAGGGCGAGCGCTGGACCGTGGTGTTTGATATTGTGCCCGCCAAAGGACAGCGCATCCTGATGGACGGGTTGCCGGGCGTAATTACGAGCCAGGACGATTTTGGCGTGAACGCCGCCGGACTGATGATTACGGAGACCACGCTGCCGATGATCACGGGCTTCGATGTGAATGGGATTCCGGAGTTCGACCGCTCGCGCAAGGCCATGCAGTACGCGACGTCGATCGATGAGTACGCCTCCATCATGCGCGAGGGCAACAACGGCGGCTATGCCAACTCCTGGCTGATTGGCGATCGCAAGACGGGCGAGATTGGCTACCTGGAGCTTGGTCTGCAGCACACACCGCTGACGAAAAAGAAGGACGGCTATTTCGTTTCGTCGAATTTCGCCGCAGACCCGGCGCTAATCCGCGACGACACGCGGGGATTCAATCCGAATGACCCTGAGAGTTCGATGAATGCTCGGCATATTCGAGCCGAGCAGTTTGTAAAGGAACACTACGGCAAGCTCGACACCGCACTGGCGGAAGCCTATCTCTCCGATCACTACGACAGCTATGAGCGCAAAATCGATGCCGGCAAGCGCAGCTTGTGCGGGCACGAAGATACGTCGCCGGTAGGCGAGAAGGTCTGGGGCGACGCGCCTTACGAGCCCGGCGGCGCGGTAACGGGGAAAGTGATGGACTCGGATATGGCGGCGAAGCTTAGCTTCACGGGCAGAGCAGGGCATCCATGCGGCGAAGACTTCCTCGCTGCGCCATTTATCGCGGCACATCCTGAGTTCGCGTGGCAGAAGCCGATTTTGCACGACATGAAGGCCGGTCCGTGGACTACGTTCTCCGCGGGCGAAAAACAGTAAGCTAGGTTGTTACTGCAACCGGTTGGGCGCATGCTGCCTCGACCACTGTCCGGAGCGAATCAATCACCCGATCAGGCTGGTCGAGGTGAATCCAATGCCCGCTCTGCGGCACGATGACCTGCCGCACATTTTCGCCTATTTTACGGAGGCAATCGTCCGAAAGGGGCCACGATTTGTCCGGCGTCAACACGAGCACAGGAATCGATCGAATAGGCTCGGCATCCTGCATCTCCCGCACGGAGTCGGGGACGGATTTCACATGATCGCGCATCCCCGCGTAAAAATCGGGCCGGGACCAATGCGCGGCGACCGCCGGCCAAACCTCCCGCGGCATTTTGCCGATCTCTTCGCGTACGCGGCCGAGTACATGCCGAGCGCCATGCCCGCCTGCCCCGGCGAGCACGCGCGACGTACGGCCCGAGCGGCGCAGCAGGGAAGTCACAGCCAGCCGCGCCAGACCGACGCGCGCAATCGGAATCGCGTAGCTTGAAAGCCTGTTTCCGCGATCGACCTCGGCCTGCCGGCTCGGATTCACGGGAGGCCACTCGTCGCAGCGCATCGGATCGACGAGGACGAGACTCGCCACTTCGTCGGGATGCGATAGCGCAAAACGGCGCATTACCAATCCACCGAAGGAATGCCCCACGAGCACGTACGGTGGCCTGATCCCTGCCTGCTCGAGCATTGCGTGCAACTCAGCGGCAATGTTCGCAGGCGTGCGCGCGCTGCGGCAGGGACTGCTCCACCCCAGCCCTCCGCGGTCATAGGAAGCAGTCGCGGTAAAGCACGAGACGGCTTGCTGAATGCGGAACCAGTTCAGGTTAGTCGCCGCAATTCCCGATTCAAAGATGACCGTGTGGCCCTGGCCACTTGCGCCCTTTTCGATGAGATACAGGCGTCGGCCCCCGCCGATGTCCACCCATCGCCCGTCGCCTGTAAATCGCAAGCGATCACGACGTGCCCCAAACCACTGATAAAGAAAACCCACCGATACGAGACCGAAGACAAAACCCACAGACAATACGATTAAATTCATAGGCACCCTTGTGCTGCCATAGATCAATCGAGGCCCTGTTTCCTCGTTCTGAATTGGGCGGGGAAGACCGTGAACGCAGTTTATCCGCCGCCCGCGCACAGTGTCTATGGGGATTTCCGAACCCCGCTGGAGACGGCAGCTTACTTGTAAATGATGTGGATCTCGGTTTCCGTGGCCGGACACGTAACATGCAGAAGCGCCTGCCTAAATCCGGGTGCGCCAAGGCCTACGTGCGGATTGTTCGCAAAACCGAAACCCTCCTTCGGCCAGCCAAAGATGTTCTTATCGAGCTTCATGTTCTTGTTTTCGTCGTGCAGCGCCACAATGCCATAGTCGTTCGGAGGAATTCCGTTGAACAAGACCGTGGCTCGCCGAGTTGCCTCTGAGATCGGGACCGCCAAGCCCCTGAAAGATTTCGACTCATCTTCAGGCCATCCGTCGGGTGTAGCGAAAAGCAAGACCCCCACGACGCCCTTGGCGTTGCGCAAATTGTCAACGTGGACTCGAAGTGTACAACCTTGCGGCGTCGATTCAGCATGAGCTGCGGAATGAGCGCTGAGCATTACCCCGAGCGCTAAAAGGAACCAGGAAGCAATCCGAACGCACACGAAAGCGCAGGGGCGAAAAACCGCCCCTGCCGTTGTTGGATCGCAGAATCGGTCTTGTCCTATGGTGCTTCGGACCCGCATGAAGGTACTGTATTGCACGCAGACCCGAAGAATCCAATTACGGAAAAGAAGAGGCCTTAGTACCGTCCGCGACCGCGGGCAGCGCCTCCCCCTCCTCCACTACTGCTCCCTTTTCGCGCCTGGTAGCAATCGCGGCAAAACACGGGCCTGTCGCCCCTCGGCTCGAAAGGAACAGTCGTTGGCTGGCCGCAGCCCGAGCAGATCACAGGCGTACCCTGTGCAGGAGCCGAACGATAGCCGCCGCCGGAACCCCCCTGGTCGTTTTTCTTCGCCATTCGGCATGGCTTGCAGCGTTTTGGTGTCGAATAACCGCGTTCCTGAAAGAACGCCTGGTCTGCAGCGGTGAAGGTAAAGTCCTGCCCGCAGTCGCTGCAAGTAAGTTGAATATCTCCTGCCATGGGGTTTCCTCGTGCGGAGATTGTACCGCCCCTTTAGGCAATTTTGCATAAGGATTCTTTTTAGAACATAAAACTTAACCGGAGACCTCAATTAATACTTTAAGTTCCATGACAGTCTGGAAGGGCTCGCACGCTATAGTCGTTGAGTAAGTTTCGAAGCTGAAAGGATCGTCCTAGTTACTTCGATAGCAATATGCCGGCGAACCCAGAACTCGAGGCCGAATGTATCCGCCGGGTCATCGCCGGAGAGCGCCAACTCTTCCACGAATTGATTCGCCCTTGCGAGCGATCCATCTATCTTCTGCTTCTTTCGTTGCTCAAAAACGAAGCCGAGGCGGAAGATGCAGCGCAGGAAACAGCCATCAAAGTCTACCTGAATTTGCACCTCTATCGAGGTGAAGCGCAATTTCGCACCTGGGTGCTATCCATTGCGCGAAACGAAGCGCTCGGCCGTTTGCGCAAGCAGGAAATTCGCCGCGAAGAATCGCTTGACGCCGGTACCGACGACCAGACGGGCGACTATACGCCGGCCATTCTGACCAGTTGGCGCGAAGTGCCAAGCGATGCCCTGGAACAGAAGGAACTGGGCGCACTTCTGCGCAGGGCAATTGAGGGTTTGCCGGAGACTTACCGTAACATTGTGGTCCTTCGAGACATCGAAGAGATGGATATCCGCGAGACAGCCGCTGTGCTCGGGATCAGCGAGGGCTCGGTCAAAGTCCGGCTGCATCGGGCCCGCGCAATGTTACAACGGGAGCTAGCCCCGCGACTGAAAGCGTTTGCACCGAAACGCAAAGGCCTCTTGTGGGGGCGCGCATGAGGATCGACTGCAAACACGTTTGGCAGCACATCTCGGCCTACATCGAAGGCGATGTGGATGCGGCTTTGCGCGCTGAAATTGACAGGCACCTCGAGACCTGTGAGATCTGCTCCGCCGTGCTGGATTGCACGCGCAATGTCGTCATCCTTATGGCGGACGACCGCGTCTTCGAGGTACCTTCCGGCTTCAGCCAGCGCCTCCACGATCGCATCGACATGGAGCTTCGACAGGCCGGTCCTTAGTTAATAGAAGATAAACAAAGAATTCTCGACGTTTCATCGACGGACGGTCTTCCGCGTAAGTCAATCTTCTCTTAGCTAATTTTACGATTCTTCTGCAAAAGGCCATTCAAGGAGAGCGCGGCAGGCGGAGGCCCGGTGCGATGCACCATCGGATGCGTCCACGTTTCGAGCCCCACCAAGACTAGGGTTAAAATCGCCATCGCCACCTGCAGTTTTTCACTTCGCTTTTCCTTCGCGCTCAATTCGCGCTTGCGCCACTGCGCCGAGGGGCGCGAGCGCAGATGTCGGATCCACGCCAGCACCGCCAGATTCACAATCGCGCCAACCGTTGCCAGAATCAGCATGGGAATCCGAATCGCGTCCTGATGAAAACCCTTCGCCGGCGCGTAGATGCCGCTGGCCGCAACGAGAGCGGACAGCCCAATCGCCACACGGATGCCGCTGATGGTGAGGACCGCCGTGCATAGGCTTTGCGCCATGGCGACAATCAGGCTCGCACCGCCAACGGCGCTCCATCTACTTGAATTCACCTCCAACCCTCCCATCGCCAGCCCGCACTTTGCGTGATAGGCTCAATCAGCTTAAAGGACTGGGGCCGTCGAGCCAATTCTCGGATTCTAGGGAAAGCGCGAGAATCTTCCGACCAATCCAATTGCCACGGAGGCCCGTTCATCCAGCAAAGGGCCCGGAGCGAAGAAATTCATTTTCACTGGCACCCTTTTCGCTGTAACCTTTCGCCCGTGCAGCCACTCTTTGTGTGCGTGCCACGGAAAGTGCGGGTTCGCTCCCTTGTTCCCGCATCGCCGCAAACGGCGGAGAGCCTCCGCCCCAACCCCAAGCGAGGTCAATCCAAATGAAGAACCAATTCAATGCACTGCTGCTTTCCGCAGCTCTCTCCGGCCTGATCGGCGGAACCGTCGCGGCTCATGCAGCCACACCGGGAACGACGGCGAAGGGCACCTCGGCCAAGGCGGCCAAGGCCGGCCTGCGCTACGTCAGCCAGGACACCACCAAGCACTCCTGTAAAGGCAAAAACGACTGTAAGGGCCAGGGCGGCTGCAAGTCGAGCGACAACGGCTGCAAAGGCAAGAACAGCTGCAAAGGCAAGGGCGGCTGCGCAACCGACGGCTCCAAGATGCCGAAGCTGGTCTAACCTCACCGGGACCGGCCGCGGGCGCATTCACCATTTCAAACTTCTGAATCCTCTCCCGGCCGATCTCACTTTCACAACTGATGAGTCGTAGACTCACACAGGTTTTCTGTTCCCTATTCCCTGATCCCTGTTCCCCGAGTATTTATCCATGCCCGGCAATCGTTTCAACGCGTATTCGAATCACCGCATCGGCATCGGTCTGCGCATTCCGCATTACCAGCACATCTTTTCGCGCAAGCCTGTCGTCGACTGGTTCGAGATCATCTCGGAAAACTTCATGGTCGACGCGGGCCGTCCTCTCGTGGTCCTCGATCAGATCCTCGAGCAGTATCGCGTGGTGCAGCACGGCGTCTCGATGTACTTCGGCTCGGTGACCGCGCCGGATCCCGAGCATCTGCGCCGTCTCAAACAGCTAATCCGCCGAACAAACACTCCGTGGTTAAGCGATCATCTCTGCTGGGGCTCGGTCGATGGCAACTATACCCACGACCTGCTTCCGCTGCCTTATACGTGGGAAGCAGTGGAACGCACCGTCGAACGCGTTCGCCACGTGCAGGACTTTCTCGAAATTCCCGTAGCCGTTGAAAACGTCAGTTCCTATGCCGCCTTCACAGGCTCGCAGATGACCGAATGGGAGTTTCTGAACGAAGTTGTCGAGCGCGCTGATTGCGGGATACTTCTTGACGTCAACAACATCTACGTCTCCTCGGTGAATCACGAATTCAACCCCATGGACTACGTGAATGCCGTGCCGGCGCATCGTGTGGCACAGATTCACATTGCCGGCCACTCGCGCTACGAGAAATACATCCTCGACACGCATGACCATCCTGTCATCGATTCTGTGTGGCAGCTTTATGCGCGCGCCATCGAGCGCTGTGGCTCGACACCCACACTGCTGGAATGGGACGATCACATTCCCACCTTCGATGAAGTTCATGCCGAAGCAAAGAAAGCCGAGCGCTACCTGCACGCAGGTGAACTAACGGAGATGGCGAAGTGACAACCCAAGCAATGTCTCTCGCCGAACTCCAGCGCGAGATGGCCGCTGCCGTGATGCAGCCGCTCACCGCCGAAGAGGAGATGTGCGCGACATCGCCGGACGGACGCGACATGAGCATTGTTGCTGCGTCCTTCATCGTGCCGAACAGCAAGCTCAGCTCATTCGAACGCCTCGAAATTTACAACCGCCAATATTGGTATCGCGTGCTCGGCGCATTGGCTGAGGATTTTCCGGCACTGCGCGCCGTGGTCGGTGCCCACGCCTTTGAAGCGCTCTCCATCGCCTATCTCACAGCGCATCCCAGCCGTTCCTTTACGCTGCGCAACCTTGGCTCCAAACTCGCGGACTGGCTCGCGGCCAATCCGCAATTCACAGGCCGCCGCCATCTACTTGCAGTTAACGTCGCTCGGATTGAGTGGGCGTTTATCGAAGCCTTCGACAATGCCGAGCGCACACCGCTGACCATCGAGGAAATTGCGACGCTAGATGCCGGGTCGCGCCTGGCTCTGCAGCCACACCTGATCTTGATCGCGCTTAACTATCCAGCCGACGACCTCGTTCTCGGCCTGCACAAACGCGACAAACGCCAGACGAGCGAGGCCGGAGTAAGCCACGACGACGGGGACGAAGCGCCTGTGAAGCTTCCACGATTGCGGCCTCGGCCCACATGGGTTGCCGCTCATCGAGTTGAAAATTCTGTCTTCTATCTAAGGTTGAAGCGCGAGGAGTTTCTCACTCTCGCCGCGATTCGCCAGGGTCTCCCTCTTGGCGATGCCCTTGAATCCGGTTTCGTCGGGTCGCGTATTCCGGGTCCCCGACGTGCGGGATTGGTTCAACAGTGGTTTGGCTCCTGGGCCGAGCTCGGCTGGGTCTGCGCCCCCGACCTCGAATCGCTTATCAAAAATGAGGAAGGCGAGGCATAGGAACGGAGTACATGAAGATCGTTAGCGATTTGAAAAACGCATACGTGGGCTGGGCCATGCTCGTAGCGCGCCTGCATAATCCCTTGTTGCTCGCGATCCGCCTCTACTGGGGCTGGCAGTTTGCGCAAGACGGCTGGGGCAAGCTAACCCACCTTGATAAAGTCACCGGATTCTTCACCAACCTCAATCTGCCGGCGCCACACATGACTGCACTCACCTGCGCCTCGATCGAATTTTTTGGCGGCATTCTCTTCACTTTCGGCATTCTTTCGCGCCTTACGTCGCTGGTGCTGTTCGTCAATATGACGATGGCCTATCTGAGTGTGCCGGACGACCGCGTCAACTTCTCTCACATCTTTTCCAATCCCAGCGATTTCTATGGTGCGACACCATATACCTACTGGTTTGCCGCGTTGCTGATTCTGATCCTTGGCCCGGGAACTATCGCGCTCGACACGCTCCTTCTGCGCAGTGTTGCGGGACACATCAAGAGCTGAGCTCACCAAATATCATCGCGTAGATGCGGATCGCATACATGCTCAACTCGCTCGGCATGGGTGGTGCGGAACGCCACACCATCGCGCTGGCCGAGTGGATGGCGCAGCACGGGCACTCGGTGCTCCTGATCTCGTTGCTCCCGCGCCAAACGGAACAGTGGCAGACTCAACTTGAAGTCGCCTATCTCGACCTGCGCAAAACACCCACAGGCATTCTCGCGGGGCTGATACACGCTCGCCGCGTCCTTCGGGTTTTCCATCCCAATCTCGTGCACAGCCACGCCTTTTCGGCCAATCTGTTTGCTCGCATCCTTCGTCTTATTGGTGCATCGCCTACGGTTCTATCAACGATGCACAACGTCTTTGAGGGCGGCCGCTTGCGTATGCTCGCGTATCGTCTGACCGACTTCCTCGCGCTTCGAACTACCACCGTGAGTGAAGCCGTCGCGCGCCACGCCCTCGAAGCCAAAGCTGTACCGTCGCGCAAGCGCGTCGTTCTACCGAACGCAATTAACGTCTCCGAATTTACTCCCGACCCAGCGCGCCGATCCAAAATCCGAACCCAACACGCAACAAACGGCGACTTCATCTGGCTCGCTGCTGGTCGAATCGTTTCTGCCAAAGGCTTCCTCAATCTTCTAGAAGCGTTCGCTCAAGTATGGGTCGCACATCCGGATACTCAACTGTGGATCGCCGGCGAACACCCGACGCCCAAATCACCGCGCGCGGAGTACACCGGCCTCGTCGTTCCGAAGGGGACTACGGAGCGCATTCACCAACTCGGTCTAAGCCGCGATATGCCTGCTCTCCTCGATGCTGCAGACGGGTTTGTTCTCTCTTCGGCCTGGGAGGGAATGCCGCTCGTAGTCGGCGAAGCCATGGCCATGGAGAAGCCCATCGTCGCAACCGACGTGGGTGGCGTGCACGAACTTCTTGGTGACACCGGCACAGTCGTTCCCGCCAGGGATCCCGACGCACTGGCGAAAGCAATGCTCGACGTCATGAACTGCTCGCTTCAGTTGCGCCGTGTATTAGGCCGCGCCGCGCGGGAACGTATCGCAACTCAGTTCGACGCCAGCATCCTGTTTCCCAAGTGGGAGATCTTTTACCGATCGCTCCTCGGGTGAGCGTTGCCACGGCCAACGAAATCTCGCGTGATAACCTTATCAACGGAATTTTTTACGCCGCCCTCCGCCCTTCAGTTCGTCCTTGCGGAAGGCCCCGGAGGAAGCGCGATGCGTCGAACGATTCGCAGAATCGTCGGGTGCTTTATTTTGCCCGCGATAACCTTGAGCTTAGCTTCCTTCGTGGTACGGGCGGAATCTAATCGTGTGCAATCCATGCGCGCACAGAACGCCGTTTTGACTCTCGATCATGGTTGGCAGTTCCGCCAGATAACCCCGACCCAGCAGGATGCCGAAGCCGGCTGGCTGCCTGCAACCGTTCCTGGAGACGTGCACCTCGATCTGCTCGCCAACAAAAAAATCGAGGATCCCTTCTATCGCGATAACGAATCCAAGCTCCAGTGGATCGAAAACGCAAGTTGGGAATACCGCGACAGCTTCGACGTCCCGCCCTCATTGCTTGCCCGCTCCAATGTCGACCTGGTTTTTGAAGGTCTCGATGCCGCGGCGGAGATTTATCTGAACGGTACGCAAGTGCTCAACGCCGACGACTCGTTCCGCGTCTGGCGCGTGCCCGCGAGGGCCCATCTGCACGCCGGCAGCAATGCGCTGCGCATCGTTTTCCCGTCGCCCATCACCGCGGCACAGATCGTTGCTGCCATGGATCCCTGGCAGCCGCGCACAGGGACCGCCGCGAAGACGTACATCCGCAAAGCAGCATATGAGTACGGATGGGACTGGGGACCACGGTTCGTCACTAGCGGCATCTGGCGTCCGGTTCGCCTCGAAGCATGGGACAAGATTCGCATTTCTGACTTCGCCATCCGCCAGCGCGATGTGAGCAAGGATGTGGCGCATCTCGATGCTGAAGTGGAAGTCGATGCCGCCAAAGCCAGTCCCGCGCTCGTTGTTATCGGTTACTGGGAGCATGATGTCCTGCTCACAGGGACGGCTCCGGCCGTTGTGAGGAGGGTTGAGCTTCATGTGGGCTTGAACATTGTCGATGTGCCGATCGAGATTCGCCAACCGAAACTCTGGTGGCCAGCTGGCTATGGCGATCAGGCTCGGTACAACTTTACAGCTGATGTTTTCACTGGGACGACATCTGCAAATGGTGTTGACAAACGCACCGTCATCACCGGCCTTCGCTCCATCGTTCTCGATCGCCATCTCGACCAGTGGGGCCGCAGCTTCCAATTCATCGTTAACGGCATCCCTGTCTTCGCCAAAGGCGCAGACGTGATCCCGTTTGACAGCTTTCCCAATCGCGTGACTACGGCGAATTATCGCCGCATCCTCGAGTCCGCGCGCGATGCCAACATGAACATGATTCGCCATTGGGGCGGCGGCTATTATGAGACCGACGAGTTCTATCAGATCTGCGACGAGCTCGGCATCATGGTCTGGCAGGACTTCATGTTCGGTAATGACTGGCAGCCCGGAACCTACAACTTCAAACTCACCATCGAAGCTGAAGCCGAAGATCAGGTCCGCCGTCTGCGCAATCACCCCAGCATCGTGGTCTGGTGCGGCAACAATGAGACCGAAGAGGCTCTGGGATGGGCCCCGCGCGACAAACTGCCCCTCGAAGTGAAGTACCAAATGTGGCAAGACTATCTCACCGAATTCAGCGGCATCCTGAATCGTGTGGTCGAGCGGCTAGATGCAGAGACTCCCTACTGGCCCAGCTCACCCAGCTCCGACTACGAAGAGCTCAGCAGCAAATATCAGAGCGGCGACGCGCACCTGTGGGATGTGTGGCACGGGCGCGTTCCGTTCTCGACTTACGAGACGCACAACTCGCGCTTCGTCACTGAATACGGCTTCCAGTCGTTCCCGGAGATGAGGACAATCGAATCCTTCACACAGCCCGAAGATCGCGCCAGCATCTTCACGCCTGTAATGCTCGCACACCAGAAGAACAACGAAGGCAACTCGATCATCCACGACTACCTGCTCAAGGACTATCCCGAGCCGAAGGATTTCGCAAGTTTTCTCTACGTCAGCCAGGTGCTGCAGGCCGAGGGCATCAAGATTGGTGCGGAGCATTTCCGCCGCAGCCGCCCTGAAACCATGGGTTCCATCTTCTGGCAGTTGAACGATTGCTGGCCTGTTGCCTCGTGGTCCAGCATCGACTACTACGGCCGCTGGAAGGCTCTCCAGTACTACGCACGGCGCTTCTACGCGCCTATTCTCGTGTCACCGCACGTCGAAGGCGGCTCAGTCAAGGTCTACATCGTCTCCGACAGAACGGCGACAACCCCGGCTGTGCTGCGCGTACGCCTAATGGATTTCGACGGCAACGTCCTGCTTGAAGACAATCACGACGTCAGCGTCGATCCGCTCACCAGCAAGGTCTACCTTGATTGGCCTCTCGCTAGGCTTGCGCAGGCCGGCGCGTCCGACACAGCGCACGTTTTCGTAGTCGCCGACCTCGCTTCAGGAAACACGCAGGTCTCGCGCAACCTCGCGTACCTCGCGCCCACAAAGGAAGTGCATCTGAAACCTGCACAGCTTACGGTCGACACCACCGGTGCGAATGGGAAGTACACCATCCGCATTACGTCGCCGGTGCTCGCGCGGAGCGTCTATCTCTCTTTTGATTCGCTTGACGCAAGGTTCTCCGATAATTACTTCGACCTGATGCCCGGCGAAACGCTCGAAATCACCGCGACCAGTGCCGCAACTGTCGATGCGCTCAAAGCGCATTTGCACGTCATCTCGCTCACCGATGCCTTTGCAAACTCTGTGCCCGCGTCAGCCTCGGCTGCTCGTTAGAGCTCCAACAGAGAGGGCCGGAGCGATTACCCCGGCCCTCTCTTTTCTGAATTCAAACAAATCAGAACGAGAATACCGCCTGAAAGAAGATGCGTCTCGAAGCAGCGCCCTGCGAAAACATCTGGCCTGCCAATCCGCGTGACTTTCCAAAATTGCCGCCGGGGTCGTATCCAGTGACATCGCCGGCAGAGTCGAGAATGGGTGAAGGGCTAATCGTTCCTGTCGGCGTTCCGTAGTTGATGTTGTTGAACAGGTTCAGTGCCTGCGCACTGAAGGTCAAGCTGTACTTCCGCCCTGTGCCTCCGCCGAACATGCCGCGCGGTGGGCCACCGCCGCCGCTGAGGCCTCCTGGACCAAGTCCTCCGCCCGGACCGCCTCCACGCCCGCCTCCTGGAGGACCTCCAGGGCCGCCCGGTCCTCCGCCTTGCTGTGCACCTGACGATTCAACCTTCGGACCAATCCCAAATGCGCGGCTTACGCGCAAATTCACAGCCACAGACGCGGGGCTATTTCCTAGGTTCATTCCTAGCAATTTCTCTCCGGGCCCGGGTGTTACATCCAGGCATCCGAAAGATGTCGTGACAAACTCGGCCGAAGCGGAGCTGCACTCCGACGAGTCGGCGATCCCTGGCCGGTCGTTGATAAAGTTGTCGCCGGTGAGATCGTCGCTGGTCACGATGTTGTACGGCTTGCCTGAACGCGCCACAATAAAGGGATTGAAACGAAGGCTCCAAGGAGCGGTATAGTTCCCCATCAAAAACACCATGTGGCGGGAGACAAAATTCGCGCGCCCGTAGTCCTGGCTCAGGTTGTAGGAGTTTGAAACCTCTCCACCCGCGCCATCTGTATTCGCGAAGGACAGATTGTAAAAGCCGAACAGGCCGAATTTCGGCGAAAGACGCGCGTTCACATTCACGATCATCTGGTTCTGCTTGTACACGGCCTCGGAGTAGTACTGATTCACAATGCCCAGCGATGGATCGGGCCTCGGTCCAGTGGTGCTGTTGTAAAAGAATGTTCCGGGCAATGGCTCATAGGCATTCGAGTTGCGCGTCACCACCTGGTGCACGCCGAACGAGCGCAGATATGTCACGGTGGCGGTTGTGGTCTTGGTCACTTGCCGCTCAATGCTGCCGCCTAGTTGATGTGTATAGGGCGCATGAAAATTCTGCGCAATGTCCACAATCGTGCTGTCTGCAACAGGTTTGTAGGGCGCGGGCGGCAGGCAGCCAGAGAAATCGATGCTTGTCAGGCTCGTCGCATTCAGGCAACTGGGTGAAGTGGCCGTCACCTGCACCTGACCGGCATTGATACTCTGTTGTGTGGCGGCGAGCACGTTTGCAATTTGCACTCGGTCGTAGAAAATCCCATAGCCCGCGCGCAGCACCGTCTTCGCAGGCTTGTTTCCTTTTGCGTCCAGAGCATAAGCCATCGCTACGCGCGGCGCCCAGTCATTATGATCGGCAATGTGGTTCTGAGCCTCCCACCGAATTCCCCCTGAAAGCGTAAGACGCGGATTCACCTTCCAGTCGTCTTGCATAAAAAGCGCACCGTCGAAGACGTTTGCCACATACTTGGTCTGGCCCGCTGAGACGCTGAAGTTCACAAGGTCGTTGCCTACCGAATTCAAATTCTGACCAGCGGCCAGCTTGTTCAGCGCATCCACGTAGCCATTTTGCGAAAAGGTCAAAGTCCCGTTGCGATCCGACGTGGATGTGTTGGCGTCGCGATTGTCGCGCAGCCACACCCCAAACTTGATCGCCTGCTTGCCGACGCTCATCGTAGTAAAGTTCTGCAACTCGATATGGTCCTGGTGATCGTTTGAGAGTTGGGTCGATGCGCCGCCACCCGTAAAATTGCCGCTCACCTTGAGTGTCGGCAGCGCGCTCACTGGCGTATCGCTCTCCAGCGCGCGACGGTATTCCAGGCGAGTCTCGTTCACAATATGGTCGTTGATGATCTGCGCGTCACTAAGCTGAAACGTGTGTTCGGTTGAATGGGTCGAGATCGATTGCGAAGGCAACTGCGTGTTGCTGATGTCTCCCGATTCTGCATCGTAATAAAACTGGTAGCGTAGCGTGAGCGTGTTCTTTTCGCCTAGCTGTAAGTCGATACGCGGCGAAACGTTGATGTGATTGTGCGGATTCGGCTCCGAGCCGGAGCAGATTCCCGCCGAGTATAGGCCGTATCCAAAGTCGCAGTTTGGCGCAAAGGCGGGTTGAAAGTCGTAAACCTGCTCGTCGTGATTGTCCCGCTGCTCCATGCTCAAAAAGAACGAAGCTTTTTTGTTTAGCGCTCCGCTTATAGTGGCGTTGTATTGAATGCGATTGTAGGGAGGAATGCTCCGCACAAAAGGATCACCGGTGTTGAAGACGCTGTCGTTGCCCATCGCGAATACCTGTCCGTGGAGCTTGTCAGTACCCGGCTTGGTGAGAATCTCGATGCGGCCATAGCCCAGCCGGTCGAACTCCGCTGAAAACGGGTTCTGATTAATGCGGATTTCGCGGATCGCCGACTTCGGCGGCAGTTGGCCGCCGGTAAAGCCATCGATGTAGATCTGCCCGCCATTCGGCCCGGCCGATGGTCCCGCCAACGCCTGCAACTCGTTCGACAACTCATCGGGATCGTCGGAGAGAGCATCCAGATCCTTGCCCTTGATGACAACAGAATTGGAATTGCCGCTCGCTTCCACGTTCACGGTCGGCGTGTCATCGGTGACCACCACATTCTGCTGCGCGGTCTCGATGGCCATCGCCACGTCGACGCGCTTCACCTGTCCCGCGGTCACCTGAATGATCTGCGATTGAAACGGCGCAAAGCCTTCAGACGAAACCTGGACAAAATAGCCGCCCGGAGCGAGTCCACGCACCTCGTAGGCGCCGCTCGCGTCGGCCTTCAACGTCTTCACAGGAACGCCGTCTTTGTTGGCAATTGTCACTTGCGCGCCGGAAATCAGCGCTCCAGTCTGATCCGCCACATGTCCGTGCACCGTTACTGTGGCTGGTGCCTGCATCGTCGTCGGCGTCTGGGTTGCGGAAGCGGGCGGAACTGCAGTTTGTCCGCTCGCAGCAAGCACTGAAGCCAGCGCGATAATCCATCCCATTAAAAGGCAAAAAAAGTTATGAGATCGCAAATACACCTCTCCCCCAAAAGTCTTCAATCAATTTCCGTATGTCTCTACTGAGCTTCTGATTCGCCCCCGCCGCCCGATCCCATGCTCCAGTTCGAGAGCAGATTGCGGCTTGCCTCCGGCGCCTCAAGCAGCGGCTCCACGCCGGTCAGCAAAGCGATGGCTGTGACGTCAGAGCTTCCGGCAGTCGAAACCACCATCACCGCATCGCCCTTTTTCAGATCGGCGAAATGAATCACAGGCGTGCGATTCAGCATCTGCTGCATGTCACCGCCTCTGCCTTGCCCAGCCCCTTGTCCACCCATCTGTCCGTTGCCGCCGCCCCAGCTACGCTGCTGTCCAACGCCCGCGCCAGAACCTGGAGCCGTGCCTGGAGATGAAACTGGCCCCGCGCCGCCACTGGCAGATGCTGTGCCCTTCAACCGGGCAGCCAAACCTCTCGCCATCATCTCCGGCATTGTGTGCATCTGCGCATCGGGCGTGATGTGAATCGTGACCTGTTTCTTGGTTAACAGGTCTTTCACAGAGACTGTGGAGCTTGCTACGTCTAGCGACGCAATGGTGCCAGAGATATTGCGGAAACTGCCCGACACCACTTCTGTCGCATCGATCTCGGTGCCATCCGCATTCTTTGTCCCACGTGCGCGCAGTTGGTCACCAGCCTGGATCGCATCGATCGGTCCAGGTTGCGCCAGATCGAAGCGAACCGACGCCGGTGCATACCGCTTCAACACGCTCGAGGTGCTCACGTGCACCTTGACGGTCTTCATCGTCGCGCCGGAGCCGGTGGTCACTACAATGACGCCGGTCACTGGATCAACGCTCTTCACCAAACCACCCACACCGTTACGCGCCCAGTCTTCGCGCTCCTGCTGCTGTTTCTTCGCGACATCAGCCTGCTTGATGGTCACAATCTGCGCGGCCTGCGGGGTATCGCCCGTCGCGTTCAAATCGAGCCGCACCAGCACGCGATCTCCGGTCTCGAGATCGGTCAGTTGAATCGTCTCGGCCGCACTTAAATCCTTCTGTCCCGGTTCCACACGCTTCAAGATTGCAGTCGATGGAACCTGCACCTGCCGCACATCGCCGTTGTCGGGCTTCACGGTGAGAGCATCGCCGTTGATCGCCGTAATCGTGCCCACGAACCGTCCCGGCGCTGTCTGGGAATGAAGATGTGCTATCGCCAATGCAAAAATGAAAGCGCTTGCCCACCGCGTCTTTCGTGCGTAGCTTCTAAATATCGTCTTGCTCTTCATACATCTCATCTCCCGCGACCGCAAATAAAGGCGGCCGGGAATGTCCTTTCGTCTTGGTAGACGAGTCAGCGCGCCAAAAGGTTGAACAGCTTGGTGGTGACCGTCATTGCCCTTGCATTCGTAGCCGTTCCAGCCTGTTTCTTTGAGGAAAGAGTCGATTACGCTGGGGGAACAGGCATGTTTGCCGCGCGTCAGTGGGCCAAGTCGGCCGTCTCCAGAAACGTGTAGCTACCCGAAGGCGTCGGTGTCACCTGCGTCAGGCGGCGATTGTGGACAACCACCGTGTCCTTGTACCAGAGATTCACGGCGGGCAGATCGCGGGCCAGAATCTGCTGCGCTTCCACATAGTCTGCGCGCCGCCGATCATTGTCGCTGTTGGCGGAAGCATCATCCAGCAGCGCGTCGAGTTGCGCATTTGAGTAGTGCCCACGATTGGCGCCCTTGGGTGAAAAGCGGGCCGTCGAAAACGCGTAGCCAAAGATATCCGGCTGTTCGTTGCCGCCGATCCATCGCATGGAATAAATCTGAAATGCGCCGCGAGTGACGTCTGAATAAAACGTGGCGAACTCATAGCTGCGCTGGTCGAGAACGATGCCAACCTTGGCCAACTGCTGTTGCAACACAGCGGCAAGCAGGCGTGTATCTTCATCTGTGCTTGTCTTCATCGTCAGGTGAAAACGAACCCCATTGCTTGCACGCCGGAGGCCGGCCTGATCCAGCATTTGCTCTGCACGTGCTGGGTCGTAATCATATCGCTCCA
>Ga0182030_10010369_pt1 | contig 18934 bp, 27 predicted proteins | sample 812S3MmetaG_FD_121299 | JGI IMG/M metagenome (GOLD analysis project Ga0182030, IMG submission 121299) | Permafrost microbial communities from Stordalen Mire, Sweden - 812S3M metaG (Illumina Assembly) | ecosystem: Environmental > Terrestrial > Soil > Wetlands > Permafrost | place: Sweden...
ATAAAATATGAAAATATTGGATTATTGATTTGAATAACATCGTATCGCATTTGGATTTGAAAGTTCGTTTTTTTTTTTTTTTTGAATTGTTTATCACCAACATTTCATGCAGGTGATTGATGATCCTCATCTCGTTTTCCAAGACCTGGATTAGGACCTGGATTAGGACCTGGTCTAGATCTATTGATCTCAGGTACGAGTAACGAGATGGGGCCCATCCCATTTTAAATATGGACCAGTCAGGAACGACTACAGGCATTTTTAGCGGCGAAGGCTCTCGTAAGCAGGCCTGCTCACGGCCAAAAGACAAAGTCGAAGGATGCAACAGACTTTACACTATTTTCATCGCCGCTGACGCTCGAGCATCTTTGCAATTTGAAGTTCTTTCGTAAGAAAGGAAATGAAGGTTTGGCCCTGAGCGGCAATTGGGGTTGGATTTCGGACATCTACCTATGATTTGGGAGGCGTTATTTAGGGCGGTTACATGGCGTTGACGCTAAACTCAGGGCAGCCGTCTGGACTATTTTGAGGTGCGGGAAAGTTGTGCGTCTCGAAGGGTCCGCCCACGAGAACATCGGGGGGGGGAAATAAAGGTAGGACAAGGCGATGCACGGTCGAAGGTGAGCTGTTCAATTCTGCTCCACCGTTGCCGTTACACTTACACATGTTCCAACCAAGTGTTGATCGATCTTCGCGATCATGTGCGACGCGCGACGAGCGACGAGCAAGAATTGGTGGTTGGTTGTGGCTGATGACCAGATTCAATAAATAATCCAGGCGTCTTGCGGCATAATGTGTGCATAAAACTTAGCCTCATTAAGCAGCTCCATTGCGCGTTCATGGGCTGAGATGCCGGCGCGGTTGGAGAGAGAAAGGGAACGAAGCATCACTCGATCACCGTCTCGGTATTCAGGGCATGCACGCAAGTTCCGATGGGGAGGGACTTTAAACAACACAGCGATTCTGAATGTGGATAGAAAGTAATAAGACGAAAGTCGTTGGCAAAGCCTCTCCTTTTGTCTGCGTGAGCGTGTACGAGAAGAGGGAGCAACCAGCTACTAGTAATAAGCGAGGAAGCACAGCACAGCACTTGCACAGCCGGAAATTTGAAGGGGTGTGTGATGTACTAGTAGTAATAAAACTAGTGGTAATTTAAGGCGCCTTTAAGGCTCAGTTGGAAACGCACCAAAATCACGTATCCTGATCCTCATTCGGTCGGTTCATAGTCGATCAGCAAGGCAATACAAGGGATAGAAGGTGGATCCGTGTTCAATGCGGCAAAAGTCATGTCAGGGCAAAAGGGAATGGGGAGAATGGGAAAAGGGAAAAGGGAAAAGTGAAAAGGTTCTTGGGGTTGTGTTCAAGACATCTATCTCTCTACATACTATAGCTTTCGATTGATTTGAACTGTTTCAACTGACCCAAACATCCTTCCCTCTCTCCTCTTGGCCTTGCTTTGTTTGAGGAAGAATACAAATTATAATTCATGATTCAAATTCAGGTTTTTTGATTTGCTCGTTCCTCGTCTCTTCCCTCCAAGGTTGTGTGTTGCTGTGCCCCCGTGGTCGTGGTCCTAACAGAAAAAGGTTACGGCCCATTTTTACCTTTTGTAGGGAAACCAGGCCGCCAAAGTTCAGGCCCCCGGATCCCATTACTAGGCCTAACGCTTACCCTGATCGTTCAAATTTCCCCTTCGTCGCCCAAAGAGATCGCTAGACTACCAACCGCGCTACGGCTCACCTCATCTCCCTTCGTCTCCGTTTCCCACGCCCACGCCCACGCCCACGCCCACACCCTACCTAAACCTCGACCTCCGCCATCCACGACTTCTCCTACCTCTTACCTCTTACCTCTTACCTCTTCCTCACGTATCATTCATCCGTCGACCTCGTGGAGCTTGCTCGCACGCCTCTCACGGTTGGTCAATTACAAACACTCGCGAGCCTCCGGAGGCTTCTGGATAATGGTCGCTCGTCGATGATCGGGAACGAAACGAAGTTGTAGAAGCCAGACCCCTTACCTTTCGACGATATTTCGTCACGACACTCCTTTGAGTTGCTGCCATTTTCGATTTACGACTGATACTTTAATCTGATCAAGTGAGTGGGATTCTTTTCGACGAGGAAGGCAATTGGCACGAAGGGAATATTTTGTCGCAGAGAAAACTTGACGCGGCTCCTTCTGTTCGAGAGGAGATCTTGTTGATCATTCATGCGACCAACAAATTCAAGATGGGAAAATGTATACTGACTGCGACCATCAATAGACACACTCGTTGACACTTTCGTCAAGTACACTCGTTAATACAATCTGCCCTGACAGTCAGTGCTGGTTAATCTGTTAGCAAGCGTCGCCGTTGCTGACTCCAGTTCTAGATCCCAAATTCTATTTTCACCCCAACCTCTCTCCGCCTTTGTTCAAAATAATCGCATTTTAAAACCACTGCCAGGATGCATACTCCTTCCATGTTAGTCGCCTCTGTGGCCATACTCTCGACTTTGGCCAGTGTGGAGGCAGAAAAGCCCAAGTTCTATTTCCCTCGACAGGTTAGCCGCCGTATATTTGCGAATTCAACAGTGACAACGGCTCCCGATACATCATCACAAGACCCTATTTCTTCCTCGTCGTCAACCAAGCGTTCCTTGTCCGATTTCTTAAATGGGATAAGTACAAGCTTGACTAGTGGGGGAGATGTTTTAGGGTCTGCAAGCAGCACAGGGAATAGCGCTGAGCCCAGTGTTGTTGTCACTCAAACGACCGTTGTAGACCAAACGGAAACTTCAATTCCAACGACGACAGCTGCTCCGTTAGTTTCTGGCTTGTCTAGTGCTCTGGATTCTCTTGTTGGCTCCACGGGATCGATCCCCTCAGTTATCGTTTCACCTACAGCAACCGAGACCACCACTCCCACCACCGCCACCGCTTCTTCCACAGGAAGCGCAATTACAATCCCCGGTCCGGGGGGTGTTGGGACAACTTCTAGCGCGGAGGCTTCCACAACTCCAGTTGCGACAGATAGTGGGATCACTGGCCCAGGAACAACGGCATCAACAACTCCAACTACTACAGATACTGGTCTGTTGCCAACAGTTGGAACCCTCGTCAGCAGCATCCTTTCTGGAGTGTCGGATGGAGTCTCTACTTTACTTGATCCAACTACTACTCCAACCACTACCCAAACTACTGTCGCGACTACTGCTCCAACAACGACCACTTCTCCGACTGGTGTTGTTCCTACCTCGAACTTGGTATCTTCACTCGTGGCAAGCATTACGGACATTCTTCCCACATCTTCATCTGAAACTACTACTGCTCAAACAACGACTGCTACAAGCGATAGTGCTTTTCCAACCTCGAATCCCGTATCTTCATTGTTGTCAAGCATTACGGATCTTCTTCCAACGTCCACTACACTTACCGATGGCGTGACTGGCCCCGCTTCCACGGGAGATGCAACTCCAACGACTACTACAGATGTACCACCTGTTAGTACGCAGACTACGGACTCTTCTTCTGGACTTGGAGTTGTCCTATCCAGCCTCCTGAATCCTTCGACGAGCAATACACTTGTGACGCCAACCCTTCCTCCCGTATCGTCCGATCTCGGCACGGTTACAAGTGGATTGGGATCGTCGTCCACTGGCTCTTTGCCTCCGATCACGACGCCAACTGATTCTCTACCTCCGATTACGACTCCCACTGATACTTCGACTGATACTGCCAGCCCTCCTACCAGCGTACCAACAGTCGTACCAACAGGACCAAGTGACAACAGTACCTCAACTGATGTACCACCGACTAGCACACTCTCTGGAACTGGTTCTCTCACCACTCCTACGGACACGGCCACTGGAACTACACCCACGACAGTTCTTTCACTTCCTCCTACGAATGCCACGGAAACGGGAAACACCGTCAGCCTTTCCACCTCAGCAAGTGGACCGACTTTGTTGCCCACTGGAAACGCAACTGATGTTTCTTCAACTGAATCCATTGTCTCTGGGACCACCGAATCATCCGGGACTCTTCCAACCGCAACATCTGGCACGAATGGCACTATTGCAACGTCAGGACCCGTGATTACTTCGGCCCCAGTATCTACTGCTGGAGCAACAGCAACCGAAACATCATCGCAAGCGCCCCTTAGCATCACTCCTACCGGATCTGATTCTGGTACATCCATGTGGCTTCCAGAAACGATCATTGTCGCTTCCTCCCCGACGCTTGCGCCTGGTCAACTTTCAACTTCGGCACCAACTGGTATCCCAACGGGATTGCCAAATGTCATCACAAACCCTAATGCCACTTTCGTAACTCCAAAGGGCATGAAAGTGGTCCAACTTGGCTTTGGCTGGTCGTTGAATTGGCCTTTCGTCGCTTCAAATTCGCTTTCGGCTGCACAGATCTTCCAATACCTGAGAACTGGGCTGCAGCAGGGATTGAGCCTCGAAGAGGACCAAGTCCTAATGCAGAGTTTACTCCCCCTGGACACTTCCGCGGCATTGGGCTATGTTACAACAGTTGCCTGGGTGCAAGTTCCTGAAAATTTGGTAGACACGCTCGGTCTTGATCTACACGCTCCTAACTCTGCGCTTTATACCAACGTGGATCCAAGTGTATATCAGCTCATGAACTACATTAATCCTGCGATTCCCCTTGTTCCTGGCACTAGTCTTTCTGGGTCAGGAGCTTCAGGAACTGGATCTGGCAGTGGACCTACTAGTAGTGCCGGAGGCAACAGTGGCGTCTTCAATACCGAGGCCCAAAACACTAGCACAGGCGTGACAGGAACTCACGTTGGAATAGCGGTGGGCTGCATGGGAGCAGCAGCGGCTTATGGTGCTGCCATGTTCTTTATCGCACGCAGATACAAGCGAAAGAAGCAAAGCCACCGCCGATCAAGTTCTATCATGAGTCACTCGGAAATGAGACAATCTGGGAGCCCTGCACTCATAACTGGTGGAAATGCATTCATGGTTGGCGGACGCACTTCATACGGCGGAACCAATAACAACCGGAATAGTGGTGGAAGTGGAGGAAGCGCTGGCAACTCCGCTCGAACACAGCAAATATCGGCACCTATGATGGCGGAGAACTCTCTCGGCTGGAACTGATTTGCACATTACCAGCGTACTTCTCGGACCTCATAATACCCGTCATGAAGCTACCGATCTTGCTCCGCCTCGCTGTACAATATCACCTCATTTCGGCATCTGCTGATTCAGAGCGACACACGCATTTTTCATATTATCATCTTCATCTTGGCGTTGGGTACCGCCAACATACCCCCTACTGTATCAACAAGGATCTCTGTCGCCATTTTAGGCAGATGACCTGATCAGAGGTTTTTATTTTGCGGAGAATAGGTTTTGAGGTTCAAAGAAGGGAGAAATGGGAGGCGGAGCGCTTGCGTGTGTGTACATTTATGATCCTACGACGGATTCCCATTCAAAAGTCTTCAATACCATGGGGATTGTGATGTTGATGTAGTTATGGTGATCATAGAGTAGGGACCATAGTAATTGCAGTGGAATTCAATGACATTTAGACCATTTATTTGTTCTTTCTGGCTTCTCCGTGCTCGAATCCTCGTGATTTAGGCTACTAGCCATCAAACAAGAATTTGTGGTCATGTTAAATTTTACACTGCTTGTTATTTGAGGCTGAGATTTGTGTCAGCTCCACGTGCATTTGATAGTCTCATTTGGACAGCCGCGCCCGTTGTCGCGTCAACCCTCGCGGATCCACCACAACAATTGGGAAAGGTCAAAGCAGAGAGACAAAAATACTCGAAATTCGTCATTGGTGCTCAAGAACATCATAATTGACAGAAAGGAAGCCATACTTTATTATCAATTCCTATGACGCTACAATCTTCAACGGAGGCGCCATTTTAATCTTTAGTCGCGGCATCAATATTGACATTCCTCAGACCGGCGCATGCTCTGGCGCATCACATCTCAGAAATCTACTGTCAATATGGACAGCCCAAATACCCCTTCTCGGCCTCCATTGTACGATCCACCGTCCTATGGCGAAGATAATCCTATACCTACAGGTGATGGATCACAAATCAGATTGTTGACATCTCTTGATGAACCAAACAATCGGCCGTATGTACCACAACATCTCGTACCGCGTCCCCTCGCAGTACACAGGACAGAGAAGTCTCCTCAAAAGTCGACCCCCAAGCATCTTGATAGTCTAATACGAGAAGAAGAAGCCGTCTCAACTCGCAAGTTGCCAACCCGCAAGCTGCGGAAGAAGCAAACGCCAAAAATGGACTCAGACAAGCTTGCAGACCTGCTTCCAAAAATTCCAGATGGTCCTTCTTGCAGAAGATCGCTTCGGCATCCTGTGGAATCCCCCCTATCTGCTTTAGAATCGCAGTTACAGAACAAATCAAGCTTACACAGTAGTTCAAACAGCCCTGGCACTCCCCGCAGATCATACCAGCCCACTGTCATATCATCACATTCTCGAGCACCTTCAATCGTTGATACTGCCCCAGCTATGACTCCCCTAGAGCCTTACACCTCATACTCTCCTACCGGAAGAACATCGCCGACTCGATCATGGGATACAGGAAGAGGTTCTTCCGATTTTAATCGACCTCCTCCAACGAATCTCCAATTCGAACCTGCTGAAATAAACGGGACTCCCAGACCTGGTACACCTTCAAGCAGATATGGAGGTAGTCCTAGACGACCACTTCCTCCAGCCCCTCTATTTTCAGGACCTGGTGGATCAGCTCGTAACTCGACCTTTGCAGACGATGCCACTATTTCAATTCCCCTCGAAGGCGATTTAGGAGATGGAGGTGATGATGTTTTTGGGCCCGAAAGCACTCTGAAGAAAGAGCCTAGACCAATCCTAAGAGAAAGAGAATCATACATGACAAGTTCAACATTGACTGAAGACGTGGAGTCAAAAGAGTACTACGAACATTATGGACCAGCTCCTGATGGCAAGCAAGAGCGACGAGGAGCTCGGCAAGCTCAAATGGCGAAGAAGGAAGTCAGACTCATCAATGGAGAACTGATTCTGGAGTGTAAAATTCCTACAATTCTCTACAGTTTCTTACCAAGAAGAGATGAGATCGAATTCACACATATGCGGTATACTGCCGTTACGTGTGATCCAGATGATTTCGTCTCGAAGGGCTACAAATTACGACAGAATATTGGGAATACGGCGAGAGAGACGGAACTTTTCATTTGCGTCACGATGTACAATGAAAGTGAAATCGATTTCACGAGGACTATGCACGCAGTCATGAAGAACATAGCGCATTTCTGTGGTCGTTCAAAATCTAGGACATGGGGAGAGCACGGTTGGCAAAAGATTGTTGTCTGTATTGTCTCTGATGGAAGACAAAAGATCCACCCACGGACATTGGACGCTTTAGCGGCTATGGGTGTCTATCAGGACGGTATTGCCAAGAATCTGGTCAATCAGAAGGAGGTGCAAGCACATGTTTACGAATATACCACTCAGGTTTCCCTAGACTCTGACTTGAAGTTCAAAGGAGCAGAAAAGGGGATTGTACCCTGTCAGATGATCTTCTGTCTCAAGGAGAAGAACGCAAAGAAATTGAATTCGCATCGGTGGTTCTTCAATGCTTTCGGACGAGCTCTTACACCCAATATCTGCATTCTGCTCGACGTTGGAACAAAGCCTGGTGGAAACTCACTATATCATTTATGGAAGGCTTTCGATACCGATTCAAATGTCGCAGGAGCCTGTGGTGAAATCAAAGCGATGAAAGGAAAATTTGGTTCAGGATTGCTGAATCCTTTGGTGGCATCCCAGAACTTCGAGTATAAAATGTCGAATATTTTAGACAAACCGTTAGAAAGTGTGTTTGGATATATTACTGTCTTACCAGGAGCGTTGAGCGCATATCGATACCATGCGTTACAGAATGACCATACTGGCCACGGTCCATTGAGTCAATACTTCAAAGGAGAAACCCTTCACGGTCAGAATGCCGATGTTTTCACAGCGAATATGTATTTGGCTGAGGACCGTATTCTGTGTTGGGAGTTGGTAGCCAAAAGAGATGAGCGATGGGTGTTGAAATATGTTAAGAGTTGTACGGGAGAGACTGATGTTCCTGGTAAGTTGCTTGGTCCGAGCATATGAACTTTGACTGACCTTCCCAGATTCCGTCCCCGAATTCGTATCACAACGCAGGAGATGGCTTAATGGAGCCTTCTTCGCTGCCGTCTACTCCCTCGTCCACTTCCGTCAAATCTGGCATACAGACCATACCATGGGCCGCAAAATACTCTTACACATTGAATTCGTTTATCAATTCATCAGTCTCCTCTTCACTTACTTCTCTCTCGCCAACTTCTACCTAACCTTCTACTTCGTCGCCGGCTCCCTCTCCGACCCCACCATCGATCCCTTCGGCCACGGCATCGGTAAAGTAATCTTCGTCATCCTCCGCTACACCTGCGTCCTCCTCATCTGCACGCAATTCATCCTCTCCATGGGCAACCGACCCCAAGGCGCCAAAAAACTCTACATGGGATCCATGGTCACCTACTCTATAATCATGGCCTACAACACCTTCGCCTGCATCTACATCATTGTTCACCAATTCTCCAACCATAAATCCGAAATAAAGATCGGCAACAACGTCTTCACCAACCTCATCGTCTCCACTGCCTCCACAATCGGCCTGTACTTCCTCATGTCCTTCCTATATTTGGACCCCTGGCACATGTTCACCTCCTCAGCACAATACTTCATGCTTCTCCCCTCCTACATCTGCACGTTGCAAGTCTACGCTTTCTGCAACACACACGATGTTACCTGGGGTACGAAAGGCGATAACGTAATTCACACCGACCTAGGAGCTGCCCTCGGACACGGCAAATCCAGCACAACCGTCGAGCTCGAAATGCCGTCCGAACAACTCGACATCGACTCCGGGTACGACGAAGCACTACGAAACCTCCGTGATCGCATCGAAGTCCCCACTCCTCCCGTGTCAGAAACTCAACTCCAAGAAGATTACTACAAAAACGTTCGAACATACATGGTCCTCACCTGGATGATCGCGAACGCCATCCTAGCAATGGCAGTCAGTGAAGCGTATGGCGCTACAGCCGTAGGAGATAATTTCTACTTGAAGTTTATCCTGTGGAGTGTCGCTGTGATAGCACTTTTTAGGGCGCTTGGGAGTGGGACTTTTGGAGCGATCAATTGTGTGGAAGCCATTGTGGAGGGCAGGATTAGGGTGGGACGGGGGGTGAATTGGCCAGAGTGGATGGGAACTTTTGGGGAGAGGATGGGCGGGTGGAGGGATGGGGTTAGTAGTTGGGGGAGTAGTGTTAAGAGTTCGAGAGGGTGACGGGTTATTTCTTGAGAGTTAAATAGGGTGGGAAGGAAGGGGATCGGGGATGGGATTAATGTGGTGTTTGATATGATTTCTGAGATGTGAGGGTTGGGTATGGGTATGATCTGGATGATTGGTCTGGATGAAATGTCTGGATAATGAGCATGATATGGCTCAAATGGGACCGGATCCTGGGCTTTCAATTGTGGAGTTCATGTAATTTTAGAGGCTCGAAGGTTCTTGTTCGGATATTGAAGTTTTCAAAAGTCGAACCAACGTGTCGAACCTGTGATATCCGTCTTGGAAATTAATTGCCCGCCCATGCCACTCGACACGAATTCAGCTTTGCAATCACGACTTATATATGCCGTTATTTCACAGTCCACAATACCAAAACATCCCTTCCATTCTGTACACAACAAAAAATCATTTTCATTTTCATTTTCATTTCCTAACCTACCCAAAACACCAATCCATCATCCTCCCATATAAAACTTACACATTCTTACTATGTGTTTACATCACAACATCAACAAATCGCCATTGCTCCCCTGGCCCATACTTGGCTGATAAACCTGCTCCGGCGCATTCTGATTAACTACATACTGCATCTCGCCCCTCCCGACCATCGGACTGCCTCCAAACCCCTCATCCCCACCATTAATACCCATGTTGGCCATCTGATGACTTCCTACACCCGCAAAGAACTCATCTGCTGCATCGACCGCGGCGGCCAGATCCCCATTCCGATCTGCGCCTTGAACGGGCTGGCCTTCCCTCCCAAATGCTGAGAGGGATTTTTGGTCGTCTAGGCTGTTGGTGGTGGGGAGGAGGTGTTTTTGTAGGGCTGGGCTGTCAATGAGGCGGCGGGGACGGGCGGAGCGGAAGACTTGTTGCACGGGTTTGAGGTAGACTGTAGCCAGTGTTCCAACATTCAAACACATCTCCTCTAGGGTCGCTGGATCCAGTTTTTCTGATTCGGCGGTGATGGGTGGTTTTTCGCCCATGACGATTAATTTCGCGGTTGCCATGTCCGAGGAGAGCAGCCGCCAGTACATATACCCTCTATCTCGGAGGTCGGGGTTGTCGGTGTCTTCGGTTGCCCACTTAAGGACTTTGGGAACGAGTTCTTGGCCTTTTGTGGGGCGCTGGATGAAGAGTTTGACGGTAGCGGTTAGGAGGGCGAGTTGGACTTCGACGGGTTCATCGGCGAAGGAGTAGAGGAAATCTTCGAGGAGGACGTCAGAATTTTCGATTCGGGAGGCGTATTGCCCGATTACCCAGATCATGGCCGCTTTGGCTTCGGGCTCATCTAGAGAATCTAGATTCTCGCAGAGTGTTGAGATGATAGATTCGTACTGGTTGGGATATTTCCGGAAGATGTTTCGGATTACCACTGTCGCTTCTTGAACAATATAGGTGACCTTCGTAGCCACGAGCTCCAGAAGAGTATTAATGCATCGTCTAGCTGCTGGTTCGATTTTGATGGCCAGTTTCCCTATCGCTCGAACTGATTTTCGCACGAAATGTACATCAATTTCCGTCGCGTATTCCCGTAGTTCTGTGAGGACTTCCTCGATGTTCTTTTCGGTCGCAAGCATGAAAATCAACTCCAGCTTGGTCACTTTGACGTAGATTGGATCGTTATACTTGCAGAAAAATACTCGAATGTCATTTTTTAACACCTCCGGCCTTCTTTGCAGGATCAGCAAAGCATTTCGTAGAGCAAGATATTGCACCTCGGGACCTTTGGCGAGCAGAGTCACCAGTGGCGGTGATAGTTTTCGACATAAAACTGATATCTGTTTCTGATCTGCAATATAATTCATAAGGTAAAGAATGACTCTTATGCATGTGAGAACCACGGCTGAATTAGAATGTGACAATCGAGGGGATATCCTCTCTGCCAACAGGAGGGCTTCCGACGACTCTTGGGGAACATAGGACATTAATGCCTCGAGAATGTATGTTTGGCCCCATCTGCATCATGTCAGTACAGTCAAAATGACAGGACGGCTATAACATACTCTGAGCAGTCGGGCAGAATCTGCACCATTTTGGAAGCATTCCCATAATCAATCGTAAGCTTGATAGCATCACTCCTCTCCCAGATGTCCATCAAACTTGCTAAAGCGCTCGCCACAACTGTTGGGTTGTCATCCCTCAACATCGAGTTCAGTCTGTCAATGAGATCTGAACTCTCCACAAGATGTCTGTCGTGATCGTATAATTTCGCTACACAGAAAGCTGCTGTTTTTCGAACGTATGGATCTGCGTCGAGAAGGAGTTTTTTGGTAGGAGGTACAGTAGCTTCGACAAATTCTCGAACATGTATATATGACATTGTCCGTAATGCCAGCGCTCTGACTAGGGGATTTGAATCGTTCATGTCCTAGATATACTTCAGCTTTTGTAGAGACTGTAAACCTTAGGATGCATACTTCTTCCAGCGTAGGTAGTGCTTTCAGCGCAACTTCTGGCTTCATACGTGCATAATTCACCAGAAACAGAAAACACCTATTCTCTATTAGCAACCGTTTCCTATCACTCCAGATTCCAAGCACCAACATTTTCTTAATCTCCAAACTAGGTATCTGCATGCACCCCACGATATCCGGGAACAGAGCCACCATATCATTATTACTCATCGTCATATTCGCCACGATCTTCTTTAATGCAATCTTCTTGGCCGCATGATTCTTGTCCTTCTTCCCACCACTATTCAGCTCCAGCCGAAGCTCCGCGACTTTGCCCTGTGGAGAACGAAAATATGGTGAGCCAAATCCTCCATAGCCCGAAGGCGGAATATAATGAGGGAGAAACATGACCGGGCCTGGCAGAGAAGTACGATCTCCGTATCAGGAGATCATGAGCATGCAATCCTAGGCCAAGGTGCAAACCAAGTATTGTAGAAATGCAGGTAGTGCTAAATGTAGAACATGCGGGCCAGCATCTTGTGGCGCATGAGTGTGGATGAAATATAGGAGGTACGTACTCGAGCAAAGAGCTTCGCATCTCCCCCGCCTGAGCTCATACTGGGCGAGGCTCAAATGTGCTGTCGACTGTGTGTGTACTGAAAAGGGATGTTCTAACCCCTCCACCAAGGTCGGCCAACGGGAGTGCGAATTCGAAGGATCGCGCAGAATCTATCATGTGCCACAACTCTGTCACCGGCAACAAAGATTGTGATACTGTAGAAGATAATGATCCATCGAATTAAATTTGGACCTTTTATTGTTGTTCGAGAATTCTGTAGGTACTTGAACAGGGGAACGGCGTGGAATTAATCCCGGCATCTGCTTACGAGCCTTCCGCCAAAGAAGCGCGACCACAACGCTACGCAACCTTACCTCCAGCCTTGGCATCAAACATCGCCAGCAGCTAACCCATCTCCATCATCATCAGCGCTCCCTTCGACCTCAAGATGCCAGATTCAGCACCCCCTCCTCCACCCCCTCAATGGGTCGTTGACCTCAACACACCACCTCTCTCCAAGCCAAAATCAACGGGGATCCCAGACCCACCAGGATTCACAGCTACAAGCAAAGGAGTATTTATCCCCTAGACCGCCCTCCGTCCTACCCTCTTTACTTACATATATCATAGAAACAAGTCTCCTCCAAACTAGCCGTACGCAAACCCCCTACTGCCGCCGAAACCGATGTCCTCAAACTCAAAAAAGCGTGGGAAGTTGCGCTCGCTCCCGTAAAGCAACTCCCAATGACCGCAATCATGATGTACATGTCCGGCAACAGTCTCCAGATCTTCAGCATCATGATGGTAGCAATGGCATTCAAGAATCCGGTTATGGGATTAGTGGCTACGAATCAAGCGTTTGAGAGGTTTGAGAGTGAGGGTACAAAGGGGAAATTGGTGATGGTGAAGGCGGTTTATGTGGGTATGCAGATTTTGGCACTAGCATTGGGGGTGTGGAAGGTTAATGGGATGGGCCTATTGCCGTGAGTATTTTGTCGTGGAGAGGGGGATTATGGCTAATATTTTATAGTACTACGAGATCGGATTGGTTGGCTTGGGAGACGGCAAGGGAGCCGCTGGAGAGGGCGATACCTGCATTTTGATGCACTGTTGTATAAAGCGGAATTGGCGTTTGGTTGAATGGGCCCATAAGGAAGTGTTGTGAATGATTTTGGGGGTTATATCAATGTCCATATTAAATTTGAGCATTGTGCCGGACTTTCTTGATCTCTATACTCACTGAGGATCGAATGACAGTACCATCGCGTGTCTCAACCTGTAATTCTTCGAGGCGGTATGATTTGAGCTTAGTTGGAAGAGGCCAGGTTTGAATGGTTTGGTTGCTCATCCTTTCCATTTCCATCGTTCAGCAAGCAGTGACACTTTCAAGGATCAAGAATCGACGATATCCATTTGTCCCATAATTTATAATTCACTCATAGGATCCCATCTCAAAAAGAAACGAGCAGTCTCAACCTGCAAGCTGTAAGATGCGATAAGAGAATATCGTGGCATAACGACAATTCGAATACACTATTTTACACGTTCAGGAATCAAGGACCCCGACTTATATCTTATAAGAAAGAGCATGAATCACTTATGATCCTTGACTTACCATTCACTACCAGAATCCAAGATTTTTCTATGTCGCTTAGCGAATACAAGAAAAGAGAAGATAAAAGGCTTAGGAGATCCCTCGATTTCCATTTCCAATCTGCACATCGCATCGACCTTGACTGATCGTCTTGCCACCCGACCTCTTCGATTTGCTCAACATGAACTACAAAAACATGGACGTAGGAGATCTTTACCTCCCCGGCCTCGCTGGTCTTGAAGATAAGATCGGTATGCTATTCATCGACTCGCCACCTGGCCATCCTGATGGTGTCCTTATGGGCGGCCCGGAGTTCGCGAGGCAAATATCGGGTATCCCAGCTCCTGCACGTATCGAGGCCAAGGTTCCACTTCGCATTGTTTCGATGAAAGGGAAGCAATCCGATGCTGTTGGTAGAGGGGAAGGAAACAAAGGGGTTGTTGCTTTCAGTGATGTCAAAGCTGGTGATTTGATCTTCAAGATCTCGGAGCCATTGCTTACGTTTGTAAGCCCCTTCGTCCATACTTCTCCATTACCCCGATGTAAGGAATTAGACTAATAATAGTAGGCGCATGACGGGGAAGAAGCTCTTAAGGGCAATTGCGACAACTGTTTTGCCGTCATCGCTAAATTAGGTGCTGGACATAAACTCTGGACACAGCCCGTTGAGAATCCCACCCTCAGTGCGTGCAGTGGATGTAAGGTTGTTTACTATTGTGGAAAAGTATGTAGAATATCTCATCTGACATTCAACTCTTACTAATCGTGCCAGGCCTGTCAAAAAGAAGCTTGGAAGCACCATCACAAGTTCGAATGCAAGACACTTCTTGCAATGAAACACCCTAATTTTGTCAGTCTTGACGGCATATCTCTCATCACCCAGGACCGGCTTCGGTACATGATTCGCCTAGTTCAGCTGCATCGAAATGACTTGATTCCGCAAGACTTCTGGGACGAGCTAGAAAACCTTCCTGCAGCTATAGAATACCGCGAGAAAGAGTGGCCACAGTTCACGGGGAAAGCTTGGATGTATGCCGATATTATAAAGAGTCTCATTGATACTCCTCTGAAGGAAAATGATATCGTTCAACATATGTTTATAGTATGTTCCCTATTCTCACCCCAATTTATGATGCTAACCACGATTGCAGATGGTACAAAATATGCTGCAAATCTGGGTACCGCTCCTGAAGGGCGGCTGCAAGTGGTACGGCCCGACGCATGGCACCTGCTTCGATGTTGGCTACTTCGTCGACCCATTTGTTTCGAAGGTGCGCCACTCTTGCGTAGCAAATGCTTGGTGTGTCTTCGATGGAAAAGAACTTCATGTCAGAGCCCTCAAGGACATCGCTGCTGGCAACGAAATCACCTTCTCATATGTTTCCAGCCAAGCCGATTATGAAGATCGCGAGTGGAAGCTCAAGTACCATTGGAACATTAAGTGTGAATGCTCTCTCTGCCAAAAAGGACTTTTGGGGCCAACAGAAAAACTTCGGGAGAAAGTCACGAAGCTCGTTGCCATGGAAATCCCAAAAGCAGGCTGCAGAATCACCCAAATTGAACGCGCCATAGGTGATATGAAGGCTAACGGTTTCGACAACGGCGATCAGCTTATGCTTTCTCTCCACAAAACCTTGCTTGGCGCCTATATGTTCAAAAAGCAAAGTGGCAACGCCCTCAAAACTGCATTAAAGATATACTATCTCCTGGAACCGATCACAGTCCCTGAAATCCCTCTTGAGGCTCGTCTCATGTCGCTATTCAATATCATTGCTCATTGTTACATTCCAGAGGACAAATTGGGTCTCGAGCCTCTTCCAAACGATATTCGGGCGCTGATTCCGGCAATTAATCTTCACTTGAAACAGCATTTGGTTGATATGACGGAGAAATGCTTCGGTGCTGATTCGAAGAATGCAAAGTTTGAGCGATGGTCTTTAAACGATTGCATCAAATGGATTACGGATCGTTTGCAGGGTTTATACATATACAGGCCTGTGAGAGAGGATGAGGAAGAGAGGTAGCATTTTGTGGCCAAGATGAACGAGACGCTCAAGTGGGCCGGAATTCCGGAGCGCACTTTTGAAGAGTTGATGATTTAGATCTCAGGGGCCACCTAAGGTGAGACATTAGGAGGTTGTTACAATTGTAACAAGGTCGCTTTTCGCCATCTTAGGTGGCAACTGGCGAGGGAACTTTTCAATTCAGGTCATTCTATGACGGATCAGTAGCAAAGAAACGTAATTCATATCATGGCACATAGTCCCCTAAGTTCGTGGTACTAGAAATTAGGCTTTCTAAAATTTACAGGCTGGTGTTATAAGATGAGGTGTTGAGTAAACCCCTCTATAACGTCAGCCCCATCACGATATCGCGCCTACCGGAACTTCCACCTTGAGGCCTAGCGCCAATGATTCATCCAAAATTTTTTACATGTCATCCACATTAAATCCTTTATTCTTCTTTCCCTCCCTCTCATATCCTCATCTCCATCCTTTCTAGGCTCGCGAACAACAACAATGTTTCCCCCTCCTGACAACACAACGCAGCGCCACGACAAAGACCCTACGATAAATGAATATCTCCGCAATAACAAGCATTCGCGGTTTTATTGTTCTGTTTGCCTCTAGTAATAAATACCCCATCATCTCTCGCAATAGGACAATGGCCGGCCGGCCCACGTAGGGTACGAATTGGACTCGATCTCGGCGAAATCACCCTGCTCCACCAACGGACTCCGAGATCTTAGAAGATGCGATGCTAGCATTCCCATGCTAGGGAGTGAGATTTGGAAATGACCTGATGGTGTAGAAATACACAGCACATTGTGTTCCCACCTGCTTGTCCAGGTTGTGTCAGCGGCAAGTCAAATCTTCTTCATGATCCAGCACTTAGCCGCGATCACAATGAAAAGTGCGTTTCCATCCTAAACAGAAATTTGATAAAAATATTTGATCTACCTATGCCCAGGAGAACCTGAGATAGACCTCGCAGTGCAATGAGGTGAGCGCGCCTTCTCGATCGCACAGGTTCACGGCGCCAATGTGTGAAGAGAGAAAGGAAAGGATAGTGGAAGGCGAGTGGGAAAGGGATTTGGGATAGATTTTTTTCATGTGTAAGCTAGATGGATGAGGGAGGTGGAAGGGAAGAGCCTGGGGAAGCTGGCTGGTGCGGGATGTGAAGGTACGACCGTGATTCTCTAGCGTGACAAAATTGGAGATGCAATGAAGGCGAACGGTGGAGTTTTGTTTCGGAATATATTTGTGATAAAAGAGCGAGTAAGTCCTTTATTGAGAAATATTTCTGGAAGTAATATATATGATGGAAATTCCGTGACCATCCATAATAAAAAACTATATTGTCATCCAAATTCTCATACCGGAGGTTTGGCATGGTGATATTACTCTGGACTTCAATTCATAATTTCACGCCATTCCCCAAAAGCCCTTGAACCTTTCGTGGAAAAATCATTTAAATTTCCACTTCAAACCCACTTACAACATAGGTCAAGCCCTTCCTCAATCCAACTCACTTCAAACAGTACGGTTCCCAGCCAAAAACCCAGGAATCGTAGTCCCACACAAGATGTCAAAGAATGGATCCTGCCCCGCTACATGGGTAGGTATATCTCGGGTGTTAATCATAACAGCCCAATCCAAACCTTCGCAAATACTTGCCGTGAATGTGTCTGTTCCTGGTGTACTTCCTCATCTTGCAAGTGGTCAGGTTCCTAAGCTTGAGGGATGAGGGCTGTTGCACCAGACCGCTATTTGAATCATCATCTACATTCCCGCAGTGAGGAAGACGAATAAGAGGGATGATTACCGTGGCTGTGGATGAAGTTCACCAGCGCGGTACACTAGCAGCCAACTCGCTCCCCCCGTATCCTCCTTCGCCATCCTATGACCCCCCCAAACATCTGCCACCTCCAAATCAATGAAAGGTGTCAAAGCATTCAACCACGTATCCCTAGTCTCCTGGCTAATCGGATCATTTACATGTGCACCCGCGTGCGTATTCGGCTCTTGACATGGTAAACCCCAGGAACAAGCAACTTCTTGGAAAAGCGCTCGCTTCATCAATAGCCTATCAAGATGAGCCTGAGCGCTGGGCCCAGACTGCAGCGTAAAGATGATTGGGAGATTGACCATATGAACTTAAGGAAATCATACGATACCCGAGTGCGGACCATTTGTCGCAGTTGCTTTGATGCTGGGCTGATATTGCATCAATATAGTATTGCCATACCAGAAGGTTTGATACAGAGAGGTTTGTTGGAAGTACTAAAACCACGACCAGCCGTGAGAGCCTTCATTTTGGCGTACGAGGGATGCACAACTTTTGTAAACCTCATAGAATCCTCATCTAAGAGAATTGGATACCTTAAATTGTGCCTAACAGAATTATAGCAAGAATGAAAAGCAAAGATGAGGCCTCGAAATTGGGATGCTTTCAGTTCAGAGAGACTTATCGGAAGAGGTTGTACGTCCTCTCATATAACACCCACGAAACAATAGTAGCATCCCTTTGCAGGTAGGTCGCATTCTTGATTTCATTAGTAGCCTCAAATACGAACCGTACATCGAAGAGAGGAGATCACGATACAATGAATCTTTGGTCTTCTCTGGTAGGTGAGTGGCTCACCGCAGTCAAAGCTGGCGTCCCTTCATTTTCTAAACTCCGAGTACCTGCATGTACACATCGTGATCCTTATTTATTAGGTAGAGACTGTAATGGAGCATCACAGGGCTGATATAATGCTGTTGCCCGACCATGAGATCTGCTGTTGCTGTGGGGAAATCCACCTTAGTATTCGTTCATAATGCTGGCAAAGTTGTCTCTTGAGTTCCAATTGACGCAAACCCCTTAACAGTGCATAATTCACGTGACCAATTTCAATCTTTTGGAAGAGTTGAAGTTCATTATATCTCCATGGGTTTCTATCATGAGTCTATCAAAAGTCTCTATAATATGACCCCTGGTGCAGATGTCCAATTCTCCAAAAAAAAAAAAAA
>Ga0182030_10010371_pt1 | contig 18933 bp, 21 predicted proteins | sample 812S3MmetaG_FD_121299 | JGI IMG/M metagenome (GOLD analysis project Ga0182030, IMG submission 121299) | Permafrost microbial communities from Stordalen Mire, Sweden - 812S3M metaG (Illumina Assembly) | ecosystem: Environmental > Terrestrial > Soil > Wetlands > Permafrost | place: Sweden...
ACGAGTTGAAACCGGCGGGCGAATTGACGGTCAATGCCTTGTCCGGGCGAAACGCTGGCAGCATTTTCGCGGGATGATTTTGCGAGGCAAAAGCACGATGGTACTGCAAATTGTCCGCGGGATCATCCGTGGTGCAGACCGCCTTGACCTTGAATTTTTTCAGGATTCCCTGGGTGGTCATGACGGGCGTGGCAAGTTTTTCGTTGGCTTGCTTCCAGATTTTTACAGCCGACGAATCATCCAGCAGAGTGTCGATGCCAAAGTAGCGTTTCAGTTCAAGGTGGGTCCAATGATAAAGCGGATTCCGCAGCGTGCTCGGAACGGTCTTCGCCCAGGCCATGAACTTTTCTCGCGGCGAGGCGCTGCCGGTAATCAGATCTTCGCTCACCCCGTTGGTGCGCATGGCGCGCCACTTGTAATGATCGCCCTCCAACCAGATTTCAAACAGGTTTTTGAACTGGCGATTTTCGGCGATATCACGGGGCGGCAGGTGGCAATGATAATCCAGAATGGGCTCGGCTTCGGCAAACTTCTGGTACAGGCGGCGGGCGGTTTTGTCCCCCAGCAAAAAGTCCTCGTGGATGAAGTTCATGTGGCACCAAAGATAACGCCCAAACCAAACAACCCTCAAGTGGTACCTTTATGTCCGGCACAAAATAATCGCCGAGGGTTAAGTCAGGCTTAAGCAGGCATAACCTAGCAAATTCCCCCCAAAACAGGCCATTCGATTTCTGCAAATTTATTTGATATAATTGCAGACAGCGTCTCCGGGGCGAACCGGAAAAGACCGGCCCTCCAAACGGCAAAAGAAAAACCCACGGTCTCCCGTGGGTTTGAAAATAATTGCCAGAACGGTTCAGCCCGAGGGGCGGATTTTCTTCCAAAGCCAGCCCAAAGGATCATAAAACTCATCCACGACCCGCTCTTTCAAAGGAATGATCGCATTGTCTGTAATGGTGATATTCTCCGGGCAAACCTTCGTGCAGCACTTGGTGATATTGCAATAGCCGATCCCGTGGGCCTGTTTCAATTCCGGCAGGCGATCCTCGGTATCCAGCGGGTGCATTTCCAGCGCCGCGGTATAAACAAGAAAGCGGGGGCCGATGAATTCATCATGCTTGTGATGGTCGCGCAAGACGTGGCAGACGTCCTGGCACAGGAAACATTCAATGCACTTGCGGAATTCCTGCGGACGATCGACGTCGGCCTGTTGCACGCGCCATGAACCATCGGCGGCGTCCGGCTTGCGCGGCTTGAACTTCGCGATCTTTTTCTTGACTTCGTAATTCCACGAAACGTCCGTCACCAGATCCTTCACGTGCGGGAAGGTTTGCATCGGCTCGATGCTCACCGGCTGCGTGAGATCCAGCTGATTGAGCCGCGTCATGCACATCAGGCGCGGTTTGCCGTTGATTTCCGCCGAGCACGACCCGCACTTGCCGGCCTTGCAATTCCAGCGCACGGCCATATCGTTCGCGACGGTGGCCTGCACGCGATGCACGGCGTCGAGCACCACCATGCCGGAGGAGATTTCAGTCTTGTAGTCGACGAACTTGCCGGTGCCGCGCTCGCCGCGCCAGATGCGAAATACTGCAGTATCCGCCATTTACTTACCCTCCTCGATCGCGGCTTTCAAGTCATCCGTAAGTGGCACAACCGGAATCTTCTCGATCTTCGGGTGTCCATCCGCGCCCTTGGTGACGCGCAGGTTCCACTTGGCCCATTCGTCGGACTTCGCCTGATAATCTTCGCGGAAGTGACCTCCGCGCGATTCCTTGCGTTCGAGGCCAGAGAGCGTGATGATCTCCGAAATCGAGAGCATGTTTTCGAGATCGAGCGCCGTGTGCCAGCCCGTGTTGTATTCGATGTTGCCGGTGATGCCGGCGCGAACGGCGCGCTCGCGGAGCTTGGCGATTTTGCCGAGCGCTTCCTGCATTTCACTTTCCACGCGCACGATGCCGACCAGATCCTGCATGAACTCCTGCAGTTCGCCTTGAATGGCGAAAGGATTTTCTCCCGCCGCTCCGCGTTCGAACGGCTCAAGCGCCGCTTTGGCCGAGGCATCGAGCTCGGTTTTGCTGATCTTTCCGGCTCCGTTTTCTTTGGCGAACTTCGCGGCGTACTCGCCGGCGCGCTTGCCGAAGACCAAAAGATCAGACAGCGAGTTTCCGCCCAGGCGATTGGCGCCGTGCAATCCCGCGGCGCATTCACCGGCGGCGAACAGGCCGTTAACCGACGTCATCTGCGTATCGGCGTTTACCTGGATGCCGCCCATGATGTAATGCGTGGTCGGGCCGACTTCCATCGGCTCTTTGGTGATGTCGAGATCGGCCAGCTGCTTGAACTGGTGATACATGCTGGGCAGCTTTTTCTTGATGTGCTCGGCGGCGTTCGGCAGCTTCTCTTTGATCCACGCGATATCGAGGAACACGCCTCCGTGCGGACTTCCCCGCCCGGCCTTCACTTCGCGGTTGATGCAGCGCGCCACGTGATCGCGCGTCAGCAGTTCCGGCGGACGGCGCGCGCTCTTGTCGCCTTGTGTGTAGCGCCAGCCTTCTTCGGGATTGTCGGCCGTCTGGTTCTTATAGTTGTCCGGGATATCGTCGAACATGAACCGCTTGCCTTCTTTGTTGCGTAGCACGCCGCTTTCGCCGCGGACGCCTTCCGTCACCAGAATTCCTTTGACCGAGGGAGGCCACACCATGCCTGTGGGATGGAACTGCACGAATTCCATGTCGAGCAGCGCGGCTCCTACTTGATACGCCAGCGCCTGGCCATCAGCTGTGTATTCCCAGCTGTTGCTGGTGACTTTGAAGGAGCGTCCGACGCCGCCCGTGGCCAGTACAACGGCCTTGGCATTGAACGTGATGAAGCGGCCTTTTTCGCGATCGTAAGAAAACGCGCCGACGCAGCGGCTGCCATCCATCATCAGTTTGATGACGGTGTGTTCGGCGAACACGTCGATGCCCTGATGAATGCCGTGATCCTGCAGAGTGCGGATCATCTCCAGACCCGTGCGGTCGCCGACGTGCGCCAGGCGCGGATAGCGATGGCCGCCGAAGTTGCGCTGCAGAATGCGTCCGTCTTTGGTGCGGTCGAAAATCGCGCCCCATTCTTCCAGTTCATGCACACGCGCCGGAGCTTCCTTGGCGTGCAGCTCCGCCATGCGGCAGTTGTTCAGATATTGTCCGCCGCGCATGGTATCGGCGAAGTGAACGCGCCAGTTATCGCGATCGTCCACGTGGCCCATGGCCGCCGCCATGCCACCTTCAGCCATCACCGTGTGCGCTTTGCCCAACAGCGACTTGGTGATGACGGCGGTCTTCGATCCCGCGTTCGAGGCTTCAATGGCCGCGCGTAATCCGGCGCCGCCCGCGCCAATCACCAACACATCGTAATCGTGAATCGGATAATCCGCCATGGTTAGAAAATGCTCCAATCGGTCCAGGTTCCAGAGGCACACATGCGGACGTAGAGATCCACGAATCCGACGTAGAACATGCTGATCCAGGCCCACTTCATATGATTTTTGTTCAAGCCGGACACGCAGTCGTAACACTTCTTACGCGCGGGCGCATCGGAGAGAACGTCCTTGCGTCCACCGATCAAGTGCCGCAGCGAGTGGCATCCGAACGTGTACATCCCCAGCAGAATCGGATTCAACAGCAGCACGATGGAGCCCACGTGAATCCCGAAATGTTTGCTGCCTTCGGGCCCGAACCAAAAACCATTCCAGGCGTCGTAAGCCAGGATGAAGATGAAGATGATCGCCGCGTAGAGCGCGTAGCGATGGACGTTTTGAAAGATCAACGGGAAATACTTCTCGCCCAGATATTTATTGCGCGGCTCGCCGACGGCGCAGGAGGGAGGATCCATCCACCATCCCTTGTAATAAGCACCTCGGTAGTAATAGCAGGTGAAGCGGAACGCCAGCGGGAAGATCAGGATCAGCATCGCGGGCGAAAAAGAGATGGGCATGAAGCTCGGCCACCACGACGGCGTGGGACCGGGATCGTGCGTCAAACCCGAAGGCGACAGCGGGCCTTCCTGGGTGAGCAGCGGCGAATACATCGGCGAGATGTAATCGGCTCCGCCGCCGACGAAGTGGAAATTCACCGGCGTCAACAGCGACCAGTTGGCGTAGATGATAAAAGCCAAGTAGCCAAGGAAGATAAGCAGTGGTTCAACCCACCAGTTATCGGTGCGGCGCGTTTCGCCAAAGCCCCGTTTTGTAAGGGGGACGTCAATGGAGGACATTCAGAGCTCCTGCTGAGTGTGGAATGCGAGGTAACTGAATAGGATAGCGTTTCTTGCTCTAGTTTATCAAGCTGTGAGGTCAGTGATTGTGTTGCTCGCCGAAGATTCCGCGTTGCCTGGCTCTACTTCCCTATCCCCTGCACGAAATCCCATTCTTCGGCGCCGCGTTTCACCAGATCCGAAACATCGCCCGACAACAGGAACTTCTCGCGAACTAAAGTCTCCGCCGCTGCCTCGAATTTCTTGAGGTAATCGTCTTTGCTCGAATAGCGTTCTTCAATCGACAGGCGAGGATCGCCCGACTGCATCCGCTCGGCCCTCGTGCGCGCGAACGGAATCATCGATCCCGCCTGCGTGAACAAATGCTCCGAGCCGCCGATTTCCTTCGAGCGCAAGTTCCACCCCGTGTAGGTCGCGAGCGGCACTTGCACCTCCGGCATATGGATGCCGGCGATGTCGATGCCGTCGGCATCCACCTGCGGGACCAGCACCGGATAAGGCTTGCCGATCTGCGGAGGCTCGATCGTCGCGATACCTTTGCTGAAAAATTCCGGACCGTAGTTGGACGGATAGGCCAGATGGATCAGCGTCGGAAATTCCACACCTGGGATTTTCGGAAACTTCACTTCATTGAGCGGGACCAACTCCCCGGCGGAGATGTGCGGATAGCGCGAAGCGGGCGGAGCTTTATCGTCCTTGATCCACTCGTTCATATCGGTGAGCAGCGCGCGGAACATCCACTGGTATGGATTCGGGCTGGGAAGATTGCGAGCGCCCGTCGGCTTGGGAGGAAACGCCGCGGGCCCGTGCTGGCCGCCGGTGAACATATAGATGCGCGTTTCCGGCACGATTTTGGCGTCGGATTTTCCATCCAAAGTAATGTGGATAAGAGAAGCGGCGCGGCCAAAATATTCGTGCGAAGAATTCATGTAGAAAATGCGGGGCCACAGCTGGTGCAGCGTGGCATGCGTCAGCAGGCCGTCCTTCTTGCCGGACTCGGGATCGGTTTCCTCGGCATCCGTGAACGGGAAAAGATCCACGGGCGTGAGCGTATTCGAGTAGGGATTGCTGTCGCGTGAGGGTTGCGCGAAGCGCATATTGAATCCGCCGCGGCCCGCGCCGGAAACGTCGGCCATGATTCCGTCGAACACCTTGCGGCCGTCTTCATCGCGATTGAAGCCGTAATAAAGGAAGGTGCGGAGCAAACGTCCGCTCTGCGAAATTCCGAAGCCGATGGCGCGCTTATAGCGATCTTCGGGACCGTTGGCCACGCGGCCTCCGTATTTCATCCAGGAGATGGTATCGCGAATGGCGGCGAGTCCCGTGCCCGCAACCGGCGAGTCTTGCGACGTATAAACCAGTTCGTAAAGCCGGCCGGGATCGAAGCCGCCTTTCAATACGATGATCGAGCTGTCCTCGATATGCCAATCCTGCCGCGGAACCGTTTGCCGGGGACCTTCCACGCGATCGCGCACGGTGAGTTGCAGTGCTTTGTCGTCCGGATGGAGCACCGTGTAGGGTTGGTGACCGCGATCAGCAACGCTTTGACGATCGGTGCGTTTATCGACGATGAACTCGGCGCGCACCAATCCCTGGATACCTTCGACCAGCGGTGGATACAAGCGCACCAGGCCCGCAGTCTTCGGCATATCGGATTGCCAGCCCAGCCACACCAGCGTGTAGCCTTGCTCCAACAGAAACGCGTCGCCGAAATCTTCCGGCTTGCGCGGATCCAGGCTGCCGGCGCGATCAAACGCCGCGAGCATTCCTTTTGCTCCGCGATTCGACGCTTCGTAGAGCACCGTGCCGTTGCCCATCTTGGCGTCGCGCGGCTTCAGGATATAGATGTCGGCGGCGAACTCCACCAAACCCGACTTCGTGCGCGGCGCGAGACCGATATCGGCGATCGGCAGATTGACGGCAGCCGACGGGTCAATCGAAAAATGCGCCAAACCGACAATGCGTTCGTAGGATCCCGATCGTCCAAACACCTTCGAGTTGAGCACCGTGCCGCGCTCGGTGATGTCCAGACTGACAATGGCGCCGGAGCTGGAGGCGGCCACGAGAATTCCCAGGCAAGCAAGCTTTTTCAAGGTGTTGAACATGGGTCTAGCATCCAGTTTATCAGCCAGCGCCAAAGACATGTCCTATTGGACGCGCGCAAACAGGGGAAACGTTTCGGAAATATCGCCCGAACCGCGAGTTTACTTTCGGCTCGCCAGAGGATTCATCCACTTCAATTCCGCGAAGCGCGCAAAGTCGCCGTCGCTAGAGCATAGTGTCAATCCATGTTCGATCGCGAGCGCGGCCAGATGCGCATCCGGGACATGATTCGCTCCTCCACTGCACACCAAGGTGCGAGCCAGAATGGCAGCGTGGTTCTCGCCCGGTGCGGGGACCCACACGTTCGGGCAAGCAAGCCAGTCGTCCACTTGCTTCCACGCGGACGCGATCGAATCCGGCTGCGTAAATATGCGGCGGTTCGTGACAATCCGAAGGAAACTGAGGAGGCTCGGCCATGGTAATCCGACCTTACCCTCGCCGCGGAGCGTTGCGTCAAGCCATGCTTTCGCCGCAGCGTGTTGAGGGAGCGCCCTCCCGCGGGCATAGATCAGCAAATTTGCGTCGAGCAGAATCATAGGCCAGCGGGTTGCCGACGCCCTTACTTAAACGCTTCTCCTTCCGCTGCAGCGAGAACCTCTGCGATGTTGTCGAGGTCTGGAAGCAGACAGCGTCCCAGATCGACCGCGGCGGTCTCAAACCGTTTCCGTTTCTGCTTCGGCTGATTCATGTGGTCGAGCCCTTCGCGCAGAGCCTGGTTCACCAGGTCCCGGAAGCTCGACTTCGTCTTGCGACGCAGACGTTCCAGCTGCGCCGCGACGTCGTCGTCCAGACTCAGCGTGGTCCTCATACATCAAAGCATAACATGGGTGATGCGTTGATGCTTCAGCGGTTCTTCACTGGACTTGTTTGGATTTCTCGACCAGCGGACGCAGCGCCTTGTTGCGGAATTCTTTCCACGTGGCGGCGTCCTCGGCGCAGATGTTTTCGGCCATGGCGTTCGCGGTCCTACGATAGTAGCGGCTATACTGAAGCGCCGAAGTCAACGCGCCGCGGTCCTCCAGGGTGTAAAGGATTTCGATGTACGCGCCGTCATTGCTTCCGTTTTTGACACGTCGAATACGCTGCGTCAGATGCGCTTCTTCCGTGTGGGGAGCCATGCTGGACACGAGCCACGATTCTCCGTTGAACCCGGTGGTATCCACAAACAGCGTGTCGCCTTCCCAGTGGCCGATCGAATCGCCATTCCAGGTCGGCAGCAAATTGCGCGGATGCTGGTGGCGGTCGAGGTAAATGCGCTGCACTCCGGCCGTGTTGATCTGCCCGTAAACCAGAACGACTTTATCGGGTGTCGCGAGCCACAGAAACGTTCCTGCGAATCCGGGATAACGAAAGAGGCCGTCAGGGAGACAAACCTGGCCAACATCATCCGCCACGCCGTTGGTGGCGGCCAATTTCAGTTTCGCCCACGGCTGAAGATAATCGCCGATCACGCGGTCCAGGTTGGGATGGATCGGCTTGAAATCGCCCAGAGCTTTCGGCGTCAGTGCGATCTGGTAGTATCCGGTCCAATCCGAAGATTGGATCGTGGACTTCGTCGCGGGTAGAGCTTCGGCCGGATACTGGGCGCAGGCGATGGGCGCCATCGCGCCAAGCGATAAGAGAATCCTTCCGAAGATCCTGCTTGCTGAATCCATCGCAGATCATTTAAACCATATGCGGCCCTGAAAGGCAAGCACCGGTTTGGAGCTTACTTGGCGCCCCCGCCAAAATGCACCATTCCGAAGCCTATCCCATTGGCGATAAAGGGGTTCCATGCGGCAATCCGGTGTTACCGTTCAATGCCGGATAGCTCCATCCAATGCACTTAACGCCCTTTCGCTTCAAGGGAGTAGCCCTAAGTACCACTCGTCTTTATACTCGTAACTTAAGGTACTTTAACCATTCAGGGAGAGACCAACTTTGACCAAGCCTATTAAGCACGTCGAAAAGCTAGTTGCCGTGGGCGCCAACATCGCTTGGCATTTGTTTGACGCGGTGAACTCGATGAAACCGAACCCTTCGTTCACTCCGAAGTGGTCGGACAAGCCGTTGCTGAAGAGCTGGGAAAAGCAGAAGCCGAAGCTCGGCTGGCCGCGCGAGACGGATTCGCTGTGTCCCAAGTGCATCCCCGAGATTCGCGAAAAGATTCTGAACGGCGAGCTGCCGGTCGCGATCCTGCGCAACGAGAAGGTCGGCGAAATCAAGGCGCAGATTATCGAGCGCGACGGCCAGATCCTGATGACCAAGGAATGCCCCATCCACGGGAAATTCGAAGACGTGATGGCCATCGATCCGGCGTTCCTCGCGCATATTGAAGAGGTTTTCCCGGGCCGCGACATTCGCTCGCACAACGACGAAGGCTGGCGCGATCACGGGTCCTCGACTGTAACGCACGGACGAGGGTCCGTGCTCACGATCGACCTGACGAACCGCTGCAACATGATGTGCGATCCGTGTTTCATGGACGCCAATCAGGTCGGCTTTGTGCACGAACTGACGTGGGACGAAATCAAGACGCTGCTCGACAACGCACTCAAAGTGAAGCCGCGCCGCCAGATGTCCGTGCAGTTCTCGGGCGGCGAGCCGACTCTTTCGCCGCACTTCCTGGACGCCATCCGTTATTGCCGCAAGATCGGCTATCAAAGCGTGCAGGCCGCAACGAACGGTATCGAATTCGCCAAGAAGCCGGAGCTCGCGAAACAGGCCGCCGAGGCGGGTCTGCGCTATGCGTACCTACAGTTTGACGGCATCGGTAACGAAGCCAATTCGCACCGCGCCATCGGTAACCTGTTCGATGTGAAGCTGCGCGCGATAGAGAACCTGTACAGCGCGGGCGTCGACATCGTCCCCGTCATCACGATCATCAACGGCGTGAACAACGAGCAGGTGGGCTCGGTGATTCGCTTCGCGCTCGACAATCCGAAGAAGATTCCGTTCCTCAGCTTCCAGCCGGTTTCCTTCACCGGCCGCGACGAAGCCATCACGCCGGAACGCCGCGCGGCGCAGCGCTACACGCTGTCCCATCTGGCGCACGATGTGAAGAACCAGACGGGCCTCGGCGAACCGACCCGCGATTGGTTCCCCATCAGCTTCATGAGCACCTTCTCCGACTTCGCCGATCTGGTCCACGGACCTTCGGCCGAGTGGGGCCAACTTTCCTGCGGATGCCACCCCAACTGCGGCATCGGCATGGCGGTGATGTGCGATAAGGAAACGAAAGAATATCGCCCGGTGACGGCGTTCCTGAATGCCGATCAATTGGCGCGCGACGTCGCGAAGATCAACGACGGCGCCCGCAGCAAACGCATGTCGGTGATCGGCGTGTCGCTGGCTCTGCTGCGCAACTATAATCCCTACGAAGCTCCCACGCATTTCCGCTTGGGCGATCTGGTCGCCAAGTTCGACAAATGCTTCGGCATGAGCAAGAAGTCGCAAACCGGCGCGTACGGCAAAGTGACGGGCGACCGCACCATGGCCGATATCACCAAGCGCCGCCAGGATCGCTGGAACTTCCTGTTTATCGCAGGCATGTGGTTCCAGGATCTGTTCAACTACGATTTCCGCCGTACCGAACAGTGCATCATTCCTTACGCCACGCAGGAAGGCGAAATTTCCTTCTGCGCCTATAACACGGGCGTGGGCTGGCGCAACATCGTGGAGAAGATGCACATGACGGCATCGCTCACCAAGTGGTACGACGAAAAGGGCCGCCACGAAATCATCGCCGGCGGCAAGAGCGTCAACCTGCCGTCCAAGGAACACAACCTGGTGCTGCGCGCCGAGGATGTTGCCAAGGTTCGCCAGCATGATCTCGACGACAAGGGCATCGCCAAGACGGCCCGCGAAGAGAAGGTCCGCGCTCGCGACGCCAAGATGAAGGAAGACGCCGAAAACGCCCGCATGATGAAGCTCTACAAGGAGCACATCCTGGGCGAGAAGCCGGTAGAAGGCGGCATCGTGCCAATCTCGTCGATTCTTCCGGCTGCTCCGAAGGCCGCGGCGGCGAAGGCCGAGGAAGAAGTCGGCAGCTTCGGCGACTAATTAGATTAGTAGGTTTGTTTTACGAAAGGGCTGCTCGCAAGAGCGGCCCTTTTGTTTTGATACGCCGACCGGGTGTTATCGCCTTGTGACGAGTTATACTGCGAGTGTAAAGATGTCCGTTACTATTCCAGACGACGTGCTCGCCGCAGCGCACATGAGTGAAGCCGAACTCAAACGCGAACTCGCGTTGACGCTGTTCCGCCAGGATCGTCTGACTTTGGCGCAGGCCAGCCGCGTCGCCGAGATGAGCCACTTGGAATTCCAGGCCCTGTTGGCGGAACGCAGCATTCCGCAGCATTACGGAATCGATGAATTTCGTGAGGACCTCCACAATCTGACCGCGAACAAGCCCGCGTGATTGTCGTTTCCGATACGTCGGCGGTCCTGAATCTGGCCCGGATCGGGCGACTCGAACTGCTCCCCAGTCTTTATCAGCGAGTGCTCATACCGTCGGCGGTATGTCAGGAATTGGAGAGCTCCTTCCGCGACCTTCCTTTCGTTCCAAATCTTGCGTCACTGCCATGGTTGTTCGTCGAAACGCCTCTGGATCTTGATCGCGTACAACGAATGCGCATTGATCTCGACGCGGGTGAAGCCGAAGCCATCGTCCTGGCTCTCGAGCGCCATGCCGATTTGCTGCTCGTTGACGAGCGCCGTGGCCGCCGCATCGCCACTGCCGCCGGCCTTCGCGTAACGGGATTGCTCGGTGTCATCGCTGCCGCGAAGCAAAAAGGTTTGATCGATGCCGCCAAACCTCTGCTCGATGAATTGATCCAGACGGCTCGCTTCTGGATTGGCCCGGCACTTTATGCCGAAGTGCTGTCGGAGCTCGGGGAATAGCGACTGCCGAGAAAGAAATCGGCAGCTTCGGCGATTAATTAAATTCGTAGTTTTGGTTTTGCGAAAGGGCTGCTCACAAGAGCGGCCCTTTTTTTGATGGGAATGGGTTTTGGTTCCTCATGCCCATAAAATCGAATCGTGATAACCTCCGATGGTGGGCACTCCAAGATTTTCCGAGCGGATAGGATTAGTTAAACGGGTCCTCCAAAAGGATTCGATGGACGACGCGTTAAAAAACGCGCTGTGGAATGTCTCCTACAGCGCCATGACTGACATTCCGCAGTTGCCGCTCGATATTGTGACAGGCCACTACCATCTGCCCGCACACAGATACCAATATGCGGCCCCCTTCGAACTTTACGATGTGATCCACAAGCACTACCTAAGCGGAAGTTGGGCCGCGACCTACGAATTCATCGAGTATGTCGCTGTCGCCGCGTTCCACCTACCCATTGCACCCTTTAACGAGGTGCTCGAAAGCCACTACTCCTCCTACCGGTTCGTCGGTGAGATCCTGGCTCCTATTACCAGCGACCAAGAGATCGCTGAAATACAGCTAGCAATCGTACATTCCGGGAAGTTCGCTCCGGCTGCCAAACATATTGAAACCGCTCTGCTGCGTTTAGCCGACAAGCCACAGCCGGACGCACGCAACTCTATCAAGGAGTCGATCAGCGCGGTTGAGGCGACCTGCAAAATCATCGCCAACTCCCCAAATGCAACACTGGCGGACGCGCTAAAACAGCTGGGTATTCATGCCGCTTTGGAAAGAGGCTTCAAGGCAATCTACGGCTACACGAGCGACGCAGACGGCATTCGGCATGCTCTTTCGAATGAGTCGACGGTAGACGGTGATGACGCTCGCTTCTTTCTGGTATCGTGTTCGGCATTTGTGAATTACCTCATCACTAAGTCCGACACTCCGTAACCGGCGCTTTATTATACTGACTCTATGGAAGTCCACTTCACGCCCGAAGAAGCGGCTCAGCTTTCCAAGATCGCCGCCCACGAAGGAATCGGCGCCGAGCAGTTGGTGAAAGACGCCGCGCTGCATCTGCTCGAAGAGGACGCACACTTCCGGGTCGCCGTTCAGAAAGGCCTGGAACAGGCCGATCGCGGTGAGTTCATCGATGAAGAAGAAATGGACGCCCGCATTAAAGCGATGCTCGGCTCCTGATGCGCATTCGCTGGACTCCAGCCGCCGCCGCTGACCTCGAACAAATCAATGGCTATCTGACGGAGCGACTGCCCAACTTCCGGCGCTCGACCATGCTTCGCATCTACGAATCAGTTCAGTCACTCAGAAGAATGCCGAACAAGGGACGGCTCGGACGTGAAGCGGGGACGCGCGAGTTAGTGCTTGTTCCACTTCCCTACATCGTGGCGTATCGTGTGAAGAAAGATGAAATCGCGATCCTCCACATCCACCACGGTGCGCGCGAGCGAAGCTAGGCCGCACGCACCACGATCCTCCCTGCGCGACGGCTTGTCGCCGATCACGATCTCCAACTCACTGCTCGTCGTAGCAGATATTCTCCGCGATTTCGGTGTCCAGCTTTTCGAAATACCGCGTATATGTGTATGGCTTGGCCAGCGTCGCAGGATCTTCGGCCGCCATCTTGTATTCCAGGTACTGGTCTTTGCCGACGCGGATGGGACGAATGCGCTCCACCAGGTGCAGAGCGTCGCTATGCGGCGCGTCCGCGTCGTTCAGCCACGTCCGAGTATTAAAGCCGGTGGAATCGATGACCAGCGTGGCCTTGTCTCCTTCGCCTTCCCACTTGGCCACCTGATCGCCAAACCACGTCCCCTTCGACGCCTCGATGTTCGGATCGGGCGCGGCGACAGGACCATCGATGTGGCCGCGATTTAGATAAATGGTCCGCATCAGGCCGTGGGCCACGTCTTCGTACAACATCACGAGCATGCCTTTCACCGGCACAATTTCAACCACGATTCCGTCGCGCGCCATCATGCGGAATTGGCCAACGGGTTGGCAGGAGCGCCACGGGTCACTTTTATGCACAGCGTCCGCATCAGCGGTCTTCATCTGCGCGGAGACACTCGGCAGCAGGGGAATTTCGTTCGGCGATCCGGAGTTTTTCAAATCTCCGGGAAGCGTGACATTGTTGGCGATCGAGCGATAGACACCGGCGATGTTCGGCGTCTGCTGGGCGTAGGCGCAGGTTGTCCAGATGAATGGTGCCGCGAGGAAAAAAAGCAGTCCGCTCGATAAATAAATACTTGGCGCCTTCGCTCGGGATGACACGTGGTTGGAGTGGAGCTTTATCACGGCCCTACTTCACCTCGCGCGCACGCTGATACTGCAGCTTGAGTTCGTCGTTGCGCCATTGCTTCCACATCTCGATTTCGTCGGCGCAAATATGCTCGGGGATTTCGACAGTCTGCTTCTTGTAATAGCGCGTGTAGTTGTACGCGGAAGTAAGCGCGTGCCGATCTTCCACTACGCCGATCAGCTCAATATACGTGTTGCCGTTTTGCTGAATCTGACGCATCCGTTCGCTGAGGTGCGTTTCCTCGGTGTGCGGCGTCATATCGGCGCTCAACCAGGATTTGTCGTTGAATCCGATGGTGTCGACCACGAGCGTGTCGCCCTCCCAACGCCCAACGGAATCTCCATTCCACGTCGGCAGCAAGTCTTTGGGATGCTGGCGATTCAAATAAATCCGGCGCACGCGCGACGTATTGGCTTCCCAAAACGCCATGATAATTTTGTCGGGCTGCGGAAGAAAAAGATAATTGCCGGAGAAAGGAGTTCCAGGTGCGCGCAGAATTCCGGACGGCATGCAGACGGCTCCCGTATCATCGGCGATCCCGTTGGTGGCCTCCATCTTGAGCTTCGCCCAGGGCTGCAGGTGCTCCTTGACGGTGTTGTTGAGATCGGGATTGACGACGTTGAGCCCGGCGAGATCGCGGCCGCGGGCCAGCATGTAGTAGCCGCTCCAATCGGGGGGCTCGGCGTGGGCGATCGCGCTTAACGTGCAGATGGCGAGAAAGAGACTCTTCTTCATAGAGGACCGTTCCGAAGAACGCTCGATCTATTCTACTGCCAAGAAAAGCGGAACGCCTTACTTTGCGTCCTTCGTGGTCTTCGGCGCGGGTTTGATATCCACAAAATCGTTGCGCACCTTATTGAAGCGCTTCTCGTAGTTGCGTCCATCGCCATACGGCAGAAAGTGCGAGTAGCGCGAATGCGGATGGGTCACCGGCTCGTGATGCTTGATCGGACAAAAATGCTGTTCGGTGCGCGCGGTGATCTCGCTCACATACGCGAGCAGGCCGTTAGCGTAGGAACAATAGATGCATCCCGCCTTTTCGATCCAATTGAGATACGGCAGGCGTCCGCGATCGAAGACGATGTAGTCTTGGCGGCGCACCCGCGGAATTCCGTTGCCGCGAAAACACACCGCCTGATAGACGGTGACATAGAGATCCAGCGCCAGAAAGAAGACGAGTCCTGCGTAAATCAGCGGCGACGACCACAGAACCTTCCCGCGCGCGTCCTGGAGATGGCGCCAAATACTCTTGGGCGAAAGGACCTCGACGATTTCTTCGACGACTTCTTTTACGTCCGGCTTCTTATCCGTCTTATCCATGTATGGGCCACCTCCCTCACTTTAAAGCAAGTGGATGACCATGGGCAGAGGCGGATGGGCCGCGGGACCGCCAGTTTCCTATTTCGAACGGATATTGTTCTTGCCGGAAAGTTCGACGCAGTTGTAGAGCACGTAAGGTTCGTCGGAAAGCTGCATGTAGTCCTTGCCCGTAAACGGACCCTTCAAATACAGAGGATCCTCGGCAACATAAGAGCGCGTCAGCGTTTTAGCGGCTGGATCGACATCGAAGCGCTCGACGACGTGCAGTTGATCGCTGTGCATCACGCCATTGATCGGGATCAGCGTGCCGGGCAGGAAGCCGATGGTATCGACGACCAGCGTGTCGCCTTCCCATTTGCCGATGGAATTGCCTCCACGCGAAGGCTTGATCACCTTGGGGTGCTGCGTTTGATCCAGGTGAATGGTCCGGACGAAATCCATGTAGCCATACTTCATGGTGATTTCTTTGTCGGTTTGAATAATTTCGTTGACGTGGCGATCGTGCACCCAGCCGAACAGGATGTTCGCGGGATCGCACTTGATCGCCGGATCGTCAAACGGCTGATCGTACTTCGCCGACGCAGCCTTGCCTGCTTCGGTTTCTTCAGGCCGAGGAGGACCACCGCGGCCCGGTCCTTTCTTTCCGTCCGCTCCCGGAGGCGGGCCTTTTTTCCCTTCGCCCTTCGTCCCAATGGGACCGCGACCTTCTCCACCGATACCCACCCATGGACCTTGCAGATTCGGACGCCCATTCGGCATACGCGCAGGACGATTCGCATGTGTCGCGGCGATGGTCGCCAGAGGATTGGGACCGCCTTTGGTGAAATCTTCCGTGCGGCCGATCGCGTGCCCATCTTCAAACACGAAGGAGTTCATGAAGCAGACGTTCTCTTCGTTGCGGCCCGGAGACCCCGTGATGGTACCCTTCTGGCCGGGAACCACGGTTGTCTTGGTCCATCCCACGCGCTGCAGCGCCGTAAGGGCCGGCAATTCACAGCGTCCGTTGACGGTCTTGCCGTTCCCATCCTGCATGCTGAAAAATACGTAGGAGTGGGGATTGACGAACTGGAACTGCGTCACGGTAACTTTCCACTCGATGTGCTTGCTGAGATCGTAGGCCGTCGAAGAATGATGCGCGCTGGCCGCGATGGCCGTCATCGCGAGCACCGCCACAACTCCCACGCGCGAACGAGCTGCTCGTAGCGCCGAACCAAGCCTTTCGGAAATTCTGCGTCGATTCTCGGAAACTCTGCTACCGCTTTCGGAAACTCTGCTTCTAGTTTTGTCCATCGAAAAACCTCTCGCTCGGGGCCCGCTTCTTTTCTTGCCCGCGCGCACACTGCGCCACGCGCGGATGTATACGCCTCCATCAGGTTAGCCGCCATATGTAAAGAGTCGGTGGATACAAAGCGGAAAATTGTTAAGAAAGTGTAAAACAGCCGCGATCGGTTATTCTCAATACAGTGTCTGAATCCGCGCCGATGTCTGAGCTTGCCATTGAAACAGAAGGCCTCACGAAAGTTTTCACCAGCCGTTGGACGAACCGGGAATTGCGCGCCGTCGATGACGTTTCTCTGCGCGTCCCGCGCGGTTCCACTTACGGACTTCTCGGCCCGAACGGTGCGGGCAAAACTACGTTCGTCAAGGTGCTGCTCTCCTGCGCGCTTCCCACGGCGGGCAGCGCAAAAGTTTTCGGACGCGATACGCGCGAGCCCGAAGCGCGCCGCTCCATCGGTTACCTTCCGGAGAACCACCGCTTCCCCACATATATGACGGGTTGGAGCATGCTGGATTTTTACGGTGCTCTTTCGGGCATGGATTCCGCGTCGCGCCGGCGCCGCATTCCGGAGTTACTCGCGCAGATCGGGCTCGAAGAACGCGCGCATCACCTGCGCCTCGGCAAATATTCGAAAGGGATGCTGCAAAGAGTCGGCCTGGCGCAGGCTCTGATGCATGCTCCACAACTGCTGGTATTGGATGAACCGAGCGACGGCGTGGATCCGGTGGGTCGCAAGCAGATCCGCGACGTCCTGACCGCGCTCGAAGAGAAAGGCGTGACGATCTTTATCAACTCCCACCTGCTGCAGGAGGTGGAGCTTTTCTGCCGCGACGTCGCGATTATCCAAAAAGGAAAAGTGGCGCTGGCCGGCTCCGTGCAGGAGCTCACGATGGGCAGCGGGTATTCGGTGGAAGCTCCCCGAGTCCCGGAAAACCTGCGCACGGAACTCACGGGACGCGCGCGTCACTTCACGGGCACGGGAGACACCTTGCGGCTCACGTTTGAAACACGGGAACAGGCGAATCAAGCGGTGGATCTGCTCCGCGCCAACCACTGCGAGATTGAATCCTTCGCGCGCACGCGCAGTACGTTGGAGGAAGTGTTTATCAAGACGGTGGAAGCTTCGAAGGCTCCGGAGTCCCAAGCATGAACGCGACTCTCGCATTAATTCGCGATACCTTTCGAGAAGCCTTCGCGCGCCGCATTTTCTGGGGATTTTTCGGATGCTGCACGGCGTTGCTGCTGCTCCTGATGTTCCTATCGAGACTGGAGGTAAACGTGGGCGGCGACGCGACGCCGGTTCTTGGGGGAGCCTCGCCGGACCAGGCGGCTTCCGTGCTGCAGACGCAGAGCATCATCGCAATGGTGCTGTACTATGCCGGTACGGCGCTTGCAGTGTTCGCTTCGGCTGGCCTGGTCAACGCCATGTTCGAGCCGGGGCGCATCGAATTACTGCTTTCGAAACCTCTCTCGCGAGCGCATCTGCTTCTTGGACGTTATCTAGGGAACGTGCTGGTGGTGACGGCCAATATCGTGTATCTCGTGTTTGGTTCGTGGTTGATCTTCGGCTTGAAGACGGGCGTGTGGGGCACGGGATTCCTGCTCTCCAGCTTCTTCACGATCCTCAACTTCAGCGTGCTGCTGACGGTGATCGTCCTGGTAGGAGTGTTGTGGGATAGCTCGGCGGTCGCGATCATGGTGACGTTCGCGATCATGATCATCACGCCGATTCTCGCGCAGATCAGCACGATCGAGCGTTTGCTTAACTCCGAATCGTCGCGCGAGGTGCTTCGCGTGTTGTACTACACACTGCCCAAGACGTCGGACCTGAGCGTGATGATCCGCCACATGATCTTGAATCAGCCTATCGAGAGTTGGATGCCGGTGTGGAGCACGGCGCTTTTTGGAGCGGCGGTTCTGGCGATCGGCGTGTGGCGGTTCAATCGAAGGACGTTTTAGGAACGCCGAGTTACTTGCGGCGCCGCGTGCCTAATGAATTACTTGCGCGCGCCGCGCACAGTGCCCTTCAGCTTCGACTGCCGGCGCTTGGCCGCCTTGCGCTTCGGCTTGCTGATGATGAAGGTGCCGCTGCCAATGTACTGGGAGGAGTAGAGTTTATCGTCTGCCATGATGAAGCTTCAGTATAGCGCAGCGCGGGGGTAACTGATGCAGGAGCAACTACCAAAGAGCGAGCCATCCACGGAAGCGCAGATCGCTGCCGCCACGATAGGACCGGTCAGCACCCTTAACAAGCCAATCGATCTCCATCCATATAATCCAAAATGGCCGTCGATGTACGCGGAATTCGAAAGGCAGATCCGCGACGCCTTGCGATCCGCCGCGTTGCTCGTTGAGCACGTCGGCTCGACTGCGGTGGCCGGGCTTTCTGCGAAACCTATCATCGACGTCGTGCTGGAAGTGTCGGATTCGGCCGACGAAGACTCATACGTGCAAGCCCTGGAACGTCAGGGATATATTCTCCGGATTCGCGAGCCCGATTGGTTCGAACATCGAATGCTGAAGCCTCCTGGGATGGACGCCAATGTTCATGTCTTTTCGCAAGGGTGCGAGGAGATTCAGCGCATGCTGGCGTTTCGCGATTGGCTGAGGACCAACTCGGCGGACCGCGAGCTGTACGAACGCACCAAGCAGGAATTGGCCGCTCGTACTTGGAAACACGTGCAGAACTATGCCGACGCCAAGTCGGATGTGGTTCGGGAAATAATGAGTCGAGCGCTTCGTGCGGAATGACGTGTTACGCTGAAATCGGAAAATGTTTCTTCGCTCGCTGTTCGC
>Ga0182030_10010372_pt1 | contig 18932 bp, 18 predicted proteins | sample 812S3MmetaG_FD_121299 | JGI IMG/M metagenome (GOLD analysis project Ga0182030, IMG submission 121299) | Permafrost microbial communities from Stordalen Mire, Sweden - 812S3M metaG (Illumina Assembly) | ecosystem: Environmental > Terrestrial > Soil > Wetlands > Permafrost | place: Sweden...
CTGCTGCTGCTGATCCCCGTGCTGATCGTCAACCAGGAGATGGTGATCCGCCTGGGCGCTGTGACGGGCGTGGGGCACGCGCGACTGATCAACGAGCGCTTCGGCCGCTTCTGGGGCTGGTTCTCGGTGGGCGACCTGTTCATCCTCAACTTCCTCACGATCGTCACCGAGTTCATCGGCGTGTCGCTGGCGTTGGGCTACTTCGGCGTGAGCAAGTACGTGGCGGTGCCGTTGGCTGCCGTGTCGCTGATCGCGATCACCTCCACCGGCAGCTTCCGCAGCTGGGAGCGCTTCATGTATGGGTTCGTGGCAGCCAACTTCCTGGTGATCCCGCTGCTGGTGCTGGCCCACCCGAGCGTTGGCGAGATCGTCCACCACTCGCTCGCGCCGAGCATCAGGGGCGGCGCCAGCTCGACGGCGGTGCTGCTGATCATCGCGATCGTTGGCACCACCGTCGCGCCCTGGCAGCTGTTCTTCCAGCAGTCCAACATCATCGACAAGCGCATCACTCCGCGCTGGATCAACTACGAGCGCGCCGACACCGTGATCGGAGCGGTCGTCGTGGTGATCGGCGCCGGCGCGATGATCGCGGTGGCCGCCTTTGGCTTCGGAGGCACCGCCGACTTCGGCCACTTCACCGACGCGGGAGCGGTCGCCTCGGAGCTGGGCCGCCACCTTGGCTCCACCGCTGGAACGTTCTTCGCGATCGTGCTGCTCAACGCCTCCCTGATCGGCGCAGCGGCCGTGACGCTCGCCACCTCCTACGCCTTTGGCGATGTGTTCGGCGCGAGCCACTCGTTGAACAGGGGTCCGCTGGATGCCAAGCTGTTCTACGCGTCGTTCACCCTGATGGTGCTGATGGCTGCCGGCGTGGTGCTGATCCCCGACGCGCCGCTGGGGCTGATCACGACCTCCGTGCAGGCGCTCGCGGGCGTGCTGCTGCCGAGCGCCACGGTGTTCCTGCTGCTGCTGTGCAACGACCGCGAGGTGCTGGGTCCGTGGTCGAACCCGCCATGGCTGAACGCCGTTGCAAGCGTGATCATCGGCCTGCTGGTGGAGCTTTCGCTGATCCTGATGGCGAGTACGATGTTCCCAGGCGTGAATGTCACGCAGATGTTCACGATCCTCTCGCTGATCCTGCTGTTCGCCCTGCTGGGGATGGGCGCCTTTGCGCTGCGAGGCAGAGGCCGCGGCAGCCATGCGATCGAGCCCGAGCAGCTCGAGCGGCGCGCCACCTGGACGATGCCGCCGCTGGCGCTGCTGGAGCGCCCCGTCTGGTCGCCTGGTCGTAAGGCGGGGATGCTGCTGCTGCGCGGCTACCTGGTACTGGCAGTGCTGCTGCTGGTCATCAAGACCGTGCAGCTCGGGCACTGACGCGGGAGTACACGCGCGATGCTCCCGTTCTGGCTGTCGATCGCCGCGCTGTCGCTCGTCCAGGGCGTACTCGTCGCGCTGCCCGCTCCGCTTGAGTATCCGTGGCTCACACGGCGTCGCGGACGCCGTTGGGCGGCGATTCCGCCGCTGTCGGTGATCGGCTTCGTGTTCGTGACGAGCGCGGCTGAACGCGCCAGCGCGGAAGGTCTGACGTATCTCGCGCTGATCGCCGTGCCGGTGCTGGCGGCGCTCGCCCTGGGTCGTCTTGCGCGCTTCAGCAGTCCCCGTCTGGCGTTGGCGGTGGCGCCGTTGTTCGCGCTCGCCTGGATCGACCCCTCGGGACTTCCCGGCCAAGGCGCGGCGCTGGCGCTTTCGGGGCTCAGCTGCGTCACGCTCGGCGTGCTGCTCGCAGCCGTCACGCCACCGCGGTGGCTCGCGGTGGGGATCGTGGCGATGGCAGTCGCGGACACCGCGCTGGTGGTCTCCGACCTGCTGCAGAAGCCCAACAACGCGCTCAACGCCGCCCATCCCGCCGCCGGGCTGCCGCGCCTGCAGAGCGAGGTGTTCGGCAGCGCCGTGATGGGCTACGGTGACGTGTTCATCGCCTGCGCGCTCGGTGCGCTATTGGCCGCGACCTACGGGCGGGGGACGCAGATGCAGATCGCGAGGCTTGTGGCGTTGCTCGCCCTGCTGTTCGACCTGCTGTTCTTCGCAGTCAGCGAGCTGCCTGCCACCGTGCCGGTGGCGCTCGCCCTGATCCTGCTCCTGCTCAGCCGCCGCCGGCGATCTGAGGACGGCCGTACGACGCGCTGACGGACTGCTCGGCCTCCGCCAGTGTCGGAGTGGTCCGCTCCTCGCGATCTGGCAGCTGCGCCGTGATCGCCCGCGCAGTGATCTCGATCGGCTCAGGAGCGCTCACGTCCCGTTCTGAGGCCGCGCCCGCGGCCTCGATCTTGCGGACCTGCGGGATCACGCGCGTGTCAAATGATGCGACCGCCGCGTTGTAGGAGGCGGTGGCCGAGTCGAGCTGGCGTCCCACCTTCGCAAACGGCTCCACAAAGCGGCCCAGGCGGCTGTGCAGCTCGCGCGCGGACTCCGCGATCTCCCGTGCCGATTCCGCGATCAGCTCCTGGCGCCAGCCGTAGTGGACGGCCCACAGCAGGCCGATCAGCGTCGTGGGGGTGGCCATCAGCACCTGCTGCTGCACGCCGTACTCGATCAGCGCGGGGTCCTGCGCGAGCGCCGCCTGGTAGATGCCGTCGGAGGGCACGAACATCACCACGAACTCCGGTGTGGAGTCGAACTGGCGCTGGTAGCCCTTGGAGGCGAGTTTCGTGATGTGCTCGCGCGTCTGGCGCGCGTGACGCGCGGTGTGCAGCTCGCGTTCGTCCTCGCCGTCTGCCTCCAGCGCCGACAGGTAGGCGTCCAGCGGCACCTTCGAGTCGACGACCACCAGCTTTCCGCCGGGCAGCTTCACCAGCATGTCCGGCCGCAGCGTGCCCTCACCGGTCTGGATCGTGCTCTGCTCCACGAAGTCGCAGTGCGCGACCATGCCCGCCATCTCCACCACGTTGCGCAGCTGGATCTCGCCCCAGGAGCCGCGCGTGGAGGGGCGCTTGAGCGCGGTGACGAGGTTGCCCGCCTCCTGGCGCAGCGTGCCCACGCCGTCGCTCAGCTGTCGCACCATCTGCGCCAGCTCGCCCTGCGCCTGGCGGCGCTCGCGCTCCAGGCGCCCGATCTCGCTCTCCATACGCCCGAGCTTCTCCTGCACGGGAGCCACGATGCCCTTGATCTCCTCCGTGCGGCGCGCCATCTCGCCGCTGGCCCGCTCCTCCTCCGCACGGCGCGCCTCCACCACGCGCTGCGCCAGCGAATCGCCCGTCTGGGCCAGCACGTCCACGGAGATCGCCTTCAGCTCGTCGCGCATACGCGTGCGATTCGCCCGCATCAGCAGGGCGGCGGTTGCGCCACCAACAACAATTCCGACTATCAGCAACAATGCGGCTAGCACAGGCATCGACTCCAAACCCATCTCGTATTGACCAGCCGCCCAATTTGCCAGGCGCTTCGGACGTCTCACGTGGCCCGCGCGCTGTGTTCCCGTCCGCTCTGGGACGGTTGCTCTGGGCAGGCATCAGCGGCTCCTCCAGTCAAGTGTGGCTTGACATTTGGAGCACACGTGATGTATGTTGCCGCTAGCTCCCATTGGGGTAGGTGGAGTGGGGAGCCTCTATAGAGGGACAAATCCAAGAAGGGACCATGTCCGACGACGTGGTCCCGCACGTACGTATAGGAGGATGTGAGATGTCAGCCACGAACGGCTCGGCTTTTTCGCTCCGATCACGGAGCTCACTCATCGGGTGCTGTATGGCACTCGTACTAATCGCATCGGCGCTGTTCGCGTCGGTGGCAAGCGCAAACACAAAAACACCGCCTTTGAAACCGACGGCGTATGTGGCAATCGGCGACTCGATCAGCTTCGGCTACACCGAGGAAAAATTCGACCTCAACTACCCGGCGGAGAGTCCCAGCGCCTTCGAACACGGTTTCACCAACGTGGTCGCGGCGAAACTGGCCAAAGCTGAAAAAGCGGCCGGCAACGGACTCAACCTCGTCAACCTCGGTTGCCCCGGCGAGACCAGCGACGGTGTCATCGGTCACGCGCTCGGCAACACCGAAGAAGAATATGACCCGTGCGCCTACCACAACCTCGACGGCTTCCCGCTGCACGTTGAATTCGGCGGAGCATCGGAGCTTGAAGCTGCGATCGGTGCGGTGTCAAACCCGGTTGTCCCGGTCAAGGCAGTGACGATCAACATCGGCTCCAACGACGAGCTCGCGTCAGTGCATGAGTGTGAGAACCCGACCTACCTGGCCGAAAATGGCTACACGGGCGGTCTCGACGAATGCCTCGTCAACGAAGTCGGCCCCGGCAGCCACAGGTACCCCGGCTACGGCGTGTTCGGTCACATCATCACCAACGTCGGCACGGTCATTGGCGTACTGCGCGCCTACGGCTACACCGGCCCGATCGCGATCCTCGGGTTCTACAACCCGCAGGCCGAGCTTCTGCCCGGCAGCGACGCGCTGCAGAAAGGCTTCAACGAAACGTTTGAAGGCTACGTTGCAGCAAGCGCATTTGGACCGGGTGTGACGTTCGCAAATCCGTTCCCGCTGGTCAACCCGCAGAACAAAAACGAGGCGTCGCACATCTGCAAATACACAGAAGAGTGCAACGCGTTCGACAAAAAAGTCGGCCTCGAAGAACTCGTCGGTCACCCTGTGACTGCGACTGAAGCCGAAGGTTACCCCGTGGGTGACATTCACCCGACGCCGCTGGGCTACGAAAAGATCGGCAAGCTGGTCTACGCAGCTCTCTAGCATCACCGGCAGTGAAATGAGCAGGTAGTCGAAGTTCGGGGCGTCCGGCCGATCAGGCCGGGCGCCCCGCTTCTTTCAGGCGCCTCGCTTCCTGTTCGAGGATCGCGAGCATCGCCGGCGCCGCCGGCACCAGGCGCGCGCCCGACGGGGCGGCGGCCAGGACCTGACGTATGGGCGGCAGCGGGGAGAGCGAGCGGATCGCGATGTCCTCGCGCACCACCGACAGCGCCAGCTCGGGGATCAGCGCCACGCCCACGCCCGCCGCCACCAGCCCCTGCACCGTCTGGTAGTCGTCGCTCTCGAACGCCACGTTGGGTTCGAAGCCCGCGGCGTGGCAACTGCGCACGACGTGGCGCGCACAGGGACTGGAGCTGGAGGTCTGCACCCACGCTTCATGCTCGAGGTCCTCCAGACGGATGCGCCGGCGCGAGGCGAGTCGATGCTCGCGCGGCAGCGCCAGGAACATGCGGTCTTCCAGCAGATCCACGCGCAGCATGTCGCGCGGGTGGGGGATCTCCCCGGCGAAGTCGAACAGCAGCGCCAGGTCGAGCTCCCCAGCGCGCAGGCGCGGGACGATCTCCGCGGGCTCGCCCTCGGCCAGCGTCAACTCCACGTCGGGGTGGGCCGCGCGGAAGGCAGCGATCGCCAGCGGCATCAGCGTCGCGCCTGCGGTCGGGAAGGAGGCCATCCGCAGCCGCCCGCCCCGCAAACCCGCGATCGCCGACAGCGCCGCCTCGGCCGTCTCCAGACGGGCGAGAATGCCCTCGGCGTGGCGCACCAGCGTCTGGCCTGCCGCGGTCAGGCTCACGCCTCGCGGATGGCGCTCCAGCAGCGCCATGCCCGTTTCCGCCTCGAGCGTGGCGATCTGCTGAGAGACCGCCGACTGCGTGTAGGAGAGCGCCTCCGCGGCGGCGGATACCGAGCCGCGATAGGCGACCTCCTTGAGGACCTTCAAGCGGGCCACATTAAGCATAAGTCAAACTTATAGCAGCGATCACAACAATCATTGGTACTGATGGCAGGGGCATGTCACTATGAGTCGAACAGAACTTGCAGTTGCATCGACAGTCCCGTCCAAACTGGCGCCTGACACGCCAGGCCAGAGAACTAGGAGTGAGTCCAATGTCCACCAAGATCATCGTTTCCTACGACGGAACCGCCAACGAGGACGACGCCATCGCCCTCGGCCAGCTCTTCTCCCGAGCCGGCGCGGAGGTTTCGCTCGCCTATGTACGTCACACCAGCGAGCCCGACAGCGACCGCGAGACGCTTGCCCAGAGCGAGGCGCAGGAGCTGCTCGAGCGCGGCGCGGAGCTGCTCGGCAACCCGCAGGCCCGCGGTCACGTCGTGACCGACCGCTCCACACCCGAGGGTCTGCGCCGCCTGGCAGAGGGCGAGGGCGCGGACGTGGTCGTGTTCTGCTCGGACTCCCACACCGCCAAGGGCCACGTCGCCGTCGGCAACTCCGCTCAGCGTCTGCTCGAGGGCGGCAACGTCGCCGTCGCGATCGCACCCGTCGACGTCGCCGAGCGTCTCGCTCGCGGCATCAAGAACGTCGTGGCCGTCGGTGACGGCGACGGCGGCGCACGCGAGACCGCAGAGGCGATCGCAAACGCGCTCGGCGCCACCGTCTCGCCCGTCGCCAACGGCGACACCGGCCTGCTCGTGATCGACTCGCGCGAGGGTGCCCAGCAGGGCCGCGTGGAGATCAGCTCATCGGCCTCGCACCTGATCGAGAACGCCGTCTCGCCGGTGCTCGTGCTCCCGCGTGGCGTCAAGCTCGCGTTTGACCGCAGCACCGTCGCGGCGTAACCCCGCCGCACTGAAGTCAACAGTTACACGCAGGGCGCAGCGGCCGGACCTCAGCGAGGGGTTCGGCCGCGTGCCCGTGCCAGGGCATAGCGGCCGAGCGCTTCCAGGAAATCGAGGCCCCCGCCCACCAGATGCCCAAGCGGCCCGGTCCAAAGCCACGTCTCGGCCCGTCTCACGCGCGAGCTGGTCTGAGGGAAGTTCACGGGCCGGCACGGTATCGTGGAGCTGGTGCCGTCTGCTCTGAAGACCACCATCACCGAGCTGCCCGACTCGCGCGTGCGCGTCCAGGTGGAAGTCCCGCCCGAGGAGGTGCAGAGCCGCCTCGACCGCAAGGCTCAGCAGCTCGGCCGCGAGCTGAAGCTGCCGGGGTTCCGCCGCGGCAAGGTGCCGGCGCCGCTCGTGATCCAGCGCGTGGGCCGCGAGGTGGTGCTGGAGGAAGCTGTGCGCGACACGCTCTCCACCTGGTACTCCAAAGCGATTGAAACCGCCGGGATCGTGCCGGTGGGCGACCCCAAGCTCGACCTGGGCGATCTGCCCGGGCAGGGTGGATCGCTCGAGTTCTCGATCGAGATCGGCGTGTTGCCCAAGGCGCAGTTGGGCGAGTTCCGCGGCCTGGAGGTGGGACGCCGCGAGCCGGAGATCGAGCAGGCGCAGGTGGACGGAGAACTGGACGCGATGCGCGAGCGCCTCGCGCGGTTGCAGACGGCCGAGCGTGCGGCCCAGGAGGGCGACTTCATCGTCGTCGACTACGTAGGCTCGATCGCCCCGCCTGAGGATGGCGAGGAGGACGCCGAGTGGGAGCAGTTCGCCGGCGGGCAGGGCCGCGATCAGCTCGTGGAGCTCGGCAGCGGCAATCTCATCCCCGGCTTCGAGGAGGGGTTGCTGGGCGCGAGCGCGGGGGAGACCCGCACCGTTGCGCTCAAATTCCCCGACGACTACGGCAACACGGAGCTGGCCGGTCGCGACACCTCCTTCGAGGTGACCGTCAAGGAGGTCAAGCAGAAGGAGCTGCCCGCGATCGACGACGACTTCGCGATCGACGCGGGCTTCGACGACCTCGCAGAGCTGACCGCCGACGTGCGCAGCCGCCTGCTGGAGGCAGAGGAGGAGAAGATCGAGGCGGAGTTCAGACAGGCCGCGCTCGACACAGCCGTGGCTGCCGCCACCGTGCAGGTGACGCCCGAGCTCGCCACCGCCCGCGCGCAGGAGATGTGGGAGCGGCTGCTGCACTCGCTCTCTCACCGGGGGATCACGCGCGAGACATACCTGCAGATAACGGGACGCGAGGAGGCCGACATCCTCGCCGAGATGCAGCCCGAAGCCGACCAGGCGCTCCGGCGCGAGGCGGTACTCACCGCGGTCGTCGCCGCCGAGTCGATCAGCCCCAGCGAGGAGCAGGTACTCGCGGCGCTGGCGCCGACCGCCCAGCGCGAGGGCATCGAGCCCGAGACGCTGCTGGAGGACCTGCGCGGCGCGGGAAGACTTGAGGAGGTCCGCGAAGATCTGGCGGCAAGACAGGCGATCGATCTGATCGCCGAGTCCGCCAAGCCGATCCCGCTGGCCCAGGCGCAGGCGCGCGAGGCGCTGTGGACGCCCGAGAAGGAGGGCGCCGCGGCTGGTTCCGGCGAGGGCGGCGCGGGGGAACCCGGCCGTTTGTGGACACCAGATCGCTAGCCTCTAGAGGATTCCGGCCGACGAAGCGAAACAAAGGCGAGGACTATGAGCCCACTTGTCCCAATGGTCGTCGAGCAGACCTCGCGCGGAGAGCGAGCGTTCGACATATACAGCCGTCTGCTCAACGAGCGGATCATCTTCCTCGGCACGCCCGTGGACGACCAGATCGCGAACCTGATCGTTGCGCAGCTGCTGCACCTGGAGTCCGAGGACCCAGAGAAGGACGTCTCGATCTACATCAACTCGCCCGGCGGCTCCGTCTACGCGGGGCTCGCCATCTACGACACGATGCAGTTCATCAAGCCCGACGTGCAGACGATCTGCGTCGGCATCGCAATGTCGATGGGGGCGCTGCTCCTCTCCGGCGGCGCGCCCGGCAAGCGCATGGCGCTGCCCAACGCCAAGATCCTGATCCACCAGGTCTCATCCAGCTTCCAGGGGCAGGCCACGGACATCGAGATCCACGCCAGGGAGATCATCGACATCCGCCACCGCCTGGACGAGATCATCGCCAAGCACACCGGCAAATCTCTTGAGGACGTCAGCAAAGACACCGAGCGCGATTACTTCATGAGCTCGGAGGAGGCCAAGACTTACGGCATCATTGACAGGGTGATTTCGGAGCATTAGCTCCGATCGCCTGGGGCCGGCGCGAGCCGGCCGGGAGATCAACAGGGATATGGCCAGACCAACCGACTCCAACGAGCAGCTCCTCTGCAGTTTCTGCGGCAAGTCCCAGCGGCAGGTAAAGAAGCTGATCGCTGGGCCCGGCGTCTACATCTGCGACGAGTGCATCGATCTCTGCAACGAGATCATCGACGAGGAGCTGTCGGTCCCGCCGGCGTTCGATATCGAGAACCTGCCCAAGCCGCGCGAGATCTACGACGTGCTGGACGAGTATGTGGTCGGGCAGGACCCCTCCAAGCGCACGCTGTCGGTGGCCGTCTACAACCACTACAAGCGCGTGCAGATGATGATGGCGGGCGACTCCGACATCGAGCTGCAGAAGTCCAACATCCTGCTGCTCGGCCCCACGGGCTGCGGCAAGACGCTGCTCGCGCAGACGCTCGCGCGCACGCTCAACGTGCCCTTCGCCATCGCCGATGCCACCGCGCTGACGGAGGCCGGCTACGTGGGCGAGGACGTGGAGAACATCCTGCTGAAGCTGATCCAGGCTGCCGACTATGACGTCAAGAAGGCGGAAACGGGGATCATCTACATCGATGAGGTCGACAAGATCGCGCGCAAGGCCGACAACCCGTCGATCACGCGCGACGTCTCCGGCGAGGGCGTGCAGCAGGCACTGTTGAAGATCTTGGAGGGCACGCAGGCCTCCGTGCCGCCGCAGGGCGGACGCAAGCATCCCCACCAGGAGTTCCTGACGATCGACACCACCAACGTGCTGTTCATCTGCGGCGGCGCTTTCGCGAACCTCGACAAGGTGATCGAGCGGCGCGTCGGGCACAAAGGCGTCGGCTTCGCCGCTGCGATCGAGGCCAAGGCAGAGCGGGATACCGGTGAAGTGTTCGAGCAGTGCCTGCCCGAGGATCTGATCGAGTACGGGCTGATCCCCGAGTTCATCGGACGCCTGCCCGTGGTCTCCGCCGTGCACCAGCTCACGCGCGAGGACCTCGTCTCGATCCTCGTCGAGCCGCGCAACGCTCTCGTCAAGCAGTTCCAGCGCTTCTTCGCCTTCGACGGCATCGAGTTGGTGTTCTCCGACGATTCGCTGATCGCCGTCGCCGAGAAGGGCCTCGAGCGCGAAACCGGCGCGCGCGGGCTGCGCTCCATCATCGAGGAAATCCTGCTCGAGGTTCAGTTCGAGCTGCCTTCCCGGCGCGACGTGAAGAAGTGCGTGGTGACGAAGGAGACCGTCGAGAAGGGCCTCACGCCCACGCTCGTCACAGAAGCCGCGCCAGAGGACGCCGAAGACTCGGCGCTGCGCGAAGAGTCCGCCTGAGCGGCGCCCCCGCGATGCCCGATCAACTCGACGAGCTGTCCACGCAGGAGTTGCACGACCGCGCTATCCACCGTGCCGAGAAGCACGCGGACGTGCGCTTTCTCTGGAAACTCCTGCGCATGATCCCCGCCGCCAAGGCGGCCAGCGGCGATGAGGGCGAGGCCGACTACGACATTCAGTTCTCCAAAGGCCTGATCCTCGACGCACTGCACAGCGGCGACGGCGCGCTCGGCGAGGCGCTGCGCCCGATGTTCATCGACTATCTTCGCGAGCATCAAGACACCTAGCCCGACCTCTCAGCGCCCGCAAGGCATGCAACCCCCAACCGGCAGATGGACAACGCAGCGGGCCGAGAGCCAGCTGCGCTCGCTCGAGCTGTTCGGCATGCGCTTCGGCCTGGACAGGATGCGCAGGATGATGACCGTGCTCAGCTCCCCCGAGCAGCGCTTCGACGCCATCCAGGTGCTGGGTACCAACGGCAAGTCCTCCACCACGCGCATGACCGCCGCAATCCTCAAGGGCCACGGGCTGCGCACCGGCGCCTACCTCTCTCCGCACCTCGTCTCCTACAGCGAGCGCGTGCTGATCGACGGCGATCACATCGACGAGCCGGCTTTTGCCGCCGCGATCGAGCGCGCCAGCTGGGCCGCCGAACGCGTCAACCGCACGCTCGCCGAGGACGATCACGTCACCCAGTTCGAACTGCTCACCGCCGCCGCCTTCTGGCACATGGCGCGTGCCGAAGTGCAGGTTGCGGTCGTGGAGGCGGGCCTGGGTGGCCGTTACGACGCCACCAGCGTGCTTGATGCCGCCGTGACCGTGCTCACCAACGTCGGCCTCGAGCACACGCGCTGGCTCGGTCCCACGCTCACCGACATCGCCGAGGAGAAGCTCGCCGTCGTCAGAGAGGGAGGCGTGCTCGCATTGGGCGCCGATCTCGTGGAGCCCGCCATGGTTGTCGCCACACGCATCGCGCAGGAGCGCCACGCCGAGATCGTGCGGCCCGTCGCTACCGCCGCCGATGCCCCGCTGACACTGCGGGCACGCGGTGAGTTCCAGCGCCGCAACTTCGCCCTCGCAGAGACAGCCGCGCGCGCCTATCTCGAGCTCGCCGAGGTGCAGTTCAGCGAGCAGGCCCTCGACGAAGCGGCAGTGGCCGTGGAGGTGCCCGGCCGCCTGCAGATCGTCAGCGAGACGCCGCGCACGGTGCTCGACGGCGCCCACAACCCCGACGCCGTCGCCGCGCTCGTGCGCGCCCTGCCGGAAGTGCTCTCCGACGGCCCGCTCGCGCTGGTGCTGGGCGTGCTGGAGGACAAGGACTCGGCTGGCATGCTCGCGCAGCTGCTGCCGCTGTGCGAGCGCGCCTGGTTCACCGCGCCGCCAGGCAGTCGCGCGCTCTCTCCCGCGGCGCTGCAATCGCACGCGCGCCAGCTCGGCTTTGACGCGGTCGCGTGCGTCGCCGAGCCGGTCGTGGCGCTGAGAGAGGCGCAGGCGTGGGCGCTGGCACAGGGTGGGGCGGTGCTCGCCACAGGGTCCGTCTACCTCGTCGGCGACCTGCTCGGTGCGCTCGGCCTTGCCGATGCGTCGCTCGCCGAGCTGCCCCGAAGGGCAGTCAAATGAGAGACGATGGACCGTCCGTGCTCGCGATGATCGGCGCCGTGGCGCTGATCGTGGCATTGGTCATACTCGTATTCTTCGCCGCTGGCTACGGATTCGGCCGTCTGTTTCTCTAAACTCACCCGGCCGATGCCACCGCTCGCATATTTCGGAATCGAAAGCAAAGGCCTGAGCCTGGCGGTCGACCTGCTGATTCTGTTCGTGGTGGTCCTGTATCTCTCGCTGATCTACTGGACCTACTCCGACGCGCGCCGGCGCATCGTCGACCCGATGCTGATCGGCTGCGCCGTGGCCGTCTCGCTGTTCCCGTTCGTGGGCACCGTCATCTACATGGTCGTGCGCCCCCCCGAGTATCTGGAGGACGTGCGCGAGCGCGAACTCGAGGTGCAGGCCTCCGAAGCGCGGCTGCACCAGCTCGACCAGTCGCTGTGCCCGCACTGCGACTATCGCGTGGAGCGCGACTTCGTGCGCTGCCCCAGCTGCCTGCGCAAGCTCAAGGAGCGCTGCGTCAACTGTGCGCGCCCGCTCGACCAGGCGTGGACGATCTGCCCCTACTGCGAGGCCGACGTGCCCGGCATCTCCTCATCGTCACGCACGCGCCGCCGCCGCTCAGGCGCACCGGCAAGCCCGGAGCCCGACACCAGCAGCTACTCCGATACGGACGCTGATGCGGAGGACATCTCCACATCCGAGGTCAGCCCGCCGTCGCGCGGCCCCGCCCGTGCGCGGCGCCCACGTCCCACCTCCTGACCTACAACAACACAAAGGACACCATGGACAGAACTCTGATCCTCGTAAAGCCCGACGCCTTCGCACGCGGACTCTCAGGGGAGATCATCGCCCGCTTCGAGCGCAAGGGTCTGAAGATCGTGGCCTTGCGCCACATGACCGTCAGCCGCGAGCTGGCCGAACGCCACTACGCCGAGCACGCCGAGCGCCCCTTCTTCGGCGAGCTGGTGGACTTCATCACCTCCGGGCCGATCGTCGCGATGGTGCTCGAGGGCGTTGACGCGATCAAGGCCGCACGCCAGCTGATCGGCGCCACCAACCCGCTCGAGGCCGCGCCCGGCACGATTCGCGGCGACTTCGCGATCGAGATGTCCACCAACATGGTGCACGGCTCCGACTCGCCCGAGTCCGGCGCGCGCGAGGCCGCCCTGTTCTTCGGCGAGATCTCCTAGCCGTTTCCACACCGCCTGAACTCGTCCTGGCCTCGGGGTCGCCGCAGCGGCGGGCGATCCTCGAGCGCCTGGGCGTGGAGTTCACCGTCAGGCCGTCAGCCGCCGAGGAGCTGGAGCAGGGCGATCCCACGCATGTGACCGTGGAGAACGCGCTGCGCAAGGCGCGCGCCGTGCAGGGCCCCGCGCCAAGCGCAGAGGTGGTGCTCGGCTGCGACACGGTGGTGGCGCTGGACGGCTTCATCTACGGCAAGCCCGCCGACGCCGAGCAGGCGCGAGCCACACTGTGGACGCTGGGAGGGCGCAGCCACGAGGTGTGGAGCGGCCTCGCGCTGCTCCTGGACGGCGAGGAGCGCACGGCGCTCGCCCGCACCACCGTCACCTTCCGCGCGCTCAGCGACGCGCTGCTGAACTGGTACGTGGCCACGGGGGAGTGGCAGGGCAGGGCCGGCGGCTACGCGATCCAGGGCGCCGGCGCGGCGCTCGTGCAGCGTGTGGAGGGCGACTATGAGAACGTCGTCGGGCTGCCACTCGCGGCGTTGCTGGAGATCTACCCACAGCTGCTGGGTATGTGAGAATCCCTGCAACAGTGCTGGCAAACTTGTCAGAGCTGTGCAGACGTCCGCTAAACTGCGCAGTGGGTGCGCCCCGAAAAGCGCTGACCGCCGGATTCCCCCGAAGCAGGGCGTCAGACCGGAACAAAGCGCGCCCTCTCTCTATATATAAATGGGCATCTTCAGCTATCTGACAGGTTTTGGCGGCCGTGACATGGCGGTCGACCTCGGAACCGCCAACACCCTCGTGTACGTGAGGGGCCGCGGCATCGTGCTGTCGGAGCCCAGCGTGGTGGCGATCGACTCGCGCACCGGCGAAGTGCACGCCGTGGGCATCGAGGCCAAGCGCATGCTCGGCCGCACGCCGGGCACGATCCAGGCGATCCGGCCGCTTAAGGATGGTGTGATCGCGGACTTCGACGTGACCGAGCAGATGCTCCGCCACTTCATCCAGAAGGTCCACCAGAACCGCTGGGCGCACCCGCGCGTGGTCGTGTGCGTGCCCTCCGGCGTGACCGGCGTGGAGAAGCGCGCCGTCGAGGAGGCGTGCCTGTCAGCGGGCGCCCGCACCGCCTATCTGATCGAGGAGCCGATGGCGGCCGCGATCGGCGCGGGGCTGCCGGTGGGGGAGCCCACGGGCTCGATGGTCGTGGACATCGGCGGCGGCACCTCCGAGGTCGCCGTGATCTCGCTCGGCGGCATCGTCGTCTCGCAGTCGATCCGCGTCGGCGGCGACGAGATGGACGAGGCGATCATCAACTACGCCAAGAAGGAGTACAAGCTCCTGATCGGCCAGCAGACCGCAGAGGAGCTGAAGCTCGAGATCGGCTCGGCCTGCCCGATGGCGGAGGAGTTGCAGGCGGAGATCCGCGGGCGCGACATGGTCGCGGGGCTGCCCAAGACGGTGGTCCTCACCAGCGAGGAGATCCGTCAGGCGCTGGAGGAACCCCTGAACCAGATCATCGACGCGGTCAAGGAGACGCTCGACCGCACCCCGCCGGAGCTCGCCTCCGACATCATGGACCGCGGCATCATGCTCGCCGGCGGCGGATCGCTGCTGCAGGGCCTCGACGAGCGCTTGCGCGAGGAGACGCAGATGCCCGCGCACCTGGCGGAGTCGCCGCTGACGTGTGTGGCCGTCGGCTCGGGACGGTCGCTGGAGGAGTTCGAGGCGATCCACCGCTCCAACCGCACCTCGCGCAACCGGCGCCGGCGCTAGGCGGCGTATGACAGCCTGCCCGTCGCATGGGTACTCTGTCCACTGAACGCTTTCGGAAGGTAATCATCGGTGCATGACAAGACAGTCCGGCGCAGACGAGCTGTACTGCTGGGGCTCGTTGTGCTCTCGCTGCTGCTGCTCACGGCCTATTTCGGCGAGTCGCCCAACGGCCGCCTGCATTCCGTTCAGCGCGGCTTTCTGACAGTGGTATCGCCGCTGCAGGACGGCGCCAACAAAGTGCTCACGCCCGTGCGCAACCTGTTCGGCTGGGTCGGCGACACGCTGCACGCGAAAAGCCAACGCGACGAACTGCGCAAGCAGTTGGACATCCTGCGCCGCGAAAAAACCGCCGACGAAGGCGAAAAACGCACCTACAAAGAACTGCTGGCGCTCGTGCATCTCAATCAACTGAGCCTCAGCCAGTACCACCCGGTGGCCGCCACCGTGATCTCCGCCTCGCCCAGCATCTGGTACGAGACGGTCGTGATCGACGAGGGCGAAGGCGCGGGCATCCACGCCAACGATCCCGTCGTCAACGCCGAAGGCCTCGTGGGCAGGGTCGCGACGGTGGCCTCCGACGGCGCCGTGGTGGACCTGCTCACCGACAGTTCGATGGCCGTCTCCGCGCGCATCGGCATGGGCGCCGCCACCGGCCTGATCGAGCCGAAGGTGGGAGAACCCAACGACCTGCTGCTGGAATACCTGCCCGGCAACGCGCCGGCGGTGAAGGGCGAAAGCGTGGTCAGTTCCGGCACGGTGGACCCCGGGCACGACTCCTTCTTCCCGCCCGGCATCCTCATTGGCCAGGTGACCTCCGTCAACGAAGAAGGCGCCTACCGCTCCGTCAACGTCAGTCCCGCCGTCAACCTGCACAACCTCAGCACCGTGGAGGTGCTCACCTCCGGCGAGGGCACACGCGCGTTCCAGGTGAGCCACACGGCGACCTCGCTGCCCGCGGAACAGGAACAGAGCACCACCGGCACGACCGCCTCCGAACAGCTCGCCTCCACGGGGGCGGGCGGATGATGCCGTCCTCGAGCCCGCTGGTGCTGCGCGTGGCCGCAATGGGCGTTGTGCTCGTGTTCGTCCAGATCGGCGTCGTCTCGGAGATCCCCATCTTCGGCGTCAAGGCCGACCTCTCGCCGCTGCTGGTGGCTTTTGTGGGGCTGCTCGGCGGCTGCACGCTCGGCGCGCTCACCGGCTTCGCCGTGGGCTTGATGATCGATCTGATGCTGTTCCAGACGCTGGGGCTGACCTCGCTCGTGTTCACGCTGATCGGCTACTGGTGCGGGCGCCTGCGCGAACTGCGCGACCCGCAGGGCGCGCTCGTGCCGCTGATCGTCGGCTGCGTTGCGGCCGCCGCCTCGCTGGTGGGCTATTCGCTGATGGAGTTCATGCTCGGCGTCAACGCGCCGGTCAGCTTCGAACTGCTGCGCCAGATCCTGCTGGGCGTGCTCGTCGACACCGTGCTCGCGCTGCCGATGTATGCGCTCGTGCGCCGCGTGCTGATCGGCGCGCTGCCCGAAGACCGCAATCGCCGCAGGCGACGCGCCTACACGACCGGCGGACTGAGTCCGCTCTCCAAAGCGAGGTGAGCGCGTGAGCTCGCTGGAGCGCGCGCGCAGCAGCGACCCGCGCATCCCCGTGCCGCCGCAGCTCGCGCTGCGCGTGGCGCTGATCGGCGGCCTGTCGATGCTGATGTTCGGCCTGATCTTCTTCCGCCTGTGGTACCTGCAGGTGCTCTCCGGCGAACAGTACGTGCAGCAGGCGGACATCACGCACGGGCGCAAACTGCCGGTGGCGGCGCCGCGTGGAGAGATCCTCGACCGCAGCGGTGCTGTGATCGCGACCAGCAAGACGAGCAATGCGGTGGAGATCGTGCCCGAGGAGATGCCCGCCGCCGTGCGCGAACAGGTGGCCGCCTACGGAGAACGGCTGAAGAAGGCCGTGGAAACCCACCAGCCTGCGCGCGAAGCGCTGCTGCGCTACGAACGCAAATTGGAACGCTCCGGCCGTGCCGCCACCACACGGGAGACCGCGCACGAGCAGCGCCTGCAGAAAGCAGCCGCGATCCCGTTGCCGCCGATACCGCCGTTGAAAGCCACGCCGTCGGGGCGCAGGACACGCCATCTCTTCGACCACCTCGCACGCGTTATCGAAGTGCCCGCGCGCACGATCGACGAACTGGTGGTGCAGGGGATGGAGACCACGCCTTATGCGAACGTGACCGTCAAGACCGACGCGGGGACGGGCGCGCTCACGGAACTGGGCGAACGCCAGATCGAATTCCCCGGCGTGATCCAGCGGCCGGTCTCGCTGCGCGAATACCCGCACGACGAACTGGCGGCACAGGTGCTCGGCCATGTCGGGCTGATCTCTGAACCGGAGCTGAAGCTGAAGGCCTTCGAGGGCGTGAAGCCCGGCACGGTCGTGGGGAAGGAAGATCTCGAGTTCTACTACGACCGCTATCTCGGCGGCACGCCGGGGGTGGAACGGATCGAGGTCAACGCCGAAGGCACGCCCGTGCCGGGCGAAGTCACGATCACGCCGCCCAAGTCCGGTCACAGCGTCAAGCTGACGCTCGACCTTGGCCTTGAGCAGGAGGGCGAAAAGGCGCTGCGGGAGGGCATCGAAAACGCGCACGCGGGTGGCAAGCCGGCGACCGGCGGAGCGTTCGTGGCGATGGACCCGCGCAACGGGGAAGTGCTCGCGATCGGCTCCTATCCGGGCTTCGATCCCAACAGGTTCGCCAAGCCGCTCACGCCCTCCGAATACGCCGAACTGACCGGCGGAGGCCCGGAAGGGGGGCGCCTCGTGGACCGTGCCGTCGACGGCCAGTACCCGACGGGCTCCACGTTCAAGCCCATCACCGCGCTGGCGGCCCTGGAAGCGGGCGTCATCACACCGGAAGAGGGGCTGGGCGCGGGGTCGTGCATCCTCGCCAACGCCGAGGAATTCTGCAACGCAGGCCACGCCGACTACGGCGCGGTTGGTCTCGTGCAGGCGCTGAAGGTCTCCTCCGACACCTACTTCTTCGAAGTCGGCAAACTCGCCAACGAACACGGCGGCGACATCATCCAGAAGAAGGCGCTGGAACTCGGCATCGGCAGGGAAACCGGCATCGATCTGCCCAACGAGTTCCCCGGCGTGATCCCCACGCCGAAGTGGCGCAGGGAACAGAACAAGGCCGAAGAACAGTGCCAGGCCGAAAAGCACGTCCCCTCCTGCGGGATCGTCAGCGAAATCCGCGAATGGACGGTCGGCGACGACATGCACCTGGCGGTCGGGCAGGGCGACCTGCTGACCGACCCGCTGCAGATGGCGGTGGCGTACTCCACGATCGCCAACGCCTACACCCACGACGGCGAAGGCACGGTCGTCACCCCGCACCTGGGCCTGGAGATCGACGAACCCACGGGCGGCCTGCTGCAGAGCCTCAGCGCGCCGCCAAAACGCCACGTGCACCTCAACCCGACAGACGTGAACCTGGTGATGCAGGGCCTGCACGAGGCCGCCAGCCAGCCGCAGGGCACCTCCGCGGAAGTATGGGCCGGCTGGGACCAGGAACAGCTGCCCGTGTTCGGCAAGACGGGCACCGCCCAGCACGCGGGCAAGGTGGACCAGTCCTGGTACATGTGCTACATCGGCAGCCCCAGCCACCCGATCGTGATCGCCGTCACCGTCGAACAGGGCGGCTTCGGCGCGGAAACGGCGGCCCCGATCGCCCGCCTGATCGCCTCGAAGTGGTACGGCAAGCCGGAGAAGTTCGTGGCGGGAAGCTCCAAAACGCTATGAGGCTCCGACTGCGATGCCGCTGAGCCCCATCAAGCCGCCCGACGACGCGCCGGTGGAACCCGCGCGGGCTCGACTGCTGCCATTTGACCCGCTGCTGATGCTTGCCGTGATCGGGCTCGGCGTCTGCTCGCTGATCACGCTGCGCGCCACCACCGCCACGCTGATCGCGGGCGACCCGCACTACTACTTGGTGCGCCAGGGGGTCTACCTGGCCGTGGGCTTCCTCTTCATGCTGGCGATCTCGCGCTTCGACTACGCCCACCTGCGCCAGTTCCGCAACGGCATCTATGCCGCGCTGATCCTCAGCATCCTCGCGGTGCTCGGCGCCGGCAGCTCCGCCAACGGCGCCACCCGCGCGATCAACTTCC
>Ga0182030_10010373_pt1 | contig 18931 bp, 16 predicted proteins | sample 812S3MmetaG_FD_121299 | JGI IMG/M metagenome (GOLD analysis project Ga0182030, IMG submission 121299) | Permafrost microbial communities from Stordalen Mire, Sweden - 812S3M metaG (Illumina Assembly) | ecosystem: Environmental > Terrestrial > Soil > Wetlands > Permafrost | place: Sweden...
ATATCGGCGCGCTTGCCTGCTTCCAGGCTGCCGATATCGCTGCGGCCCAGGCACTGCGCACCGCCAACGGTGGCCATCCGTAACGCTTGCTGCACGGTGATTGCAGCGGCACCGTGACCGAGCCTCTGAATTAGAAGTGCCTGCCGCGCCTCGGCGATCATATTGGAACTGTCATTGGATGCGCTGCCGTCAACTCCCAGGCCAACGGGAGAGCCGGCGCGCTGCAAAGCGAGAGCAGGCGCAAGACCCGAGCCGAGCCGCATATTCGACGTAGGACAGTGCGCAACCCCAACTCCCGCGCGGCCGAGACGCTTGACTTCAGAAGCATTGAAATAGATTCCGTGTGCCACCCAGGTTCGGTTCGTAAGCCAACCTACGCTGTCCAATAACTCCAGCGGACGCATACCGAAATGCTCGCGGCAATAAAGTTCTTCATCCTTGGTTTCCGCCAGGTGAGTGTGGAGTCTCACGTTCTCGCGCTCAGCCATCGCGGCGGTGTCACGCATTAACCTGGCAGACACGGAAAACGGAGAGCAAGGGGCAAGCGCCACCTGTAGCATCGCGCCGGGACTCGGATCATGATAGGTGTGAATGAGGCGCTCGCTGTCGGCGACGATTGTGTCTTCGTCCTGCACCACGCAATCAGGTGGCAAGCCACCCTTGCTCTCACCGACGCTCATCGAACCTCGGGTTGCGGTGAAGCGAATTCCGATCTTCCGCGCAGCTGCGATTTCTGCGTCTATCAGCTTTGTCTGTCCGAGCGGAAACAAATAATGATGGTCGCTCGTGGTGGTGCAACCCGATAGCATAAGCTCGGCCATGCCCGCAAGCGCCGCAACATGCACCGCTTCCTCGTCGATGCGCGCCCAGATTGGATACAACGTACGCAGCCAATCAAAGAGTTCCGCATTTGCGGCCGCCGTAACCGCGCGAGTCAACGTTTGAACAAAGTGGTGATGGGTATTGATGAGGCCGGGGACAGCTACGCAGCCAGAGCCGTCTATGGTGCGTGTGGCTTGCAGTCCACGCGGCACACGCTTGCCAACCAGTTTGATCTCGCCACCTTCGGCGTAGATGAATCCACCGTACAGCTCTCGGCCGTCAGCGTCCATGGTGGCTAATGCGTGAATGTTGCGGATCAGCAGTGAATCGGGCACAACTCTGCGAGTCTCGGTCATAAGAGGCGTTTGTCTTTCGTAAGCAGCCTACTCACATTATGCGACGAGGCCGCGCGCCCGACAAATCATGCGGAAGGAAAGTTTGGAAGGAATGCTCTAAACCGGCAGCGGTTCTTCGGTTTCGCCCGCCAGATGTAGTAGCGGCGTTCGCTGGCCCGCGTGCTTCATCGCTTCATCGAACGGAATGCCTGCCATCATGAGGCCGATTCCTTCTACGGTTGCATGGCAGCGATCCACGATGCCCATGATTTTGCCCTCGTAGATCACCGCGATCCGGTCAGAAAGGCTGCGAATCTCGTCGAGATCCTCGGAGATCAGCAGAATAGCCTTGCCTGCTGCGCGCTGCTCAAGCAGGCGCTGGTGGATGAACTCAGTGGCTCCCACATCCACACCCCGCGTGGGCTGCGCCGCGATCAGGAGCTTGGGATCGCGCGACAGTTCACGAGCCATGATCAATTTCTGAATGTTGCCGCCGGAGAGATTCTTGATCGGAGTGTCGAGTTGAGGCGTCTTAACGTTGAACTCTTTTACAAGTTCGCGGGCATGGGCCGCCATCTTTGTGACACTCAGGAAAATGCCGAAGCTGAACTTGGGCGAGGAGTGATCACGGAGGAAGAGATTCTCCTGCACGGTGAAGTCTTTGATTGCGCCGTCGCGCATACGTTCCTCGGGGATGTATGCCGCCGATTCCATGCGTTGTCGCAGATGAATGTGGGTGACGTTCTGGCCGTCGATGGTGATCTCACCGGAGGTCACCTTGCGCAGACCCGCGAGGCATTCTGCCAGCTCCCGTTGTCCGTTGCCGGACACTCCGGCAACCCCAACGATCTCGCCTGACCGTATCTCCAGACTCACGCCACGCAGCGCCTCAGTGCCGCGGTCGCCCAGGGCGTGAAGTTGCTCAACCTTCAGGCGCACCGCTCCAGCCTTCATCGGCTGAGGAGCTAACGGCTTCACCTCGCGCCCCACCATCATGGTGATCAATTCATCGCGAGTCACTCCCTCAACCGAACGGGTTCCCATCATGCGCCCGTCACGCAATGCCGATATGCGATCGCTGATGGCCACCACTTCATTCAGTTTGTGGGAGATGAAGACAAGCCCGTGACCTTCCTTCACCATCCGCTTCAAGGTGGTGAACAGGTCGTCGACTTCCTGCGGCGTGAGTACTGCCGTTGGCTCATCGAGAATAATAAGACTGGCGTCGCGGTAGAGCGCCTTGAGAATCTCAACCCGTTGCTGCTCTCCTACGGAAAGGTGCGCGACCATGGCGGAGGGATCGACTTTCAGGCCGTAGGCCTGCGACAACTCATGCAGGCGCTTCGAAACCACTTTCAGATCCAGAAACGGTTCGTGCGATGACTTCAATCCCAGGGCCACATTTTCCGCTACGGTCAGGCTTGGTACCAGCATGAAATGCTGATGGATCATCCCGATACCGGCACGAATTGCGTCGGCTGGCGAGCGGAATGTGTGCGGAACTCCGTCGATGAGAATCTCACCCGCATCAGGACGGTACAGGCCGTACAGCATGCGCATCAAAGTGCTCTTGCCCGCGCCATTCTCTCCGAGAAGCGAATGAACTTCGCCGGCATTCACATCGAACGAAACGTTGTCATTCGCCAATATTCCGGGAAAACGCTTGGTGATACCGCGCATTTCGACCCGGCGAATATAGCGTTTCGTAGTGGGAGGCCCAGACGTCATCCTGTAAATTCCTCGAAGTTGGTTGAACTCGTCTCACAAATGGAACGGACTCCCTGCTTTCTGCAAAGCAGGGAGTCAGACCAGAATTACGGAGTTACCTTAATGGAACCGTTAGAGATACCCTGAATAGCTTTGTCGCCCGCGGCTTTCACTGAGGCAGCGAGTTTAAACTTGGGGTTGTAAACGATCTTCAAGCCGCCGTCTTTGAGCTGCAAAATAAATTTCTCGCCACCCAACTTGCCGTTCTTACGGTTCGCAATCATTTTCCTGAGGATGCCGGTCCAGTCATACTGCTGAGAGGCTACGACCAGTTCCGGTGCAATCGAAGCTTCGTCCTGCTGCGTTCCGAACCACAGAACGTTGCCCTTCGTCTTGGCTGCGCCAATCGAGCCCACTACAGCCTGCGAGGAGCCGGTCAGCACATCTGCGCCCGCGGCGATGTGAGTTTTGGCGGCTTCAGCCATCAACGCCACATCCGAAAACGATCCTGTCCAGGTCTCCTGGACGCGTATAGACTTATCAACCGACGCGACACCTTGCGCGAAGCCGGAGACATACGTCTTGGCGTCGCCGATCTTGATTGGGCCGGTCACACCGATTACCTTCGACTTGGTCAGCTTCGCGGCAAGAACGCCGTTCACAAATCCGCCTTCTTCAGCGGCAGCGGTGTAAGCATAGATATTCGGCTGTCCGAAAGTGTTGACGTCGGTGCCCCAGGCAAAAGTCGTCTTCGGGAACTCCGGTGCAATGTCAGCTACTGACGAACCGTACTGAGAACCGTGTGCGATTACGATATCGTAGCCCTGGCTGGCATAGTCGCGAATCGCGGCGGCAGCGTCCGGCACCTTGAACATACCTTCGGAATAGACGATCTTTACTGCGGATTCGCCGCCCATTTCCTTCTGGATGGTTTTCAGCGCCGCAAACATAGACTGGCTGAAGGCCATATCGGTGGTAGAGCTGGGCATTACAACAGCGATGCGCAGAGGCGCTGCTTGAGCGGCGGAGACGCTGAAAGTAATAGCCAGCAGCGCCATAGCCAGTGCAACAATTCTAAAACTGCGAATGTTCATTCCTTCTTCTCCTCGTTCAAGTTTCATGCACCCCGCCCAACCTTACGGAAAAAACGGAGCTCAGCTACAGTCATGTGCCGCGGCAAGTATCCGCGAATTTCCGCTAATGCTCACCTCGTTCGAATGGTTTGTTCAACGCTACGGGTTGTCGCATCAGTTTCGGGGCAAGAGCCAGCGCAGCAATCGTCAGCACGTAGGGCAACATCACGGCAAGGTCGGAGGGGATTTTAACGTTTAGCACCTGCATCCATAGTTGGAAGGCGTTGACAGTACTGAACAGTAGCGCGCCGCCCATGATCGCGACCGGACGCCATCCGCCGAAGTACACCAGCGCCACTCCGATGAATCCCATTCCAGCGGTGAGATTCTCCTGGAACAAATTCACCAGCGCCAGAGAAAGTGTCGCGCCGGCTAGTCCGGCCATGATGGAGCCAATGGTGACGCTGATGTAGCGCACCAGGTTCACGTTCACACCCAGGGAATCGGCCGCCGCAGGATTGTGTCCAACGGCCTTGATCTTCAATCCCCAGGTAGTTTTGTCCAGCAGAATCCAGGTCAGGGGAACAGTCAGAAACGCAGCGTACACCGGGAGGCTGTGCTGGAAGAAAATCTCACCGAGGATAGGAATGTTACCAAGGAACGGAATCTTGATTGGCTGGAATCCCACAACCGTTTTGACCGTTCCGACCATGACCTTGAATAGCAGGGACGACAGGCCCAGTCCGAACATATACAACCCGATGCCGCTGATGCCTTGCTCGGCCTTTAGTGTCACGCTAATCAGCGACATCAAGAGTCCCATCAACATGCCCACAATAGCCGCCGCCAGTACGCCCAGCCATAAACTGCCAGTGGTGAGCACAACGTAGAAGGAGGCGAAAGCGCCCAGCAGCATGACGCCATCGACGCCAAGGTTAAGCACTCCTGAACTTTGACCGATGGCTTCGCCGACGGCAGCAAACAGGTAAGGCGTAGCCATGCGCACGGCGGCAGCAAGAATTCCCACAGCAACGGGGAGCCGGAAGATCGATGTTTCTGCAGCAGGCTGATACATGATCAGTCTCCCTCGGCCTTTGCCGCCGCAATGGTTCGGCGCGCAGACCAACGGCGCGACAGGAGATTGGAACCGACAACGAACATCACGATCAGTCCTAATACCGTATCGATGAGCGCGGAGGGAACCTGTACCGCACGCTGCATTTTGTCTGCGCCTACCAAAAGGCTGCCAAAGAGCCACGAGGCCGGAATCAGGCCCAGCGGATGCAGTCCGCCGAACAGCGCTGCCACAATGCCTGAGAAGCCATATCCACTGGTAATTCCATCCATCAAACGGTGCTGCACTCCGATCACTTCAAAGACTCCCGCCAGGCCCGCGAATCCGCCTGCCAGCGTCAGTGCGAGGGCCTGGTACACAGGTACGTTGATTCCGGCATGGCGCGAGGCTTCGCGATTCAATCCAACTGCGCGGATGCGATAGCCGATGGTGGTTCGCCAAAGGAAAATGTATACGGCAACCGCCAGAACCACCGCAATAATCGCACCGGCATGCAGAAGAGTCTGAGGAACAAGACGTGGCAGCCAAACCTGCCGCGGAAGGCGCTCGGATTGGGGAAGGAATGTACCTTCCGCAATGCCCACAGGGTCCATCAGTGGACCTCGCAGCAAGAAATTCATTAGCTGGATCGCGATTGCATTCATCATTACGGTGCTGAGAATCTCATTGACGCTGAAACGGACTTTGAGAATGCCGGGGATGAAGCCCCAGGCAGCGCCGGCAAGAAATCCCATGATGATGGTCGAGGGGAGCAACATATATCCCGGCAAGGTTCTGAAATGGAGCGAGAACCAAGTGGACATCAAAGCGCCGGCGATAATCTGTCCCTCTCCGCCAATGTTGATCACGCTGGCGCGGAAGGCGATGCAGATGCCCAGTCCCACCAGCAGAAGGGGGGTAGCTTTGGCCAGGGATTGTGTAAATCCGTAGAGATTTCCGAAGACGCCATTTGCCAGTGCAGCATAAGCCGCAAGTGGATTGGCCTTCAAACACAACAACATGAGAGCGCCAATCAGCAGCGCAAAGAGCATGGCAAGTACTGGCAGCGCGATTCGCAGACCAATGTCTTTCCAATCGTACGCGAGCCTTCGGGAAGTCACAGAAGTCTCGGCGGCTATGTCTGGCGACATCGGCAAAACCTATCCGCCCCCATCGTGCGGCGAAACAGAACAAAGGATTTTTGCAAGGAAGCTACTGGTTAAATAACACCATCCAGCACCGGATGCAATAAGGTTAACCGCATGGGTTCTATCAAAATTTCTTATTGCCCAAAAATCGTAAGCTGAAGGCCCGTGTTGCACTTTCGCATTTGCTCTTAATCCCCATCAGGATCCGGCAGAAACCATTAGGTTGTTCCGCTGGCAATCCGCGGTCGGGATCAATTAAGAAGGTTGGCCCGGTGCTAGAATCCTCCAATAACAGCTTGCTGACGAAGCTGGGCGAAAACCCTCATGGTACATGGCGTCAATCAAAATCCGGACGGGAATGCAGTTCCGCGGCTCGCGGCAATCATTCTCGCCGCCGGATACTCCTCGCGCATGGGACAGTTCAAGCCGCTGCTATCGGTCGGTAACTGCACGGCAGTGGAAGCCGTGGTGCGTATGTTTGTCTCGGCGGGAGTAAGCGACGTGTGGGTTGTGCTTGGCCATCGAGCCGACGAGCTAAGGCCAGTTGTGGAATCGCTCGGAGCCCGCTGCGTGATCAATCCCAACTATGATCTGGGAATGTTTTCATCGGTTAAAGCGGGAATCGCAGGTCTGCCCAAAGGCACGGAAGCGTGTTTTATCACTCCGGTCGATATCCCCCTGGTGCGGGCGGGCACGGTTCGCCGATTGGCCCGCTGTTTCGCTGAGACAAGGAAAGAGATTATCTACCCGGTGTTCAACAAACGCCGGGGCCATCCGGCATTGGTTTCGCGTGCCATCCTCGCGGAGGTGGGTGAGGCACCTATGGATGCTTGGCTCTCTACAGTGCTGGGCGCGCATCAAACGCAATCCTATGAACTCTTTGTGCCCGACGAGGCAATCCACTGGGACATGGACACTCCCGAAGAACTTGCGCGAATCCGGGATTGCGCTGCACGCCGTGAAGTTCCAAGTCCCGAGGAATGTGAGGCCATCCTGGAGGAGTTTCAACCTGACGACCGCGTGGCGAGACATTCGCGTGCGGTTGCCCAGGTGGCGCATCGGCTTGCCGTAGCCCTTGCTGAGCGCGGAGTCCAAGTGGAACCAGCGCTGGTGCAAGCTGCCGGACTTCTCCACGATGTGGCGAAGGGCAAACCGGAACATGCAGAGGCAGGCGCACGGCTACTGCGTGAGCTTGAGTTTGCAAAGGTTGCAGACCTGGTTGGCGCCCATACGGATCACCGGTTTGCGCAATCGAAGCTGGATGAAGCGGCGATCGTCTATCTGGCGGATAAACTGGTGAGCGGCGAGCGACTTGTGGGACTCGAGCAGCGCTTTAAACGTTCGCGCGAACGCTTCCAAGGGAATTCTGAGGCGCTGGCCTCTGCATCACGAAGGTGCCAAACCGCCGAGGCGATTGCCCGAGAGGTCGAAGGTCGCTTAGGAACCGGATTGCAGCAGCTATTTGGTGACTTGGCAGATAGCACCGCTCAAAGCAGCCAGCTTTCGTCAGTCGATCAAGGCCTTGAACCGCGAGGATGCGATGGCATTCGTCTATCTCGACAATAACGCTACGACGCCCTTGCTGCCGGAAGTGCTGGAAGGTATGCTGCCGTACTTTTCAGAGCAGTTCGGAAATCCGTCTGCCCTGCATTCCGGAGGACGGCGCGCTCTGGCGGCCCTGACACAGGCTCGCTCCTCGGTCGCGAATCTGCTTGGTTGCAGAAGCACGGAAATCTTGTTTACAGGCGGCGGAACTGAAGGTGACAACCTTGCGTTACTCGGCATGGCGGCCCCTGGAGACCACATCATCACCTCCGTCATCGAGCACAGCGCCATCTCGCGGAGCTGTGACCATCTTGAGCAGGCAGGCTGCCAGGTCACGAGGGTTGGCGTGAACTCGAACGGACAGGTAGATCCGGATGACGTGCGCAAAGCGCTGCGCAAGAATACAAAGCTCATCTCCATCATGACGGCGAACAATGAATCAGGAGTTTTGCAGCCGGTAGAGGAGATGGGAGAAATCGCGCGGGAAGCCGATGTCTGGTTTCATACGGATGCCGTGCAGGCTGCGGGGAGGGTGCCAATCGACGTGAATCGCATCGGCTGCGATCTGCTTACGTTGACTGCCCACAAAATGCATGGACCGCCGGGGACCGGCGCATTATTCGTTCGCCGGGGTACGCCTTTAAGGCCGCGAACCTACGGCGGAGGGCAAGAACGGGGACAGCGTTCCGGTACGGAGAATGTTCCCGGAATCGTGGGCCTCGGGCTCGCATGTGAAATCGCAACGCGCGGCCTTGGCGATGGATCGCTGAACCGCATCGCTTCCTTGCGAGATATGCTGGAGGCGGCGGTGCTGCAACAGGTTCCAGAAGCTGGCGTGAATGGCGCGAATGCTTTGCGCGTGTCGAACACGTCCAACATCTACTTTGACCATATTGGAGCGGATACGCTGGTCAGTGCGCTAAGCGAACGCGGAGTGGCCGCGTCACGCGGCTCCGCATGCGCCACCGGCAAAGCGGAACCCTCGAGCGTCCTCATGGCGATGGGATTAAGCGGCGAGCGTTCAAGGTCGAGCGTTCGATTTAGTCTTGGGAAAGCAAACTCGGAGCAGGACATCGCGTATGTCATCTCCATTCTGCCGGAACTGGTGCGGCAGTTGCGCGCTGCCTCTCTGTCTTCAGGATCAATGCAAAGATTGTGACGCACGGCTGAGTGTTAAGCCGTAACGGGAGTCGAACCGGTTGATGGACATCTATACCGAAATATGTAACCTCCGGCGGCAGGGACGCCGTGCTGCTCTGGCGACCATCGTGAATGTTCAGGGCTCCATACCCTCCGTGGCCGCGTCGAAGATGCTTATCCGCGATGACGGTTCCATCCTTGGCACGGTTGGAGGCGGGTGCGTGGAAGACGATGTCCGAAAAGGAGCGATGGAAGTGATGAAAGATGAGAAGCCGCGCACTCTGAGCTTCAATCTTAACCAGAATCCCAACGATGACGCGGGGCTGGTTTGCGGAGGATCGCTTCAGATCTTCGTTGAGCCCATTATCCCTTCACCGTTACTTTATATATTTGGCGCAGGTCACGTAGGAATCAATATTTATAACGTCGCTCTTATCGCGGGCTTTGACATCGTCGTTGTGGATGATCGAGAGGCTTTCGCCAATCGCGAGCGCTTTCCCGGCGCACTCAACATTCACAATGGTGACATGGACCAGGTGATGTCTCAACTCACTCCGCCAGCCGAAAGTTACATTGCAATTGTCACCCGCGGCCACCGTCACGATCTGCGCGTTTTGCGCTGGGCGGTAGAAACCGAAGCCTGCTACATCGGCATGATAGGTTCCGAGCGTAAAGTGCGAACCGTATTTGAGCAGTTGGAAAACGAGGGCGTGCTGCATGAAAGCTTTGATCGCGTGTACGCCCCCATCGGACTGCAAATAGGAGCAGTGACTCCCGAAGAAATCGCCATCTCCGTTGTCGCCGAGTTGATTGCACTTCGACGTCACTGCAAGGTTCCACCGCCCCACTCGCGTAACCGGCTTCGTCGCGACGAGCAGTCCGCAATCAAATCAAGGCCATGAGGAAGCGATGACGAAGGTGGCAGTTCTGGATGATTGGCAGGGCGTGGCGCGCACCAGTGCAGACTGGTTGCCGCTGATGGCACGCGCCGAACTGGTGTTCTTCGATCAGGCTTTCAAAGACGAAGCAGATGCCGCCGAGAAGCTGGCTGATTTCGAGATCATCTTGTCAATGCGCGAGCGTACGCCCTTGTCGGAATCGCTGATTCATCGTCTGCCCATACTGCGCATGCTCGGCATCACCGGCTCTCGTAATCTCTCGCTGGATATCGCTGCCTGCACCGCCCGAGGCGTGGTTGTCTGCAACACCATGGACACGAGTGCCCGTGCAGCAACCGCCGAACTGGCGCTGGGTTTGCTACTGGCCGCAGCCCGAGCGATCCCCGCCGCCGATGCCAATATCCGTGCGGGATGTTTTCAGCAGGGCGTGCCGGTGGGCATCAGTCTGGCGGGGAAAACAATAGGAATCGTCGGCCTTGGACGCCTTGGCTCAGACATGGCCCGCTACTGCCGGGCGCTGAACATGAACGTGCTGGCGTGGAGCCAGAACCTGACGGCCGAGAAGGCGGAGGCAGCGGGCGCGACTCTTGTGTCCAAGGAGGAGTTGCTCTCACGCTCGGATGCGGTCAGCATTCACCTGGTATTGTCGCCGCATTCGCGTGGACTGATTCGCGCCTCTGATATCGCACGGATGAAGCCGGGAGCAATCCTGATCAACACCTCGCGGGGGCCAATCGTGGACGAAACGGCGCTGATCGATGCTGTGCAGTCACGACGAATTATCGCCGCCCTCGATGTCTATGATCGCGAACCTCTGCCTGTAAGCCATCCGCTGAGGAACTCTCCCAACACTGTTTTGACGCCGCATATCGGATATTGCGTGCAAGAGACATGGACAGAGTTCTACCAACAGAGCCTTGAAAACGCGCTTGCCTTCCTGGAAGGTAAGCCCGTTCGGGTAATGAATCCCGATGCGCAGCGGGTGGCGCACTCCACCTAAGAAAGAGCGAACGCGTTCGACAAACGCACACAGAAAAGGGGCACGGTTTTAGCCGCACCCCTTTTGCATTGATCGTTGGAACTAGAAGCGAACGGCGAATTCCTTGCCGTGCTCGATGTGAATGCCTTCTACAAAGCGAACTTTGCGCGAAGCCATCTTCATGATCAGCGATGACGTACGTACGCCGTCGCCGAAGAAGCGAACGCCCTGCATCAGCGGACCGTCGGTGACCCCGGTGGCGGCGAAGATGATGTTTTCGCCCGGTGCCAGTTCTTCCGCCGTGTAGGTCTTGTGAATGTCGTTGATTCCGTACTGGGCCATGCGTTCGCGCTGTTCGTCCGTGTAGCCGGTGAGCCTGCCCACCATGTAGCCATTCAGGCAGCGCATGGCAGCAGCGGTAATCACACCTTCCGGCGCGCCGCCCGTGCCCATGACGGCGTGAACGCCTGTGCCGCGAACCGCAGCAGCGATTCCAGGAGCCAGATCACCATCGCCAATCAGCTTGATGCGTGCGCCGGCGCGGCGAATTTCGTTGATCAACGTTTCGTGGCGAGGACGATCCAGCACGATGATGACGAGATCTTCGACGTCACGATGCAGGGCCTTGGCGATCATCTTCAGATTTACTGCCGTGGGGGCATCCAGATCTACCGAACCCTTGCAGGCCGGCCCCACGACGATTTTTTCCATGTAGCAATCGGGTGCGTGCAGCAGTCCGCCGTGTTCGCTGGCGGCTAGCACGCAAATGGAGCCCGGCGCGCCGGTGGCGGTAAGATTCGTGCCTTCCAGCGGATCGACCGCGATATCCACCTCGGGATAGATGGTGCCTTCTTTGGGCGGACGTCCCACCTTCTCTCCGATGTACAGCATGGGAGCTTCATCACGCTCGCCTTCGCCAATCACGATTGTGCCACGCATTGGAACCGTATCCATGACGCGACGCATGGTTTCGGTCGCTACCTGGTCGGCTTTCTTGCGGTCGCCAGTTCCCATCTGTCTGGCGGAAGCGATGGCAGCCGCTTCAACCACTCGCAGCAACTCCAATGCGAGATCCGATTCCAGGTTCGTCATTATATTTTCTTCGAGATGAACCGGTTTATTCTGAAACTGTGTCGCCATGATTGCTCCTGACTGAACCGGCCGCGGCTTCTGTTTCATTCCTGCGCTTGGCCTTGTGCCGTTTTTCTTCGCCACTGCTCCCCCGAAACATCAGCCCCGCTCTTTAGTTTGGCGGTGCCAATTCTGCTACTGAATTCAGAATGCGTCAATGCCCGTGATCGCCGCTCCCAGGATTAACGTATGGACGTCATGAGTTCCCTCGTAGGTTTTCACCGACTCCAGGTTCGCCATATGACGAAAGACCGGATACTCATCGGCGATCCCGTTTGCACCCAGAATATCGCGCGCCATGCGGGCACACTCCAAGGCCATCCACACGTTGTTGCGCTTGGCCATTGAAATATGGAAGTGTTGAACCTTCCCCTGATCCTTTAGTCGGCCTACCTGCAATGCTAACAGTTGAGCCTTGGTGATCTCCGTGATCATCCACACCAGCTTTTCCTGCACCAGTTGATGGGAGGCGATCGGTTGATCGCGAAATTGCTTGCGGAACTGCGCGTATTGCAAAGCCGTGTCATAGCAAGCCATGGCAGCGCCAATCACACCCCATGCGATTCCGTAGCGAGCCTGATTCAGACACATCAGTGCCGACTTCAGCCCGGCACTCTTCGGCAGCAGATTTTCCTTGGGAATTTGCACGTCCTGCAGCGAGAGCGACGAGGTGACCGAGGCGCGCAGCGACCATTTTCCGTGAACATCCTTCGCGACGAAGCCGGGCCGATCCGTCTCTACCAGGAAACCGCGAACCTTGCCGCCGTGCTCATCGCTTTTGGCCCAGATGACAGCCACATCGGCAATCGAGCCGGAGGTGATCCACATCTTTTCGCCATTGAGCACATAGCCACTGCCGTTGGGTACCGCGCGGGTGCGGAGTGCATTCGGGTTGGAGCCCGCATCAGGCTCGGTAAGCCCGAAGCATCCGAGCTTTTCGCCCTTGGCCATCGCCGGAAGCCAGCGCTGCTTCTGCTCCTCGCTGCCGAAGGTGTAAATGGGATACATCACCAGGCTGCTCTGCACGCTGGCAAACGAGCGCAGGCCGCTGTCTCCACGCTCCATCTCCTGCATGATGAGGCCATACTCCACGTTATTCATCCCGGCGCATCCATAGCCTTGGAGCGTAGGACCGAAGAAGCCGAGCTCACCCATCTGCGGCACCAACTCACTCGGAAACCGGCTCTGGCGGTTGCACTCTTCAATAATTGGGATGAGCTTGTCTTCCACGAACTGGCGTGCGGTGTCGCGCACCATGCGTTCGTCTTCCGTCAGGAGGGAGTCGAATTCGAGGAAATCCACACCGCGGAACTTCAGAGCCATAGGATTGCCGATGACGTTGCCTGGCCCCATTTTGGGCCCAAGCGAACGTTTGACAGTATCAAAGCCGGAATCCGCAGGTCAATGATTCTTTACCATCACGGCGAATTTTGCTGGACTACAGACGAATTCAGCGCCGCATGCGTTGGTTACCACTGGTTCCGTTTGCGCAACTCAGCGATGTGAGCCACGTGATGCCGCCCATGCCAGGCATACATTCCGAGCATCATATCCAGAGACATCAGACCCGCTTCGGGATGGGTCAACTTGCGCTCCCAGTCCTCGGGTTTCAGGGTGCGGAGCAGCACAACCCAGCGGGCATGCAGGTTGTCCACCAGCGCCAGGCTCACGTCGATCGGAGTCACGCGACTGTCCGCCAACTCAGCCCATGCGGCTTCGTTGTAAGGCTTGATCGTAGGATTCTCTTCCGTCAATGCCAATTTGTATCGGACGTAGGCATTGAGATGGCTGTCGGCTACATGGTGTGCCACTTGCCTCACTGTCCATCCGCCTTCGCGATAGGGAGTGTCCAGTTGTTTTCCGTTGAGCCCGGTCACCACCTGCTTCAGACGCTCCGGCATCTCGGCAATGCTTTCGATCAGCTTCTTGCGCTCTTCCGGCGTGTACTTGTGTGTTCCCTTGCTACGGTCGAACTTCCCGATGGGATAACGTACGTCTTCCATTTTCGCCTCGCGTCCGCAGAATACATCCTCTGCTGGAGAATTCGCCAGACGTTTGCCTCAATTCTTCACATGCGCCCTTCCGCGAAGGTGCCAGCAGGTTCGGCAGGGAATAGAGCGCCTCGCCTGAGTTGATATACAATCAGATAGCTACCCGGTGGCACTGATGTTTTTGGTGCAGTGCTGGTAATTCCAGCACGTTCCGCCGTGGGTTCCGGTGCAAGCGCAAGCTTCCTGGGTGGTTTCCGGGCAGAAGCCCGTACAGCTTTGCTGTGCGGTGTCCCCATGCCCTGCCAGAGCAATTCCGCCGAGCTTCGCGCCGGCCCTGAAAAAGGAGTTTCATCATGGCGAAGATCGCTAAAACAGGTGATCGCAAGAAAGAAATGGATACGTCCAAGAGCACCAACTGTCCGAAGTGTGGAAAGCCCACCCGGATTGTAAAGCGTGTGAAGGATCGTGAGCGCAATGTTCCCGGCGGAGTGTTTATCTCCTGCTCGGCCTGCGAGTTTTACGAAAAGCTGTAACTAAGTTTCCGACCCAATCCAAGTAAATGACGCGCCTCCCAGCGAGGCGCGTTTGCTTTTGGCATTAGCCAACGCGGCGGCTCGGGCCATCTGATTCGACGGAATGCTGCTCTGGAGCTGTGCTGGGCATCTGCGGAACGATCGAACGGCTCTGTCCAGTGATCAGGCGCGCGCCGCGGGAAAAAGTGACGTACGCCCAGAACCACTCCCAGATAACCTGCGCACGACTGCGGAAGCCGATGAGGAAGAGCACGTGGACGAATAGCCATGTGAGCCACGCAATCGGGCCTGACAATTTCAGCCCGGCTACTTCCGCAACTGCCGACGAGCGTCCGATGGTGGCCAGGCTGCCCTTGTCAAAGTACTGAAAAGGTTTGCGCTGTTCGCCACGCAGATCACCCGTGACACAGGAGGCCGCAAACTGCCCCATCTGAATTGCGGCAGGCGCAAGGCCAGGAACCGGCTTCCCGTTCTGCTGCTTGATCGATGCCAGATCTCCCAGCACGAATACCTCGGGATATCCGGGAAGCGTCAGATCAGGTCGAACCTCGACGCGACCCGCGCGGTCGATTGGCGCTCCAAGCAGTTTCCCGAGCGGAGAGGCTGAAACTCCCGCAGCCCAGAGCACAACCGAAGCGGGAAGCGAGCCGTCCTTGAAATAGACATGTGTCTCATCAATGCCGGTCACGGCGGTTCCGGTCATGACCTCCACGCCCAGATTATGCAACTGCCGGACGGCGGATGCAGAAAGACTTTCGGCAAAGGCCGGAAGTATCCGCGGCCCAGCCTCAACCAGAAAGACACGGGTGCTGCGCGGATCGATGAAACGGAAATCCGATGCAAGGACATTTTGAGCGATCTCAGCGATGGCACCCGCCAACTCAACTCCTGTTGGACCGCCGCCAATCACGACAAAGTTGACGGGCTCCGCAGGTAAATGATTCAAGCGGGCTCCGCGCTCGGCGATCTCGAACGCAAGCAACATGCGGCGCCGAATTTCGGTAGCATCTTCAACGCTTTTCAGGCCGGGCGCAAAGGCAGCCCACTCTGGATGCCCGAAGTAGGCGTGCGTGGCACCGGCGGCAACCAAGAGGTAGTCATATGAAAGCGCGTTGTCTCCAAGTAAAACGCTGCGGTGCTGAAGGTCGAAACCAGTCGCGCTCGCCAGCAGCACCGAGACGTTTTCGTTGTCGCGAAAAACGTGCCGGATGGGATATGCGATTTCACCGGGAGACAGAGCCGCGGTGGCTACCTGATAAAGCAGCGGTTGAAAGGTGTGGTGATTGCTGCAATCCACAAGGGTGATGTTGACGTTTGCATTCGACAGGGAGCGGGTTGCGTAGAGTCCCGCGAAGCCTGCACCGATAATGACAACTTGAGGTATGGCTCTTGAAGCTTGCATGAGTAGAGGCCTTAGTGTCATCTCTTTCATTTGGTCTTTCATAGATAGATGAGTCGTACGACTCAAACGAAGCCGATTGCACTGCGAGAATTTCAGGATAGGTTGTGAATTCGACTGTGGCTGGAAGCGGAACGTTGTGCTACTCTGATCGCAATAAGGTGAGGGTTGGACCGCCTTTGGGCGAGGCTGGAGTGGGTCGGTGGCTAATTCTACATCTCCGCGGAACATCAGGCAGAGCGCGTCGTTTCGCGGCGAGCGGCGCTGGACACTGCGGCTGGAACAGGTTGGAAAACGTGGCTTTGACATGGTCTTTTCCCTGTTCGCGCTGGTCTTCATCTCTCCCGTGCTGTTGACGATTGCGGTGCTGGTGAAGCTGGATTCCGAGGGGCCTGTGTTTTATGTCTCCGAGCGGATTGGCAGGAACGGAAGACGATTTGGCTTGCTGAAATTCCGCACAATGGTGAAGGACGCGGACATGCTGCCTGGCGCACTGCTGCAGTTGAATGAGCGGCGCGGTAACCTCATCAAGACCTCAAACTGTCTGCGTGTAACGCGCGTGGGAAAGCTTCTGCGGCGCTTCGAACTCGACGAACTGCCACAATTGCTCAATGTTTTCGCGGGTCAGATGAGCATGGTGGGGCCGCGTTCGTCCATTACGAGTATGTCTGCGGACACAGGCGAATAAGAAAATAAAGACAGGCATCTACGAAATGACCGGGCCGAGCGGCCCGTTTTTTTATTGGATTCCGGTATTTGGAGCGCGAGTCGGAAGGGAAGAGCGATTAGTAAGAGAGGTAATCGTTGGAAAGCTGCATTGTACTGAGTCGTTAACAGTTGAGCGAGTTTTTAAAGGATTTACCGAGTTAGAACGAGTTTTCGCGAGATGTTACTGAAAAGATAATCGCTACGGGTAATCGGGTCCAATTGTCTTTCCGGCGGCGCGGGTGGCGGGGCCTCCGGCGGTTTTGGGCGAGATCTTTCAGAGGAAATTCAGGCATTGTGCGGCACGGGCAGACAAACTGCCGGATGGAGTTGCCATCCCACTTCAGCAAGCTCTTCTCTTGAGAGGTTTTCAGATGTGGCGTGAGTGTGGAGTGGTGCATTTCAGGAGGACGGCTTGCTTCCCCTGCGGCAGATGGATGCGTGATGCCGTGGGGAGAGTGCTGCTGATGATACTGACGGCCTTTGCAGCGTATCCGGCACGAGGACAATGCAAGGCAAGTTCACCGGCGCCGTCGGTGACCATCTGCGATCCCACGACGGGCGCGACCGCCAGTTCCCCGGTGAACGTGCAGGCCGCGGCAGCTTCGAAGACGGCGGTGACGAAATTCCTGCTGTATATCGATAACGTGCTTGTGTACCAGGCACTGGACACGACCAGTGTGAATGCGGAGTTAACGTTGGCCGCCGGGAGCCATAACCTGACCGCGCAGTTCTACGATGGGGCGTGGGTGAAGGAGTCGGAGAGCTTTACGGTTTCGGCTGCGCCGCCTCCGGTGAGTGTGAGCGTCGCTCCGAGCACGGTGAGCATGCTGCCGGACGCGACTCAGCCGTTCACGGCGACGGTGGGGAATACGACGGACACGGCTGTGAGCTGGAGCGTGGATGGAACTCCGGGCGGCGGCAGCAGCGCGGGAACAATTACGGGAAGCGGGAATGCGGCGATCTATACGGCACCCGCGACGACCGGAATGCACACGGTGACGGCAACGAGCATGGCGGACTCCACCAAGTTTGCGAATGCCGCAGTGAGTGTGACCACGACGGTTTCAAGTTTTCCGAGTTCGAGCCACGTGTTTGTGTTGCTGGAGGAGAACCAGAGCTTTGCGCAGGTGTTTCCCTCGGGAGGCGCGACGAACTGCACATCGGCGGGGATGCCTTACCTTTGCGGGCTTGCGGCGGCAAACGGATTGGCGCTGCAGTTCTATGCAAATTCGCATGGCTCACTTCGAGATTATCTGTACGTCACCTCAGGCTCGACCTGGACGGCGAGTCCGCAGAACTGCACGGGAAGCGCTTGCGCGAAACTTGGGGTGATCACCGGCGACAACCTGGTGCGGGCGTTGACCTCGGCGGGGAAGAACTGGCGTGGGTATTTCGAGGGCATGCCGTCACAGGGCTACATGGGCGGAGACACGGATGGATACTATCTGCACCACAATCCGTTTCCGTGGTATTCGGATGTAAAGGGCTCGACGGCGCAGCAGATGAATATGTATCCGTTCACTCAACTGGGGCAGGATGAACAGGCAAATTCGTTTGCGGACTTCAGCTTCATTGTTCCGAACGATCATGACGATGCCGACGACCCTGCGACCGGAACCGCGCCCAGCGTGTTGCTGGCCACCGCCGATAGCTGGCTGGAGACCAATATGGGGCCGCTGCTGGCCACTGCGCCGTTCCAGGAAGGGGGAGACGGAATCCTGATCGTCGTGTTTGACGAGGGCGATGAGGGTGGCGAATCGGGCGACAAGACGAGCGACGACTCGTGCTCTCCGACGCAAAGCACCGGGTGCGGCGGGCATATTGCAATGGTGATGATTGGGCCGCAGGTGAATCCGGGATCGACGGCGAGCGCGACGTATCATTTCCAGGACTTGCTGCACACGATCATTCATCTGCTGGGCTTGAGCGATTACATGAACGGGGCGTCGGGCGGGGGAGATATTGGGTTGCTGCCGGGAGTGCAGTAGGAGAATCGACCGTCGTGCGAAAGGCGAAAGTGAAGCAGTGAGACAAGCCCAGAGTTGGAACTGCGTCCAACTCTGGGCCACCCGCCCGTCCGCCCGTCTACATGAAATCAGACAGGCTGCCAAAGCTCGACACGATTTCCTTCCGGATCGGTGAACCAGCCGAACTTCCCGAAATCGTAGCTTTCGCGTTTCGGATCGACCGTGACACCTTCTTCTATCAAACGGTCCAGCACTCCATCGAGGTCATCCACCTGGAGGTTGATCATCGCTTTCTGTGCGGGAGGGAAGTATTCGTCGTCTTGCCCGAAGAAGGCAAAGACGACCCGAGCGCGTTGCGTAGAGGCAGGAAACCCGAAACACCCTTCGGACCTTGTTAGACCGAGATGCTGCTCGTACCATGCATACAGAGCATCTGGATCATTTGCCCGGATGGACGCACCGCCAAAGCCGGTGATTGAAGCCATGCAGCCTCCCATGGA
>Ga0182030_10010376_pt1 | contig 18925 bp, 26 predicted proteins | sample 812S3MmetaG_FD_121299 | JGI IMG/M metagenome (GOLD analysis project Ga0182030, IMG submission 121299) | Permafrost microbial communities from Stordalen Mire, Sweden - 812S3M metaG (Illumina Assembly) | ecosystem: Environmental > Terrestrial > Soil > Wetlands > Permafrost | place: Sweden...
ATTGATGGCGCTGCAACCGTAGCCGATGAGCAGCGCGAAATGATGGACCTCGCGCGGCTCGCCGGACTCCAGCACGAGGCCGACGCGCCCGCGCGTGCCATGCCGGATTAAATGATGATGCAAACCGGCAACGGCCAGCAGCGCGGGAATGGGCGCGTTCAGCGCACCGACGCCGCGGTCGGAGAGAATCAGGACGTTCACACCGGAGGCGACGGCCTCATCGGCATCGGCAAATAATTTTGCCAGCGCGCCTTCCAATCCTTTCGCGCCGTCGGCAGCCGCGAACAAAATCGGCAGCGTCGCGGCCTGGAAGCCGGGGCGGTTGACCTGCCGGAGCTTTTCCAATTCCTCGTTCGTGAGAATCGGCTGCTTCAGCTTGATGAGCGCGCAGCTTTCGGGCTTGGAATTCAGCAGGCCGCCGCGCGAGCCGACCATCGTCTCGGTCGAGGTGATGATTTCCTCGCGGATCGGGTCAATCGGCGGGTTCGTGACCTGCGCGAAAAGTTGCTTGAAATAATTGTAAAGCAACTGCGGCTTGTTCGACAGCACCGCCAGCGGCGTGTCGGTGCCCATCGAGCCGAGCGGTTGCACGCCGTCGTTCGCCATCGGCCCCAAAATGAACCGCAAATCCTCGAACGTGTAGCCGAACGCCTGCTGCTGCTGCAACACTTTGTGGTGGGTGAACTGCGTGTTCTCCGGCGGCTCCGGCAAGTTTTCCAACAGCACGTGATATTGATTGAGCCACTCTTGATACGGATGCGCCTTCGCAAATTTATTTTTTAATTCCTCATCCGCGACAATGCGGCCCAACTCGGTATCCACGAGAAACATCCGGCCCGGCTGCAACCGGCCTTTTTGCAAAATGCGCTCCGGCTCCACCGGCAACACGCCGGCTTCCGACGCCATAATGACCATATCGTCCTTGGTGACGTAATACCGCGACGGGCGGAGACCGTTGCGGTCGAGGCACGCGCCGATTTTGATACCATCGGTGAACGCGATGGACGCCGGGCCATCCCACGGCTCCATGAGGCAGGAATGATATTCGTAAAACGCGTGCTTTTCCGGCGACATGCTCTCGTGATTTTCCCACGGCTCGGGAATCATCATCATCATCGCGTGCGGCAGTTCGCGCCCGGACATGACGAGCAATTCGAGACAATTGTCGAACATCGCCGAGTCGCTGCCGTCGGTGTTGATGACGGGCAGAACCTTCTTGATGTCGGTGCCGAACAGCTCCGAAACAAAACTCGCCTGGCCCGCGTGCATCCAGTTGATGTTGCCGCGCAGCGTGTTGATTTCACCGTTGTGCGCCACGTAGCGATACGGATGCGCGCGGTCCCAGCTCGGAAACGTGTTCGTGGAAAACCGCGAATGCACCAGCGCCAGCGCCGTGGCCATGCCGGGGTCGCGCAAATCGGCGAAGTATTTTCCCACCTGCTCCGGCATCAACATGCCCTTGTAAATGACCGTGCGGCACGACAGGCTGGAGACGTAAAACCAGTTGCCGCCGGAAATTTTCCCGCCGTAACGAATTTCCCGCTCCGCCAGCTTGCGGATGATATAAAGCTTGCGCTCAAACGCCATGTCATCCTTGAGCGCGGGATTGCGCCCGATAAACACCTGCATCATGTGCGGCTCGGCGGCCACGGCGGTTTTGCCGAGCGACGAATTATCCGTCGGGATGTCGCGCCAGCCGAGCAGCGTCTGGCCTTCGCCAGAAATGATTTTGGCGAGCGCGGTCTTGACCGCTTCGCGCTCGGCGGGGTTTTTCGGCATGAACAACATGCCGGTGCCGTATTGTCCCGGTGCCGGCAGTTTGAAACCAAGTTTCCCCGCCGCCGCCGCCAGAAATTCGTGCGGCGTCTGCATGAGGATGCCCGCGCCATCGCCGGTGTTTGCCTCACAGCCGCACGCGCCGCGATGATCAAGATTACACAACGCCTGCAACGCCTGCTGGACAATGGCGTGCGACTTCCTGCCCTTGATGTTGACGACGAAGCCGACCCCGCAGGAATCGTGCTCGAATTGCGGGTCGTAAAGCCCCTGCTTGGGCGGCGGCGCCGTTCGCGCCCCGCCAGGAATTTGTTTCAGCTCTTGGTTTCTGGTCATTGATTCGGCGACTGACGCCGGTCGTTCGCTTATTTTTTACTTTATTTTGGCCGTTTCGCAATAAATGTTTTCAAAATTCACGCCTCAACCGCCAATTTACACGACGCCGGAAGAATGGATATCGCCGGCGGGAAATCAAAATAATCTGTTACCTTTCCGCCACGGCGTAAATATACCAGTGAAACCATGAATGACGACCTGACCCTGCTGCGGGAATACGCCACGCGCGATTCCGAGGAGGCGTTCGCCGCGCTCGTCTCGCGCCACGTCAATCTCGTTTATTCCGTGGCGCTGCGGCAGGTGCGCAATTCGCATCTGGCGGAGGAAATCACGCAGGCGGTGTTCATCATTCTGGCGCGCAAGGCGGACTCGCTCGGCGACAAAACCATTTTGCCCGGCTGGCTGTGCCGCACGGCGCGTTACGCCAGCGCCAATGCGCTGACCATTCAACGTCGGCGGCAACACCGCGAACAGGAGGCGCACATGCAAAACATTTTGACTGGTGGCAGCGACGCCTCGTCGCCGCAAATGCAAGAGGAAACCTGGCGGCAAATCGCGCCGTTGCTGGACGGCGCGATGGAACAGCTTGGCCAGAAAGACCACGACGCCGTGGTGCTGCGGTTTTTTGAAGGCCGGAATCTCAAGGAAGTCGGCACGGCACTGGGCGCCAGCGAGGACGCGGCGAAAATGCGCGTGAACCGCGCGCTGGAAAAGCTGCGGAAATTTTTCACGAAGCGCGGCGTGAGTTCGACGACGGCCATCATTGCCGGGACGATTTCCGCCAACTCCGTCCAAGCCGCGCCGGTGGCGCTGGCAAAATCTGTGACTGCCGTGGCGATTGCGAAAGGGTCAATTGCTGCGGCATCAACTTTAACCCTTGTAAAAGGAGCGTTGAATCTTATGGCATGGGCAAAAATGAAAATGGCAACTTTGGTGGGCATAGGTGCGTTGCTCGTGACAGGAACGGCTGCGTTAAGCATTGGAGAATGGGTGACGAATTTAGATGACCAAAATCCTGGCCCGGCGAATGACCGGGCAATTGCTGCCGTTCAGCAAATTGGAACAAATGGCTTGCCAGTGATTATCAGTATGCTGTCATCAAATGATCCAAGACACGCCATTCTTGCTTGCTACGAGCTTGGACCAAAAGCCGAGCCTGCAATTCCGGCGTTAATCAAAATACTTAATAATGGCTACACTCGTGGCTATGTCGGTGCTGCGCTAGATCGAATTGGCTCGGATTCCATTTTTCCTTTAATAGCATCGCTGACAAATCAGAATCCATCTGTGCGCACGGAAATTGTCTCTGCTCTCGGAGATATGCCAATCTATTCGGAAAAAAGTGGTGCGTTAATCTCGAATGGTATTCCTGTTTTAATTGCATCGCTTCAAGATGAATCCATTTATGTGCGTGCAATGGCAGCAAGATCGTTGGGTATGCTTGGAGAAAAAGATTTAACGGTGATTCCTGCGCTGATTAATTGCCTTTCCGACACGAATGCCGAAGTTCGGTGGGTTTCATGTCTTGCTTTGGGAAAATTTGGAACGCGAGCGAAATCGGCAATTCAACCGCTTTTGGCAGCTATCAATGACAGTGATCCCGACGTTCGAGGCACGGCAGCAATTGCGCTGGTGCAAATCGAGCCTGACAATACGAAGCAAATTGATTCACTGATGCCTATTCTGATTGAAAACATCAAAGGCATTGGCGGCAAAGATACAAATTTTCGATCTACCACTGCTGAAGCATTGGCGCTTTGTGGAAATAAAGCAAAAAAAGCTGTGCCAGCACTTTTAGAAGCTTCCAATAAAACATCTGATTACGAACATGAACAAATCGTAAATGCTCTCAAAAAAATTGACCGATGATAATCTTCGCAAACCATTTTACACGCCGCCCGCGCCTGATATAATGTCCATCTGTGAATTCGCAAAAGCGTCAGCGCGTCGTCTGCGGCATGACGAAATGGGGAGTGAGGGCTTGAAACATTTTTGCCCCGTGACCATGCCGACACTGGTTCCGGCGGGCAGGGCAAATTGGAATTTATGGATAAATCAGAGGGCGGAAATGGAAATCTCCTGGCACGTCAAATTGGAACTTGCCGCTGCCCGAATGCCGGGCGCTGGCGGGCGTCATCCATCCGCGGCGCGAGCGGCGCGGCTTCCTGATCGGAATCGGTGATCCTTACCGGGTCGCCACTTGTCATTGTAACCGAAACAAATTCGTCGGGACTTGGATTGGCACGCACGGGGAATGCAAGAAATTCTGGCGTTGAGACCGAATTGCCCGCGGTTGATTCAAAAGTCCGCTCGAAAAATGTTGACACGCCCGCGCAATCGTGCGGTTATTTTCGCATGAAAACATTCCATTCATTTCGCCGGCAGCTTTTGATTTGCGCCGGTCTGATTCTGATGGCGCTGCCCGCCGCCGCGCTGGACCGCACCAACGAGGTCTTCAAAATTTTCCAGTTCCCGCCGGACAAGATTCCGACGATTGACGGCCAGACCAATGATTGGGACATCGTGCCCGAATCTTATGTCATCGGCTCGGACCAATTGATTGACGATATGCACCACCAGACCAACAATCCCAAGCACCTCAACGTGCGGGTCAAAGTCGGCTGGGTCAAGGGACTCAACCGCCTTTATTTTCTTTACGAGGCGGACAAGGACATTTGGGATTTTTCGCGGCCAGATTTGCACAACGACATTTTCGAAATCGTCGTGGATGGCGACCTCTCCGGCGGCCCGTTCGAGCAGGAATTCCTGACCAACCGCGACATCATCGGCGGTCGTTGGGACACTTATCTGGCGCTGCAAAACGTCCATGCGCAGAACTACCACATCTTCACCCCGGCGGAGGGCAAGGATTGGTGCATGTTCTGGGGACCGCAACAATGGGTCAAAGACCTGCCCTACGCCAACCACGCCTACAATTACAACTTCCGGCCCGGCCAGTCGGGACATCTGGTTTTGGAATTCTGGGTGACCCCATTCGATTACGCCGGCATGGATCCCAAACGCGCCGTCGAATCCCAACTGACGGAAAACAAAATCATCGGCCTTTGCTGGGCGGTGATTGATTACATTGACCCGAATTCGGGCGGCAGCAACAACGGCTTCTGGAACCTCTCGCGCCATCACACGTTTTTTGGCAACGCCGATCAGTTGTGCCAGTTCAAGCTGATGCCGCTGGAACCGCAATTCCTCAAATCGCTCGACGCCAAATGGACGTTCACCATCGTGGACATGGACCGGCGGTTGGTGGCGTTCAAGGACCAATCCATCGGCAAAATCGCCTCCTGGAAGTGGGAATTTGGCGACGGTGAAACTTCCACCGAGCAAAATCCCATTCACACCTACACGAAAGCGGGAGCCTTTACCGTCATTCTCACAGTCACAGGAGCGGATGGCGCCACGTCCCGCTTCGCCAGAGTTTGGGACGTGACCTTGAAGTGACGATGACTTTTTCGCGCGTTCATTCCGTCAACAAGCTGTTACGCTTTCGCAAACTCGCGCCCGCTCTGGCGCTTTTGCTTGCACTGGCGGCATGCAACGCCCAAGCCGCCGGCAAGGTTTTCAACGTCCTGAATTTCGGCGCGGCGGGCGACGGCGCGACGCTCGACACGACGGCGATCCAACGCGCGATTGACGCGGCAGCCAGTGACAGCGGACAGGTTTTGATTCCGCGCGGCCGTAAATTTCTGGTCGCGACCTTGGATTTGAAAAGTGGAATTGATTTCCATCTCGAAGGCGAGCTGCTCATCAGCACCAACCAGTCGGACTACGCCGGCGACGGCGTCATCACGGCGTTAAACGCGCCCAATCTTCGCATCACCGGCGGCGGAAAAATTTCCGGTCGCTCGCTGTCGTTTATGACCGGCTACGATGCCACCAACGAATGGTGGTTGTTCAAGGAATGGCGCCCCAAAATGTTCGTGCTCACCGGCTGCACCAACCTCGTGGTGCGCGACATCACGTTCGGCGACGCGCCGCTCTGGGGATTGCACATGCTCGGCTGCGTTCATGTTCTGGTGGACAACGTGACGGTGAACAACCGGCTTGACGTGCCGAATTGCGACGGCATTGATCCCGACCATTGCCGTGACGTGGAAATCCGCAATTGCCATCTGACTTGCGGCGACGACGCCATTGTCATCAAAACCACGCGGCAGACAAACGACTTCGGCCCGTGCGCAAATATTCACGTTCACGACTGCGTCATCCGCACGCAGGATGCCGGCTTGAAAATCGGCACGGAAACCACCGGCGACATCCACGACATCGTGTTCGAGCGCTGCAAAATTATTTCCGGCAGCCGCGGCCTTTGCATTCAATTGCGGGACGAAGGCAATGTGTCAAACGTCATTTTCCGCGACATCCAATTCACCTCGCGTTATTACAGCGATCCGTGGTGGGGGCGCGGCGAGGCGATTTCACTCACGGCCATCCCGCGATTGCCGACGACCAAACTGGGAACGCTGCGTGACATTCAAATCCAAAACGTTACCGGCCAGGCCGAAAACAGCGTGCGCATCAACGGGACGGCAAACAGCCGCATTCAAAATGTGAGTTTGGAAAACGTGTCCGTGAAACTGGATCGCTGGACGAAATACAAAGGCGGCGTTTTTGACAACCGCCCGACCAAGGTGCTCGATCCGATTGAAGCGCACAACACTCCCGGCATCAGCATCCGCTACGCCGATGAGGTCACCTTGAAAAATTGCTCCATCACTTGGGGGCGGAATTTGCCGGATTATTTCACCGGCGCGCTCGAAACCGAAAGCGTGACCGGCTTGAACCTGACCGGCTTCAAAAGCAACGCTGCCCATCCCAACCGCGACGCGGCCATTTTCATCCATTAAGCCGGAGCGCGCCTTGCGCATTCGCGCGGCGGCAAAAAATCTTGCCACGCGGGCAAATCTTAATTTAAGCTGTTGCTTCATTGCGCGGTTAGCTCAGTGGTAGAGCACTACATTGACACTGTAGGGGTCAAAGGTTCGATACCTTTACCGCGCACCACTTTCCGGCGGCGGGAAATGCCAACTTGCTCAAGCAATTGGGGGAGCTCTTTGGCGGCTTGCTCACCAAACTTCGAGAGCACTGTGTTGATGAACACCGAACGCCCATAGCCGGTTTCATCCCATTTTTTCAAGGCTGTCTTAGCACCTTCACTTGGTCTGAATGCAATCAGATCACTCACTTCGGACGTTTCTTTACGATTTTGTTTTGTAGTTTTCATAAGCATTGGTGAGGGGATTATGGCAGTTGTTATACAAATCGCAAGAAAAATATCATTTATTATTGCAAGTGGGAGCCATTGGTGTATAACAGTATTATAACAACATGAAATCAAAACTTAAACCAACGCGCGCAAATCCGATTATCGCCTTCCAACCCACGATTGCCAACCTGAAGCTGCTCCGCCCGGCGCGCCGCAAATTGCGCCGCGGCGAAGTGACGGCCACCATCAATCGCGCGCTGGATTTTTACCGGAGCGCCCGCTGCTCGCCATTGCTCCACGCCGCGCCCGTCAACGCCTGCAACCCGAAATAGCCGCCTGATTTTATGGACACTAATTATTCTCACCCCGGAACCGGCCAGGCAGCGGGTGGAAATTGCCCGCCAGCAGATATTCAAGGAAGGCTGGAGCCTCTTTTTTCATTTCTGCGAGCTTCGCTGCATAGTCTGCATCGGTCAATGGAGTTGGCGGACGCCGTTTCAGGTTTGCCAGCAGCATCGTCCGATATTGCTGCATCGTTAGATCAACCTGCTCCTTTGGAGCACCGGAGCTTTCAAACAGGTATCGAATCAACTCATCCAGCAGATCGTGGTCAGTTTTCATGGCCGGATTTTGAGGCAAATTGCCCCGCGCTGGCAAAACTTTTCCGCCATCTCGGCACCAACTGATTTTATGATTAACCTACACGGAATGCACGGGCCGGGCGTGGTGGCGATTGTGTGCGCCTTTGCCGGGCTGGTCGCCTGGGCCGTCGCCTTTATTTGGGAGGATGATCTGTGAGTGCCGATTGGAATCGCCGGCTGGTGAACATTGCGCGGGGCATCATGGCCGTTTATGCGCGGCAGTGGCGTTACGCCCGGCGTGATTCTACGGCGCAGAATTACGCGGCGGATTGCTTGCGGCGCGCGCTGGAATGGCGCGACAAGTCACGCCGTTGGAAAGGGGGGCCCGTATGAGCGAGCATATCAACCCCACGCCGCATTTGAACCGCGCCAAGGTCAAACAGACGGCGCTGGAAATTGCCGGGCAGACGCGCGGGCAGGGGTTCACGCGCGTTGGCCTGTCGTTTTTGGAGCGCATTGAACTGGCCACGCGCCAGGCGATCCGCCGGGAAGTCTCCATTCACCCCAGCAAGGGGAAGACGCTGTTATGAGCGAACCGAACGCCACGCCTCGCCCGTGCCCAAAATGCCGGGCGGACATGTTCCAGGTCAAGAGCCTGGGACCGGACCAGAAATGGAAATGCACCAGATGCCACGCCTTTTTCTTTTTCGATGAGCTGGAAGATGAGGCGGAGCATGGACAGATGTTTCTGCCCACGGTGGCGGAGATTGTTGGCCGGCACTTTTTGCAACCGCTATGAAAACGATTTGGGATGTGAGGTTTGAATTCGAAGTGCACCATCCCGGCCAAGACTCGCCGAAGAGGTTCACCACAGCCATTATGATCCTGGCGGCCGACGATTTCCATTCGATAGAAAGTGCATGTTTTGCATGGCTGAAGGCTACCCATCCAAACGCTTATGTAAGGTTTTTAACGCTTATAAGTTGCGAGCGAAAGAACGAGTTCCCATGTTGAAAACGGCCGGGCATTGGCATTGTGACGAATGCGGCCCGATCCCGGCGATGCGGCACACGCCGGAAAAGTGTCCGCTGTGCGGCCGGCAGATTTATTTCCGCGAGGATACGGCGGTTAAACGGTATCCCACTTCCGACGAGCGCGCGGCGGAGTGGTTCAAGAAAATGCGCGAAGCGATTGAGACACCATATGACAAAGAAATTCCTGATTCAGATTCAAGCGCCGGATTGCGTGGCGTGGATGGTAGATGACCGAGAGTTGGCGGAGTGGCTGCAAAAAAAGGCGCAGCTTGTGGTGAACAACGTAACTGAAGGCCCGCAACCGCTGGTAACCATTGTCCGCGAAAAGCAGCCTTGAAGACGCTGAAAGACATCGCCCAGGCGATGGATTGTCACCCGCGCACGGCGCGCCGTTGGTGGCACAAGCTCAAGGTGCCGCCGGACGTGGTGGGCCACGGCCCCAACCGCTGGAAAGATCGCACGTTCAATCGGCTCATCGAACTCTGGGAAACATTTTACAAATCGCGCGGGACAACATTGCAGATCACCCGCGCCAAATACGCCGGCGATCTGTTTGACGCGCGGCAGTTGCTTTTATGGAATCCAATCATTACCCCGAAGACTGGCCGGAGATTGCCAAACGGATCAAGGACGCCGCCGGCTGGAAATGCGAGAGATGCCTGCACCCGCATGATCTCGAAACGGATCACGTCCTGACGGTGCATCATCTGGACGGCAACAAGTCCAATTGCGCGGACTGGAACCTGGCGGCGTTGTGCCAGCGGTGCCATTTGAAAATCCAGGGGCGGGTGAAGATGGACCAGCTTTTCTTTTTGGAAGTGCTGACGATCTCGCCGTGGTTCAAACCGCATTACGAGGGGTATTTGGAAAGCCTGAAATGAAACTGACCATCGAAAAAGGCTCCCTGCGAGTTGAGATCAAGCCTGAAGAGTTTGAGCTTGAGACTTCATGCCCTGGTTGTGTGGTCGGCTTCATGCCCTCCGGCGCGAAGTGTTCCACTTGCGATGGAACCGGCATCGTTTTGACGCCATTGGGTGCGCACATACTGGATTTCATGTTTAGAAATGCCAGCCGGTATCGAAAGCTTTTTGGGAAATAATTTATGAGCAAAGAAAAAGATTTCCAGCGGGTCAATGAAGCCGGCATGGTCAACGTGGTGGATGAAAAGATCGTCGGCGCGGTGCCGTTGCAAGTGGTATGGGCCGAACCGCGACGGCGGCTTTTCCAGCTACAAAGATTCACAGGCCAGTTCTTTCCTGGGGCAATTCGGGTTCAACCGGACGATCAAGAACGACATGGGCAACACGCCGGCTGAAGTGGCGATGCTCTGGTTGATGCAAAATCGCGCGGTCAACTATGCCGGGCCGCTGGCGGGTTATCCCGTCGGGCCGCACACGATGGGCAATCAGCGCGTGCTGGTGACCGAGGCGCTGAAACTCCTGACACCCAAGGCCGGCAAATGGCCCACGGTGCAAACGCTGGTGGAAAGCCTGCTGGCCGATGACGATCACGATCAGACCAATTTCTTTTACATCTGGCTGGCCGCGAGCCTGCGCCATTTGTATTGGCGCATGAAGACGCCGGGCGCGATGCCTTTTTCCCATTGCCCGGCGCTGGCGCTATTCGGTGAATTTCAATCGGGAAAATCGGCGCTCATTGATCTGGTCCTCTGCCCGATTTTTGGCGGCCGCAAGGCGGATCCGCTGCAATTTTTGAAAGAAGGGAAATTCAACAAGGATTTATTTCCGGCGGCGTTGCTGGTGATGGACGACAAGGGCGCGTCGGCCAATTTGGAAGAGCGTCGGCAGCGCGGCGATAGTCTCAAATCGCTCATCTGGTCCGAATTCCAGCGCATGGAGGGCAAGGGCGTGGACGCAATCATGGTTTCTCCATTTTGGCGGCTGGTGATTGCGGGCAACTTTGAGGATTCAAGCTTGAACATCTGCCCGGCGCTGAATGACTCCATGAAAGACAAGATTTTGATGCTTAAAACGCAGGTAGCCGACGGCTTGCCGGCCACCGAAAAGGAAAAGGCCGAGTGGGTTCAAAAACTGCGCGGCGAATTGCCGGCATTTGTGGAGTTCCTGCTCAAGTTCAAAGTGCCCAAAGGCTTGAAACGCGACAACCGGAGCCGCGTGGTGAATTTTTGGCACCCGGCCATTGCCGGCGCATTGCTCGAAAAACAGCCGGAGTGCAAGGCGCTGGAAGTAATTGATCTGCTCGACCTGGCTCCCTGGGAAGGGACCGCCACGGAATTTTACAATGAAGTCTGCGCCAAGGACGGCGGCGGCCATTACGAGCGGCTTTTCTTGAACATAGACAAATGCGGCCGGATGCTGACCGAACTTTCCAAGACGATGCCAGGCCGCGTGGTGAAGACCACGAAGGATGGTTACAGCCATTATGAGATCACCCGGAAAAGGTAAAACGAAGGGTGTATGAGCTATCCGGGTTCCAAAGGCCAGGCGGGGACGTTTCAAAGAATCATTGGGCAAATGCCGCCGCATTCCATTTATGTGGAGGCGTTCGCCGGCAGCGCACAAGTGTTTTTAAGAAAGCGCCCAGCAGCTCGCAGCATCCTAATTGACGTTGACGCCGGCGTAGCGTCTAATCTTAAGCTGGCAACGTCAATCGCGGCTCAGCGGTCCGCAGAAGTGTTGGCGTCTGATGCGATCCACACACTCCCGACGCTGGCGCTGCCGGCCGATGCGGTGATTTATTGTGATCCACCTTATATGCTGTCCACGCGTCAAGGGCGTTTTTATTACGATCACGAAATGTCCGACGATCATCATCGTCAACTGCTGGCTATGGTGCAGGGGCTTCATTGCCGGGTTTTGATCTCCGGTTACCCGTCCGAACTTTACGGCGCCGCTCTGCGGGAATGGCGCTGCATATCTTACCGAACGCGAACGCGGGGCAAGACAGTAACGGAATGCCTTTGGTGCAATTTCCCAGAACCAACCGAGTTACACGACTGGCGCTATGCTGGTAAGAATTTCAGACAGCGTCTCTCTCTTAAACGGATGGCCGCACGATGGCTGCGTCGGCTTGAGGCCATGCCGGCAATTAAGCGTGGTTATTTGCTTAATGCGATGCGATGTATGCCGAACTCGCGCGTCTAAACCACCAATTTGGGGTTTTCATTTTCAAAAAAAACGCGATTTTCAAGGGTTTATAGCGAATCTCCAATACGAGCAACTCCAAAACAGTCCACTTGTGTCCACTTGTCCACTGTTTTTTAAAATTTCAAGTGGGGAAGTGGACACAAGTGGACGTTTTTTGCCTTCCCTGTTTCTGGCGGTTATGCTGGAAAGCTCCATTTCCAGCGTATTTGACGAAAAACTGTCCATCGGTGCCCACTTCACAAGCTGGAATTTTCTGACAGCATCGGCCGCGACCGTTGAACAAATCAACCTCTGAAATTTATGGATGAAAATGTTGCGACTGCCCCTGAAGTTCCGCCGGCCACGCCGGTTCAAAGTCAAAATCCGCCGGCTCCGGTTCCCGCTGCGGTTCCCGCGCCGCCGCCGGCCACGGCGCTGGTTGTCAACGGCGTCAAAAGCGAGCGGGAAATTGAACTCGAACGCCAGCTTGCAGACACCGGCGGCAAATTGACAGCGGCGGAGCGCCGCGCATTGGAAGCCGAACGCCGCGCCGCCGAACTGGAGCGCGACAATCAGGATTTGAGAAAAATTCCCGCCGCGCCCAAGCCCAAAGCCAAACGCAACCCGTTCGATATGCGCGGGTTTTTCGAGGACTGATATGAATGAAACCACCAAAGCCTCTCCCCCGGCCAATGGTGTCCCGGTTAAATCCCCTGCGCTGGCTGCCGCCGCGCCGGATTTGCCCGGAATGCCAGCGGGAAAAGTTGCTGTTGATTCTGTGGCGGCAAAAATTCCGCCCGATAAAAATTCTGGACTGGATCGCGGCGCAAACCCTGTTTCGCCCGCCCCGGCCAAGCCGCTGTTTGGCGGCAACGTCGGCCGCAAAACCCGCGCCGACGGTCTCACGCCCGGCTCACCTGAAGCGCTGGCGGCTGTTCGCGCCAGGGATGCGAAGAGAAAAAGAGAAGAGCGCGCAGCCAAAACTGCGGTGGCTCCGCCTCCGCCGCTTCCAGGAGCGCCTGCGCCAGCGGTGGAAATGGCACCGGGCGCGGCTGAAGTTCCGCTTCTGGCTGTGGGCGGCGAAATGGGGGATCAGATTTATGTGTGGACTGCTGAAGATTTCCGCCAATGCGCGCCTGAACTCGTTGAACTCGCGGAGGCCTGGCGGATTGACAGCCACACCAAACGCGCCGTCAAGGGCAAACTCCCCCGCGTCGTGGTGGAAGAAATTAAAAAGGATGCTGCCTTCCCGGCCGGTAGTAAAAAATCCCTGTCCAATTCATCGCCGGTGACGCTGGCGAAAATGTTCAACGCGCTCAAGGTGCCGGTGGCGTTCAAAAGCATCATCTCCGCCGCGCCCGCGCTGGCTTACATCATCGTGCGCGACTTGCAGACCGGCAGCCGGATTGAAAAACTCATCGCGGAGAACAAAGCCATCGCCGAAAAGGCCGGTGAGGAGAAAAAGACATGACACTCTTATTTTTAACTCTCGCAATCATTTCGGCGCTCGTCATAGGGTGGGGATTTTTTTTGTTGGCGGCTTACAATCCGGCGGCAAAATGGAGACCGCCGCCGCCAACCCGTGAGGAATACGCCAGCACTGAAGAGTGGGTTAAGGCTATGAGGGATTACCTTGCCTGACTATTCCCTTCAACCCCAGCACACCGTCATTTTCGGCATGACGGGCAGCGGGAAAACGACGCTGGTCATCAAGTATCTTTTGAACGATGACTCCGCCGCGTGCCGGTTCATCTTCGATGATCTCAACCGGATGTGGCCCCGGCTGAAAATTCCCGCGTGCTATTCGGAAAAAGAGTTGCGCGAGTCGCTGGCAACCAAATGGAGCGCGTTCAATCCGCTTCGGATGCTGGCGCATTTTGGCGGCGACATGAAGAGGGCGTTTCGCTGGTGGTGCTCCTGGGTGTTTGCCATGTCCGGGACCGGACCGGGCAAAAAGATGGTGGTGATCCCCGAAGTGTGGCGGCATTGCAACCCGGACAGCATTCCGCCGGAACTGGCGTTGCTGGTGCAGGCCGGGCGCGAGTTGAACGTGGAAGTGATCGCGGACACCCAGCGGCCGGAAATGTTGAACGGATCCATCGTGGGCGCCGCCACGGAAATTATTTGCTTCAGGCAAATGTCCCCGGCGGCGATGCGGGTGACGGAAAATTTGCTTCGCGACGGCGGCAACGCTTTCGATCCGGCGCAGTTGCGGTCATTGCCGCTGGGAAGTTTTGTCGGCTTCAACCGGCTCTCCGGCGGCAGCCTGGCGGGGAAGGTTTTTTAGGACACCTCTTCAACTGGAATCCCGGCCGCAAAATAATCGAAATGTTTTTTGTTCCGGGTGACGATCTTGTCCGCCTGGCATTTCCCGGCGGCGACACAATGGAGCGCGTCGTAAATCATCGCCCCGGTGTGTCCGCCGGACTCCATGCGCTTCATGGCCTCAAGACAAATCGCCGCCGTGCCGTCCACTGTTTCCATTTTGGGAGCCAACACTTCGAGCAGCTTGCTGGCGATTGACGGTTTCAGGGGTTTCTTGAGCGTGGTGAGTGTCCGCCAGGCTTCCGCCAATGCGTGACTGCTGGTTGCCCTCGCGTCGGCAGCGTTCCAATGGTTCAGCGCCGCAACGTGGTGTGGCGATTCTTGGTTTAAGAGCGGCACAATGACGCTCGCATCAAAGAAGGTTTTCATTCGTCATGCGTCCGGTTTCGTATCACGGCCGCCGCGTCATCTTCGCCCACGTCGCCAGTCCACATCATCAATCCAGTTTCCTTGTCGGACACCAAACGCCCGTCCGAAAAATCCGGCCGCGCCGGCTCAAGCAAGGTGAACACCTTTTTTATGCCGGCATCCGCCACGTCAAAACGGTCACCCGGCTTGGCCCCTGGAATCACGGCCCGCCGTTTATCATCGCATACCACAGTCATAATGGGACAATCCCACACACAAGCGCATTGTCAAGGACGTTTCGGGACGTTTCCCGGCTGGCCGCAAAAAACGGACTTTTCCCGCTCCCCGTCCGCATTTGCGCGGGTTATACGCGGAGGCTGGACGTGAAAACCTGTCCCTCCGTGCCCAGGTGACGAAATCCGATTCTCTGGTAAGGTGCCAGCATTCGGTTCGCAGTGTGTAACCGGTGCGAGCGGGACCCTTACCCCCGCCGCCCGCCGATAGCCGCGAACGTCCCGCAGTTCAACCGCCGTGAATATCCGTTCCGGCTCAACTCCACTCAACCTATGAAAAAGAACCTCATGTATTACGGGATCATCGCCCTGGTTGCCATCGTCGCAGTCAAGGTCGTGTATCCCTTCGTCCAACCCTATCTCGCCAAGATTCCCGTCGCGGGCAATCTGTTCACGGCCTGATGCCATTTCACCCGTCAACCGCAACCAACTCACCAAAAAGAATATGGCTACCAAACGTAAAATTTATCTGCCCAGCATCGCCAACATCGGGGCCAGTTCCGCCGCCGGCACCGTCGGCCTGGTGGACCTTCCGCTCTACTACAAGTATCACGCCATCGGGATTGAATACGTGGACGGCGGGGCGGCTCCTCAAGACATCGCCAATTACGCTTCAGGCAGCTTGGCTCCTGGCGTAAGTGGCACTCCCGGCGCGGGCGGACTCATCGGTGACCTCGCCCTGAAAATCAACACCAACGTCACGCGCATTCACTCGGCGATTGAGTTGGACCATCTCAACTCCGTGAACGGGACCATTTACGGTCGCCAGGCTCTCGGCGCGGGCGCGAATATGAAGCAAGTGCTCGTGTTGAACTTCGCCGAACCGTGGCGCGCAACCGCCTCGGATCGCGTCATCACCGCCGCGAATCTCACTCCCACGTTCGGTGTCAATTCGGCGCAAATCCAGATCACGCTCGGCGCGGCCATGCCTGCCACCGGCAGCCTGGTTCTCTACGCCGTGGTGGAACCGCCGGATACCGCAGTCCCGAATCAATGGGTCAGCAAGCAAGTGCTTCGCCAGCAAATCGCGGCGAGCGGCACGGCGATTGACATCACCACGCTGCCGATGACTGGTTACTACCAGACGCTGGAAATGCGCAACCCCACGGGCGCTTGCATCGGCAAGGCGACGCTCAAAGTGAACGGCACGGCTTTTCGCGAATTGCTCCGCGATTCCAACGTGGCGGAACTGGTCCGCCAGGGGATGAACCCGGCGAACTCCTCCGTCGCTGGCGCGTTCGGTTACGATCTGATTCTGGACGACGACGATCCGGTCAATTCGGCGCTCCCCGCCGGCGGTCAGAATTTCCAGTTGCATCTGGACTTCTACAACGTCAGCGGCGCGGCCACGGCCGCAACCGCATCGGGCAACATCACCGCGCTCATCGAGGTGTTGCAGATCAACGGCTGGTAACCGCCGCGCAACCGTTAACCTTTATCGCCGGGCGCGGTCAACAGCCGTGCCCGGCCACAAAATATGGACGATGACTCAACAGACCAATCCACTCTCGACACGGCGACGGGCGACAGCAGCGGCGGTTTCTTTTCGGGCTTGTCAAGTTTGATCACCGCTGCCGCTCCAATCGCGACGCCATTGCTCACCAATCAGCCGGCCAAACCGGCGGCAACGCCGGCGGCAAACTCCGGTTCAACGCTCGGTTCGCTGCTCCCGATGATTTTGATCGCGGGCGCGGTGATTCTGGGGCTGGTGCTCTTCATGCGCGGCAAGTAAGCCTATGAACCTTGACATCGGTGTTGGCGGGTTAAGCGCATCCGGTGCCGCCGGTGGCGGCAACGTGTTCAATGCCGCGCCGTTGTTCGGCAACTATTCCGGCACCGGCGGCAGCAGTGAAGGAAATGACGCCGCCAGTGCCTCTTCAGACGCCGCTGCAAAGTCTCCAGGGTCGGCGGTCGGAACCGATGCAGTGGCGTCGGCGGCAACAAGCGGTTTAGATCAATACCTGCCTTACATTCTGCTCGCCGGCGGCGCGTTCCTGGTAGTCGTCATCGTGAAAAAATTCCTGTTGTGAAAACCGAATTCAAACCCTGGCTGCTCGGCTCGCACCATGCGCCGATGGGCAGTTGTTATTCGCAACGTCTGGAAAAGGGCGATGCCTCTGAAACTCAATCGAGCGAACAAGTCGGCGCGCAAACCGGCGGCGTGGCATTGAGCGGCGTCACCATCAACCAGGCATCGCCCGGCCAGGGCAATAGCAGTCCCGTCAGCCGGGATCAAAGCCTTGGCGATTTACCGGGCGGCAGCGGCGGCGGAGCCAACACGTCGTCAAACACGATCTCTTTTACTACCGACGCCGATATGCCCGCCGCGATCAACGCGCTGGACGCGGCGCTGACACAAAACCAGCAAGACAATCAGGAGACCGCCGCGCTGGCCCAAAGCGCGATTGACTCCGCCAGCGGCTTCAGCAGCGGCTTGGAAAAAATCGCCGTCATCGGCGCGCTTGTGGCCGGCGGCTTCATGGGCTGGAAATATCTCGAATCTCGAAATAACTGAAAATGTCACAGCAACTTTACACTCAATTGGTGCCCGCCGGTCAGGCCGCGATGGTTTCCGCGCCCGGTGCGGTGCTCACCGTCAAAACCGTTGGCGGCTCCGCCACCGTCGCGCTGGACGGCAAAGGCCCCACGCCGGTAAGCGGTGGCACAGTCCTCAACGGGCCTTTCTCGACCGTCAACATTTTCAACGGCAGCGCGGCGGATTGGACGATCACCTTTTTTGTCGGCGATGCCGCCGTGCTCTTCGCGCCTGGCGATAACTCGACCAACAACGCCAAGAGCTACCTCTGGGGCAATCTCGGCATCAAAACCAACGCGGGTGCCAGCTCAACTTTCGTCGGCGCGCCGGCGTGCGACGCGAACGGATTTTTGCAGATCACAAACGCCATGTATCTGCTCGTTTCCGGCAATCGCAACGGTGCGCGGCGGCAGGTGCTTACGCTGTCAGTGGACCCGAACGCCGCGTTTGCGCTGAACGTGCTTGATCCGAACTCCGGTCCCGGCGGGGAATTTGCAGCGATCACGCTGGCCAAAGGCAGCCAGATTGAGCTGCTCACCGATAGCGATGTCGTTTTGTCGGCCAGCGGAGTTGGCTTGTTTGTCGGAGTCACCATCGGCCAAATCTTTTTGAGCAACTCATGAGATTTTTTTCGCCCAAATTGCATCTGGTGCCGACGCCGCAGAATCCCGGCATGGCCACGGATGCCAACATCGGGATTGACTCGGAAGACGGCCGGGTGATTGACGTGAACGAATAATTTTATGCGAGCGAAGACTTTTCTCGTTTTGCTGGCCGGCCTCCTGTTGGCCGGTTGTGTCACCGCGCAGACTTTCACCAACGGCATCAAGGCCAGCCAGCTTGGCACCGCCGCCACTTTCAACGGCACGGAAAATCTTTTCATGTGGCAGGTCGTCTCCGGCACCAACCGCACCGCATGGGCAACAATCAACCAAGTGCTCGCCCCGGCCATTTCCCAAAACGGAGCGACCAGCAACGCGCTCAATGCCGCCGGCATCATCACATCAAATCGGGTGACAGTGGCCAGCAATTTTCTCGCGTCAGCCATCGGCACGAATGCCGCGGCCATTGCCGCGACCAGTAACAGTCTGGCGCTGATCAGTGGCACCGCTGCCAATGCCATCACCAACGCCACAAAGGGCACGCCGGCCTTGACTGCGCAATCGCCTTCTGGTGTCCAAAAACTTGTTTTAGACGATTCTGGGAACGATAGCTTTATCGGAAACTCGGTTGATTATTTGGAGTTAGAGCAATTCCATAAAACATGTAGCTTTACATGGGCGTGATGGTGTGGCAGGGTGTCTCCATGCGAGCCATACCATTGCCGATCCGCGAACGCATCATCCACCTCTACCGACAAGGCAA
>Ga0182030_10010377_pt1 | contig 18921 bp, 20 predicted proteins | sample 812S3MmetaG_FD_121299 | JGI IMG/M metagenome (GOLD analysis project Ga0182030, IMG submission 121299) | Permafrost microbial communities from Stordalen Mire, Sweden - 812S3M metaG (Illumina Assembly) | ecosystem: Environmental > Terrestrial > Soil > Wetlands > Permafrost | place: Sweden...
CAATCCGCAATCCGCAATCCGCAATCCGCAATCCGCAATCCGCCCCCCTATCCCTTCCTGAAATTCTTCGTCAGCACCAGCTCCATCCCATTCCGTTTCGGCCGGAAGTCCACGTGATCGAACGCGCTGCGGATCAGGTGCAGCCCCAGCCCTCCCGGCTGCACCGTTTCCAGCGCCCGTCCGCACCACTTCGCCGGCTCGCATCCCCCATTCCCGCCATTCCCATAATCGCGCAGGCGAAATCGCACCGAAGTTTCCAGTTGCTCGCACGAGAGCCCGATCAGCCGCGTCTCCGCCCCATACACATGCCGGATAATGTTCGTGCACGCCTCATCCACCCCCAGCACGATCAGCTCCACCTGGTCGCTCGGCAGGCGGGCATCCACCGCGAATTGCCTGACCAGGTTCCTCACGGAACTCAGATTTGCGGGATGACTGGCGAACTCAATCTTTCGCTTCATCGAGTGGGTAGGGGAGGAGGGCGCGCCTCTTTTTTCCGGGCGCAACCATCCAGCCGGCGCAACCATCCTGCCGGAACCCATTTTGAGCAAGCCCGCGATTGGTTTTTCATGAACAAAACGAATGAACAAAACACCGCCTAATCCCGTCCCATTCTCCGGTGGCTCAATCCGCAAAAGCGCTGGCAATCAGCGCCGCCGCGTCGCATCCTGTCATGTTCACTGCTTGATTATCTTCCCATGAAAATTGTCCCTAACCTCGCACTCTACGCCGCTCTCGCCCTCTGTTGCGCCCCCCTCTCCCTCATCGCCGCCGCGGCAGCAGGTCCGGATACCGCCTACCAGGCCCTTCGCACCGTCGCCGCCCAGCGCGGCGAGGACGCCCTCAAGCACGTCATCCAAGTCGAAGGCCACGCCGGCGTTCCACAGCCCGTCGTCTGGCGCGTCGTGCTCGATGACCCGGGAGCGCGCGGCGGCGTCCGCGAGCTCGAAGTCGCCCATGGCAAGATCGTCTCCGAGCACACCCCCGTCCGCGCTTATAGCGGCTCCGCCGCCGGGGCGCTCATCGACTTTCACAAGCTCAACCTCGACTCCTCCGGCGCCTTCACCGTTGCCGAAAAACAAGCTCAGAAGACCCATCTCGGTTTTGACAGCGTCGACTACATCCTCCGCACCGGCGACGGGCCCGACGCCACCCCTATCTGGGTCATCCACATGATGGACTCCTCCCACCACAGCATCGGCACCCTCTCCGTCGCCGCCGACAACGGCGCCATCGTCACCGCAGACTCCCCCGTCCAGCAAGCGCCGCCCACCAACGCCGGCTCCCCGCAGCCTTCAGCCCCGTCCGATTACACCGTCCAGCAGACCGATCACGACAACCTCTACAACCCCGCCGGCGAGCCCTCGCCCGTCCGCCGCGAGGACGACACCGACACCGAGGACACCCAGGGCCTCCGCATCGGCCACCGCATCAAAACCGTCATCCTCTCCGCGGGCGAATCCCTGAAGAACTTCGTAACCGGCCAATCCTCATCCGACCACTAGGGCACCGTAAAACACAATATCTAAGGGCCAACGGCCCGTCCCAAGCCAGCCCAGGGCAACGCCCTGGGTAAACTTGGCCGAACGGCCCAAGCCCCAAAGGGGCGCGCCAATCCCTACGGCACACTCGTCCGCAGCACCGACGCCGTCCCCGCCACCGCCCGCAGCATCCGATCCTCCATCGTCGCCGGCAGCAAAAAAAACTCCCCCGGCTGAAACTCAAAGTTCCCGCATTTCACCGCCCCGGTCAGCACGGTAAAGATCGCGAACTCCCCCGGCGCCGCCCCTTCGCGCGGCTCCGTCAGCTCCCATCGTTCAACGCGGAAGTACGGGCATTCCACAATGGTCTCCCCCTGCGGCGTCTGGAGCGCCGGCTCGAAGTCCGTGAAATCAATCGACTTCAGCGACTCCTCAACATGGAGCTGCCGCGTCTTTCCATCCAGCCCCACCCGGTTCCAATCGAACACCCGGTACGTGGTGTCGCTGTTCTGCTGGACCTCGACAATGACATTTCCCGCCCCGATTGCATGGATGCGTCCGCTCGGGATGAAAATGCAATCCCCGGCCCCCACCGCTATCCGGTGGACCGTCTTCTGGACGGAGCCCGCGCGCAGCGCCGCCTCGAACGTCTCGCGCGTGACCCCCGCCCGCAGCCCCGCGAAGATGTCGCCATCGCCATAATTCTCCAGGATGTACCACATCTCCGTCTTCGGCTCCCCCTTGAGGCTCGGCGCCACGTCGGCCGGCGGATGCACCTGCACCGACAGCCGCTCCTGCGCGTCCAGCAGCTTGAAGAGAAGCGGGAACCGCGGCGATTGTGCTAACTCGGGCACGTGCTTCCCGAACACCTCCGCCCGGTAATCCGTCCACAGCTCATTGAGCGTCTTGCCCCGCAGCGGTTCATTATGGACCACGCTCTGCGCTTCCGCTCGGTCCACGACCTCCCACGATTCCCCTATCCGGCCATGCGTCGGCAGGCGCTTGCCAAAATGGGTCTCCAGCCGGCGCCCTCCCCAGACGCGGTCCATAAAGATCGGCTCAAAAACTATCGGAGCAGAGAAAAGCATGGGGGAAACAATTCAGGCATGATCGCCAAAGGACAAAGAAAAATCTTCAAATTACCCTTTGAATGTCAGCACTACCGCCCCGCACACGATCAGCGCCCCGCCCACCCATTGCTGCCAGCCAATGTGCTCCCGCAGGATCATCCCGGCAAAGGCGATTGCGAACACCACGCTCAGCTTGTCCACCGGCGCCACCCGCGATGCCTCCCCCAGTTGCAGCGCCCGAAAATAGCAGATCCACGAGAGCCCCGTCGCGATCCCGGACAACACGAGGAACACCCAGTTCCTTTCCGTCAGTTGAAACACACTCCTCACCGGGGCCATCGCGAAAAACACCGTCCATGCGAACACCAGGATCACAGTCGTCCGCACCGCCGTCGCCAGGTTCGAGTCCACCCCCGTCACCCCCATCTTTGCGAGAATCGCCGTAATCCCCGCAAAGAACGCCGAAAGTAAAGCCCACCAAAACCAGTTCATTCCGTCCAGCTAGAGCCGTTTAAGTTGAACTGTAACCGCAGGCCAACGGCCTGCGACTGGAGTTTGGCCTCCGCAGGCCAACGGCCTGCGATCATACTAGCCCAGGGCAACGCCCTGGGTATAAGGTCGTTACGGGTCAAGCCCTGAAGGGGCGCGTCAAATTCTTTTGCCACAGTATTAGTCAAACTGCTCTAATCCACCCCGCCCTTCCCTGCAAGCTCCGCCTGCCCCTTCCACCCATAAACAATCACCGCCCCCGCCAGGATCATCGCCCCCGCCGGCTGCACCAGGTGCGTATACGCATTTTGATATTGGTGCCCCCAGGAGCTCAGCATCTGCGACCCAAGCAGCAGCCCATAGCAGGCCCCGACCCACTTCAGATATCTTCCCCCCGCCGCTTCCCCCCGCCATCGCACCCACGCCAGCGCCAGCGGCGGCGCCAGCATCACATACGTTGACGATTCCGTCGCCGGCCCGAACAGCAGCATCCAGCAAATCCCCAGCGTCAGAAGAAGAAAATCGAGCCGCTCCTCCGCCGCCCCGCGCAGTTGCACCAGGTATAGATAAACCGCCACCGCCGCCCCCGACACCCCTTGCAGCAACGCCCACCCCTGGAGCGAGATCGGCACGCGCAACACCCGCAGCAGAAGCCAGAAGTCCCGGTAAGTCCCAAAATAATTCAGCGTCCGCCGCGGGTCCTGCCTCAGCGTGTGCACCCAGTTCCCATATTGCTCCAGCACATACCCCGGCCGTTGCAGCACCAGCGAAACCGCAAAAATCCCCCCCATCGCCACCCCCAGCCGCCACGGGAACTTGCGCGGATGCAACACCCCCAGCAGCAGCCCCATCGCCAGCGGGTACACCTTGAAATAAGCCGCCAGCCCCACGCACAGCGCCGCCATCATCCACCGCTCCCGCCGGCACCCCAGCACCGCCAGCATCACCAGCCCTATCACCAGCGGATTCGCCTGCCCGTTATACAGATCCCCCACCGACAGTGGCAGCAGCAGCATCCACACCACCGCCGCCCGCTCCACCCCCTCCGCCGACGCCGCTCGCCCCTTCTTCAGCCATAGCGCAAACGCCCCCGCGTACGCCCCTAGCGACATCAGCCGCCAGATGCCTCCCGCCACCCGGTCCGGCAGCAGTGCCAGCGGCGCAAAAAACGCCGCCGCAAACGGGCTGTAAATATACTCATCCACCTTCGGGTACAGATTCTCCGACGCCAGCCACCGCGCCCCCCCCGCCCGGAACACCTTATACAGCGTATTCGAGTTCGGCTTCAGCCACACATGGATCAGGATCACCCCCATCGCCACCACCCACACCCCCAGCGCCACCCTCATTGCCAGCCGCGCCCGCGGTCCCTGCGGAGCCCTCATCCCTTTATTTCAGGCCGCGGATGCTCCGCGGCATACTTTCCGGCAAGGAATTCGCTTCGCATAACAGCCCGCATTTTTCGCACCCGCTGCCTCCCCCGTGCAAGGCGTATTCCTGACAGCCCCGCCCCGGCACATCCCCGATTATACCAATTCCACCCCAAAGAAGGTCCAGCCTCCGGACAATTCAGAATCAAGCACCGGCGGGTTTTCCTCCGTCTCCACGTAGCCGCAATTGTCCTACGGGTAAGCCCGATGCATTTCAGAAGGAACGACGGATGGTCGCATCAGTAGGGCGCCCTACTGTCGGCTGGGAAGCCGCGATGTAGCATCCGGCTCATGAAAGCGCATCATTTTCTGATAATCCTCATGGCATTAACAGTGGGTTGGTTTATCTCGGCGGCATACGCATCGGTCCCCCTCGAGGGGATGAACATTACCGCCTCCCTCAGCACACAGGTGGTTACGCCCACGAGCACCGGCACCACCTACTCGCTGCATACCGTGCCGGTCACGACCAAAAGCATCACTCAGGCGCTCTTTGCGACCGGCACCACGGGTGCGGCAAAAGCCTCTGATCTGGCCCTGGTCTTTGCCGGTGGCGGCATCGCGGCTATCAATACCTCTTCCAGCAACGCATTCGTCCGCACGATCGCCCTGACCGGCAGCAATAATACCTCGTACACTCTTTTCCTTAACGGAAAGGCGGCGGGCAGCGGCGCTATTTTAACCGAATCAGTGGTGTATTCCGATTTTGACTTTTTGCTGCCAGGCCAGGCCACCCAGCGAACCGGCGCCAAGCTCAGCGTAAAGGTCCGCTTAAGCGGCACGACCGAGAAAATTAGCGACCTTTTTATAACATTCACGGGGGGGAGCACCAGCGGGACGGCGACCTACTTCCACGGAAGCGCCAGGCAAAACGGAAAGACCTATTAGCGATCCCGGTTAGGAAAACGCTGATTTTAATGAACCCGGAAGGTTCAGAGATTCGTAGCCGGGGATTGAGCGGAGCGATACCCCCGGATTTGCGTTCGCCCTTCTCAACAGGTAAGGACAGGCCCGATCCTCCCAACTCCAAGAACTCGCCGTTCCTACGGATACGGGTCCTTGATGAACTTTCGAAACATCCGGCTCTCCTCTGGCGTCGCAGGATGGCCACCGCACGAAAGGATGAAAGCCTCGACCTCCTCTTTAGTCATCGCCGGCTTTGTCGGATTCAGGTACACGGGTTTCAACTCCACCTTGCTCGCGGCTTTAGTTCGCGCGGAAGAAGCTGGCGTGTGTTTTTCGGTCACGCGACTGCCTCCATCTCATTATAAGCCGCGGGACGGGTATAACGGACACGCGAAAAATCAACATTAGGAGCCTCGACCGCCGCGTGCTTCAAGATACGCCCGATCTGGACTTCGGTTTCCCCGATTGCCTCGACTCCGACCACATTTCCAGCTCTATCTAAATCCACGGTAACGATGCACCGCCCGGAGGGGCGAGTAATGGTCTTGGCAACCTTCGAACGGCGAAACCGCACGTACACCGCCGCAGCGTCGAAATCCACCTCCACCGTTGGGGGCGTAGAGCTTTCAATCAGTATCACGTCATGCCTGGTTTTCATAATATCCGGTCACTATCCAACAGTCCTGATTCTTGATTTCCGCAACGGCCACGAGGGTTTTTTCCATCCACGGACTTGCGAAAAACGGTCAACTGCCCGCCGTGCGCGCCACTTCCCGACTTTTGCTTTGAATCGGGGTAGTTCACCACGTTTTTCAGGTCTTCGAAACTCAGGTTGCGCTCACTCGCCCTGCTGGCGGAATGGCGGGTGGTATGGAACCGCAAAGCACTCACGCCGCCAGGATGGGTTGAGCACCGTTCTCATAATGCACGCTCTCATAAGCAGGGACCGTGCGCAAATGGTCAAGCCCCATCATGCCGTGGTGGTGCATCCGGCGGGGGGCGAACCCACAACCTTTGGAATGGAAGGCCGCAGGCTATGAAATTTGCTTTTTCAGTTTTGGAGTCCACCGATTAATGGGCTCGCACGGTGACTCACGCGGATATTCGATCCCATACTGCGTGTTTGAACCATGCCGGCATCTGACCGGTTCTCATCAACAGCTCTTTCCCGTCATTATCCTCATCACGGACGGTTCCCCGACCGAGGGGACGGCCGAAGAGATCGTTGCCACCGCCCAAACGATTTTCGCCCGCATTGATACCTACTATTGCGGAAGCCAGTCCGACGAACGCGCAACCGGCCTTTGCCGCCAGCTCGCGCAGTATGGCGGGGAGTGCATCATCGACCCGAGCGGCGCGAACATGCTCCATGACCTCACCTTGCTCCTTTGCTAGCCATGGCCCAGCCACCTAAGACAGCGCATCATTTCACCTTCGCGCACGAAAAGATTGCTTGTGGAAAAAGCTCCTGCCGCACCTGCGGCGGGAGCAGCTTCGAGCACGGCCCGTACTGGTACGGCTACTATAGCCACCCGAACGGGAGCACCGGCAAGGTTTACATCGGGAAGAACCTCTCCGAATGGTGCAGACAATGGGGAATTGACCGCGCCACCGGGAACACCACCCTCGCCCCGCGCCCACCTAAGACGGTGACGCCGCCCAAGCCGAAGAAGCCGGGGAAGAAGCCTTCCTTTCCGGCAACCTGGGGGGCGATCTTGAAGCGCAACACGGCCACGCCGAAACTCGCTTGCGAGATTCTCGGATTGAAGCCCAAGCCCCCGATCCCGGCAGCGGAAGTGAAGGCAGCCTATCGCGCCGCCATCGTCCGCGCCCACCCCGACAAGGGAGGGAGCAACGAACACGCGGCGATCATAAACGCCGCCTATGCGTTCCTGAAACCCTTCTCGAAATGATCCCACCTAAGACAATGGGAAACCGAGCCCCCCCGACCGAAGGCGCGCAGTCTTAGGTGGGAATGACCCAAAGAGCAGAACGAGGGGAGGGAGGCAGCGAAAATTTCGCGCCTGTCGAGGCGTCCCGCGCTTAATCGGCGACCCGACCACTGCAGTCTCCACCCACCCGCAACGCGCCATTCCCCGCGCTTTCTGGAACCGCGAAAACTTGCGGCAGTAGTCTTAGGTAAGACAGTACCTAACCTCAGATCCACCGTGTAGATGAACGCTCCTAAATCTTTTTCCGTATCGCGGAGGGCTTTGCGCCGACTTTCTTCTTTATCCATGGAACGGAATTCCCCTGTTTAGAAGCAATGCCCTTGGCTTTCGAGGCAGCAGCTATATTGACCGCAAGTGGCGATGCTGTCTGTCCCCGTTTCGTAGTCAAATTCTTCAACGCAGCTCGCGATATTAGTTGCCTTAAATGTTCTGCGCCTGTCAAAACGCTCACCCGAAAGACTTGCTGCTGCTCGCTCAAAGTTAGCTTTTCCTGCAATGCCCGTTGGATTTTCAGTACCCTTAGAAACGCCGGAAGCGACTTCCAAGCGGACGTAACGACCCGCACGATCACTGTGTCTCGTACTCCGCTTCGAAGAAACGCAATAGTGCACTTTTCGCCTCTCGGGAGAATTCCAGCAATCGTGTCAGAAATTTTTTGTTTGAGTCTAGGCGTCATATAATTGTCTCCTCAATCCAGTCAAAGACGGCTGTAAATTGGTCACCGAGGAATTGAGCCTCATTTCGCGTATAAGCCTTCGCCATATACCTCAAGCCTGGATGCCATTGATCGACAACGGTCGAATACACTGCCTTCAAGATAGGATTTGAATCGAGCGACATTCTAAGACCTGCGGCGTCAAGAAGATCGTCCCAACCGTGGTGTTCGAACTTCCGTTCAAGATACGTGTCGCCTCGTCTTACGGCCACAACCCACTTCAAAGCGCATTCAACGGCGTATCCAATGATGTAGATTGCGCAATTGTATCGTGCGATTCCAAGCAGAGCGGTGGCATCCGTAAGGCGCATTCGAGCGACCTCGTAGAATAGGGTTCCCCGAGTGGCCCCACGGGAAAGCCGCCTCGGAAGAAGCTTTTTGTGTCTTGCCTTTTTCATTCACGCATTACCGGGTCATGTTTTGAAGATATGCCCACAATTCGGACAGCGCCGGAATTGATCGGCAGCGAACCACCCAGTAATGCCTCCGAAAAGTGCTCCCGGACCCGTACCAGCGATGCCACCGAGCGGCCCACCAACCATACCGATGCCCCCACCGATCCATGCACCTGCTCCCGCACCTGCCGCAGCCGCAGCGGCACGCGTGACGATGCTCTCACCGTTGTTCATGTCGAAAGGTTGCTTGCATTTGGGGCAATTAATATCGGCCATACCGTTTTAGGCTTTTAAGAAATCTGCGGGTGAAGGCGTCAGCCGTCACCTGCACTATCCACCCCCTATGCTCTGCAAATAACTGGCGGGCGGTGGGGGAGCCCCCGGCCCCGGATTCACGGTCACTCTCACTTTGGGGGGAGTTGGAGTTTCCATAGCCTTTCTCATGGCAGCATCGGCCGCAGCCTGCTGCGCTGCTGACGCAGCGGCTGCCGTCGCCGCTTCAGATTGCAATTTTTGCGCAGCAATTTGGCGTCCGACTGCATCCACGTATCCCACGCGGTATGCCACATTGAGATCATTTGTCACTTGGTCGTCCGTCACGTCAAACTTGGTTCCATCGGCGGTTGATACCGTAAAGCCGGTTGCGGTAGTCGCCACCCGTTGAACCCGCGTACCGGGAGCAATACCCAAAACGCCACTATCGGTTGTGATACTGACGCGCTGAACCATAAACAGCACACCATCCGGTGCAAGATTGGCCGGCCTCGGGGTCACAATCGCCACAGGTGACGCGCTGGGGGTTGGAAGGGGTGTCGGAGCTGGCGTGGGCGCAGGAGCCGGCGTGGGGGTAGGCGTGGCAGTCGAGACGGGTGTAGGGACTGCCTGCGATTCCTGCGGAGGCTTGGAACATGACACCAACAACGCGATGCCCACTACTGCAATTGCGTTGATCGTTTTTCTCATACTTCCCGGACCAGATTACGTGTAGTCCTTGCGTACCTTGCCAATCGCTTTTTGGGACTTGGCGTTCCCGCCGCTGGGATTTCGAATCGAAACACTCCCCTTTGGGAGTTTGAAAATTGCGGTGATGGCCTTCTCAATGGCTCCTGTGCTGGCGTCGCTACGGGCAGCCCTGAATCGCTTTGGAGTTTCCTTTGGCATAAACTATTCCTCATTTTCTGCTGGATCGTCGTGAGATGGGCCGGCATGGCCACGCTTAAACCACCGGTCAATCGCTTGCGTCCCCAGGTAAACGACCAGGGGAATGGCGACCTCCACGACGATTTTTACGGCGAGGTCTCCGAGGTTTTTGGTGGCTTTTCCTGCCATGATGTCGATGTATCAGAATCAGGAGCGGGGGTCAAACGTCCATTGGAATCGCCGCCCGTCCCCCGGGTCTTATGTAACGACCGCCCCGTTCCAGGAGACCGCCGACCATCGCGGCAAGGCGAAACGCCCCCCTTGCCGATTCCGCCCGCCCTCGATTCCTTGCTACCGGACTTTTATAAAGTGCTTTTTATCAGTACTTTAAATGCATCCGGCGGGGGTCGAACCCACAACCTTTGGCTTCGGAGGCCAACGGCCGACAGAGTAGCCGTGTCGCTGTTGCTATTTATTTGCTAGTTTTTGAAATTGCCGATTAGCGCATACCGTTGCGCCAGAGGTTCAAGCATTCTGTCACGGTCTGTCGGCAACACAAGATCCCGCCGCCACCTCAAAAGATCAGATGAATTTCGGGCACCCCATTCATCCTCATGATCACCGGTCTGATCTGATTCGCACCCATCACCACCCATTCCCGCAAAAATACGCCGGCCTGAGCCATGTCACCACCGCGCCCGCCGCCAGATCGGGGCGTACAGGGGGGGGAAGCTGGGCGATCGGGATCCATTCTCTTCGTTGCCATCTCTGCATCCGCACCCGGGGTCCGTCGGTTTGGTCTCCCTCGCATTTGGAGTCAGTTTTGCGATTGGCGTGTTTTGTGGATATTTTCCCACCCGGAAAGCGACTGCGCTCGATCCCATAGAGGCATTGCGCTATGAGTAACTCATGGCAACCGAACTGAAACCGCCGCCACATGATTTTCTCCTCTTCGATGCGCGAGTGCGTTCCGTCGTCGCAGTTGTTGCCGCCATCGCCGCATGGTATCTGCTTCGCCGTTTCGCGTCGATCCCCACATGCGTCATCGCTTCGTGGGATAGCTTTGCGATCACGCTTCTGACCCTCATCTGGATCGCGATCTTTAACTCCGGAATCGATCACATCCGGCATCGGGCGCAGACGCAGGACCTCAGCGTGCTGCTCATCTTCGTATTCACGATTGGGGCCGCGTGCGTCAGCATCTTCGCTGTTGTGGCCCTGCTTTCCGCTGCCAAGAAGAGCAACAATGTGGGCCTTCACGCCGCGCTGTCCGTAGTCGCCGTTCTGGGTTCATGGACCCTCGTCCATACCATGTTTGCGATGCGCTACGCCCATGCTTATTACGGCGAGGGCGATTCGCCTGATGAGCACAGCGGCAGCCTCGAATTTCCCGGCGACAACATGCCGGACTATCTGGATTTCGCCTACTTCTCGTTCGTCATCGGAATGACCTGCCAGGTTTCCGACGTCCAGATCAGTGCGAAAAGCCTCCGCTCGCTCGCGCTGATCCACGGCATCCTGTCCTTTTGCTTCAACACCGTGATCCTCGCCCTGACGATCAACACGATATCCGGCCTGCTGTAGTTACACCTCCCGGACCAGGCGCGGCTGAGACAAAATATAGGCGCATACGGCGGCCGGAAAGAGAAAGGCGAATGGGGCGAATGGGAAAAAAACCATGGGAAAGCCATGGACGTCCGGAAAGCCATGGGGGGAAAGCCATGGGAAGAGAAGCCATGGAAGGAGAAGCCATGGAAAAAGCCATGGGGTCAAATCTCAACGGGCTGTTGTCCAAATGACTTGTTTTTGAAATTTGCAACAAATTCATAGTTTTCGGACCTTCAAATCACCCTCGGGAAAAATAAAGACGAGCTATAGGTCATTTAAGAGCGACGTTTTTCAGGAATTTCCTCAAGATTGATTTGGGCAACAGCCCGTCAACAATCAACAAGGAAGAAAACTGAGAGGAAACTGGAGGCGGCAAAATGTGACAAAAATGTCCCTAATTCCGAGCCTCTTCGGAACGCCATTCCAAGTGACCCTTTCGTGAGAATTATCGCGCACGTGCGCAAAAAAAAGGGTATTTCCATTTAGATTCCCCATTCCTCTCCCCGCCGAATCTCAATATAAATCGCCCTGAACCGGCCTTTACCCCCCTTCTGTTATCCGTATCCATCCGTGGTTCCACTCCTCTCCCCTTCCTCCCTTCTGTTCAAACTCTCTCCCTCACGCCGCCACCTTCGCCGCCCTCGTTTCCTCCACAAACTCCGCGATCCGCGTCATCGCTATCTTCAACTGCTCAAAGCTCGTCGCGTAGCACGCCCGCACATGCCCCTCCCCGCTCGCCCCAAACGCCGGCCCCGGCACCACCGCCACGCTCTTCTCCTTCAGCAGCCGCATCGAAAACTCCCGGCTGCTCAACCCCGTCCCCGCGATGCTCGGGAACACATAGAACGACCCAAACGGCTTGAAGCACTCCAACCCCATCTCGTTGAAGCTGCTCACCACGTAATTCCGCCTCAGCTCATATTCCCGCCGCATGCTCTCCACGTCCGGCGCCCCTTGTTCCAGCGCCTCGATCGCCGCGTCCTGCGCCGTGCTGCTCGCGCATAGGATCCCGTATTGGTGGATCTTCATCATCGCCTCGGTCATGATCGCCGGCGCGCACGCATACCCGATCCGGAACCCCGTCATCGCAAACGCCTTCGAGAATCCGTGCAGGAATATCGTCCGCTCCCGCATCCCCGGCAGCGTCGCGATCGACACATGCGCCGCCCCGTCATAAGTCAGTTCCGAGTAAATCTCGTCCGTCAGCACCACCAGGTCATGCCGCACGCATAGCGCTGCGATCTTCTCCAGCTCCTCCCGCGTCTGCGTTGCCCCCGTCGGGTTGCACGGAAAATTCATCATCAACACCTTCGACGCCCCCGTGATCTTCCTCTCCAGCTCCGCCGCCGTCATCCGGAAGTTGTCCCGCGCGAACGTCGGCACCGACACCGGCACCCCGTGCGCCAGCACTATGCTCGGGCTATAGCTCACATAGCACGGCTCGTGGTACAGCACCTCGTCCCCCGGATTCACCAGCGCCCGCAGCGCCAGGTCAATCGCCTCGGACACCCCCACCGTCACCAGCACCTCCGTCAGCCCGTCATACCGGAGGCCGAAATTCGTCAGCACATAATCCGCGATCGACTCTCGCAGCCGCGGCAGCCCCAGGTTCGACGTATATCCCGTCCGCCCCTTCTCCAGCGAGTAGATCGCCGCCTCGCGGATGTGCCACGGCGTATTAAAATCCGGCTCCCCGATCCCCAGCGAGATGACGTTCTTCATCGATTGCACGATTTCGAAGAAATCCCGGATGCCGGATCGCGGGATGTCCCGCACGTGGTGGGCGATGTGCTTCTTGAGAGTCATGCCGTAAAATTCGAGTTTCGAATTTCCCATCACGGCGTCACCGCCAGCCGCGGCTCGATTTTCTCCCGATGGAGCAGCACCCCGTTTTCCTTGTAAACCTTCAGCCGGAAATGCGTCGCCGTCGAGATCACCCCCTGGATGGTCGAAAGCTTCTCCGCGATAAACGTCGCGATTGCCTGCAAGCTCCGCCCTTCCGCGATCACCAGCAAATCGTACCCCCCGCTCATCAGGTAGCAACTCCTCACCTCGTCAAATTGCGCGATCCGCGCCGCCAGCCGGTCAAACCCTCCCCCGCGTTCCGGAGTGATCTTCACCTCGATCACCGCCGTCACCAGATCCTCCCCCGTCTTGTCCGCATCCAGGATCGCCTGATACCCCAGAATGATCCCCTCCTGCTCGAAATGGGCGATCCGTGCCTGCACCTCCGCCACGCTCAGGTTCAATTCCCGCGCCAGATCCTCCGGCGGTGTATGCGCGTTTTTCTTCAATAATGTCAGCAGGGCGTCCATTTTAGCGGACGGCAAATGTGGGTCCGAACGCCCCCAAAGTCGAATAAAAATCCCGCCCCGCCCCCGCACAGCTCGCGTGAATGTCCGGCCCGGACTGTGCGCTTGGGATTTTAGCTAAAGAGTTTGTCGAAGCCCGAATGCGTGCCAATCCAGACCCATGTCACAGTCTCCCCATGTCGTTGTGCGACCGCACGGATATCTAGACTGACTCGCGCCGACCACAGATCTGCGTGACCCGAGAGCTTCTTAAAATGGAGTGAGTTGTGCCCTGGGTTCTCAACGAACAGCCGAAACGCCCGCCGGGCGGCCTCCATGTCGTTCCCCTTGAGTCGCGCAAGCGCACGCCAAAAGCTCGGCGTTGTTCGCGAAATCACAACCGGCCGAGGTCCAGCACTTCACTCCCTTCGGCGAGAGCATCCTTTACAAAAGCTTCCAACTTGGGATGGCCGTTGGGATCGCCAAGTATGCGTTCCCAAGCCTCGTCGCTCTCGCGCGCCAGGAGAAAACGAGCAAAATTCGTCACCTCACGCCGTTTTCCCTGTGGCAAAGCGTCACAGATGCGGACGAGTTCTTCGGTTTCACCGCTCATAGGGAAACAGATAATCGAGGGAACCCCGCTATTCAATTAAGTTCGCACTTCTCCCCCTCCCAAAAATCCGTGTCCATCCGCCTCCATCCGTGGTTCAATCTTCTTCAATAGGTTTTTTCAAATGCCTCCCTCCCCACCATCTCCTGGAAATGCCAGACATGCCGAGTTCGGCTGGCCCGGCGGAGATCGCCCCGGCGAGCTCTTCTTCGAGCATGAAGTCGCTCCCCCCTTCGCCTCCGCCCTCACCGCCCTCATCGAGCCAGAAATCGGCCCCTCAGCCCAGGTTCGCTCACTCACCCGTCACGAGGGCGCCATCGGCCGCTACGCCGTCACAGGCCGCGATGGCCGCGAATGGTTCATCCGCGTCAGCGCCCGCTGGGGCCAGCCCCAGCTTGAGCAAGCCATCACCGCCTTCCTGCAAGCCGCCCATCTCCCGGTCAATCACCTCGTCGCCGCCGGCCTCCGCCTCCCATGGCACGACGAGCCTCTCCGCGTCGATATCCGCCAGCGCATCCGCGGCCGCCACTTCGACGGTTCCATGGACGACCTCCGCGCCCTCGCCGCCACCCTCGGCGCCTGCCACACCGCGCTCAAGACCTTCCCCCAAGCCGACCGCGTCCGCGAGCTGGCCGCCGCCCGTTTCATCCGCCTTGAGGAAACCCGCGCGCAGATGAAAGCCGCCCTTGCCCGCGGCAACTTCGCATTCTTCTGCCAGGACCCCTCCTGGGGCCGCTCCCACGCCGTATGGCTCGCCGAGCTCATCGAGGGCTTCCACGCCCGGCGCGATCTCCACCCCGCCAGCCAGTGTCTCCACGGCCAGATTCACCAGGCAAACGTCCTTTACGCTCCCGGCCCCATCCTCATCGACTGGGAGGAGGCCGTCCAGACCGTCGCCCCCGTCCAGTGGGACCTCGCCTACTTCGTCCAGCGCTTCTGCCTCAATGACGACCCGCCCCGCGGCGTCATCCGCGCCCGCCTCAAGGCCGTCCGCGACGCCTATGGCGCCCCCCTGGGCGATCTCTGCGGCATGATGCGCCACGTCGCCTGGCTCTCCGCCGTCATTCTCGCCGGCTACTACCAGGCCGGCATCGAGAGCCCCATCGCCGAGTACGACAAGTTCGTCCGCCTTGAGGAACAGGCTCGCGACCTCGCCCCCCTTTTGGAAGAATTCGCCGAGTGAGTTTTCTCGATACGCTCTTCGGCCGCAAGAAGCCCAGGGAGCCCAAAGCGCCCCTGCCTGTCCCTCCCGAGCCGAAAAAACCCAACCGCTTCCGCGCCGATGCCGAGCGCTTTGCCTCTCGCTGCCAGGCATGGCGGACCTCCCTCGCATCAGCGCCCATCACGCAGCCCACCCACGTCGCCGTCGTCGTCAGCCCCTGGATTTCCGCCCCCGTCCCCTTCTTCTCCATGGAATGCGCCCTCGCGCTCCGCCAGTCCGGCCATCGAGTCACCCTCCTCTGGGACCCTGTGGAAACCGTCGGCAACATCCCCGACAAGAAACACATCGCCGTTATCGCCGGTGTCTTCCCCGCATTGCCCTCCGACATCCAGGTCATCGACATCTCCCAGCGCGACATCCCTGCTCCCGGCCAGCCCCTCGAATCCGACCTCCACCTCGCCCGCCGCATCGTCTACGAGAACGCCGTCCGCAACGTCCGCGGCGAGATGAACGTCGACGCCTTCTTCGTCGCCCACCCCGACGCCGAGGCCGACACCCTGGCCCACTTCGCCCGCATCCGCGACACCCTGGCCCGGGGCAATTTCGACTGGCTCCTCGTCCCCGGCGGCATCTTCGGCGTCAGCGCCGTCTACCTTGAGATGGCCCGCGAGCTGGGCCTCCACTTCTCCACCTTCGACAGCGGCCCCGGCCGCCTCCGGCTCGTCCACGACGGCGTCGCCGCCCACCTCGCCGATCTCCCCCGCGCCTTCGAAATCGTAAACCGCGACCTGACCGATGCCCAAAAAGCCCGCGCCATCGCCCTTGGCCGCGAAGAGCTCGACAAGCGTACCCATGGCCAGGACGACCGCGGCTTCCAGGTCGTTCCCGCCACCGGCGCGCCAGAGCAATGCGACGTATTGATCCCCCTCAATATCCGCTGGGACTCCGCCGCCCTCTCCCGCCAGCGCCTCTTCGCCACGGTGGAAGAAAACATCGCCGCCGTTCTCGACTGGGCTGCTGGCCAGCCCGGCGTTACCGTCTGCATCCGCCAGCATCCCAACGAGCGTCGCGATCACCTGCGCGGCAGCGATAACTGGCAGACCCTTATCGACCGCTTCCTCCACCTCGGCCACCGCGTCCGCTGGATCGCCGCCGCCGACCCCGTAAGCACCTACGACCTCATCCGCTCCGCAAAAGTCGTCCTTCCCCACACCTCCACCGTAGGCATCGAGGCCGCCCTCCTCGGCGCCCCCGTCATCCTCTCCACCCGCGTCTACTACGACACCTTCTCATTCGTCTTCAATCCCGCCACCCGCCAGGACTTCTTCGTCCTCCTCGACAAGGCCCTCTCCGGCGCCCTCTCCGTCCCTGAGCCCGCAAAATCCGAAGCCGCCCTCGCCTACTTCCTCACCCAGCAATGCGCCGTCATGCGCACCCTCTTCACCCCCCAGAACGACGATTTTCCTCAATGGATCGAAACCCCGCCCGAACTTCTTTGGCAGCAGCCCGAGCCCCTCGACTTCCTCACCGCCCTGCGCACCCGCGAGCCCCTCGCCGCCATCCGCGCCCGGCGCATCTTAGCCCCTGTTTAACACCTGTCGTAATCGCCGTCATCGCCGGCCTGCTCGGTTTTACCGGCATTGCCGGCGCCGCCGCCGCGGTCTCCAAGCTCCTGTTCCTGGTCTTCCTGCTCGTCTGTCTCGTCATGTTCGCCATGGCGCTTTTCATCGGCAGAAAAGTCCTGTAAGCAGCACTGCGCTGTGGATACCTTTCGCCGAAAGACTTTCGATTTTTGCCCCTGGACCTTTCGGGATACGGCCACGCCGCGGGAGCGCACAGGCCAGAAACGATATCAACGTCTGCTGGCAAAGGCGACCGGCGCCGTCATAGGCAGCGGTTGTTATATTTCTCCCGAAGCCGCCATCGTCAACTCGCAAAGCCATGGGCTGCACCTGGGAGACGATGGGTATGTTGGCGCGCATGCTTATATAACCGGCGCCGTGTCCCTGGGCCGCCATTGCTCGGTCAATCCATTCGTGACTCTGCGGGATAACGTGCAGGGAGGCGACGATGTGAGGATCGGCGCTTATGCGAGTCTCCTTGGCATGAACCACGGCTTTGCAGACGCCTCTGTTCCGGTCCGCTGCCAGCCCTGCACGTCCAAAGGCATTCGCCTCGGCAACGATGTATGGATTGGCTCCCATGCGATCATCCTCGATGGCGCCACAATCGGCAGTCACACCATCATCGGCGCCGGCGCCGTTGTGACCAAGGATGTGCCGGACTATGCCATCGTAGCGGGAAATCCGGCCCGCATTATCCGGATGCGCAAGCCGTCAAGCGGCGGCGACTCCCGCATTGCGGAAAAATTGAGGACCTTCGGCTCCCTGGCCAGAGAGCAAGTTCTGCCGCTGCTCCAGCGCTATCAAGCGCACGCAAAATCCGGAGGCATTTGCTTTGTCGATCGCCCCGGGGAACATAAACGCATCCGGCCCTGGTGCGACGCGGTGGAGATTGCCGCCATGTTCGGCGTTCACCCTCCCGGCCTGCCGCCCGCGGAATTGGTCACCCGCCTGCGCGCCTTTCAGGTTCCGGCAACTGGCCTGGTTCCCGAGCACATCGAGGACGACCGCCCCCTCGATCCGCCGCCGGCCGATCATCCGGACCTCGCCACGCGCTATAATACCATGATCGTGAATTACGCACTGGAATGCCTCGGTGCCACTCTCGCTTTTCCCGTAACCGATGCCGCGCAAATCTCCACCCGGCGTTTGCTCGACCGATTGCCAATGCTCGATTGGAAAAATGGAGCCTGGGGCGCGGGCGATTGGATCGATTGCTATAGCTCCTGCCTTTACGTGAACGGCAAACATTTCCAAAAAAAAACCACCATATCCACGCTGATCCACTGGCTGGATGCTCACTGCGACGCGACCACGGGGTTGTGGGGTTCCCCTTCGGCGGACTCCCGCTGGCTTCAGCCGGTCAACGGCTTTTATCGCCTGACCCGCGGCGCCTATGCCCAGGCCGGACATCCCCTGCCGCTTCCTGCAAAGAGCCTCGATACGATCCTCCTGCATAGCCAGGATCAGTTGTTTGTCGGGAAGAAGGGAAATGCCTGCAACGTGCTGGACGTCGTCCATCCACTATGGCTGTGCCTCAGACAAACCGACCATCGTCGTGCCGACGCGGAAGCCTGGGTGCGCGAACGCCTGCCAATGATTCTCGATTGTTGGAACAAAAACGAGGGATTCAGCTTCGATCTTATGAAGAAGGAGCCTGGTTTGCAGGGAACAGAAATGTGGCTGAGCATCATTTATCTGATGGCCGATTTGCTCGGCATCTCTGCGCAACTCGGCTACCAGCCGCGAGGGGTTCATCGCACCGCCCCGGCCTGGAATCCGTAAAAGAACCCAGCGCCGCAAGAACATCGGAAGGATCGCCGGAGGACGTGGAGGCCAGTAATGGCGTTGATGCCGCAACCGCGGCAAAAGACATTGCGGGGCGAAAGACGAAATCAAAGACTTTTTTAACAAAGTCGAACTAAAATGCTCTAGTATTACAACGTTAAGTATTGATATTTTCGGATAGGTGTTGAATCATGGGGTTCCATGAACTGGAACCATCAGGTCTGGCGGCGCAGCGTTGAGTATTTTGGCGAGTTTATGGAGC
>Ga0182030_10010378_pt1 | contig 18920 bp, 12 predicted proteins | sample 812S3MmetaG_FD_121299 | JGI IMG/M metagenome (GOLD analysis project Ga0182030, IMG submission 121299) | Permafrost microbial communities from Stordalen Mire, Sweden - 812S3M metaG (Illumina Assembly) | ecosystem: Environmental > Terrestrial > Soil > Wetlands > Permafrost | place: Sweden...
ACCTGGCTTGCAGCTTGATCCTCCTGCGACGCGGGCGTGTCCTGGGCGGTCCCGTGCTCGCGCGGGCGGTGGTAGCGGCCCGCTGGTGGTTTGGCTGGGTGACGGTCACATCCCGCCCCAGTCGAGGTCGGAAAGGCCCGGTCGGCTCAGTTCCTGGGCGATTCCGACCAGGATCGCGGCGCGAACCGATTCGTCCCGCGCCCCGCGGGCCGCCGCTATGGCCGCGGCGGCACCCAGGCTTCGCTCCAGCCGGCGGCCCACCGATGGAATCCCAAGGATTACCTGCCCCGGGCTCTTGGACCCCACGGAATTGAGCGCGTCCGTTCCGAGTCCCAGCTCGGCCTGCATCCGGGCGATCTCGATCCCGCGGAACCAGTCATTTCCGGATTGGATCGCTCCGCCTTTGGCCAGTCGTTGAGCTGCCTCGCGCAGGGTAATCGCGGCCTCGTTGGTCCGGCCCACCTCCGCCTGGCGCCGCGCCAGGTTCACCCAGAGCGCATCCCGCGGCGCGGCAAAGCCCGGCTGGCCAGCACGCGTCTCCGGCGCTGGGAAGCGGGCCAGCAATTCCCCGGCTTCAACCAGGTTCGTCGCCTGGAGGGCGGCGTTGATGGCGGTCATATAAACCGGCCCATCGAGCGGCGCGGGGAGCCGGGCCGCGATCCGCGCCGCCTCCCGGGCTTTTCCGTCGGATGCCAAAATCAATCCGACCGTCTGTGCGCGCTGCCGGGCGTCGGGAGTCGAAACGTCCAGGGAGTCGATCCCGGGCAGTTTGCCGGCGGCGAGATCCTGGCGGATGCGAGCCACCTCCCGCAGCCGTTGCAGCGGGAGGTCGGTCTCCGCGAGGTTCAGAGCTTGCGCCCAAGCCTCCGCTTTCTCCAGACGTTCGGCGTCCACGGGCCCGTAGCCGAACCCTCTGCCCGAGTCGATCGCGATCCCCACGACGATCGCGCTGCGGTACTGCTTCGTCAGGAGTTCGAGGGTCGCCGCTTGGTCCGGGCCTTTGACCTGCGTCCGCACAAACCTGAGCGCTTGTTCGACCAGGTTGGTCGCCATGTCCAGCTTGCCGGCCTGGCCCAGGGCCGTGAAGAGACTCGTCGGCATCGCCCAGTACGGCCCGCGAGCCAGAAAGTCCGCATCCAGACGCAGTCCCGCCAGCGCGTTCTGCGCCGCCCCCTTGAGATCGCCGGCGGCCACCTGCGCGCTGACCACGGCTTGCCGTGCCTCCGCCCGCCGCTCGTCGTCCTTGATGATCGCCGTGGTCGCCAGGGCTTCCTCCACATGGCCGAGACCAGCCTGCGCTCCGGCGAGGTCGCGGAGGCTGACCCAGGGGTTGTTTCCGGCGGCCTGATCCAGATGGTCGCGCATCATCGTGATGGCCCGGTTCCAGGTCGCCAGGGCCTCGTTGGTCCTCCCCGACTTGAGCTGCATGTTCCCGAAGGCCTCCAGGAGCATGGCTGCCGAAAATGCGAAGTTCGTGTCCGCGACCTGCATGGCGCGGATGGCGTAGGCCTCGGCCCGCGCCGGATCCCCGGCCTTTAGCCTCGCCTGCGCGCCAGCAAGCAGGGTCTGGCTGCGCATGTCAATTATCGTGGGGGGTTCGGCATCAATCAACTGGAGCGCCCCGGCATCGCGGCCGGTGGCGAACAACTGCCGCGCGATCGTCATCCGCATCTCGGGCTCCGTTCCAGCGAGCGCCAGGGCCGGTTCAAGCCGTCCGTTCAGGGCCCAGAGGGCCGCCACCGCCTCGCGCAGGGCGTTGCCCGCCAAATCGAGGCTGGCCTGGGCGGGGGGGCGCCGGAACCGTCCGGCGGCGGGCGGAGGCATCGGCGCCGGCGCGGGCGACGCGGCAGGTCGGTTGGTGGCCGCCGCGGTCAACTCCTCCAGCAATGCCTCGAGCTTGGGCGGTATCGGGGCAGGCACTGCCGCCGCAGCGGCCGCACAGGCACCGAAGCAGCCGATCGCGGCCGCAACCGCCAGCCCGCGCACGCAGGCTCCCATGGAGTGGCAAAGTGTCTTCATGCAGGAATCATCTTCCACCCCCTCGCCTGGCGCGAATTGATAAACCTGATAAGAACATCAGCCTGGGCGATGGGCTCCCGCTCCCCGGCGCCCCGGGCACGCGGGGAAGCCTGCTCATCCCGGTGGCCGCGGCCAAGCCCTCCTGCGTAAGCGATTCCGCCTTCGCCCCCGCCTCCGCCAAGGCTACGGAGGGCAGGAAGGCTACGGCGGACAGGTCGTTGCGCCTCGGTCACAGACTTCTGCCGAATATGCTCCCTCGTTGCGCCTCGCCATCCAGCCAGCCGCGCTCGCAATCCGCCCGCCGGCCTATTCTTAAGACAAGGTCTCACAGCGTGTGTTGTGGGATGGCACACTGGTCATCATAAATCCGCGTTGGGCTGAACCTGCGTCAAAACGCCGCTTTTGTAAAGATGGTCAATGTGGATTTGCCGCCGAAGGCAGGCGTGGAAAAAGCGCGGGGCTCGAATCCGGGCTTTCCTGCGCGAGTCAGGGGCGGCTTTTTCCAGCGGGAGCCGCCGGCGCACCGGCCGGGTTCCGCCCCGGTGACCGCGCGGTGCGGGTGGCAGGCGTGGAGAAAGGGCCCGGGCTGGCAGAGGGCATCGTTCCCTGGACGGGGGGGGTGTGGGCCTCGGGACGGGCCGCGATTCGCATGCTCCTTTCGCCCCTCGTGGTTGTCGTCTCGCCATGGAGCATCCGCGCATGCCCTGCCGCCGGCGCGGGCCGGGTTGACGGAATTGTAGTAACCTCAACGGCGTTCGTAGCGTATCCTGGTAATGATGTGGAGCGTACCGCGGGGGGGCCGCCAGGCTGGCTTCGGGCTCCGCCGAGGCTTCTGCCTCCGCCAGTGCCACCGCGGACCGGACGGCGGACAGGCGGTTGCACCCCGCCATCCGCCCGTTGGCCTGTTCCCACGGCGGCCTCCGAGTTGTTCCGACAGGTTTTCCGGCGCGCTTTGGCTCTGGGAGCCGGTGGTTCAGGCGGGGGCTGGGGGTGCTTCGCAGCCAAGTCATTCCCGGCGCCTGGTTGGCGGCCGGGGCCTTCGGCTCCGACCATGTCACGGTCACGGTACGGCTCCATACCGTCCGCCCACACCCGGCGAAGAAGTCAAGCCGGAATCAAGAAGAACGTGGTTTGACCGCTCGGGCTGGAAAACCACTTTACCCAGGCGGGGAGGGGCCTCTATATTCTGGTTCGTGAAACCCGGGCACGCCATGGCCAGATGCAAGGCTCGGGCCGGTGCTCCGAGACTGCCCGAGCCCACCCACGCGGGGTCCCCGCGCGGGCGGGCCATGGATTGTGCCGGCGCGCGGGCGGTCCCGGGTGGCTCTCCGCTCGCCTGTGGGATCCACCACCCGCCGTCCCGGACGGGGAGCGTCGGCGATCCCCCTCCCCAAGCGGGCTTCCGGGCCCCGCCCGCCCCCTGTTTCGCCAGATGAGAGGAAAAGGCCAGCGTTTGAAGGCCGGAAGAGGCCGGGCTGAGAACCGCATCGCTGAGCTGGAGCGGATTCTGCGGGACGCCGGTCAGGAGTTGCGGGAGCTGACGGGGGGGCAACCGGGGTCCCCCGAATCGGCGGGGGCCGCCGCCTACCCACCGCCGGGACCGCGGGAGGACCTGCAGCTCGGGGAGCCGGCCCGGCAACCGACGGCGGAGGCCCAAATCGCGATCCTTGACGCATTGCCCGCCCACATCAGTCTGATTGACTCGACGGGGACGATCCGCCTGGTGAACGATCCGTGGAAGCGGTTTGCCGCCGCCAACGCGTGGCAGCGCCCGGATCTCCTGGTGGGGGAGAACTACCTCACGGTCTGCGACGAGGCGACCGGCGCCGGTGCCGAGGAGGCGCGGATCGCGGCGGCAGGCATCCGCGAAGTGCTCGGGTTCAAGCGGCGGCAGTTCACCCTGGAATACCCCTCGCCGACTCCGGACCAGGAGCGCTGGTTCCGCCTCATGGTGACCCGCGTGAGCGAGGCCCCCGAGGCGGGCTGCGTGGTCATGCACGTGGGCGTCACCGACCGCAAGCTGGCGGAGATCAAGACGCAGCGCTTGAACCGGCTCTATGCGGTGTCGTCGGCGATCAACGAGGCGATTGTCCGGACTAGCGAGGTGCCGCGGCTTTACCAGGAGGCGTGCCGGATCGCGGTGGAGGCGGGCGAGTTCCGGATGGCGTGGGTGGGCCTGGTTGGCCCGGGGGGCAAACGGATCGAGCCGACGGTTTGGTGGGGGGCGGATGACGGGTACCTGGACGAGCTCCGGGTGTCCCCCCACGCGGGAACGCCGACCTCGACGGGGCCGGGGGCGCGGGCCTTCCGCACGGGCGCGGGGGTCCGGTGCAACGACATTGCCACCGACCCGGCGTTTCCCTTGAGCGCCGCGGCCCTGGCGCGGGGGTATCGAAGCTGCGCCGCGTTCCCGCTCAGCCTCGGGGGCCGGAGCATTGGTATCTTCGTGGTGTATGCCCACCAACCAGGGTTTTTCAACGAGGAGGAGATGAACCTGCTGGGCCGGCTGGCGGCGGACCTGTCCTTCGCGATGGACATCCATGAGCGGGAGGTCCAGCGTCGTAAAGCGGAGCAGGAGCTGCGGGCCAGCGAGGAGCGGTTCCGCCAGGTGGTCGAGAACATCCGCGAGGTTTTCTGGATCACGGATCCGGCGCACCACCGGATACTCTATGCCAGTCCGGCGTACGAGGTGCTTTGGGGGCGGACGTGCGAGAGCCTCTACCAGTCCCCGGGGAGCTGGCTGGAGGCGATCCATCCCGAGGACCGCGAGCGGGTGCGCCGCGCGGCCGGTGCCCGGAACGGCACCGGCACCTACGACGAAACCTACCGGGTGGTGCAGCCGAATGGGAGCGTCCGCTGGATCCGCGACCAGAAGTACCCCGTCCGCGGCCCGGGGGGCGAGGTTTACCGGGTGGTGGGGACGGCGGAGGACATCACCGAGCGCAAGCTGGCGGAGGTGGCTTTGATGGAAAGCGAGGCGGAGTTTCGCGCCTCGTTCGAGAATGCGGGGATCGGCATGGCGCTGGTGGGGATGGACGGGCGCCCCTTGAAGGCCAACCGGCCGCTCCAACAACTGCTCGGTTATTCCGAGGAGGAGCTGCGCGGGATGCCGTTCACCCAGTTCACCCACCCCGACGACCTCGAGCCGGACCGGACCTTGTACAACGAGTTGATGGCCGGCAAGCTGGGCAACTACCAGGTCGAGAAACGCTACCTGCGGAAGGATGGGGGGATCGTCCTGGGACGGCTGACGGTCTCGATGATTCGCGGGCCCGAGGGGCAGCCCCGGTACGCCATTGGCATGGTGGAGGACATCACGGAGCGGAAGAAAGCGGAGCTCCGGCTCGCGCGGGTGAACCGTCTCTACATCGTGCTGAGCCGGGTGAATGAGGTGATCGTGCGGACCGATGGCCAGCGGGAGCTGCTGGACGCGGTATGCCAGATCGCGGTCGAGCAGGGGAAGTTCCGGATGGCCGCGTTCGTGGGCCCGGGCGGACCGGGCGGAGGAGTAGTCCAGCCGGTCACCCATTTCGGCGCGGAGGGGGGATTCTTCTCGGAGATGGAGGTCAGTCTCTCCGATCCCCGGCTGAACCTGGGCACGGTGGGGCGGGCTTTGCGCTCGGGGAGCCATGATGTATGCAACGACACGCTGTCCGATCCCCGGATGGCAGCCTGGCGGGCGCCGATGAGCCGGCATCAATACCGCTCGACGGCCGCCTTCCCCGTCAAAGTGGAGGGACGGGTCCTCGGCGTGCTGGCTTATTTCGCCGGGGAGCCTGACTTCTTCCAGGAGGACGAGGTCAAGCTGCTGACCCGGGTTCAGGATGATGTATCCTTCGCGCTCGAGACCCTGCGCAAGGAGGACCAACGCCTGGCCGCCGGGGCCGCGCTGCGCGCCAGCGAATCGAACATGGCGGCCGCCCAGCGCATCGCTCACTTTGGCAGTTGGGAGGCCGGGGAGGCGGACCCGGACCACCTCGAAACCGGGCGGTGGAGCTGGTCGGCCGAGATTTGCCGCATGTTCAAGATCAACCCCTCGAACTCCGCCGGCCGCCCGGACGAGTTCCTGGCGGCGATCCACCCCGAGGACCGGGTGGCGGTGCGGGCCGCGCTGCGGCTGGCGCTGTCCGGCCGGGCCAAACTGGAGATCGAGCATCGAATCCTCCACTCCGACGGGGCCGTGCGGTGGGTGTGCCAGACCGGCGAACTCGGCCCGGGCCGGGACGGCCGGCCCGGCAAGCTCACGGGGACGGTGATCGAGACCACCGGGCGGCGGCTGATGGAGGACGCGCTGCGGGTGGCCGAGGCCAAGTACCGGTCGATCTTTGATCGGGCGACGGAAGGCATCTTCCAGAGCACCCCTTCGGGAAGGTACCTGACGGTCAACCCGGCTTTCGCCCGGATCTACGGCTATGATTCCCCCGCGGACATGGTCCGTCTCTGCACGGACATTGCACCCGATGTTTATGTGGACCCGGCCGACCGGGAGGAGATCCAGCGGCGGCTGGCCGCGCACGGGGAAGTGGTGGAGTTCGAGCACCAGGCCCGGCGCCGGGACAAGACCATTATCTGGGTCTCCCTGAATGTCCGCGTCATCCGCGGCGCCGACGAGGGCTCGGTGCATTACGAAGGGTCGGTCATCGACATCACGGAGCGTCGGACGGCGCGCGAGCAGTTGCGCAGCCTCTCCCAGGCCGTCGAACAGAGCCCGGTCTCGATCGTCATCACCAACCCCGCCGGGGAGATCGAATATGTGAACCCGAAGTTCACCAAGGTCTCCGGCTATGAGGCGGGGGAGGTGATCGGCAAGAATCCCCGCGTGCTCAAGGCCGGCGATGTGCCGTCGGAGAACTACCGGGAGTTGTGGGAGACGATTACGGCCGGCGGGGAGTGGCGGGGTGAATTCCACAACCGGAAGAAAAACGGCGAGGACTACTGGGAGGCGGCCTCCATTTCGCCGGTGCTGAACGCGGAAGGGGAGCTGGGGCATTTCGTGGCCGTGAAGGAAGACATCACCGAGCGGAGAAAGACGGAGGCCGAGGTTCGCCGCGCGGCCGAGACCCTGGCCGGGGTGGTGCGCGCCCAGCGGGAGATCGCCGACGCCAGCCAGCATGGGGAGGAGGCGGCCCGCCTGGCCGCCGAGTGGGCGCGGGCACTGACGGGCGCGGAGGGTGGCATGGTCGAGGAGGTGGACGGCACGACCATGGTGTGCCGGGCGGGCGCGGGTGCCGCGGCCGGCCATGTTGGATTACGATTCGCGGTGGAGAAAAGCCTGTCGGGCATGACCGTGACGGGCGGCTCCGTCCTGTGGTGCGAGGACACTGAGCAGGATCCCCGGGTGAACCTGGAGATTTGCCGGCGGCTGGGGGTGCGGTCGATGGTGATCGCGCCGGTCCGCACGGCGGAGCTGATTGCGGGCGTGCTGAAGGTTTTCTCGGGGCGGCCGGGGGGGTTCAGCCAGCGCGACGTGCACAACGTGGAGATGCTGGGCCAGGCTCTCGGGGGGGCCATCCTCCGCCACCGGGCGGCCGAGGCGCTCCGGGCGGGCGCGGAGGAGTTTCGCGCCCTGGCGGAAACCATGCCGCAGATCGTCTGGGTGACGCGGGCGGATGGCTGGACGACCTATTTCAACCGCAACTGGATGCGGTACACCGGCCTTTCACTTGACGAGAGCCTCGGGACCGGGTGGAACAAGCCCTTCCACCCCGATGACCACCACCGTGCCTGGGAGGCGTGGCAACTGGCCACCACCACGCGGGCGATCTACTCCTTGGAGGCGCGTCTGCGCCGGGCGGACGGCGAGTACCGGTGGTGGTTGATCCGCGGCGAGCCGCAGGTGGCCCCCGGCGGCGAAGTCCTCAACTGGTTCGGCACGTGCACCGACATCCATGACCTCAAGGTGGCGCATCTGGAACTCAGCCGCGCGAACCGGGCGCTGAAGCTGTTGAGCTCCTGCAACGAGGCCCTCATCCACGCCGACAAGGAGGACGCCCTGCTCGCCAAGGTCTGCCAGATCGGGGTCGAGAATGGCGGTTACTCCATGGTCTGGGCGGGTTATCCCCAGCACGATGCGGAGTCCTCTATCCTGCCGGTCGCCTTTGGCGGGGAGGAGCGGGGCTATTTCTCCGAGATCACCCTGAGCTGGGACGAGCGCCATCCCGCCGGCAACGGGCCGGAGGGGCGGGCCATCCGCACGGGGCAGCCGGTGGTGTGCGCTGACACGGCGCGGGATCCGGGGTTCGCGCCCTGGCAGGCCGCCGCCGCCGCCCGGGGTTACCGGGGGGTGGTGTGCCTGCCGCTGCGCCACTCGGGCAAGGCCTTTGGCCTGCTGGGACTGTGCACCGTGGACGTGATCGAGCCCGACCCGGTGGAGACCCGGCTGTTGCAGGAACTGGCCGACGATCTGGCGTTTGGCATCATGACGCTGCGCGCGCGCGTCGAGCGCGAGAAACTGCATGAGGCGGTGCTGGCGATCGCCCGGGGCGTCTCGGTCGGGGTCGGCGCCGAAGTGTTTGAACGGCTTACCCAGCACAGCGTGGCGGCCTTGGGCGCCCACGCCGGGTTCATCGCCGTGGCGGGCCCGCCCGGGCGGCAAACGGCGCACACGCTCTCCGCCATCGTCGGCGGCCGGGTGGTGGAGAACTTCGAGTATCCTCTGCCCGGCAACCCGTGCGCGGACGTCCTCCGGGGCGAGACCTGCGTGGTCGACCGCGACGCCCGGCGGCGGTTTCCCGACGGCGGGCTGCTGGCCGGGTTCGGCGCGGAGGCCTACGCGGGGACGCCGTTGGTGGACGCGCACGGCGCGGTCGTGGGGCTGAGTGTGGTGCTCTTCCAACGGCCCGTCGAACAGGCCGCCTTCGTCCGGTCCACCCTCCAGATTTTCGCCTCCCGCGCGGCCGGAGAACTGGAGCGCCAGCGGGCCGACGCCCAGGTGCGCGAGCAGGCCGCCCTGCTCGATGCCGCGCACGAGGCGATCCTGGTCAAGGACTTGGAGGATGGGATCATCTATTGGAACAAGGGCGCGGAGCGCCTTTACGGTTGGACCGCGCGGGAGGCGGTGGGCCAGTCCTCGCGCGTCCTCCTCTACAAGGACACCGCCGCCTTCCGCGAGGCGCAGCACGCCCTCCTGTCCCGCGGGGCTTGGGACGGCGAGATGGTCAACGGCACCAAGGACGGACGCGAGTTGACGGTCCGGGTCAACTGGACCCTGGTCCTGGACGCGGCGGGCCGGCCCAAGTCGGTCCTGGCCATCAATACCGACGTGACGGAGCGGAAGAAACTCGAGACGCAGTTTCTCCGTTCGCAGCGCGCGGAGAGCATCGGCACCCTGGCCGGGGGGATCGCCCATGACCTCAACAACGTGCTGTCCCCCATCCTGATGTCGGTCGAATTGCTTCAGGGGATGGCCACGGACGAAACCCACCGCGCCATCCTGGCGACCGTGCGAAGCAGCGCCCAGCGCGGAGCGGACCTGGTCCGCCAGGTGCTCTCCTTCGCGCGGGGGATGGAGGGTCGGCGGGTGGTGGTGAACCTCATCCACCTCACGCGCGACCTGGTCAGGGTCATGCAGGAGACCTTCCCCAAGAACATCGTCATCGATTTCAAATCCGGCGGGAAGCTGTGGACGGTCACCGGCGACCCCACCCAGCTCCATCAGGTGGTGATGAACCTCTGCCTGAACGGGCGCGATGCCATGCCGAACGGCGGGCGGCTGACGATCCGGCTCGAGAATGTGTCGCTGGATGAGACCTACGCGGGGATGAACGCCGAGGCCCGGCCCGGGCCGTACGTCGCGGTGGTCATCCAGGATACCGGGACGGGCATCCCGCCGGAAATCCAGGAGCGCGTGTTCGAGCCGTTCTTCACCACCAAGGAGGTGGGCAAGGGCACCGGCCTCGGGCTTTCCACCTCCCTGGGCATCGTCAAGAGCCACGGCGGGTTCATCCAAGTCTCCAGCGCGCTCGGGAAGGGCGCCCGGTTCGAGGTGCATCTCCCGGCCGACCCCGCCAGCGAGGCGGCGGACGGGGAGTCGCCCGAGGTGGCCCGGCTGCCGTCCGGCTCGGGGGAGACCATCCTGGTGGTGGACGACGAGGAGGCCATCCGCACCATCGCCCAGCACACCCTGCGGCGCTTCGGCTACCAAGTGCTGACCGCCTCCCATGGGGCGGAAGCGGTGGCGCTTTACGTGCGGCACCAGAAGGAAGTCGCCGTCGTGCTCACCGACATGGCGATGCCCATCATGGATGGCCCCGCGCTCATCATCGCACTCCGCTCCATCAACCCGGCGGTCCGCGTCATCGGCTCCAGCGGCCGGTTCTCCGAGGGCGGCGAGGCGAAGGCGACGGGTGCCGGCGTGCGGTTCTTCCTCCCCAAGCCCTACACCGCCGAGGCGATCATGCGCCTGTTGCGGGCGGTTTTGGACGAGCCGGCCTCCTGACGGGCCGGAGGGGGAAGGCTCACCTGGGCTGCGGCTGGGTCTGCGTCTGCGGGGGGAGCACGTGCTGGCGCGTGAAGGTGCTGAAGTCGCCGTCCGGGGTCTGCTGAACCTCCGCGTGGCCGTCCGCGAAGACATAGAGGTTGTGCCACAGGCCGTCGGCCGTCTGCCATCCTTGGGCTTCCCGGGCCAGGATGGTCGTGGCGGCACTCGGTATGTCCTGGAGGGACCCATGGAAAAGCAGCTCCCAGCGGTTCGTCCCGGTGATCGCCGCGGCGTCGTTGCCCAGGTAGGGTTCGAGTTGTTCGAGCCTCTCAATGGTCTTCTGGGCGTTGTCGTTGGCGAACATGAAGATCCCCAAGCCCAGCCGCCGGGCGTCATTGAGCTTGGCGATGGCCAACTGGTGCTCCTCCTCGCTCTGGTCGGCGGCGGCGGCGGACGTCCGGGGGGCGGCGGCCGACGCCTTCAGGCGCCGGTTCTCCTCCCGCAATCCGGCGAGCTGGTTGCTTTGGGAACGCAGCATGCCCACCTCGCCGCGCAGGCGGAGCAATTCCCGCAGTTGGTCACTCGCCGGCGTCGGCGGGCTCTGCGCACGGGCCACCAGGTTGGAAAGGCGGGTGTTTTCCGCCTCCAGATCCGCGGTCTGCGCGAGCTGCTCCCGCAGGCCGCGCTGGATCTCCTGCTCCCGCTGGAGCGCCTGGTGTTGGAGCACGATGGGGGTGATGAGGGCGCCCGCTGCGAGTGCCCCTGCCAGACTGATCTTGAGTTTTGTCATAGCCGTCATTCCTAAAACAGTCAGTGCCTTTCCCCCCACAGCGCAGCCGGCGGCGGTCGCCGCCAGACTGGCGGCCAGACCGGCCGGGGCCGCGGTGACCGCCCCCCCGGCGAGCGCGGCGGCCAGGGCGGCCGCGGAGAGGCTGACTCCCCGGCCGGGGAGGATTATCCGGAGTTTTTCCAAGGCGCGGGCCACGCGCTTGCGCGCCGCATCCTCGCTGGCGCCCAGCGCCGCGGCCACGGCGGGGAACTCGCGCTGCTCGAAGAAGCGGAGCAGGATCGCCTGGCGGTCCTGGGTTCCCAGTTGGTTGATTGCCTCGTCCAGCACCGGCGCGAGGCGGGCCAGATTCTCCTGGGTGTGATCCGGGTGGGCATTCATTTCAACCACCTGCCTTTCACGTGCTTGGCGGCGGCGCTCGCCCCGCCTCACGGTGGAGGCGACAAACACGGTGTGACGGTGCAGCCATCCCCCCAGCATCACGTCCGGGGCAAGCCGCGGCGCTTTCCGGGCCAGGTCCACAAAGACGATCTGGGCCACGTCCCGGGCGAGCTCCGCGTCGTTCCCGACCAGGCGCACCGCGGCGGAATAGACTAGGTCAACGTAGCGCGCGACGAGTTCGCGGAAGGCCGGTTCCGAGCCGGTCCGTGCGTAGTCAGCGAGCAGCGCCGCGGTGTCCCCCGTCTTCATTTCACCACTATAAAGCCGCCGGGGGGCGGGATCGGACAAGAAAAACGCTGCCGACCGCGCTGCTGGGGGGGGGGCGGGGGGGCAGGAGATCAGCGGCAGTCTCACGACAGGCCGCTACGGAGGGATTCGGGGCGCCGGATCAGCCTTTGAGCATCGCGACGCCGTAGTCGCGGTTCATGCGGGCGATGAAATGGAGGCCAATTTCCTTGGGGCAGACGGCCTCGCAGGAGCCGGTGACGGTGCAACTGCCGAATCCTTCCGCGTCCATCTGGCGGACCAGGTTGAGCACGCGGCGGTCTTTCTCGGCCTGGCCCTGGGGGAGGAGGTTGAGGTGGGACGCCTTGGCGGCGACGAACAGCATGGCGGAGGCGTTCTTGCAGGCGGCCACACAGGCGCCGCAGCCGATGCAGGCGGCGGCGTCCATCGAGGCTTCGGCGGCGGTCTTGGGCACCGGGATGGCGTTGGCGTCCGGCGTGCCGCCGGTGTTCACCGAGACAAATCCGCCGGCCTGGATGACCCGGTCAAAGGCGCCGCGGTCCACCACGAGATCCTTGAGCGGGGGGAAGGCCCGGGCGCGCCACGGCTCGATGGTGACGGTCTGGCCGTCCTGGAAATGCCGCATGTGGAGCTGGCAGGTCGCGGTGCCGCGATGGCCGCCGTGGGGGACGCCGTTGATCACGAGGGAACACATGCCGCAGATGCCCTCGCGGCAGTCGCTGTCGAAGGCGATGGGGTCTCCGCCGGTGGCGGTGATTTCTTCGTTGACCACGTCGAGCATTTCGAGGAACGACATGTCCGGCAGGACGTCGCGCGCCTGGTAGGTTTCAAAGCGGCCGGGGGATTTCCCGTCCTTCTTGCGCCAAACTTTGAGGGTGAGGTTCATCGTGTCGCGGGTCTTGCTTATTTGTAGCTCCGGGTGCTCATGTGGGCCTCCTCGTAAACGAGCGGCTCCTTGTGCAGGACGGCCGGCTTGCCCGAGCCCTGGTATTCCCAGGCCCCCACGTAGGCGAAATTCTCGTCGTCCCGCTGCGCCTCGCCGTCGGGGGTCTGGAACTCCTCGCGGAAATGGCCGCCGCAGGATTCCCGGCGGTGGAGCGCGTCCTGGCAGAGCAGTTCGGCAAACTCCATGAAATCGGCGACGCGGCCGGCGTATTCGAGCGACTGGTTGAGTTCGCCGGCGGAGCCCGGCACGTTGACGTTCTGCCAGAACTCCTCGCGCAGTTCGGGGATGCGCTTCAGGGCCTCGCGCAGGCCGGCGTCGTTGCGCGCCATGCCGCACTTTTCCCAGAGCACGCGGCCGAGTTCCCGGTGCAGGGAGAGGACGGTGCGCTTCCCCTTGATGGAGAGCAGCCGGCGGGTCTGTTCCTGGATGGCCTCCTCAGCCCGCTTGAATTCGGCGTGGGTGGGCGCCACCTTGGGCGGCTTGTCACCGGCGAAATAATTTCCGATGGTGTAGGGCAGCACGAAATAGCCGTCGGCCAAACCCTGCATCAGGGCGCTGGCGCCGAGGCGGTTGGCCCCGTGGTCGGAGAAATTGGCCTCGCCGAGCACGAACAACCCCGGCAGGTTGCTCATCAGGTTGTAGTCCACCCAGAGGCCGCCCATGGTGTAGTGGACCGCGGGGAAGATGCGCATCGGCGCCTGGTAGGCGTTTTCCCCCGTGATCCGTTCGTACATGTCGAACAGGTTGCCGTAGCGCTCGCGGATGACCGGTTCGCCGAGGCGTTTGATGGCGTCGGAAAAGTCGAGGTAAACCCCCAGCGCGCCGGGGCCGACCCCGCGGCCGGCGTCACAGGCCTCCTTGGCGGCCCGGGAGGAGATGTCGCGGGGCGCGAGGTTGCCGAAGCTTGGGTACTTGCGTTCGAGGTAGTAGTCGCGGTCGGCCTCGGCGACGTCGGCGGGCGGTTTGCCGCAGTCTTCCTTGCGTTTCGGCACCCAGACGCGGCCGTCGTTGCGGAGCGACTCGGACATCAGGGTCAGTTTCGACTGGTGCTCGCCGGCGACCGGGATGCAGGTCGGGTGGATCTGGGTATAGCAGGGGTTGGCGAAGAGGGCGCCTTTCTTCGTGGCGCGCCAGGTCGCGGTGACGTTGCAACCCTTGGCGTTCGTGCTGAGGAAGAAGGCGTTGCCGTAGCCGCCGGTGGCCAGCACCACCGCGTCCCCCGCGTGCGAGGAGACCTCGCCGGTGATGAGGTTGCGGACGACGATGCCGCGGGCGCGGCCGTCGATCATGACGACGTCGAGCATCTCGGTGCGGGGGAACATGGTGACCGCGCCGAGGCCGATCTGGCGGCTCAGGGCCTGGTAGGCGCCGAGGAGCAACTGCTGGCCGGTCTGGCCGCGGGCATAAAAGGTGCGGGAAACCTGCGCCCCGCCGAACGAGCGGTTGGCCAGCAGGCCGCCATACTCCCTTGCGAAGGGGACGCCCTGGGCCACGCACTGGTCGATGATGTTCACGCTCACCTCGGCGAGGCGGTGGACATTGGCCTCGCGGGAGCGAAAGTCACCCCCCTTGATGGTGTCGTAAAAGAGCCGGTAAACGCTGTCGCCGTCGTTGGCGTAATTCTTGGCGGCGTTGATGCCGCCCTGGGCGGCGATGCTGTGGGCGCGGCGCGGGCTGTCCTGGAAGCAGAAGCACTTGACCTGGTAGCCGAGTTCGGCCAGCGAGGCGGCCGCGGAGGCGCCCGCCAAGCCGCTGCCCACCACGAGCACCTCGAACCGGCGCTTGTTCGCCGGGTTCACCAGCTTCATCTCGAACTTGTGCTTGCCCCACTTGGCGGCAAGCGGACCGGAGGGGATTTTGGCGTCCAGTTTCATCTTACTTCAAAACCTCCTTGCCGAAACCGAGGAGAATCGCGGTGGGGATGGAGGCATACCCGAGAAAAATCAAGATCGCGACCACCTGCGCCCCGCGATCCAGCATGGGCCGCCAGGCGGCGTTGCGGAAGCCGAGCGACTGGAAGAGGCTGCTCGTGCCGTGGCTCAGATGGAAGCAGAGCAGACCGATGGCGAGAATGTAAAAACCGGAGACGAGCGGGTTGCTGAAACCGACCACGAGCATCTTGAAGATGTCGTGCCGCCGCTCATGGTCGAGGAACGCCGAGAAATCGCGCCCCGTGCCGTTGAGGAACCGGACCTCGGCTGTGTAGTGCAGCAGGTGGTAGATGATAAAGATGAGGACCACCAGCCCGGTGTGCAGCATGGTGCGGGAGGCAAGGCTGGCGCCGGTCAGCCGCTGCTCGCCGTAACCCTCGGGTCGCGCCGCGGCATTCTCGCGCGAGAGCTGGATCGCCGACCAGATGTGAATGCCCACCATGGCGAGCAGGCCAATCCGCGCGGGCCAGATCAGCTCCGGCGTGGTCTGCAGGAAGTGCCCGTACCGGTTGATTGCCTCCGCCCCGAGGAAGACCTGGAGGTTCCCCGCCAGGTGGCCCAGCACGAACAGGAACAGGCACAGCCCGGTCACCGCCATGAGAAATTTCCTTCCCACGGAGGATCCGAATAATTGCTCAACCATTTTCATCGTCAATCGCGAGTGTCCCGGTCCGCGTTGGGGCGGGCGGCAAGACTCCTGAAATCTAATACGCCTGCGCGTTGCGTCAAGTGAACTAAACTAATAATTTCTTTAAGTGTGTTTATAAGCATTACTGATTAAAAGCCGGCCCCGCCACCAACCGGCCCCCGCGGGGCGGGCCAGAATCGTCTTTGCGCCCCGCCGCCGGGCGGTTAAGGTGGGCGGGCGGAGGAACTCCGCGCGGAAGCAACTTATGAAGATCGCTCTGTTTGGCATCACGGAAATCAAGACTGGCCGGCACAATTTGAAGGACCCCCGCTTTGACGAGACCGACCGCCTCGTGGAGGCGGACAAGAAAACCTACGCGCAGGTCGAGGTGGTGGACGACACCCAACTGCTCGACTCCGATGCGATCCTGGCCTCGACCGACGCGCGACTGGATCTCATCCTGAAGGATCTCGAGTTCGTGGAGACGCGGCTGGGCCGCGACCCCCAGCCCGCCGAACGGGAGGCGTTGATGAAGATCCAGGCGGCGCTCGAGGCGGAGAAGTTCGTTTCGCAGGCGGAGCTGACCCCGGCGGAACTGGGGGCGATCACGGTCCACAGCTTCCACACGTACATCCCGGTGACGGTCGCCCCGGCCGGGGATCTCGCCGCGCCGGACGGGGTGTTGCTCCGCGCCTTCGCCGAGGCCGGTTGGATTTGCTTCCTGACGGTGGGTGGCAAGGAGAACCGGGCGTGGCCGATTCGCCGGGGGACGACCGCCGTGGACGCGGCCGGGAGCATCCACACGGACATGCAAAAGGGGTTCATCCGGGCCGAGATCATCGGCTACGACGATTTCATCGCCGCTGGCGGCGAGACCCAGGCCAAGCGGGCCGGCAAGCAGCGGCTCGAGACCAAGCAGTACGTCATGCAGGATCACGACCTCACCAATTTCCGGTTCAACAAGTAACCTGGCGGCCGTTGTGGGAGTGTCGCGCGCAGCCCTGCTTTTCCTGCTGCTCGGCAGCCTCCCTGCCTGCCGATCGGCGGGTTGGGGGCCGTATGCCGAACCCCCGGTCCGTGGCCGGGTCGTGGACGCCGCGTCGGGCCGGCCGCTCGCCGGGGTGCGGGTGACCCCGAATCCGGTGGAGGATCGGTTCGCGGCCGCCGGGATGAAGGAGGGGGAGCGCCAGCTCGCGCTCTGTCCGTTGGTGACCGGCTTGGACGGGCGGTTCGCGACCCCTGGGGAGCGGGTGCTGGCGGTGGTGCGCCACGGGGGCTGGGAGGCGATCCGGCTCCGCCTTGAGCGTCCCGGCTACCTGCCCCTCGTGACGAACGTGGTGTGGTCCGCGGGGGCGGCCACCAACGGCGCCAGCGGGGCGGGGTGCCTGGACCTGGGTGACCTCCGCCTCTGCCACCGTCCAGCACGGCCTTCGTGACGGTCGCGCTCCTGCTTGCGATGAAACCCAGCCCGCCCCCGTCAGGCGTATTCCCTCCGGGGTGGCCGGATCCGGCCCGTCTGGCGCGGGATCTGCCGGGGGACGCCCCGCGCCTTCTGGCCGATCTGGTCTGTGACCACTGGGAGCGCTATCGCTCGCGCCTGCGCGCGTGCCGGGGCTCGGTGGACGGGGAGGAAGTCCACGATTTCCGCGTGGAGGCGCGCCGGTTGCTGGCGTTGATCGAACTGCTGGGTGGGCTGGTTCCCGCGCGGGCGGCGCGGGGCCTTCACCGGAGGGTGAAGCAGCACCTGGACTTGTTCGACGAGCTGCGGGACGCCCAGGTGCAATGGCCGGAGGCGGTCCGGCTGGGGCGGAGCCATCCGGCCGCCCGGGAATTTGGCGCGTATCTTGGGCGGCGGTTGGAGCGGAGCAGGCGGGCGGCTTCCCGGGCGATGCGGGGCGTGCGGACGCGACGGGCGGGGAAATGGCTGGACCGCTGCGCCGCCGCCGCCCGCCGCCGTCGCCGCCAAGGGGCGGGGGGCGGGGGGAGGGAGCAAGTGGCCAAGGCCTTTCGGAGGTCATGCGCGGCTTTTGCCCGGCGGCGCTCGGAAGTGCGTGCGGCGGTGCCGGAAACCGTCCACCGGGCGAGGGTGGCGTTGAAGCGGGTCCGGTACATGGCGGAGGCGCTGTCCGCTTTGGGTGCCCCGCCCGAGACCTCCTGCCTGGAGGCGCTGCGCCGGTGGCAGGCAGCGATGGGGGCGGTGCAGGACGCGGAGCTCCTGCGGCGGGAGTTTGGACATTTCCTCCGCCAGGGGAGAGTGGCGGCGGGGGCTGGGGCGCGGCTCGCCAGCCTGCTCGGGCGCCGGCTGCGGGAAAAGTCGCGGCGGTGCCTGGGGGAACTGGAAGGGGCGGATCCCGCGGCGGGTCGGGGGTGCCGGGGGGGCCAGCGGTGAGCATGGAACTGTATCTGTTGAGACATGGGGTGGCGGCCGGACTGGGGGAGGGCGGGGTGGACGAGGATGCCGCCCGACCGCTCACGACCGAGGGGGTGCGGAAGGTCACCGCGGTGGCGCGCGGGATGGAGGCGCTGGGGCTGACCTTCGACCTTGTGCTCACGAGCCCGGCGGTTCGCGCGCGCGACACGGCCCGGATCGTCGCGCGGCGCCTGGGTTTGCTGGGGGTGTTGCGCCCGGAGCCGGGTCTCTCACCGGGGGCGCGGGTGCCTGGGGTGGTGGGGCTGTTGGCGGGCCTTTCCCCCGCGCCGGAACGCCTCCTGCTCGTGGGGCACGAGCCCTGGCTGGGTGAGTTGGTCTCGGTCCTGACGACCGGCGGGCCCGGCCTCGCCCTGACGTTCAAGAAGGCGGGGCTTTGCCGGCTCACCTTGGGCCGGGTGATTCCCGGGCGCTGCGGGGAACTGGACTGGCTGCTGACCCCGCGGCACCTGGCCGCCATTGGCTGAGACGTCGGTCCGGGCGGCTCCGGCGCGGGGAAGCTACCCCTTGTGCAGTCCGCCGCCCGGCTGCTCGTCCGGTTCTCCTTCCCCCTCCGCACCCGTCTCGGATCCCCCATGGCCATGGGAGCCCTCCCCGAAGGTGCGGGTCTCCAGCCGGGCCAGCCGGCGGCGGATGCGGGCCAGGTCCCGCCCCAGCCGGATGATCAATCCCCCCATAATCATGAAACAAACCGGGAGGAAGATGTAGAAAACGGTCTGGGGAAAGGAAATGCCGGTCCGCACGGTGACGACCAGCGCCTGGAAGGAGATCAGGCCGCAGAGGAGCGCCGGAGCGAAGATGATTGCGCGTTTCATTCCAGTGGGCGCACCCGGCCGGGCGTCGGCGGGCGTGCGCGGGGGAGCTTGGCGCACGGGCGGGGAATGACAAGCACAAACGCCAGTCCCCGGCGGACGGATTTTCCTAGCCTGATTCCGACCTTCGAATTATGTTACTGACATTTTGGCGATAATTTTGGGCGGCAAATGGTCACAAGTAACCTAACTCTTCGGCCTTTAGTTGCACGGCCACTTGCTCGGGGTCTATTTGCAATGCACGGCTGAGGAAGCCCTCCACC
>Ga0182030_10010379_pt1 | contig 18920 bp, 13 predicted proteins | sample 812S3MmetaG_FD_121299 | JGI IMG/M metagenome (GOLD analysis project Ga0182030, IMG submission 121299) | Permafrost microbial communities from Stordalen Mire, Sweden - 812S3M metaG (Illumina Assembly) | ecosystem: Environmental > Terrestrial > Soil > Wetlands > Permafrost | place: Sweden...
GCTTCAAACAGTCGGTTTCCCTTCTGCCTGCCATTCAAGCTAATGGGTTTTGGCTATTACCCATGCAAGTCTACCTCTTGCTGAACACACCTGCCTTTTCTGGACGCACCGTCGTGGACAATTTTTTTTACTCAGACCGCCTACATCTTTTCAACTTTTTTGACCCCTTGAAAAAATACAGGAATATGAAAATTTAGCGAAGGATAAGCAGTTTGCCGATGGATCGTTTGCCGTCCACGATGACCACCACATAGTAAAGACCGCTGGCTAGGGGGCTTCCCCACCGGTCAGTCAGCTTGACTTGAACATCCACTCCCACCGGCTGCTGCGGGAAAGGTATCTCTTGCACCTTCCGGAAAGCCGTCGTAAAGATCTGCACCTTTACATCCGACGCGACCGTCAAGGACAAGTGAACGTTGGCGGGTTTAGTCCCATCCGAGGGGTTCGGGTAAATAACCACCGTGGGCGATCCCTTGGGGCCGGGTGTGGCGGTCGAAGTTTTCGTCGCCGTTGACGTAATCGTAGGACTGTTGGTTGGCGTTGCTGTGGCGTTGGCGATCGTGACCATGGCTCCCGTGTAAGGCACACCGCTGAAGATAACTGGCAGGCCATTCGTCCCCACCATGCTCGAGATACCAAACTGGTAGCTTGACCCGCTGGGGGCCGTGCCCGAGAAACTGGTATTTGCCTGTAAAGTCACGCTTCCACCTGGTGGAATGACCACACTGATGCTGCTAAAGGCCGCTGTTAGTCCTGAGAAGGTAGTCGTTCCCAGGGGGGCTCCATTGTTGGTGAGGCTAATGCCCGTGATCGAGGTGGAAGGAGTCCCCGAACCTGAATCCGATACCGTCAGGTTATTCACCGTAACCGATGAACCACTCAGATTGCTCAAGAGGACTTGAACCACGTCCACGCTCGGGGCGCCGGGAAGTTGGATAGAATTGGACGGCGGGACAGGGCCCGTCACCACCGACACCGTCACTTGGGTCGGCGTGAAGGTTGGCGTCACGGTGGATGTATTCGTGGAAGTAAACGTATTGGTGGAAGTGGGGGTGAAGGTCCGCGTACTTGTGTTGGTATTAGTTGGGGTTGTTGTGAAGGTAGGCGTCGGCGTTGCTGTAGATGTGGGGGTTAAGGTGGAGGTATTCGTCGATGTACCGGTATTAGTGGGAGTAGCCGTGGGACTCAAGGTCCCCGTGAAGCTATTCGTGGGTGTACCGGTATTGGTGGAGGTATTGGTCGAAGTTGACGTGAAGGTGGAGGTCGGCGTTGCCGTGCTGGTGTAAGAAGCTGTGAAGCTATTCGTGGACGTTGAAGTGGCCGTGAATGTGTTGGTAAGAGTGGGAGTGCTGGTCGAAGTGAAGGTCATCAGCAGAGTATTGGTATTAGTCGGTGTGGACGTTGACGTATTGGTCTGGGAGGGAGTGGAAGTAGAGGTTGAGGTGGCGGTCGAGGTCGAGGTTGATGTGAAGGTGGACGTCGGTGTTGCCGTGCTGGTGTAAGAAGCTGTGAATGTACTGGTGAATGTATTAGTCGAGGTCGGCGTATAGGTCCTGGTAGGCGTATTGGTCGAAGTGAAGGTCATCACCGGAGTATTGGTGTTAGTCGGGGTAGAGGTCGACGTAGCCGTGGAAGTATTCGTCGAGGTGGATGTCAGAGTCATCGTATTGGTTAAGGTATTGGTCGAAGTATTCGTGAAGGTCCGGGTACTCGTGTTGGTCGAAGTATAGGTGTTCGTTGCGGTATTGGTGGATGTCGCTGTGTTAGTAGAAGTGTTAGTCCGTGTGGGAGTATTAGTAGAAGTTAAGGTTGGCGTGAAAGTGTTTGCCGGAGTATTGGTGGAAGTGTTCGTTCGGGTGGGGGTATTCGTGGAAGTATAAGTCGGGGTAGAGGTGGCCGTGGAAGTTGACGTATCAGTCGCTGTATTTGTCTTTGTAGGGGTGAAAGACGAAGTGAAGGTTGGCGTGGAAGTGTTGGCCGGAGTATTAGTAGAAGTATTTTTTCGGGTGGGAGTATTAGTTGGAGTAAAGGTTGGGGTGTTGGTGCGGGTAGTGGTAGGGGTGCTGGTCGGAGTACCCGCCGGAATATTTCCGTAAAGGATACCCCGGCCCCCGGCTCCGACATAGGCGCGGCCGTAAACGGTTTCGTCCCCTTCAATACCCATAGCATTCCCGTACTGATGGTTGGCATCGTTAATCCGGTTCCATGTGGTGCCGACCCCATCGTCGCAGCGGAAGAAACCGTAGGTCCCATTGACGGTCCCGATCAGGTAAACCGCCGGATGGGTGTAGGTAGGACTGTCGGCCATGCCGAATCCCAAACTGAGGGCGCCGGTGACGTTGGCAATCTGGGTCCTGGTGGCCCCGGCGTTCGTGAACCGATACAGGTTCATTGAGTTGACCCAGAATTCCCCGGCCTGGCCGAAAACGGCCCTGGGAAACACTTCGTACCAACCCGGGGCCGGGATCGAGCCGGTGTTCGTGATCGTATTCACCAGGGTAAAACTCGCCCCGTAATTCGTGCTCACGTAAACGGACAACGGGGCGTTCCCCGGCTGCTGGGGATAGGTGGCGTAGATCGTGGCGGGGCTGACCCGGTCGGCGGCCAGCATGGAGCCGCTGGGAAGCCCCGTGCAGGTGGTCCAAGCCCCTCCGAGGGAGGAGGCGTAAGCCGGCGAGCCGTATCCGTTATAAGGGCTGACCACCACGTGAGACCCATCGGCGGCGACAGCGACCGACCCCATCTGATTGGCCGTGCCGTAACCCGGCGGGGCGCTTCCCCAGGGGCTCCAGGTCTGGCCGTTGTTGGTGGAATAGGCCACGTCGGAAGTGGTCGTGTTGCTACTTCCCACCCGTACCACGACGTTCGTGTTCAGCTCGGCGAAATCCACGCCGGTCATGTTGCCGAATTGCGGATTGCAATAAGCCCCTGTGGCCGAAGGTTGGGTGATGTTGGTGTAGCGCATGCCGGCGATGTCACCCACGGCGCTGAAGAAGACCCCGCCCGCCGCGGTGGCGGGCAGGAAAATGGGCGCCGTTTCCTCCTCCCCATAGGTGGCGAAGGTCCAGGTGACGCCCGCGGGCTGCGCGGCGGCGTTGATGTTGGCGCTAAACCAAAGCCCGCCGCCCCCGGGTTCACCCCCCGACGTGTAAAAGGCGTTGTTGGAATTGAAGGGATCGATCTTGCAGTTTCCCGCCCAACCCGTCCCTCCGGCTTCAGTGCCGCAGCCCAAGGTCCAAATGGCGCCGTTGTCGTTGTAGACCGAGAAAGGCCCGGCATCCCAACCCGTGGTGATGTTGCCGATAGTCGTCCAGCTGGCTCCCGCGTTGACCGTCTGTAAGATCTTGTCCGGACCGCTCCACCAATCCAGGGAGGAGGCCACGGCATGCTGGGCGTTTTCAGCATCCACGCTGACATCGCCATATCCCCCGTTGCCGGCGGGCGGTCCGCCGGCGGGAGTCACGTTGGTCCAAGCGAGGGTCGAGGTGTTCAGCTTCCAAATTTGACCGTTGGTGATCCCGCCTGGCCCATAGCCACCGCTGTCGTAGACTAGCCATAGGTTACCGTCAGACCCCAGGCTGGCGTGGGTCGTGACCATATTGGTTGGCCCGCCCGGAACCACGGCCCAACTAGCTCCGGCGTTGGTGGATCGGTATAGACTGCTGTTTCCGGCGGTCATGGAGTCCACGCCCACAAAAATAGTTTCAGCCCCGGCGCCAGGGTTTCCGCCTGGAAGGAAAATTTCATAGGTAATGCCATAACCCGCGTCTCCGTTTGTCGGGAATGTGGTGACCTGGCTCCAGCTCGCCGCCGAGTTGGTGCTTTTCCAGAGCCCGTTACGGCGCGAGCCGAAATAGAGGATGCTGTTTAAGTTCGGGTCCACCACCAGCCGTTCCCCCGCTTGGCGGCCGTCTTCGTTGCCTCCCATGGGCACCGGAATGGAATTGATGGTCCAGGTGTTGCCCTGGTTGGTAGAGGAAAGGATCACCCCATTTCCGCTCCCCTCATACATTCCAGCGGCCCCGTAGACGATATTGGCATTCGTCGGATCCGGGGCGATGCTCTCCCCCCCGAAGTAGGTGACTTGGTTGATCCCGTACATGTCGGTCAGGGGGATCCATAGGCCGGTGGCGCTATCCCAACGATAGAAACCGCCGATGTCGGTACGCGCGTAGATTAAGCCCGAGACGGCGCGGCTATAGACCAGCCCCGCGACGAAACCCCCTCCCGGGACTGGGACGTTCTGCCACGCGTAGGCTTGGGAAAAAACGGACTTTGGCTGGAACAGGTAAAAAAGGAGGAAAAACAGTAAAACCGTTTGGTGACCGGATTTAACGAATCCTGATTGAGAACGTTTTTTCCTGGAAATAAAACTTAAACTCAAGTTGTCCCCCGAAGTGTCAGCATAGGGATGATTTCTTCAATCAAGGATATCCAATGGCAGGAAATATAATTTTATATTAATAAAATAGTTATTTTATAATAATTAAACCGTTAACACGTTTCACTAAACGGCTTTAAACTCCGACAAGCGCGGGAGGAAGTCCGATGACCAGGAAAATAATTTCGCCGAATGAACGTCTGAACGAATTTCAAATTTTTTCCAAATTCCAGGTCCTGTTCCATAGTTTTATCGGGCGTCCCTGTTATTTCGTGAATGCCGAGGTCACCGAATGGTGGTTTCTCTTCGCGTCCGAGGGTCATCTCTTTCCCTCCACTTTTGGGATTTTTTTCGGGAAGTCGGCCGGCCATGACCGCTACATGCAGTCCAACTTCAAAAAGGCGCGGGAGGGGAAACGCCCCTTTATCGGGCGTTTTGGGGATTACATCGACCTCATGGTCCCTTTCCTGGACAAGGGCCGGTACAGGGGCTGCCTGATTTCCGGGCCCATCCTGGAAAAATGCCTGACGGTTGAAAATCTCCGCCTGCAGTGGAAGGCCTGGACCGGGGTGGAAGGTTCGGACCTGGACCGGGATTTCCTGCACTTTACCCGGGTGGCCTTGAATTCGCCGGTCCTGGACCGGAAGGGTTTGGAGGGCTATCTCCACTTGATGGAACTCCTGGTGCTTTGGGCGACTGAAAACCGGGTACCGGGGATCGGGCGGAAACTGGACCGGTTAAGGGTTGACGTTTTCTCGCGGCAACTGCCCCATCCCTATTGGGTGGATTGGGCCGTGGGAAGGGATAAATTCTTCTCCAAGCCCGACAAAGATTACGCCATACCCCAGTGGGTCAAAGAAGAAGTCGGCGTCAGCCGGGTCCCGACGGTCGTGGCGGCCCTCATGCCCAGAAAGCCGGGCATCAACGCCGGATCGCTGGAAGTGCTTTGCCATGCCCGAAAATTCCAGAACGAATGTTACCTAACGACCCGGGAATGGGGGGAGATCGCCTGCTCTCCCCTTGGCGATTACGGAGCCATCCTGTTGACCTCCGGAAAGCCCCGCCAAACACCCGCCCAGGCCAGGTTTGAGATCAGGGAAAAGATACAGCTCCTTTGTAAAACCCTTGAGCGGAAGCTCCAAATGGCTGTCGTGGCCGGCGTTGGACCCATCATGCCCCAAGGAGCAAACCTGTTACGGTCCTATCACGAGGCGGTAGCTTCCATGCACTCGGCCGTACAGGAGGGAAAAAACATCCTCTTTGCCGAAGCCGCCTCACCCCAATGGGGGAAAAAGTCCATGCCCAAAATCCAGAATCTTATCGGCGACCTGGGCCTTTCTTTGGCCCATTCTTCCCCCACCCACCTTGCCCACGCACGGGAAAATTTCATCTACCAGTTGCTTTACACCGGATACGGCCTGGAAACAACAAAAGCCTATATGATTTCCGCCCTCTATATCCTTTTGGAGCAATTCGAACGCCGCACGGGAGTGGGCCAATCCGCCACCCGAACCCTTGGGTCGGAATTGATGGGGCGTTTGGATTTGGCCAACACCCTGCCGGAGCTTGTCAGCGCCTTCAAGGAATCCATCGACAGCCTGGCCCGTTACCAGGACAAGCCCAGGGATGCCTCGGTCACGGCACGGTTGAACACCATCCTTGCGGACATCAACAAGGAGCCGCAAAAACCGTGGCGCCTTTCGAAACTCAGCCGGAGGGCCGAACTGTCGCCTCCGACTTTCCTGAAATGGTTCAAGAAGGTTTCGGGACAATCTTTCGGGGGCTATGTGCGTAAAACGCGGTTGTCGAAAGCCGAGGCCCTTTTGAAGGAAGGTCACTTGACACTGGAAAGGATCGCACAGGAATGCGGCTTCGCTTCGGCCAGCACTTTTTCCATCATTTTCCGCAGAACATTCGGAACTTCCCCTAGGAAATACGCAAGGAAGGTATAGATGGTGCACCCAGACGGGCGTCTGGGTCCTGTCACTCTCTCCTTATAACAACAAAGCTCACGTGTTTTTGCACATGGGCTTTGATTGATGAGAGTGGTGCTCGAGGTCGGACTAGAACTGACATGAGGTTGCCCTCAAGCTTTCTTTCGACCAGGGGCGGTTGAAAGTGGTGGTTCCCCGGTTGGAATCCTATTCGGCACTGGTGATGGAATAGAACATCAGTGGCTTTATTCTTTGTCCAAGGCGGGTCCCCATAAGGAACAATCCATTAAGGCCATATTAACTCTTTTGGAAAATTGAGGAGATTTGACGAAAGGCGGGATTCAAAGGGATTAGCACAAATTCACTAATCCCTTTGAATACGAGAGGATCAAGGCACCTGCCGTGAGCCCATTTCTGCCACGAACCTTCAAGGCGAGTGGAATGCTTAGTAATCCCAATCGGTAAAAACGATTGGGACAAGGCAAACGGCGAGGTTTGGTTGTCCCAATTCCCTATTCAAATTGGGGCACAGAAACCCCGATGCTTTTATTGCATCGGGGTCGTCAAATCTTGTTCCGTAGCTGACGGCTACGGAACAATCAACATCACCTTCTCTAACTTTGCGTGGTAGGGGTTATCCCTATGCGTGTTCAAACTTAATTTCCATTTATTCCACTCGCCTGGGTTGATGTCATAGAGCGTATGGTTACCCGAAGGAAGATTTTGCAGGGCGGTTTGGATTTCATCCCGCCCTAGCTCTTTGGCTTGGTTCTGATCCACTCCCCAGATATGGTCACCGGTAATCAATCCCGATTTATCGATCGGACTTCCGACCCAGGTCACATTTACCTTGTTCCCATCCCCTAAAAGAACTCCCTGGTTGAGATAGGACAGACCGCTCATCGGGGCGTTGGCGCCCTTGTGGGCGGTTCGAACCCAGAATTGCAGGGCCGAGACCAAGCGTTCACAATCGTCGGCAGACGAGCATTGAACGATGAAAGGCTTTTTCATACCTGGAACTACAAAGGCCAACTGGTAGATCGCTTTTAAATTATCCGAGAGGGTTTGGATCTTGTTGCAATGGATGCACTTCAAGTCTTCCCAATAGATTTCCAACCCGTTATTGGAAGCCCCACCCACTAACCCGCCCGATAGGGCATCCGCTAAGGCGCCCAGGTTGACGCCTCCGTCAAAGTTTAGGGTCAGGCCGGTGGGGTTGGGCGTAGCTGATACGACCTTATGCCGGTCCCGCCCGATGAAGGTGGAGTACCTTTCCCCATCCTGTAGGTCGTTCACCCTGCGAGTGGCCATATCCACGCCCATTTCCGCGTCGGGCGTCACCTGGAATTCCTTGATCAAACAGGGGGCTGGGATAAGCGAAAGCTCGTCTTGGTAAACCTCCGACGATTCTTCGTCATTTGACCATGGCCGTAGCGTCTGTACCGTTGGCTGTTGAACAACAACTTGGGGCGCCGCTTTGGGTGCATGTTTTATGATTTTGGGTTGAGTTGGCGGAACAACCCCCTGAACGACTGCTGGTGTCGGAATGGGTGTGGGTTGTGCTTTTTCTTCCTGAAGAGTCAAAGAGGGGCCGGTGATTTTGAGTTCATCCAATATCCACTCCCTGAAATGCCAGGCGACTACCAGCAAGACCGCGAGGACCGCCATGGTCCAAAAGTCAGCTTTGTAGGTCTTCTGGATCCAGAACAGAAAGATCGCCCCCAACCCAAAAAACCAGAAGGGTTTTTGCAGAGCATTCCAGACAGCGCCCAGCAAAAGACTACCCAGCCAATGGGCTAGCTGGATGGCATGGGCCGCCAGCCAGTGCCCCCCGCCCGGGATGAAACTGCCGATGGAACTTATCAGGGCCGAATAGAAGAACAGGGTGATAAAAAGGTAAACCACCCCATGCCATAGCGCCTTAAAGGGCGTTTGGGACAGGTGGGATTTATAGGACCCCGACTTTCCCAAGGGCGCGAACTGGTTGGCCCCGGCCTTGGCGATGTTATGGATGGCCTTACCTATAGACCGCCCCAAATGCTCCACTAACTTGCCGACCGCATGGAGCAGGGCTTTACCCCCCTTTTCCAGGATAAATCCCGTGGCTTGCCATCTACTACCCTTGGGGATCTTGCCCAGGGCGTCTTTTATGGCGGCGGCCGAGAAACCCTGGAAGACCTCTTTCAACCCGGCAAGGAAAGTAATGTTTCCTTGCCCCTTTGGGGGCGCCTCTTTTGGGGTGGTTTCGGTTTCTTTCGCGGGCTTTTCGGTAAAGTTTGCGGTCTGGCCCGTTTGAGGCCCATGACTCGACGGTTCTTGTCGCCCTTGGGCCGTAGGACCAACGGGTGGATGTGCCTGTTCCATATTCGAACCGACCCCCTGGGATTCCTGGCCCGTCTGACCCTGCCCCCTGGTACTTACTTTGTGGGTTTGGGTTTTAGGTGGTTTCTTGGTCGGCTCAAACTGGTCGGGGTCGCCCCCGGCTTTGATATGGGCCGCCAGGTCTTTCACCTGCTTTTCGGTCATATCTCGGTAGCCAGCTTCCACTAAGGCCTGGTGAACCAGCTCTTGGGTTTCGGCTGGGATAGGGGGATAGGGCCATAGCTTGGGGGGTTCTTGCCCCTGCGCTATAGCCTTTTTCCATGAACCCGGTTTGTAGGGGGTGTATGGGCCTAAATCGCCCAAACGGGCAGTAGCCATTTCGCCAAGGTCCAATAATCCCTTATTTTCCAATTCGGATACTCCGAATAGTAAATCCCCTGTTTTAGGGCCTAAGAGGGGTAAGAGCCTCAAAGCCCTGCTAACCTTGTCCTTGTCCATCCTCAAATTGTCCGCAACCTCCTGCATGGTCAGGTTCGGGTTGGCTTCGATCTCCATTTCGATGGCCTGGTAGGCCGCCCACCAGCCCCGGTCCCGGACGTCATTGTCCAGCCACATGATCTCATTGGCTTCTTGGGGGGGCGGGTTCAGAACTTCCCCGGGTATCTTCTCCTTTTTGAGAAGGTCGTAGGCCCTGTAGCGGTTCTCCCCGGCCAAGATCTCCCAATTGAAGTCTTCCAGCTTCCAAGGCTGGCCATCGCCCCGAAGTCGAGGATTATCCGGGTGCAGTTGAACCCCCTCCGCCAGGGGTTTGACTGGATGGGGATGAACCTTAATTTCGTTCACCAGACCCCTTTGGGCAATGTTGTCGGCCAATACCTGGACTTCTTTCGGGGTCAGCCGCCTGCCCGGGTTCTTGGGATTGGGGCTTATGTTCTTAATGGGGATCTGCTGGATGCCGGGGAATAACTCAGGGAGAAGGGCCAACACATCTTCGATAGAAACGGACATAGGGGTGCCTCCGAAGGCAGTCAACGGTCTGCAGTCGACGGTCGGCAGTTAAGGCTAGGCTGTCTGTCGACTGTCGACCGTGAGCTATCGACTGTTGTTAGTTCTCCCCTAGCCGCCAACCACAAGTTGGCGGATGCGATTTGGGTGCGCCAATTCCAAAACCAGGAATTGGTGCCCCTAAATAAAACAGTTCACAGCTCACAGATCGGAAGTAAGCCGTAAAGGCCTAACTGTCGACTGTTGACTGCCGACTGTTAGCTGATTTTTTATTACCTTAAAACGTTTGTCGTCAAAGGGATTTTTTCAGGAAAAAGCTAAACCGTTAAACCAGGGGGTGGGAAGGCTGGAAGAGGGGGGAGATTAAAGGCCGGATAAGCGAAAGTGTTATCTGTTGGCCAGGCCTTTTTTGTAAGTATCCCCTTACAACAAGCAAAAGCAAAAAAACATGGAACCGCCGATAAAATCCGACGTGCTTCGCACGCGCCGATAAGTTTAAGAAAGCTTAAAACTACAAGTCGTTATCGGCGTTCATCGGACGTAATCGGCGGTTAAAAATTTTTATTTCTTTGTTTCAGAGAAATCCTTCTTTACGTGTCATGAAGGTATAGTCACCAGTTTTTTATCTGTTCAAGTTTTCAGCGGGTATCCGCGAAAGGTATTTCTTCAACGCTTCTTCGTCGGCTTCTTTCATGGACTCAAACTGAAGTCCCCCTCCGGTATTGTTGGACCAGATCACCTTGGCATAGGCTGAAATCATTTGGGAAACCTTGGGAAGGGTAAAATCCATACGAATGACGCTGTCAATTTCAAGGGCATGATCGGAGAGCAAATAGAGTCCTCCCAAGCAAATGTCCATGGTGTGGCTGTTTTTTTCATTTCTATTTCGGTCCTGGGCCTCAATCACCCGGTACTTTACGGGAATTTTGAGTGAAGTACGGGGATGGAGCCTTCTTTCGGGGGACTGGGATGCCTCAGGCATTAGGGGATTCCTTGGGTGCATGGGATTTGAAAATTTAGTTTGGTGACTATACCATCACGACACGTAAAGAAATGTTTTAACCGCAGATAACAACCGATAAGCGCCAATAACGACTTGTAATTTAACGCTTTCTCAAACTCATCGGCGCGTGCGAAGCACGTCGGACTTGATCGGCGGTTCAATGTCTTTTTGCTTTTACTTTTTATTAGGGGATACTTACCTTTAGTTTTGATGAACAGGAAAAGACTAAGACGGGGGGATTAAAAAGCCCAACTCCTGGAAAAAGGTGGGCTTGGAAACACGATGCTGTTTGAAACTTACTTCTTCTTTCCGGTTTTTTTCTTCGCGACTTTCTTCGCCATGAGGTACCTCCTTCTTAGCAGATTTACAAACACCTTAGCAGAATAAAGGGTCGAACAGGGGAAATAGAGGGAAATAGGACAACCCATCTTGGGCCAGAACGGAGGGTCCCGTGGCGGAGAAAAATCTATTTTCTACGCTCTTGGAAACCGTACTGGGAGCCGAAGGTGAGGCCGTATAGGCCACCCACGATCAAAAAAGCTTTTGAAGCTAAAACATCTTTTCACCACCGATCAAATCCGATTAACGCCGATAACATCCTTGATATTTCAATAGTTTTGGCTGTCATCGGCGCGTGCGAAGCACGTCGGTCGTTATCGGCGGTTAAATGGAATTCATTTCGATTAATTTTGTTAGAGCCTCTTAGTGTCTTTGTCCCCATTTGCTCCTTTGGAGTAAAGGAAATCGGGACTATACCGACCTCTTTAAAAGCTTTCGTGGAAGGTCGGCATGTGTTGGATGTTGGTTTTCTCCGCGTCTCTGCGGTTCATCCTTACTTTGCGGCTTGGCGGCTTTGCGTTGGCCGTTCGTGTTGTATCACTTATAGGTCATTGTCTTTTTTTGGCTTTGGTTTCTGCCGCTGGGATCTTTCCAAAGGGCTTCAATGACGAAGGATATGCCTTTTGATGGATCATATTTCCCTTGGGCGATGGTCACTTTATCCCACGGTCTTATAAAGGGGAGAGGTTTGGAAGGTTTTTGAGTGAAAGTGGGAATGGGGGTATTCCCGAAAGGGGTGGTGTTGAAAGTCACCTCTTTAATCTCGACCTTTCCGTTATTTCGGACAAAGAGGCCGAAAGTGCCTGAAGATTTCTTTTCCAGGGTGAAATGAACCGAACCGGCAGTGTTATCCCACTGTTTTTGATTGGGATTTCCAAGCGGTTTACGTGTGGTTTCAACCTTTTGGCTGGAAGCCAAGTAAGTTGAAGCGGCGGCCCATACGGCGATAACCAAAGCAAAAACCGAGATCATGTCGGAACGTGTCCAGCCGGATATGAGGAAAGATAAACCGATGGATAGGATCAGGGCAACCAAGACTGATCTGGTTAAATGGATGAAGAACTTTTTCATGAAAAGGCCTTTATTAACTAAATTTAGTTCAGGGTAATCAGTTTTGCCGTTGGTAAAGTCCCGAAGGATTCAGCGAAAATCGGAAAATTGCTCGACTGTCATGCCGGATGCGCGGATTAAGGACCGAAGGGTTCCGGGGGCTAATTCCCGGTGTTGGGGAACGGACAAACTGGCCATTTGACCGGCTTTCAAGAGGATAACGTGACTACCTCTTTGGCGGTCAACGATCCAACCGGCTTTCTCGAAGACTTTAACGGCCTCCGCGCCCGACAAAACGACAATTTTGGAATTAACAGGGTGATTAAAATGTGCCTTTACACCCTGTCAGCAGCCCCGGGCTTCGAGCAAATCGCATTTCCCTTTGTTTTTAAAGGGATGATTCGCGACCAAGATACGAAAAAGTCCGTTCTTTTGACTTTTTCAACCACCTGCTAAACAGCGACCTCCACTTCACGCACGGTCACAGTTAAAGGCATGTGATTCTCGGCTCTGGTTTCCAAACATCCCGCGATAGCTTCCCGGATATTGGCAAGCGCCTCTATTTCCGTTTTACCCTGGGAAATACAACCCGGAATGGACGGACATTCCGCCACGAGCATACCTGTTTCGTCTCTTTCCAAAGTCACTAAAAGTTTCATGGTTAGCCTCTCTATTGATTCTAGGGCTCTAAAACATGGGCGTCAATGCAGACACATTCTCTACTTATTCAATTCCTCGATCAGCCTCTGTCCCAGTTCTTCCGCCGAAACAGTGGCCACGCCCAGTTTCTCCACCTCGATGCCCGCCGCATAGTTGGCCAGGGAGGCCGCCTGCAGCAGCGTGGCCCCGGCCGTGAGGGCCAAGGTGAGGGTGGCGATGACCGTGTCCCCGGCGCCGGAGACGTCGTACACTTCCCGCGCGACCGTAGGGATGGTGCGGGGCTGTTGGTTCTTCTCGAAAATCGTCATACCGTGTTCGCTTCGCGTCAGCACGACCGCATGGCAGTTGAGGCGCTTCATCACCTTGAAACCGATGGTCTCGAAACTCTGGCCCACGGCTTCGGTGCCCAAAGCCTCGGTTACTTCCTTCATGTTGGGCTTCATGACGGTGACGCCCTTGAACTCGAAGAAATTGTGGAACTTGGGATCCACGGTGATGATGATCTTGTGCTTCTTAGCGTAGGCAATGACCTTGCCGATGACCTTCGGGGTCAGGAGCCCCTTGTTGTAATCCTCAAAAATAACGCCGTCGGCGCCCTTGAGCGCCTTCAGGGCCTTCTGGATGACCAGGTCTTGTTGTTTATCGTTGAGGGCCGACTTCACTTCCCGGTCGATGCGGACGACCTGCTGGGTGTTGGCGATGACGCGGGTCTTTTCGGTTGTGGGGCGGTCGGACAGGGCCAGGAGGCCGGTGGTATCGACTTTGCGGCTCTTGAGCTCGCGGATCAGTTCTTTCCCCGCGTTGTCGTTGCCCATGGAGCCGATGATGGTAGCTTGTCCCCCCAAAGCGGTGATGTTCGCCGCCACGTTGGCCGCGCCGCCCGGCATTTTCTTGTCGTTCTCGTTAATTTCCACGACGGGAATAGGGGCCTCAGGCGAAATACGGGCTACCGAGCCCTTGATGTAAACATCGAGCATCACGTCGCCGATGACGACGACTTTTTTACGCTGGATCTTTCCGATGAGGGTGAGCAAAACGGTCTTATCGACGCTGGTCATGGCGGGCATCTGGAATTTGAAGTTGGGTTTCTTGCTCATCAGGGAAACATCGCTGATTCGATTAATTCACAAAAGATATGTCCTATCATCATGTGGCACTCCTGAATTCGGTCGGTGGGGGTGGCGGGAACAATGATCGCGATCTCGCATTCCTTGGCGATCTTGCCTCCATCCCTTCCCAGCAATCCGATGGTATGAACCTTGTTTTTCTTGGCGGCCAATATCCCCTGGTACACGTTTTCAGAATTGCCCGAGGTGGAGAGGCCCACCGCCACGTCTCCCTCGGAACAAATTCCCTCGATCTGGTGCGAGTAAACCTGGTCGTATCCGTAATCATTGCCCAGGGCCGTCAGGGTGGAGGTATTGGTGTGCAGGGCGAGGGAAAGGAGGGCCCGGCGCCTTTTGCGGTAATCGCCCACCAGTTCGGCGGCGATATGCTGGGCGTCCGCGGCGCTTCCGCCGTTGCCGAACCAGACCGCCTTGTTGCCCCTTTTATAGGCATTCACGAGAATTTCGGATGCCTTCTCGATCTGGGGAAGGCACTTGGCCATGAGGTTTTGTTTGACCTGGATGCTTTCCTCGATGCGGCCTCGGATTTTCTCGATCATTCGGCGCTCCTGTTTCTGCGACGGACCATTTTAACCGCCCCTTCCCTGGAATTCCATGCAGGACCCTTAGGGGTGATGTCTCGGCTTGGATGTCATTGCGAGGAATATCCCCGAATAGGGGATGGTTATGACGTGGCAATCACAGTTTAAATAAGCCTTTAAAAAGGCCAACACGAAAGGCGAACTGGGATCACCACGTCGCCAATCGCCCCGATTGGGGCGGCTCCTCGTGATGACAGCTTAAATTCAAATTGAGACACAACTTCCCTTAGGCGGCTTCTGGGTGACGGGTAATATACTTGAACGCCCTTCCTGGGCCAATAATAATAAACCCGTGACAAGCCCGACCCTCTCCCTTTCTCCGCGCCGTTCCTCTCTTTCCCTCTCGTTTATCCTCCTGTTTTTCTTCCTTTACGTGTTCCAGGTTTTTTTCGGCCTGTGCGAATCCCAATGGTGGGAACGGGATGAAATTCAAACTTACCTGATCGGCCTGAAGTGCTACACCACCCAGACCTGGCCCTACTTCGGCCCCGATGTCAACGGAGCGGAAAACGAGTCGTTTCAAAGCCAGATGCCCGGGGCCCTGGAGGGTCTTCTGATCGGCCTGCCTTTTTATTTCTGTCCGATTCCCGAAGCGCCCTTTCTCTTGTTGGGGTTTTTGAACACCCTCGGCGCGGCCTTTCTTTCATGGTATATCCACCGGCGGCTGCCTTCCCTTTCCCGGTCCTGGCTCATGCTCTGGATTTGCGTCACCCCCTGGGTTCTTCAAAAATGCGCCCATATCATCAACCCTGCCTATGACTTTCTTCCGAGCGTTTTGTTTTTTATCGGTTTCCTTGAATGCCTGCCAAAATTCCGTATGAATCTTTTGAAGCCCTTCTGGTCGAACGCGGCGATGGGTTTCGGGATCTTCTGGATCATGCAGTTTCATTTTTCTTACATCTACTTTCTTCCCCTGGCCGCCTATGCCCTCTATGCCCAGGCGCGGGAACATCGAGGGGGCCCGGCCCTTCTGGGGTTTGCCTGTGGAGCGCTTCCCATGGCCGCTCTCATCCTGCCCACTTGGCTTCAATACGGATTCAGCCCATCCCATGTCGCTTCGGGATTCGCGGTGCCCTTCTGCTGGCAAAATGTGCTGTCCCTTCCGGTGATCCTGGCCCGTTTCCTATCCTTAGTGTGTTTTGAGATTCCCCGTTACCTTGGGGATGACTTGACCATGCGGATCAAATTTCTCACCGACCGGCCCTGGATACTGGTTCCGGGAGCCATTCTCTGGATCGGCGGCTTGGCCCAGGCTTTTATATTGTTCATCGCCGGCTTTAAGCGAAAACATCCTGATCCGTTGTGGGCCAAAACCCGCAACCTCACCCTCGCCTGCTTCCTGCTTGTCTATCTCAGCTTTTGGTTCACGGTGAAACTGCCCCTTTCGCACATCTACCTGGTCTTTTATCCTTTGCTCATGCTTTATTCTTGTTATGTATGGTCGTTCCTGGCGGGCAAGGGCAAAGCCAGAATTTGGTTCAGGGTTTTTGTGCTGTTGGGCCTTTATTTCCAGATCGGCTACGCCATCGTGAAGGAGCCCACTAACTCGATGTACAAGCATGACAGGGCCAAGGTAGTTCAGGCCCTGGCCCAGAAGGATTACCGAATTTTCCAGGAAAGGCGTCCTGGAACGCTTTATTAACTGAAGCAACTCTTCTTTGTCCAATCCGGGGACCCAGATTGGACAAAGCAAAAATGGATATTGTTGTCTGAAGGAAAAATATGAAAAAAACAATAACGGTGGAGTTGTCTTTGCCTTGTACGGTTCCGGGGATGGTGACCGGAAGGTGGTTGACGGGTGGTACGGCGGCCATGTTTTTCCTGATTTTTTTGATGACTTATTTTATGGGGGAAGGGTCTGATCGAAACGCGGCTTGGCTAATACTAGCCCTTGCAGCTTTATGTTTTTATCCGTTCTTATTGACGATCAAAAGCAGTTTGCGGATCACTGATGAGGGTTTGATTCTCCGTCGCTCGACCTTCGGGAACCTTTTTATGCCTTCTATTCGGGTGAACTGGGATTCAATCGAAAAGATCGACTTTGAAAACAGATCCGTGGAAGCTTCAGACGGACATAGTGATTGGTCGGTTAAAGTACCGACATTTAAAGTTTTTTACGAACAGGAAAAAAAATATCTTTTGATCTATTCATTCACTTTTCGGGAGAAAAAAAGCTTATTTATTATTTATTCTTCCATTCGAAAAATGGCTGGAGAAAAATTATCCGAAGATGCGCGTAAATTTATCGATTCTTGGCTTTTGAGGTCTCACCACAAATAGGGTTGTCACGAAGGGGAGGCAAATATGTCAGTTGTTAGCGGGGGAATCCCATTATATTTCAAACACAACAACCGGTTATTTTATTTGTGTTTTTATCTGATCTTCGTTCCATACATTGTTTTTTGGCTTTCTGATGGCGAGACTTTTCCCATCCACGACCATGGGTTGGCCCTTTTGGCGGACTTGCTGTTGAGTTATGTTGTTGCACTTTTGATGAAGTTTTTGGTGGAACGGTTTATTCAAAAACGGAAAGATTCCGTTTTTTTACAGAAATAAATGCTGTTCACGATGGGGACCCATCGTGGACAATGAATTTTATAATCGAATGGTAAAAGCAAAGAGGTGATTAATATTTTCGCTCTAAATCCGCTGGAAAAAGCTGTGTTAGAAAAAATAATTACTGGGAATCATCCGGTACAAGTTATTTTAAGAGAACAACTTAAAGGTATATCTGTTTTAGAACGAAGAATGACGGGTGTAGGTTTCTTTACGAGTTTTATTTTATCTAACGCTGTTCCGCCAGTACCAATGACAAAAGAGAATGCCATCTTTGGAGATGTGGGCGCAAAAATTCCTGAACTTAAATCAGGCGCTGGGTTTCTTTTGTTTTTAAAGTCCGGTTATCTCTTTCAACTAGAGGGATACACTTATGAAGAGGACTGGCCCGAAACCATTAATTCGTTTGAGTTGTTTTATTTTGACCCGCAAAGAAAAAAATTACTTGGTATCTTGAGCAAGTTGTAATTGTTGATTATCAAAACGAAAAGGTTGTCCACGATGGGGACCCTGAGTGGACGATCTTTTTATGAGCAACGCCCGCAACCAAGGGCCCCAATGCCTTGAACGAATTGATCTTCCGCCACAACAATCCCCAATTTCGCTGGTTTAAACGGCTCGGAAAACCCGGCCTGCTCCACTTTGGATGGTGATAAACTAATAACAAGTTTTATTGAGGATGTGCCTATGCGCCGACCCCTTTTTCTCCCTTTGCCCGCCTTGTTGCTTTCGGCTTTTTTTATCTTGTTACCCGTCGGGTGCGCTAAAAACTACACCCTGGGTCCCCAATCGGTTTTATCCTCATCCGTGGCGCAAGTAACAACTTTAGCAGGACAAGCTGGGGTTACTGGGGCTACCAACGCGACAGGAACCAATGCTTCATTCAATTATCCTGCTGGTGTCGCGGTCGATGCCTTAGGTAATGTTTACGTTGCGGATACAAGCAACAATATGATCCGGAAAATTACTGCTGGGGGTGTTGTGGAAACCCTAGCTGGGACCGTAGGGGTTACCGGGGCCACTAATGCAACCGGAACTGCCGCATCGTTTAATATGCCTGTTGGAATTGCGGTTGATTCCGCCGGTAATCTTTACGTTGCGGATAAAGGTAACAATATGATTCGGAAAATAACTTCCGGAGGTGTGGTGACGACCTTGGCGGGGTCTGGGGCTTTTGGTTTCGCAAACGGGACAGGAACCGCAGCGGTGTTTTTGGATCCCGATGGTGTTGCGGTCGATACCAATGGAAACGTTTATGTCGGGGATTCATGCAACGACATGATCCGGAAAATTACCTCTACTGGCGTAGTGACAACTTTGGCAGGTTCCGGAACCGCAGGATTTGTCAATGGTACCGGAACTGCCGCTTCGTTCTTTGAACCCGGAGGAGTTGCGGTCGATTCTTCCGGCAACGTTTATGTAGGGGATGTCGGTAATAGCGTGATCCGGAAGATTACGCCCGGGGGTGTCGTGACGACCTTGGCAGGTTCTGGGTCGGTTGGATTCGCCAACGGGCCAGCAACCGTTGCGATGTTCTATGAACCTTATGATATCGCGGTAGATTCTGGCGGTAATGTTTACGTTGCAGACGCCGGCAACAACATGATTCGGAAAATTACCTCCAACGGTGTGGTGACGACTTTGGCTGGAGGGGGTCCTTGTTGCGCTGTCAATGCATTTGGAATTGCCGCATCGTTCGGTGCTCCCTCAGGAGTCGCAGTTGATACTTCGGAAAATGTTTATGTCGCTGACGAAGGCGATAACCTTATCAGGAAAATTCAATAAATTTTAACCCGCTGAGTTCAACCTCGAAGTGCACCACCCCGGCGAAGGACCTCAGCGGGAGTTAGAAACCCAAGACATTTCATGGGGCGGTGGTTTAGCCAACGTTCCACGGCTTTGACCTTGGACTGACTCAGCTTAGCGAAGTCTGTTTTCTTTGGGAAGTGTCGTCGAACCAGA
>Ga0182030_10010380_pt1 | contig 18920 bp, 21 predicted proteins | sample 812S3MmetaG_FD_121299 | JGI IMG/M metagenome (GOLD analysis project Ga0182030, IMG submission 121299) | Permafrost microbial communities from Stordalen Mire, Sweden - 812S3M metaG (Illumina Assembly) | ecosystem: Environmental > Terrestrial > Soil > Wetlands > Permafrost | place: Sweden...
CTAGCGCGGCGAACGGGCTGCCAATGCCAGTGGTCCGAGCGAAGCGGAGTCCATACTCGACATCCTTGAGGCGCAACGCAGAGCTGAACACGATGATCTGTTCGTGATCATCAGCTGCCATGCGACGTGCATTCCGGATAACTTGCGGGCTGGCTGCCTGGCTGGTTGCGATGGCATCGACGACCGCGGCAATATCAAGGCCGGCACGCTCGGCGATGGCCAAGCCCTCCGCAGCCGACGCGATCTGCACGGCACCGATCATATTGATTATCAGCTTGTAAGCCGTGCCCGCTCCGATCGGGCCAAACCGAATTATGCGCTCAGACAGGGCGCCTAGAAGACTTTGGGCGGCGCTTAGATCGTCCGCGCTCGCGCCCACAAGCAACGTGAGCGATCCCGCCGCGGCAGCATCCGGAAGGCCCGTCACTGGGGCGTCTATGTAGCGCAGACCCAGTGCCGTAGCCCGTGTCGCCAATTGCATGACCCATTCGTGAGACAGTGTTGAACATTCGATAGCGAAGGCATTCTTTCGCAGATTTGCTGCGAGTATGCCGTCGCGCTCGAGCCAAACTGCCTGCGAGGCGCTATCGTCCGCGACCATCGAGATGACGGCGTCCACACCATCGCACGCGTCCTTAGGCGTGACCGATAGCCTCGCGCCTTGGCGGACGAGCGCTTCTGCGCGCGCAGCTGTTCGGTTGTAGACGCTCAACTGGTGACCGCCCGCAAGCAACCGGGCCGCCATTCCGATACCCATGTTCCCAAGACCAACGACTGCGACTCTCGCCATTCCTCTTCTCCGGTGGATGCACGTCGCGACCTACCAGCAAGTACCACTGATATCATCCCCTAAAGCTGCCATTCGCCAAAGTCCGGATTAGGGGTCGAAAGCGAATACTTGGCGTCGGTTCCATAAGCGGGTGTGCGTCAGCGTGGTGCGAATAATATGATAGCCGGCGTTTTGCTGATTCGAGGGCACTCAAATGAACACCAGTAGCAATGATGTCGGCGGTTGCCTCTGTGGCGCCGTGAGGTTCGCGGTAGCCGCCAAACCCATCTGGAGTGCGTACTGCCACTGCGAGAGTTGCCGTCGCGCTACCGCCTCTCCCGTCGCCGCATTCGTGGGATTTGACGAGGGTTCCGTACAATTCAGAGGTGATGCTAGGCGACTATTTAGCTCGTCGTCGGGCGTAGAGCGAGGCTTCTGTGCCAACTGCGGAACGCCGTTGTCCTACCGTTCAACTCGGTGGCCGGGTGAGATTCATCTTTATGCTCCGACCTTCGATAATCCAGCGGCATATCCCCCTGCCTTCCACGTGCATTGGGCCGAAAAGCTAGCTTGGCTTGGCATCATGGACTCATTGCCTAAGCACGACCACGCGAGCACGCCTGCAGACACTTCGGAGTAGTGCATATCGCACAAGCTGCCGTGCACCGATTTCCCGGCTACCGACGAAATGGGCCCGGCCGATCGGAGACCGGACGTTCATGACCGGCTGGATGGGATCGGCCGGTTCGCAACGTCGTCAGCGCCACGATATCTATGACCCCATGTGTGACGATCGCAGCGACCAGGCCGATCTGGCTAAATACCGTCCCCAAAATCAAAGACGCGAAAAAGACCAGGAATGCATACACCGCTTTCATGCGATTCATTGTGCGGAAGGAGCCCGTTTGATAGTGAAGGGCGGTAAATATCACGCTGGTTAGCCACAGGCCGAGGAGTGGCTGCAGGGCGCCGCGGAATAGCATCTCCTCCCCGACACCCGCACAAAGGCTGAACCACAAGGGATTAAATCCGCTCAAATCGGCGCGACTAACGAGTTCGATCATTTGGCGATAAAAGGCGTCGAACCGGGAAGCGCGCTTGATCAGCACGACCGCTGGGCACGCAAATAGGAGGCCGATGGCGATACCCCACGCTAATTGTGTCTGCCACGGCGTGCCTTGCAAGAGCAGATCCGAAAGGGCTTGCCTGCCGAAGATTGCCGAGATGCCTAGCGCCAGGGCCAGCGCAAGTGCCATTTGCATCACCATGCCTCGGGGACCAATGATGGGTTTGGTCCGACCTTCCATTGCATCTGTTGACATCGCTTAGGCTCCTTTTATCTCCACTCCGAGATAACTTAAGAACGATCTCGTCAGCTCGCGCTGCAGCGTTTTGTCATCACGCGGAATGAGTCCTTTACACAATTTCGGATCCGGCGGATTTACCACGAGCTGCCACAAGGCACCGACGGCCATCATGAGCGCAAGTCCGATCGCCGCTCGCGGATCAGGATGCTTGATCTCTCCATGACTCTTCAGGAATAGATCGACCCCATACTCCATCGTTCGTACCTCGATCCTCGTAACCTTTCTCCAGAACAACGTGCCATGACGGTCCTGCGTGAACTGCCGGACGGCACGCAACAGCATGGCCTGGCTGCGATAGCTTAGGAGCATGCCGTTGATCACTTGTTCTGCGAGCACGGCGAATGGAATCTCTGCCGCCATCTCAGCCGTGATCGATTGGCGCAAGGCCTTGTCCTGATCCTCCAAGAGTTGCAGGATCATCGTTTCGAGCAGTACGTCCTTGTTCTTGAACCGCCTGTATACCGCTCCGGGCGTGAGTCCCGCATGCTTCGCGATGCGCGGAATGGTTGCCCCTGCAAGCCCGTGCTGCCCGAGCACCTCCGCCGCCGCCTGCAGCAAGCGCCGCAATGACTCACGACTTCGCTCCTGCTGTGGCTCCAATGAGCGGCCCGGTTTTGCCATGAGCTTGAATATACTCAATTCTCAGCCGTATGTAAACGCGTATTTGCGTTTACATACGGGGAATACATTACGTCATTCGACAGGTTCAACTTGGGATGGTTGGCCGCTGCCCGACGTATCGAATGCGAGCACTCATCCACCGGCTGCGCAGCCGGCACAGAGATTGGATATGATTGCGCCCCGGCGGCCTGCGCGGGGCCACGTCGAGCGAGTCGCGCTCTCCCTGGGCTACGCAATGGCTCGGCCGCCGCCATCATTTCACCGGCCTGGAGGTCGTTCCGTTATGCACTTGCGCCGTACGCTCGTTGCAGTCCTTCCGGGCCTGCTGCTGGCTTGCATCCCATACACGACCTGGCCCGAATCGGGTGTTGCCGCTTCGGCTGCAATGGATCGAGACCTCATGGAGGTCACCGTTCCACAGTTACAGCACTATTATGCGGAACACCGCTACACCGTCACGCAGGTGGTGCAGTGGCATCTCGCGCGCGTGCATCGCTACAACGGCATCTACCGTGCCGTCGAAACGAGCTTGGACCGGGGGGCGCTCGAGACGGCCGCTCGGGAAGACAGGGAAGCCGCCGCGGGCCGGGTCAACAGCGCACCACTTTGGGGTGTGCCCATCGTGATCAAGGCGAACACCAGCATTGCGGGGGAAGTTACCACCGACGGCTGGTCGGGCTACACCATCCCAGGCCACGAGTTGGTCGCGCCACGTGACGCAACGATCGTTGCCAAGCTGCGTGCTGCCGGCGCAGTACTGATCGGCCACACCAACATGCCCGATTTTGCGAACGCCGATACCAACCGCAGCACTTCGTTCGGGCGCACTGGGAATGCGTACGATGTGCGGTTTTCTCCGGGCGGCTCCTCCGGCGGGACGGTGACCGCGGTCACCTCCAATATGGCGGTACTGGGAAATGGTACGGACACCGGCAACTCGATCCGTATGCCGTCGGCGACCAGCGGTGTCGTCGGTGTCTTTCCGACTCGCGGTCTCGTCAGCATCGCCGGCATCGCCCCGCTCGACTGGCTGCTCGACAACACCGGACCGATTGCCCGCAACGTCACGGATGCGACGATTGCGCTATCCGTCATGGCGGGTCCGGATTCGCTCGATCCGCCCACTCACGAGGCTGCCACGAAGGCCGAACCCGGCCCCTACACAACGTACTTGAAGGCCGATGCGCTCAAGGGCAGGCGCTTCGGTGTCCCGGCATTCATCTTGGGCGGTATGGGCCCGCCGTTTCATGGTGTGCCGGCGAGTGTCCCGGATGTCCTTGCGGAGAAGCAGGCTGCCGATCAGGCCAACCCACTGGACCCCGCGACGCGGACGGCGTTCTTGAAAGCCGTAGAAGAACTGCGCGCCGCCGGCGCCACTATCGTGATGGACGACACGGTGCTGTCGGACAGTTTTGTGCGGCTCGCGACCCGCGTGGCGACATACCCTTACGTCAAGGAGGGGACCGACCTGTTTCTGAGGAACTTCGGACCCGCGCAATATCACTCCGCCGCCGAATACGAGGAATTGATGGGCCAGCCGCTCGGCGAGCCGATCATCGGCGCCGAGAAGGCGAACGCGCAATTCGGTGACATCACCCTCACACAGCGCAAAATCGAGAACGATCCGGATGCCGAGGCCAACTACTACGGCCCCCGCCGGCGTCTGATGGAAGCTTATCTCAGCACGATGGAGCGCCTGCATCTCGACGGATATGTCTATCCCGCAATTCAGATGCCGCCGGTCGATGAGACCATGGCCCAGAATGGGCGGCTCAGCGAAGGTCCGCACTCCGACACCGGATGGGTGAACATGCTGGGAGTACCCGCGGTAGTCGTGGTGGGCGGCTACTATTCGACTGGGCTGCCGTTCGGACTGGAGATCTCAGGGAAGCCCTGGCACGACGGAGAACTCCTGGGGTACGCCTACGGATACGAGCAGGCCACGCATCACCGCCATCCGCCCGTGCTGGTGGAACAAGGATTGCTCACCAGCACGCCGTAGGCTTGGCGCCGCAATCGCGCCTCAGCGCCTCAAGCCCGGAGCAGGTACGGCGTGCGTGTCCGGCGGCCGTTGTACGAGCTTGCTGCCGGTGTACGGATTGAAGTGATAGCTGCCGGGAAACGACTCGCCCGTCTTGGGGTCCAGCGACGGCGGCAAAATGCTTCCGAGCGGAAGTCGATAGCGCAGCGCTATATCGCCCAAATGAACAGTCAGCGAACCCTCCTTTTTCGGATCGGCAATGAGTTGCCCGGCTTTGTCCATGCTTGGGAACACCAGAATCTCCATGTGCTGGCCCACGGCGCCCATCATGTTCGACAACAACGGTCGCATTATCTGGATGAGATTCTTCATGTCCTCTGCGACCGAATCCAGAGGAAGTGGGCTATACGTCGTTCCGTGAGCATCCTCGATCGTGACTTCACTGACTATCGTGTCCATGTCCGTGTATCGAAAAGCGGTGATTCCCCTTTGAGCGTCCAGTACCGCCACCAAGGTATAGGGGTGTATGACGGCGATGTACTGGGCGATACCTTGGTCTGTCAGCCCGCCGCCGTTCTTGAACGAGGCCCGCCAGAACTCCTCCGGCATCCACATGGTCATCGTCAATCTGCCGTCCACATTCCGGGTCAAAGTGAGATCGCGGGTCAAAGCGGCATAATCCACGACGTCCGCGGCTTGTGCGGGAGCCGTGTCGGTCGCCGCAACGGTTAGCGCAGGAACGGCGCAAAGCGCGGCGACGCATGCAAGCGTCCAGCCGCGGATCTTCGGCCGCCAGCATCTGTAGGGCAATGTCATCAGTTGATCTCCCTCGCTGCAGTAATTAGCCGGATAGCCGCCAGTCACTCAATAGGGTAACGTGCTTTCAATAACTTCGGAAAGCCGGAAACTAAGATCGGATGGACTCGGGAATTTCAACCGCACCCGTCAAACGCACGTCCTGGTCCTTCGCCAGCTGTTTTGTGTTGTCGCAATGAACACGTTCAACCCTCACACGGCGATGCTCGACCGCGGGCGATTGGCTGCACTGCGTGTCTCGGAGGATCAAGAATTCGAGCGGCGAACCGACCGGTCAAGATCGCTGCGCAAACAAGCCAGCAGCCACCTGCCCTTGGGAGTGCCGATGTCCTGGATGTTCGGCCTCTACCGAACCCCGCCGATTTACATCGACCGAGGCCAAGGTGCGTTCTTCACTGATGTAGACGGCAACGATTATCTCGATTTCAATCTGTGCGACCTCAGCATGACGATCGGATACGGCAACGAAGCCGTGGCGGCTGCACTCGGCGAGCAGGCCAGGCGCGGCGCCCATTACCTTCTCCCGACAGAAGACGCGATCACGGTGAGCACGATTCTGGCTGAACGGACGGGCCTGCCCTTCTGGCAATTCACGCTGTCGGCCTCAGGTTCCAACGCCGAAGTCATCCGCATCGCCCGATTTATGACCAAACGGTCACGGGTCGTCATCTTCGGGGGTCATTATCATGGGCACATTGAGGAAACCCTCGTCCGCGAAGAAGGCGGACGCTGTGTTCCGGATACCGACGGATTGTCCCCCGGCTCGGCGGCGCATACGGTGATCGTTCCCTTCAACGACCTGCAATCGCTCGAGCGGACCCTCGCGGCCGGCGATGTGGCGCTGGTGCTGACCGAACCCGTGATGACGAACTGCAATCTCGTTATGCCGGATCCTGGTTTCCATCGTGGAGTGCGGGATTTGACGCGCCGCTACGGCGCCTTGTTGTGCATCGACGAAGCACATACTTTTCAATTCGCCTTCGGAGGCCTGAGCAATGCGTGGCGACTGTCTCCGGACTTCATCGTACTCGGGAAGGGGTTCGGGAGCGGCGTAGCTTTCGGGCTCTACGGAATGAGCGAGGAAGTGGCCCACTGCTTCACACAGCACATCGATGTGGATATTGGTCCGCGCGGTATCGCCACCGGAGGGACCACGTATGCAAGCGCGCTTGCTTTGGCGGTCGCACGAGTCGTGCTTGAGAAGGTAATGACGGCAGAGGCCTATGAGCGTGTCCAAATGCTCGGGGCAAGGCTGGCGAATGGCCTGGATTGCGAGTTCCTCAAGCGCGGATTGCCATGGAAGGCATTTAGATGTGGCCCGCGCTCGGGATATTGCCTTGATCCAGAGTTGCCCAGAACGGGTTCAGACGGCTTTCGCTCGCTCGACTACGAGCTGATCGACGCGCGACGCGTGTTCATGGCAAACCGTGGAATCTGGGATGCCGTTGCTGCGGCCGGGCCGCAGGCCTCGATTGCGCACTCAGACCGCGACATCGACACCTACGTCGCCGCGGCAGGTGAATTTCTCGATCGAATTATTGAGCCTACGGGAGTCAAGTCATGAAAGGACGTGTTGCGCTGGTGACGGGCGGCGGCCGAGGGATCGGCCGCGAGGTCGCGCTGCTGTTGTCGGCGGCGGGAGCGCGTGTGATGGTCGTGTCACGCAGCGCTACGGAACTGGCCGCCGTCGGCCTCGAGTACGTCGCGGCCGACCTCGGCACTAACGTGGGGTGCGCGCTGGCAGTTGCCGAGACCGAGCGGCGTCTGGGACCCATTGACCTGCTGGTCGTGAATCACGGAATCGGCTCGGCCCATGAACGGCTCGTCTGGGAACAGGATCCTGAGGTCTGGCGCGAGACAATGCGCATCAACCTCGACGGGCCGTTCGAACTCGCGCGATTGACGGTGGGCGGAATGTGCAAGCGCGGTTTCGGCCGGCTCGTATTCACCAGTTCGACCGCCGGTGAGAAAGCGGAGCGCTGCGGCAGTGCGTACACTGCTTCCAAGCATGGAGTCATCGGGCTCGCACGCGCGGTCGCCCAGGACGCGGGGCCGTTCGGAGTTACGTCCAACGCGGTGCTGCCCGGTTGGGTGCGAACGGCCATGGCCGAGCGATCGGCGCAGACAGAGTCCGACAGACGCGGCATCAGCGTCGAGCAGGTGTGGAGCGAACGTGCTGCCACGTACCCGCAGAATCGGGTGCTGGAACCTCGCGAGGTTGCGCAGGTCATCACGTTCTTATGCAGCGACGCGGCGGGAGCTGTAAACGGTGAGGCGATCACCGTGGCGCTCGGTGGCATGTGGTAGGTATTGCTGGAGAAGCGAGCGATGCAAATCAAGGATCACGTTTTCATTGTTACGGGCGCTTCGTCAGGGATCGGGCTGTCGACGGCGATGGCGCTGTCTGAGCGCGGCGCGAAAGTCGCGTTGCTCGCTCGCAGCACCGAAGCGTTGCAAAAACTGGCGCAGCAGCTTCCGGGCAGCCTGCCCGTCACTGCAGACATGACGCAGCTTGAGGATGTGCGCGAAGCGGTGCGCTCAGTGCAACGGCACTACGGGCGGGTTGATGGACTCGTGAACAATGCAGGGCGCAGCTATGCGGCTGCAGTCGAGGATATCGATCCCGCAATTTTCGACGAAATCTTCCATCTCAATGTGTTGGGGCCGATTGTCGCGATGCAGGCCGTGATTCCGCTGATGCGGGCACAAGGCGGCGGGAGTGTCGTGAACGTCAATTCGGGAACTGCGTTCATGACTGTGCCGCAATACAGTGTTTACTCGGCCTCGAAGCGCGCGCTTCTTGGATTTACCATGACGGCACGCGCCGAACTGGAAAAGGACGGCATCGCCGTCAGTGAAATTTACCCGTTTATCACGGCGACGAATTTTGGCAAGAACCGGATGGCCAATTCGCCCAGCGGCGGCGGTCCGGCAGCCAATTACGCCGATGGAGACAAGCCCGAATTCGTCGCCGGCCTGGTGCTGAAAGCCATCGAAGAAGGAGAGGCTCAGTATTTCGCGAACGAGCGTCTTCGCCAAATGGCCGGGGTTTCGCCCTGAGAAATGCCGCCATCACTTGGGATTGACGACGTCAGCCAAGGGGCCAATGGCGGTGTTCACGGTGTCGGCCGTGGCTCGATGATCGGGACGTGCGGCGCGCTCGAGCGCGGTGCCAGACCGATCAGCCGCGGGTCGTCCGCGACCTCGACCCGGCGTGCATAGGGTTTGAATCCCGACCGTAGGTAAAAGCCGAGCGCTCCAGGATGGTCCAAGGTGCAGGTGTGGACCCAGAAGCGGCGGATCGACCGCGCCCACGCGCGCTCGATCGCACGGTTCATCAGCCACCGACCTGCTCCTTGGCCGAGCAGCGCCCCGCTGAGACCATAGAAGGCGAGCTCGCACTCTCCAGCCGTGCGAAAGTCGAGCTCGAGCAGCCCCTCGTCGCGACCCGCGTCCTCGAGCGCATAGATCTCGACATCGGGGTGCCTGATGATTCCCTCGAGCTCAGGAAGTGGCATCGCGAGTCGCGAAAACCAGAGCCACTCGACGCCCACGTGCGCATACAGTTCGCGATACCACGCTGCGTCGGGCCGCTGCACCCGGCGTAGCCGCCAGGGAGCGGCGTCGCGCTCGGCACGCCGGGGTACGCGCTCCAGCATTTCGAGGCAAGTCACCACGGTGGCTACCTTTCCCGGCGCTACGTCGCTGTATCCGTCGGTTAGCATCATCGTCGTCCGCAGCCTCAGTCAATCAACGGGCTAATGTGCCACGTGCGCCCTCGATGGCGCTTTGGGAATTTCCGAAACTTCGCGCCGCCGAGTATATAGCGCGTGCAGGTTGAAAACTTGCCTATGGGTTTGTTGCACGCCCCGTATAAGCATCGCACTTGTTAAAGCCCTGCTCATACACCAAAACTATAAGAATCATCAGCATTGCTGTGCCGAAGTATCCTTGTTGGGAGGCTTGGGCCATGCGGCAATTCGTCTTCATCCCCGCCGAACGATCTGCGGGTCCCGAGCGAGCAATCGAGGTCCAGCCGTTTCACTTTGCTGTGCCGTCAAAGCAATAGATCGAGCGTCGGGTGGCTGTCCGCAAAGCTGCCGGTGACCACGGGCAGCCCGTCGCCTCGGAAGAACGGCGGTACTTCGGCCCTCGACCCACACCTGCCTTCCGGGAAGGTCGGCTATCGGGACGCGCCGACGTAGGCAAAAGCGTGCTCGAGCTTGACCACGAGGTCGGAGCTGAACGCCGACTCACCCTGTGCCTCACGCTCGGCCATCCGAGATACCGACAGTTCATGATCAATCATGAACCTTATGAGTGGCGCGTCCTCGGGCGCAGCCACCTCCAGTAGCGACTGGAATCGATGTGCAAAAGGCAGACAGAGCGGCGCCAGAGCGGCCATCGCCTCCCTCCAGGGTTTCGCAGCAAACTGTTCGGCGGCGGCAGCACCGGCTGCTCTTTGCTTTTCGTCTTCGACGAGGCTGATTCCATGGCGCGCGAGAAGCGGCCGGAGCCTCACTTTGGCTTCCGATTCGAGCTGCAGAAAAAGTCCGATCTTGTACCGTTCGATCGGATCGGTAGCCAGCTCCAGCCATCGGTTCGCCAAGCCCTCGCCGAGAACTTCTGCAGCATATAACTCGCCGATGCCGGTTGAATATTCTTGCTTGTCCATTCGCCGAGCCCTCGATTGGTCTTCTTTTTCTCACGGTGACATCGTGAGCAGCCACACGCTGCCTTACCCATGGTAATCCAGCCGGCGAATGGCTGCTGGCTGGCGTGAATTTCGACTCCTCACTGGCCGGTTGTGTCCCGACTGCCGCCCGATGCGGACGGACCGGCATACATAGACGGGTCGCGACCCCAAGCGCCCTCCGACGAAAGTCTCCTTTCAGGCAATTCATTAATACTTCGGGGAGGCAAAGGGGAATGTGCTACACGCGTCGCAGCAGCGCACTTTAAGCGCTGGCGCGGTAAGCCGATAAGAGTGGCATCCGAGGAGGGCATCGACCCTTGTCATATTCAATATTCTGGAGCGCACGTGCCCGACTTAATGCATTGTATCTACGCCAGCGCGGCAACGCGTCATTTCGAAGCGGCTGAGCTGACGGCATTGCTGCAGGCGGCGCGCAAGCACAATGATGCGGCCGGGCTTACCGGGATGCTGCTTTATACCGAGGGCAGCTTTTTTCAGGTGCTGGAGGGAGTTCCCGCCGCGGTGGAGGCGCTCTACGCCAGGATCGAACTGGACAAGCGCCACGAGCAAGTGACCAAAATCGTAGCCGAAGCGATTCCGAGCAGATCCTTTGCAAACTGGACCATGGGATTCTCACAGGTCTCCCGCAAGGAACTCGCGCTGATCTCCGGTACCAACGATTTTTTTAGTGGCTCGAGTTGTTTCCTCGGCCTGGATTCCGGCCGCGCCAAGAAAGTGCTCTCCGCTTTTCGCGAAGGACGATGGCGCAAGACTCTGTCCGGAGCGCAGACAGTGGCTGTATGAGCAATGCCGTGCCAGTACCGGCGCGGGGCGCCGGCCAAACGCAACCAACTGCATCACCCAGCTTGGCCCCCGCCTTTTCGTACGCATTCCAACCGATTGTCGATACCGTGGCACGGGAAGTGTTTTCTTACGAAGCGCTGATCCGCGGTCCCACCAATGAACCGGCATTCCGGGTATTGGAACAGGTGCCGGGCGATCTCAAACACCAATTCGACCAGGACAGCCGGATCCAGGCAATCACTCTTGCCGCACGGATTGGATTGAAGTGCAACCTCAACCTCAATTTCCTGCCTAGGAGCCTCGAACTCTTCGCGGACGCCATCGGCAACACCTGCAAGGCGGCCGCCGACAATTCCTTGCCGCTCGAGCGAATCATCCTGGAAGTGACCGAAGGCGAGCTCATCCACGACCATACGCACTTTGCGGCGCTGCTCAACGAGTATCGAGGAATGGGCATCAAGCTTGCGATCGATGATTTTGGCGCGGGCTACTCGGGCTTAAATCTCCTTGCCGAGTTCCAACCTGATTATGTGAAGATTGACATGAATCTCGTGCGAGGCATCGAAAAACACGGACCGCGTCAAGCCATCGTTCGCGGCATAACGCAGGTATGCGGGGATTTGGGCATCGACGTCATTGCCGAAGGTGTTGAGACGATGAAGGAGTTCTCCTGGTTCGAGGACCACGGTATTCGGCTCTTTCAGGGTTATCTCTTCGCGAAACCTGCGTTTGAAAAATTTCCGCCCGCCTTCTACCCAGAGAGCGCGATTACGCAAAAATATCGGAACACCTGACCGTCGTCTGAGCCCTCAGGTTACCTGGTTCAACAGCGGCGTTGTCGCCGGTCGCCGTCGTATTCATCGTCAACGTGCGCTCGCTGGCAAAGCTGCCGCGGTGGTGCCGTCCGCCGGCCTTCGGACTGGTTCCATACAAAATGTCCGAAACATTGGATCGCTACCGGATTTGCAGCCAATCCCAGGTTTTTATCTAAGAGAGTTTCGAGATGGCGATCGTGGGCGGCTTCGTTCAGCGAAGGTCCGCTCCTAGGCATTCACTTTTAATCCGCCAACACCTGCTGTTGGCCGGTCGGTGACCGTCGCCAGTTCAATCGACCATATGACGCTCTAGAAATGGCCGAGCAGACTGAGGCTTAACCGAGCCTCTAGGAGCGGGACGGCGCGCCGGTTGGCGACATTGGCTGTCGCCGACCGGCCAGTAAGAGACAGCGGGCGCATGGAGCTGTCTGCCACAGAGCGGCCATTCCAGGCGCTCCCGGTCGCCGCGGCGCATTGGGCGCGGCTCGCCGGTGACTCGAGTCAGAAGTCGCCGGTGGGTGTGGTACGGTACGGACATGTATACCGTGACCAGAAGCGTTCATCTATCCAAACTTTGCGTAGGTATTCTATTTACAACCGTTGGCGCTTTGAGTGTGCACGCAGTGATGTTGCAAATACTGAACGTGCCATTTCCAGAGCTATCAGCGATTTCTCCGGCGTACAAATTCGCCATTCGGGTCATGGCAACACTCGGGCTCATTGTCTTTTGGCAGCTTGCTTCCCAGAATATACACGGCTTATTCGTCAAGAAGTCGGCCGCGCTGTTCTTGTTCTCAACTATGTTGACGGAGACGCTCTTCCGCGGTCCGTTCATGGACGCGTACTGCACCACGGCGTGGGCTTTCATTTTCGTCGCCAACAGCCAGAAGGTGCTCACGATGGCGATTGCGTCCTTGATGATCGTGGCGGCCACGCCGAAGTTGCCGCTGGTCTGGCAGAAGCTGGCCGGGGCCATCGTCATTACGTCGCTGACCGCGTTCGCCATTGGCCCATTGATCGGCAAAGGGATGGCACCGGTCATGGCAGCTATTGCGCATCTGGCGCCGCAAGGCGAATGGTGCACCTTACCCTACGGCCCGAACGTACTGATCCCCGCGTACCTGACGTTCTTGGAGCCGGTACTCGCCTGTTTGGCCGGTGCCACCCTGATATGGGATCGATTGTCCCCGTCACGTGGACTTCGGTTTGCGCAATTCACGGTTTTGATCTTGGCCATCAAGAATCAACTGGTGACACCGCTTGTGTACGCCGTGCTTGCCAAGATGCCGTTCCTGAGTGCGCTGACGAGCGACGGTCAATTCGCCTTGGAGGCGGTGGCGCTGGCTTTGCTCACAGGAATCGCTTGGGAATGGAGTACGGCGCGAAGACCCTAGGACGATCGCAGGCAATCTTCTTTCGATCGTCCGAATCGCCTGAACGACTAATTCGGATCTGCCGGTCAGCGGTCATTCGCCACTGGCAGCAACGGGTCGAGAGGACTCATCGGCGGTCCAGAGACGCGCCCTAGTTGCGCGTCGGCGGGGTGGAGACGCTGATGAGGGCTGCCATCTTCCACTGGCTCGTCGCGACCCGGAGACGCCGGTCGCGACTGACCGCTTCCCGGCAGGTCGCAGGCTTGCTGACCCGATCAAGGGCTACTTTTTGGGAGGCGGTACATTCGTCGAAAACATGTCGCGTAGCAGCTTCCACTTGCCATCCGCGTGCTGCCAGACGACGACGTACTTGCCATGGTTGAGTACCTTGCCTGCCTTGTCCCGCAAATCATACTCACCAACTTCAGTGGCCGTTGGCCCATGACCGAAGACCTCGACAGTCTTGAGGCCGATGGCGGCGACCCCTGAGTCTAGCGCTCCTTGCCAAAACTTCTGAATCGATTCTGCGCCTCCGACAGGGTCGCTGCCGGCCGGCATTACTTGTCCATCCGGCGCATACAGCGCCGCGAGGGCCGCGCCATCGCCTTTAGCCGCAGCCGCTGAGAACATTGCTGTTTGCCGCCTCTATGGCACCCTTTACGCTGTCGGCTTGGACCGCTGTTGCCCCAGAGGTACACGTGATAAGGACGAAAGCACAAGTCAGACCAGTGAGTTTCATGTGATGTTCCTTTGTATGTGTCGTACTGAAAGGGTGCGGCTTGCAAGTCATCCCGACGTTACCCCTTCCTCAGTAGCATAGGGCTTTAGAGTTTTCCGGCATTGTAACGACCTTTCTGGCCAACTGCTTTGCGTACTGGCTGGGGGTTATTCCTCCCAGCGATTTCTTCGGTCTTTCTTCGTTGTATTCCTTTCGCCAAGTCTCGATCACTGCCCGTGCATGCGCGATGCTGGTAAACCAATGCTCATTCAGACACTCATCTCGCAATCTTCCGTTGAGCGATTCGACGTATGCATTCTGGTTCGGCTTTCCCGGCTCAATCAGCCGCAGGGCGATCCCGTTGCGGTGCGCCCAGGTGAGCATGGATTTTCCTGTGAACTCCGGTCCCTTATCGGATCGGATCATCGAGGGCTTGCCGCGTTGGGAGCAGATACCGTCAAGGATGCGAGTCAGGTGATCGCCGCCGATCGTGTGCTCAGAAGCAATGGCAACCACTTCGTGCGTCGTGTCATCGACGATCACCAAGTTCTTGATCACCCGACCCGATGCTACTCGATCGAACACGAAGTCCATGGACCAGATCTCATTGGGGCCGCCCGGACGCACGAGCGGCTGCCGATCGGCAATCGGGATCTTCTTGCGCCGCCGGCGCTTGATATGCAGCTTCTCGAGTCCGTAGAGCCGCTCGACGCGCTTGTGGTTAACCACTTCGCCGGCCTGCCGAAGCTTCAGGTAAATCATTGGCGAGCCGTAACGGCGGTGACGCTGCGCCAGAGCAACAATACGCGCCCGCAGCGCCACGTTCTGATCGGGACGCGGCTCGTAGCGCAACGAGCTCGCGCTCATGTCCATCACGGCCAGCGCCCGCCGTTCGCTCAGTCCTCGCGTTCCCATCCACCGCACCAGCTCGCGACGTGCCGGGGCGGTTACCATTTTTTTCGAAGCGCCTCTTTGGTCACTTCGTTCTCCAGCAACGCGTCCGCCAGCAGCTTCTTGAGCCGTGCGCTCTCCACTTCCAGCGCCTTCAGGCGCCTGGCATCCGAGATGTCCATCCCGCCGTATTTGCTGCGCCAAAGGTAGTAGCTCGCCTCCGAGAACCCGTGCTTGCGACACAACTCCTTCAGCGCGATCCCTTTATCCGCCTCCCGCAGAAATCCGATGATCTGTTCTTCTGAAAATCGATTCTTCACGTCCAACCTCCTGGCCGGGGTTAGACTCTAAACTGAAATGCTACTCAGGACGGGGGTAACGTCGGGGCGCTGCTCAGTCCGAGTCCAAATGGATTGCGCAGATTTCATTGTAGTGCGGCGCGCTGCGTTCCAAGAGTGGGCAGGACGTGTAAAACATGTCGGACCCCGGGCTCCACCAGCCACCGTACGAGGCTTTATTTCCGAGATCGAATACTGTTGTTCTTGAGATGCCCAATTTCAACACCACCATGTCATGGTAGCTATCTCCAAACAGAGTAATAGGGTCCGAGGTCATATCTAGCGCTATTTTTCTATTGTCTGGCGAAATCGATATCGTGCTTATTCTTAAGTGTGGGACCGCATAGTCGCCAACGTAGAGGTGGGCAATTTTCCGTTTTGCTTTCGTCGTGGCATCCAGCTCCATCAAATCAAAACCAACCGTCGCCGGTACTCCGTAATACATTTTGTTGTCACTAGAGAATGCAAAATGTATATGCGTGCCATCTTTGGGGAACAAATGTTTGTTCGCGATATACACTCCGTCTCGTAGCGAGTCTGGAAGCTGATCTTCAACGCTTTGATACCTTTCGAAAGCTGTTCTTGGCGTCTCCTGTGGGTAAGTGGTCTCCAACAGAGCCCGTATTTCTTCAGAGCTTAAGTGCCTCGGGAACTGCAATTCCCGAATGGACTTCGCAATCGCCAATGCGTCTGGCATTTCCGGAGCTTCTAACGGATAGATTGACTCAAGCAAGAATCTATTCAGGACCTCTGTTTCCACGGTACTCAACTGCTGTCCTTGCTCTAATCGACCAGTAAAATCCCTAATTACATTTGCTTTCACGAGAGAATTATTTAGCTCTCTTGTTTCTGAAGGACTTAAGGCATGTCGCGGTTGCAAGTTGGCCACGTGGGCTTTAATCACGTCTTCCGGTGCAGCAGGACGTGTTGGAATGAACTCGTACAGGTCTGCATAACGCAATAGCCCATTCAAGGAATCGATTGGAGTCTTTGCAGCAGGAACCGCAATTTGACTTCCTGTCTGTATCGCCTTAAGCAGAGCCTCGGGAGCCATGGGACGTTTGAATTCTCCTACCGAGAAATCCAAGGAGGCTCTTAGTTCATTATGCTTGATCACCTCCATCAGCCGCCGCCCAAATCGCTGGTCGCTGACCAAGCTGTTTAGTCTTTCTGTGGCATCATATCCACCAGGGATCTCTATCCCAGTTGATACTTCAATGGCTTGTATTAACTGATCTCCCTGTTCTTGCTTAAACTCGTTTCGTGAAAACATCGCAGAGCCATTGTTGTTACAGCCGTCACAAGCGAGACTGTCGTAGACGCCCAGTTTTTGCGTGTTAGGCAAAACTTGAAACTGGACCGTGGGTGAGGATCTAGAATTAGACAGTCTAATGTTCTCAGACGCCCAACCCATTGCCCGAGGGCCCGGAGTGGGGGTAATCATCACCAAGAAAGGGAACACGAGATGAGCTATGGACCTTGAGCATTTGTTACGTGGACACATGGCAGGACCTGAAAGATTGGTCGTTGGTTTCTACGTCGCAATCGATATTTTCGTAGTAGATCGCAATCGGCACGGCTGATGCGAGCGTGGCCGCCAAGAGCCTGATTAGTGCGACCTTAGCGGTTGATTTGGGCACCGCTCACCAAATATCACGATTCCCAGACGGATGCACCACGAACCGTCACAGCGCATGCGCATTTTGGCGAAGGAAACGAATTCGAACCGCGTATGGCGGCTTTGCGACGGTCAATCGAAATTAGCGACTGCCCGCTTTTCGCCGCCTGCTGCCCGCGACAGCCTAATGGCAACGAGCTGGCGCTATCGACCCTGAGCCGTCCCCGGTGATTGTCCGCTATCAGGAAACTCAAACTCGGCGAATCCACAATCAGGCTAGCCGCCAGGCCTCGCAGAGGAATGAAAGTGACTGATGCGCCATCCTTGATCGCCCTTAGTAATTACCAACGTGAACCGCGCAGGAAGGTCGATTCTCTTGCCGTCCTTGGTGCTTGAAAACTGATCCATCCCGGCGAAGACGACAGCCGAATCTGAGAGGACTATCGTGGAGTATTCGCCGATCACAAGAGTTCTGGGAGTATCCGTTTTGATAGCTTGGAAGTACGCGTTGATCTCATCAGTTTTCGTAGCCAGCTTCGGACTCGCAGTTCCCAAAAACACGGCGTCTGGCGCGAACAGGTTTACGATTCCTTGCACGTCAGAGGCGTCGAAGGCCTTATTGAATTTTTCGACGACTTGAAACGCGTCCTCCTGTGGACCAGCAGTCACAGAAATCGGCACCATCATGGTGAGCGCAACAGCGAACAGCAATCTTCTCATCGCGGTTTTCCTTCCCACTCAGCGTGTACCCAATCAACTTCGACTCTACCGTGTAAAGAGACGGGTCGCGACCCGTTCCTGTCCTCTGTGACCGTCGCGTTTCTGGATCTCAACAATTGAAGTTCCTCAAAAATCTCGGATGCAAGTCGCTGGGATAGCCTTTTCAAAGCACGGCGCTACTTTGTCTGCGCGAAATGCACGATCTCCGGCCCACCATCACTTAGGTCATCGCTTTGGGCGAGTAGTGTGCGGTAGGTGCGCAAGTCGCTTTCGTCCAGGATACCGCTTGCGCGTCGATCCGATGCGACGCGCGGGTTCGCACCTAGATCGAGCGTCGTCCCCAACCCGGCGTAAAGGTAATGATCCCCGAACATCCGTTCAAGTGCAGCGAAGGTCGGTTCGCCGGTGCAGTGACCGGGAGCGATGTAGTCCACCTTGTAGGTGTCATGTAGGGTTGTGGCAACTTTTTCGATAGCCGGGTCCTGGGCCACCACCAGATGAAATCCGCCCACGATGAAGTGGATATGCGGATTGATCTTGGCGGCTTCGGCGACGATGTTTTCAATGCCCGGATGCGAACAGCCAACCACCAATACAATGCCGTCGGGCGTGTTGATGGCCAATGACAATTCCTTCAATTCTTTCGTTCCGGGCGCATCTGACACCAGAGCAATCAACGTAATGCCGGGTACTAGCTCTGTGGTCTTGTCGATTAACTGAATGTGGGCGCCGGGAAAGACCGTTCCCAATTTCATAATCTCAGGTGGTGTGCCGCCGTAATAGCGCTTCTCGGCGGGCAGTGCCTCGTCTTTGCGGTAAAATTTACTGGGTATATCGGAGCCAAAAATGCCACCAAGGCCATCCTTGGGCGCGTAAATCTTGACTTTCGGATTCACGGTGAGCAAATAGGACACCCCAGCGGTGTGATCACCGTGGCGGTGCGATAACACCACGAAGTCGAGCTTCGTTAGATCAACGCCCTTGGCCTTCACGTTCTTCGCGAAAATCGCCGGGTCATCACCGGTATCGAACAGAATGCGCTTACCGTTGATCTCCACCAGGGCGGCGTAGCCCCAATCCTTGGTCATCGCCGCGTCCTTGCCGAAGGCATCGTAGAGTACTGTGATGCGCGCTGTTTCCGTGGCCGGTGTTATCGGGGAAGTCGTCGCGCAGCTCGACAGTAGCCAGGCCGAGCCGATAACCCCCATGAGAACAAAGAGCTGAGTTATTCGCATGACCCTCTCCTTGATTGTTGTGTTCGAATCGTACACCGCTGGAGCCTCGAACGGCAGCTAAGTGGCGGTCAAACCGGGACGTCCAGTGACTGCAGTTGGCCGATCAGCGACCGATTCTCGACCCGGAACCGGCCACTCAGCGCGACGAACCCGAGACC
>Ga0182030_10010382_pt1 | contig 18917 bp, 22 predicted proteins | sample 812S3MmetaG_FD_121299 | JGI IMG/M metagenome (GOLD analysis project Ga0182030, IMG submission 121299) | Permafrost microbial communities from Stordalen Mire, Sweden - 812S3M metaG (Illumina Assembly) | ecosystem: Environmental > Terrestrial > Soil > Wetlands > Permafrost | place: Sweden...
CCCTCGCCGATCACAAGTAACTTCGTTGACTCTTTTGTCATAGGTGTCCACCTCTTTTTTAAGTGGACACATCTTTGCCTACTCCTAAGTCAGATTCCAGATGTCCTCAATTGATCGCTTACGACGAAGCCGCTATTCACATTTCAACGATTGAGATGCAGATACATCGTTAAATCATTTAGCCTAAAGATGTTGCTGAGATGCGGAAAGGGTTAAGCGAGCTTATACAAGAAGAAATTTCAGAAAAACTGATCGAAAAAGGCACGATCGAAATTTCGAAAGAAAACTTGACTTTCATAACGGATACTATAATAATATCCGTTATGGCATCCGTTAATACCCAGTTTTCTATTGCTGTTCATGTATTGGCAGCAATCGCAAATTACAAGTCGGCTTTTACGTCGGAAGTTCTCGCAGGTAGCGTGAATGCGAACCCGGTTTTCGTTAAGAGAGTTCTTGTCAAACTCTCAAAGGCGAGGCTGGTCACGACCACCGTGGGTAAATCCGGGGGCTATGATCTGGCTAGAAGCCCAAAGAGCATTTCTCTCTTCGACATCTACTCTGCGGTCGGCCCTCCAAGTGCTTTTGCCATCCACACTTATGCCGAAAGCAAGGGTTGTATAGTGAGTTGCAACATCAAGGAAGTGATGGGCGAGGTTCTGATCGGTACACAGAATGCTGTCGAAAATGATCTTAAGCGTACCACTCTGGCCGATGTGGTTTCAAAAATTAAGAGCAAATCCAAGTAGATATTTTTTTGACCTAAATGGATACTATTATAGTAACTATATTGATGAGTGAAAGGAAAAAACGCATATGAAATTCGGATTTATTGGAGCAGGAAATGTGGCGCAGACATACGCCATGCATTTTGTCCGGCATGGGCACGAGGTGGTTCTCAGTAACAGCAAGGGACCTGACTCGTTGGCCGAACTTGTTCGAAGTATCGGCCCGAATGCTAAAGCTGGAACCGTGAAAGAGGCGGCAAAGCAAGACATTGTAATTTTGGCTGTGCGCTGGGAACAAGCAGAGAAAGCTCTCGCCGAGGTTTCTGACTGGAACGGGCGTATTCTCGTCGATGCGACGAATCGCCCTTTAGAAGAGGACACCAAAGGCAAGACTGCGAGCGAGGTCATTGCAAGTTATGCCCCCGGAGCACGCGTAGTCAAAGCACTCAATACGCTCATGGTGAATTGGATTCAGGACTATTCAGACAAGAAGCCTAAATTAGTTCTGTTCCTTTCAGGTGACGACACCGACGCAAAACGGAAACTAGCCCGCGCCCTTGAGGAAACCGGCTTTGTCCCAGTGGACCTTGGCGGACTGATCGATAGCGGAAAACTCCATGAATTTGGAGCCCCGCTGAACGGACTCCATTTGGATCTGATCAAGCGACTGGAATTTTGAATCATTTTAACAACCCAAAAAGGAGAAAACACATGAGTAACTACAACGGACAAAGATTGGCAGGAAAAATTGCGGTTATCACAGGCGGCAATAGCGGGATTGGCTTGGCCACAGCCATGCGCTTCGTGGAAGAAGGTGCGCACGTCATAATCACTGGGCGACGAGAGAAAGAGCTGAAAGAGGCCGCGGCCTTGATCGGGAGAAACGTTACAACGGTCGCGGGCGACGTATCGAGCTTGGAGGATCTGGACCGGCTCTATGCCGTCGTGAAAGAAAAGCACGGTCACATCGACATTCTTTTCGCAAACGCTGGATGGGGTGAAGTCGCGCCGCTCGAAACGGCGACTGAGGCTCATTTCGACAAGACCTTCGACTTAAACGTGAAGGGAACCTTCTTCACAACGCAGAAGGCCCTTCCCCTATTCAAAGATGGCGGCTCGATCATTCTGAACTCTTCAGTAGCGAACGTAAGAGGAGATTCAGCCTTTACCGCCTACGCCGCTAGCAAAGCAGCAGTGCGTTGCTTCGCGCGTGGATGGACGACGGAGTTAAAGGGTCGCAAGATTCGTGTGAATTCGATAAGTCCAGGCCCAATTGAAACTCCAGCTTTGGAAAAGGCGGGCCTCACCGCTGAACAGGTAGAACAGGCGGCAGCTCATTTCGCCTCGCAAGTGCCACTCGGACGCAGAGGCAAGCCCGAGGAAGTCGCCGCTACCGTCGTGTTCCTCGCTTCCGATGAAAGTTCTTACATCACAGGTATTGATCTCGCTGTAGATGGAGGCATGGCGCAGGTCTAACGCGAAGAGGCTTTTGTCTCCCAATGTAAGCCGCCTCCCTACTTGCTCCGATCTTGGATCGGAGCAAGTAGGGACTCGTTCGATGATACGCAAGGAGGTGTTATGACGATCAAAATTGGAATACTTACCAGTTTAAATCTGAACAACTGCAAGCAAGAATTATTATTTCTCCTGTTCACGGATAATCAACCTCCAACTCATTTCCCGCGTATTCTTTCTGTATTACGGAGATCACTGTATTAATTTTTGTTTTTGAAAATATTTTTTTGATGATGGTGTCACGCTGTTCTTGCATGCGCTCGCGCAAAATTAAATGATATTCCGGCGGAATTTTGTTGAGTAACTTTTCCCAGCCGGTATCGACATCCGGTTTTAATTCACGGGCGCGATTGATCAAGTTCTCAATCTCTTTTTGTCCCGCGCGAGCCACGATACGCCCGTCACCCAGAATTGAAAATATGACCGTGATTGAAATCACTGCATTCGCATCCAGATCGGTGTCTTGAATTGCGCCGTTAAAATGTTTTTTTCTTAACCATTTGGCGCACTCAATAATTTTTTTATTGGCCTGCCTTTCCAGGTTTTCTTTTCTAAATTCCTCATCCCCGTGCCAGGTTGAGTTAGGGTCGGCCCTGCATATTTTGGAGAATAGTAATTTGATATTGCGTTGCTGATCGACAGGATCACGGTCAAAAGCGAAGACAAAGGCATTATAGGGCAGGCTTGATAATTCCTTGATGTGGCGAAAACCCATTTGGAAAACATGCTCCGCGCCATGATGTAACAGAAATGCCAATTTGGCATCATCGTTTTCTGCAATATCGGCCTGGCTGAGTGCCAGCGAGATGCATCCCAATGTTAAGTAGAATGCTTCGAGTATGCCTTCTGCAGTCCGGTCATTGGTAAATTTCTTGGCGACTAGTACGGTTATTCCGCTGAGTTCCTGCACCAGTGTTTCGGCAGCTTCTTGGTGGTGAGTGCGTTGTGCAAGCGCTTCAAGCGATTGTAGTAACTGGGGCGGGCGGTTCGTAAAGCTGGCAAGTTGCATAGATGATCTTTAATAAACCTACTTTAATTATTAAGAAAAAATATCTTCGCCCAAACTGGGGCGTTGTCCTGCCTTGGGCGTGCTGACTGCTTTGCTTGGAACTTGATTGCGCAGACGCATCAACAACTCTTTGGTGCTACGCCCGATGGCAAACTCATGGTCATTATTTCCTTCATCATCATCGCCGTTGTCATCATGGTTTTCAGCATCATCAGACGAGGCTTGCAATTGATTTTCACCGGGCTGCCAATCAGGGAATATTTCAAATAATACTCTGTCCCATCCATCGGAATCGGTACGTGCAATCTCCAAAGCGAGCGGGATGACATCATGGTCTGAACTAGTCTGACCGCTGCTGTGCGAACCACGATTATGAATGTCATTGGCTATTTCAATAATCTCTTCCGTGGCGGTCGAAAACAACACGGCAAAAGCTGTCGTGCCCCAATCTGTGGCAAGCGCTTCGTGGATAAGTTCCGCGCGGCGATCTTCGTCATCACTGGAAAATATTACCCCGTGTATGTGGGCGAACAAAGACTCTGCCAATACTTCCGGTTCATCTTCTATCCAATCCGCGTCCCATGTCGCGGCGAAATATGCCAGGCTTTCAGCCCAGGCTTTGGGCGGAATAAGCAATGTGGCCAGAGACAATTTACCACCATCGAAAGCAGATAAATGCAGTGACGCGACTTGAGGTTCCAATGATTCAAGCACCTCAACAACGGCCAGATCGCCAAACTGTTCTGCCGTGTCATTGATTGCATCTTCCGCGTGTTTGGTTGAGCCTGCGAGAACCAGTTCAGTGACTTGGCGACTGATCGAGGGTAGATTCTTTGTTTCAGTCATGCTCGTCTCCGCGTGTGTCAAACAATTGTTCTATATCTTGCCCTGAGCTGATTTGATCTTCTTCCTCATTCTCATCGTCATCGCCTTCATCCTTTTGAAGAGCGTCGAGGGAATAATTATCGTCTGTCCAGCGCTTTGGATTCTTGAACAGGAAAGCGGTGATGATCGCTTTACGCGCCAGTTCAGGATTTGCATCGGCTACTACTTCCAAAGCCATGCCGGCTTCGGCATTGTTGCATGACACCATCTTCAACACTTTTGTTGCATCGCCCCTGTCAAAATCTTCGGCCTGCACCAATAGTCCTGCCGGATCATCAAAATGCAGATAATCGGCAAGCGCAAAGCTCAACAAGTTAAGGTCGTCAATTTCAAAACCATTGGCAAATTCACCAATCAATGATTTGATTACCTTGTCGTAGGTTTTTCTATCGGGCGGCTCACCCAAGGTATCTTCAATCTGTATCCCAAGTTCACGCGACTGATAGGCAAATTCCGGATGTATGTTTTTCATATTTTCTGTCTTTAAGGTGAGGGGTGATCATTCTGCTGAAGAACAATCCCGCAACGATTAAACAATGAAACCCACAAGTTTCTGGCTTCATTGTCAGGATCGATAATGATACGGTTATTGAGGCTATAGTTATATTCTGCTCTTTTTTGCGGATCGGAAAGTACCTCATACGCCTTTTTAATGGCGTTGAAACGAATTTCCGCACTGGCATGGGTATTCCTATCCGGGTGATGACGCATTGCAAGAGAGCGGTAAGCTTTCTTGATGTCATCCGTAGACGCGGTTGGAGACACGCCAAGAATATTATATAGATTTTCCAATGGAATCCTCCTGTGAACTGTTGATTCTACCAATTAACTTTGGGGAATCTCAAACAATCAGTTATATAATGTAAAAAGTGTGAATTTACTTGCCCTTCTGCCATGAAAATTTATTCAATATTTTTTGCATCCATACTTATTTTCTACATAACAGCTTGCGATCGCAAGCCTGAGGAACCCAAGGCGGCTGTCACGCCAAATGTGGCCGCGCAAAAGAGCGCGGAAACTTTACCACCAACGGCAAACGTCGAACCATCCAAGAAGGCACTTGAGAAGGAAGTCGTCAAGGAAGTGCAAAAATCGGCTGATGTCCATGCTACACAAGGCGTCAAAAAATCAGCCGATACCAAAGCTCCGGCAAATGCTACCGAACAGGCATTGGGAGATACCATAGATCACGCACGCGATGTGACGAAGAGTGAGGTTTCAGGTTCGAGACAACATTCACAAAAAACTGAGGATGAAATGTCTGATTCTCTGAAGGGCAAATAATTTCGGTTTCCTTGTTAACCCACGCGGTTTGATTGACCTGACGCCGCAGAGTAGGCACGATGCGTGCCCCTACAAAATAGAGCTAACGATTTTGTATATGGTTATCCAACTCTCCGGCTGGAACAAGCCATACCCATAATTCATCGCTATCGGGGTCGATCCACTTCGCTTTGACTGCCGCTCTGATATCATTTTGATGAGTATTTTCATTCGCGGAATCCGCACCAACCGTAAATGCATGTCCATTTGTTACGGTAGTATCCATTGACTGAATTGCATTGATTGAAACACCGAATCGTTTTGCATACTCTTCACGCGCGCGTAAAGTGGCCAGTTCCTCCTGGGCTGCCCGACCGCGAACATGCATTCCTGCCGAAGCGGATACGCCATTTCCCGGATTATCGATCCACGCCGGTTTGGCATTTACGGGCGCCTTAGTGGCACACGAGGCTAACAGACCCGATAACAATGCGGCAAAGATGATGCGCTGAAAGTGATTCATGTAAGCCCCTTTGTAGATTTGAATTCTTGTCCTTCTTTATTCATCCCGCAGTTTTGAGCCTTCTCAAGCCTAGTCAGAATAATTTTGGCTTGGTTCGGCAGCGTACGATTGATCTTTGGCAAACTCCCTAGACTCAGAAATTCGTAGCGTAACTTTTGGAGAATTATAATGAATAAGATTTTAATGGCAATAACATTGAGTGCTGCACTGGTATCAACTTCTGCCGAAGCAGGCCTTTATGTGGGAATTATGGGGGGATCAGCCACAACCGATGTGCAACATTCTTCTACCAAGGGATTTGCAGGCATCCAAATTATTCCCAATCTTGGGATTGAAGGAGCCTACACCGATTTTGGCGGCTATCGCGGGGCAAACGCAAATTCTATGTCCTTGTCTGTGGTAGGAACCTTGCCTTTGGGAGATACGTGGGACCTATTCGGAATATGGGGAACAACCCAAAATCGCACGAATAATGCCGGGACGAATAGTCGCAATGACATGCTGACCGGTTTCGGTCTTGCTTATAACGCATCCAAGAATTTAGCGATACGTTTACAGGCTGAGAATTATGGAAAACTTCCTACAGACACCGATGGTACTAGCACGACTGTTTCAAACTGGGGCGTTAGCGTAAAGTTCGCGTTCTAAATAGTGAAATCATTTAAAAGGTTAATTTAGCGGTTACGCGAAATTGTAGCGGCTCACCCGGATGCACTGTAATACCGGCAGGCACGACAGCGCTGATCGGTGTGACCCGATAATCCTGAGCGTAGGCAATATCATAGTATTGACGATTGAAAAGGTTAAGTACATCCATTTGTATTGAAAGTTCGCGTGTGAGTATCCTCTGAATTCTCAAGTTTGTTACTGCGGCTGAGGGTGCCATCAAGCTTCCATCCTGAGTGAGCGGATATTCGCTGATGTATCGTGTATCTATTCCGCCTGACCATACACCCTGATGTATCGTCGCACTGAACAAGCCCACTTTATTGACTGCATTGGGTATCAGATCACCACTAGAACCGTTATCGTTCATCGTCGCATACCGGGCGTGAGTCCATGCCAGATTAGCATCTAATGATAGCCAGTCAGAAGCTACCCAGTGATTATCCCATTCCAAGCCATAACGCTTGCTCGCACCATTGGGAGAGGTACTACCGATACCGGAATCAGCCGAGTACACCAACTCTGAATCGCTATCCAGTTTCCATAATGCCATTGAACTTTGCAAACTGGAAATAGCTTCGGTACGTAAGCCCACCTCTTCTCCGAAACTGCCCACCAGAGCAGGAACGGGAGAGGCTGCTGTGCCAGTTGTCGAGTCGATTTTGCCGATGACTCCGCGTGCATCATTGCTATGAAAGCCTCTGCCCGCGTTGAAGAAATATTCGGTCTTATTCCACGGGCCAAAGATAAGCGACAGTTTGGGTGCAAGGATGCTGCCTGATGCATTGCCGCTATTTTGCGGAATCGCCTGAGCGGTCATGTCCATGACTATGCCGTCTTCACGTAATCCTGCAATCGAACGAAACCAGTCGTTCCAAGTGGTGTCGTTTTGTACGTAGACTCCGGCGGCAGTCTCGTTTACCAAATCGTCGCTGACCGTGCCAACGGGAATGCGAGTCTGTGTATTTAGCAGGCTTACATGTATGGCATCATTGCGCAGTTGCAAACCTACTTCGGTAATTGAATCGTGGCCTAATAGATTATTTACCCACCCCTTGGTCACTTGCCCTCCGACAATATTTCGATTTTCAACCTGCTCAAACTGGTCTCCGGTTGCCGGTCGCAATTCAAAGAAAGTGAAATTTGACCAAAGCTGCAATTCATAATGCTGCACGAACGCCGAAGTTTTCAAGTAGCCATGTTCATCTTCACTATGCCATTCACCGGAAAGAATTGCACGTTTAGAATCGCCGCCATCGCTTGGGTCGAGTGATGAATACATTCCCAACTGACCTGACTGAATTAATTGTAAGGGAACTTGGTCAGTCGAACGCCAGCTTGCATCGTAGTAAATACCGTCAACCGACCAGCCGTTAGCGGAGGTGCCGTCGCTTAAACGCAATAGACCATTGAAATGATGCAAACCCTCCGGTACTGTCCAGGGGCCGTTCTCTCGCAATAAATCCACCGCCCCAAGTAGTGTTGGAGTTGAACTGCTCGAAGAGGTGGAATCGCCAGATTTAGGATTAGTGACTGTTGAATTTATCGGAGTTGATCCGGCAATTAATGCGCGCTGATATCCAAATGAACCTACAGTGATATTAGCCAAGTTACTATCAAGAGTGTTGCGGTACTGGAATTTTGCGGAACCGGCAGAAGCGAAATTCCCGTCACCCGCGAAATAAGGCCCCTTGCCGTAATTGATGCGCTGCACCAATTCGGGTATCAGGAAGTTAAGATCAGCATATCCCTGTCCGTGCGCGTTGGTAGGCATGTTGACCGGAACACCATCGACGAACGTAGCAAAGTCAGTGCCGTGATCCAGATTGTATCCCCGTAAAAAATACTGGTTGGCTTTGCCATCTCCCGAATGCTGAGTGACCACCATGCCGGGAACCGTATCCAGTGCATCTCCGGGTCTGAGCAGCGGTAAGTTTTGCAAATCCTCGCTGCGGACGACACCTTGCGATGCCGCATTCGAGCTACCCACTGCGTTGTCGTAAAGCCTCGTGGCTTCGATCACCAAGTCAGGTAGGGCTATGGCAACGTCGCCTTTTTGATTATAAGGTTGTTCAGTATCAGCATGAACAACGGGAATATCGAGGCATATTACCGCGAATAATATAATGACAGGAAGTGGCACTAAAATTACTCTGGTATATTTATAATACGAAAAAATATTTCGTCTTACATCTGGGTGAAAAAATAACCATGAGTGGATAGCTCCTTAGTTGAGATTAAATCTTGGGATGACTATGGGTATGGCGATGAACAGCGTCTTTTTCGACGGGAATCAAATTGAGTTGACCGTGTCTAACCCCCCGTTCTGCTGCAAGAGTATCGCTCAGTTCTTGAACGGCCTGAGTTGCACCACGCAACATTAATGCTTCCAGACAATTGTCGTGATCAAGGTGGACGTGGGTTGAAGCAACTACCAAATCATGATGTTGATGCTGAATCACCGTGAGGCGTTCAGCCAAATCTCGTTCGTGATGATTGTAAATATACGAAAGATTTGCGACGCAAAAGGGAGAACGATATTTAGTCGTGTGCAGTGTGCTCAACTGGCCGCGCAACATATCACGCACTGCCTCCGAGCGATTTTGATAGCCTCGCTCGTGTATTAGTTTGTCAAATTCGGTTGCAAGATTTTCGTCAAGCGAAATAGTAAAGCGTTCCATAATATTTCAGACCTTCAATAATGCAGCCGTACAAATCATGCGGCAGCGGAGCGATGCCGGGTGTATCTGGCAACAACGAAACTGGATGCAACCACAATGATGACTGAGAACCCTATCAGTAATTCGCGCCCATCTTGCCAGGCTGACGTTTCCGGTAATAGCAGGCGTGACAGTCCAAGTCCGGCGACCGTGAGACTGAGCAGAGCCACTGTTATCCCCATGATGCGGGAGGCGGTGCGGGCAGTGGCGTCTGCGCGCCGCAACAAGTGTGAAATCCACAAGCCATTGACGGCATCGGTGATCATCATGCCCAGCATAAAAAATATGGCTAGCGTTAATGCGTAGATGATTCCGCCGAAGGTAGTCGCCGTGACTGAAAAGAAAGCAGCCTGGGAAAGGGTATCGAAAGATAAGGCAAACAGGGCACCCACTAAGGCAATCAAAGCGGGATGACTGGTACGCTTCAGATTACGTAACCATCTTCCCTTGAGACCGACCATCTGAACCATTTCATGTGATGGAGTGGAAAAAACCGCATATAAATTGAGCACGCCGAGCGCTAAAAGAAAAAATGCCGACACCCAAGTACCCACTTCATCCATCCAGGAGGGAACAGCGGCTTGCTTGAACAACATACCCGCAGCTACGGCGACTACGCAAACTACGGCACCATGCCCGAGTGAAAATAGAAAGCCACACAGTCGAGCCAAACGTAATCGCCCCGCACTTGCGTTGAAGCGAGTGAGTCCGTCAATTGTGGCCAAATGATCCGCATCCATGCCGTGTTTAAGTCCCAGAACAAAGGCCAGTACGATCAATGGGTAAATGCTACTTTGTAATGTTTCCACGTTCACCCGGTAAGAGGTTAATTGATTAATTCATAACAAGAAACATGCCAAGATTTGAGCATGCGAAATCGGACTATGCATAAATCAGCTTTGGCTTAACCTATTGAATACTAGGCTTATAAATTACAGATAAAAGTGGTCAACTTTATTTTGAAAGAGGCAAGACTAAAGAGTGGAGAGTAAAACTTTACAAAATGGAAAGATACTATCCGTTTTTGGAGCCCTCTAATAATTCAATTTGCTAAATAGGTGTGCGCGGTAAGCGCAACATGAATTCTGCCCCGCCTTGCGCAAGATTTTTTGCAGAAAGCTTACCGCCGTGGCGTTCGATGATACCGTAACTGATCGACAAGCCAAGCCCGGTACCTTTGCCAACCGGCTTGGTGGTGTAAAAAGGATCAAATAATTTGTCCAATGCCTCCTCTGCGATACCGGCGCCGTTGTCACGAAACTGCACGATGATGTCACCGTTTTCTTCCCGCGCAGACACTTGTAATAATGGTTCAGTTTGATGATCGGTTGCATCAGCAGCATTTTGGATCAGGTTAATAATGACTTGTTGCATTTGACCCGGAGAGCCGATCACAGGCAAGAAATTGGGCAAGTCCGTTTCGACATGAAATTTTGGGGGGGTAGCACGGGTAACCCAATGCACTGAGCGTTCGATGATTTCTGACAGGTTAAATTTCACATTCTCGTTACGATCCGTGGCAGAAAAACGTTTCAGACCATCGACGATATCGCGCGTGCGCTCTGCCCCCTCAATTGCACCTTCCAGTAAAGGGGCAAGATCAATCAGAATATGATCAATCCGCAAATCCTCACGCAATTTCAGCAATGTTTCCCGAGGGATTCCTGCATGAACCGCATCCAGATATTGTTTGATGCGTGTAGTGTAGCGTGTCATGGCGTGCACGTTGCCCAGAACAAAACTGATCGGGTTGTTAAGTTCGTGAGCGACACCCGCCACAAGGCGGCCTAACGAAGCCATTTTTTCGGATTGCAGCAACTGCTGTTGAGTGCGCTTGAGTTGGTCATGCGCTTCACGCAACGCATGATAAGCACGGCGCAACTCGCCAACAGGCCTTCCTGTGATTACCGCTCCCAATAACCTCCCGGACCCGGACAATCGCGCAGTAAAATTGAGAGCAACCGGTGTCGAGCCACCATCATATGTACAAAATTGTAATTCCAAATCATTTGCCGGTTCGGAAGCCAGCCGCGCGATGACGCATTTCGCTGCTGCGGCAGATTCCGGATCTGAAAATAACGATGTAAATTTTGAGCCTCTTAATTCACATTCGGACTTGCCGGTGAAATTGATCAGGGCCTGATTGACTTCCTCGATCACGCAATGTTTGTCGCAGACCACCAATAAGTCAGACATTGAGGTTAGCACACTGAAAATAAATTGCTGCGATTCTTCCAGTGCTTCATTCTTTTGTTCCAACTCAACTTCGTGTTGCAACAGTTCGTTGTACACCTCGTCCATTTTGTGAACTACCTCAATCCAGGTAGATTCGGACATCGCCTCAGGCGGGGTGGCTGAAGTCAGGTTTTCGAAGGGGGATTGGTTCTTGTCGTTCAATTTAGCTCTTCAAGTACGAATTAATGAACCGTACACACCATGCACGGATCGAACGACCTCACCACATGCTGTACTGCAACTGGTGCGCCTTCATTGTTTTCTTCAATTTGAACGCCTACCAGTGCCTGTTCCAGTGCGCCGGGAGTGCCCGCCGCATCGCGCGGGGAAAAATTCCAGGTAGTTGGTGCGATTATCTGGTAATTATAAATCTTGCCTTGCCGTACTTCCAGCCAATGCCCCAGACTGCCGCGTGCAGCTTCAACCAGACCGATGCCACTTGCATCTTCCAATTTACTTTCAGGAAAGCAGAATGCTTCGCCGGGTCTTAATTGCCGTACCCAGTTTTCCATCTCCGGCACGACAAGGGCGACTTCAAGCAAACGCGCAACGACGCGAGCCGTGACATTCCCGCCGTGGCGTGCGACCAAATCACGCAATAGCGGATGGCCTGCAACAACTTGTCTGGCTAATGCACCTGTTTCAACTACCTGACCTGCCAGTCTGGGCGCCTTGCACCATGAATACGCACCTGTCTTATCGGGCTGCGGCTTGGTAACTCCGTCGACGGGGGCGAGTGCGGTTTCTCCTTCCATCCAACTATGCGACACATCTTCCCGTATGGCAGAAAGATCAAGTGCTTGCAACTTGTCGTTTTCCCATAAACCGGAAGCGAACAGGTTGTCTTCGCCAACATGATATGCGCCATAACTCATGAAACGATCAGTGGCTCGTCCCAATTTATGCAATTCCAGAGCGTAAGCGATGGAGAGAAAATGCGGCAGATCAGCCGAAGAATTACGCGAGGACATCCAAGCCAACAAAGCTGCTTCTGAATCGAGACTGGCAACATTTTCCAGTTTGTCTCCGAATAAGCTTCGTTCCAGAAATGAGCGAAATTCGGTTAGTATTATTGAAAGTCTGATTTGTTCCGCAACCTCAATGGGGCGAGAGGAACCGCCCGGCTGTAAAGACAAAGTATGCGGCCATTTTCCGGCAAGGTAGCCCATCAAGTGCATGAACTTTGCACGTGCGGGCAATATCTCGGCGGTAGCACTACCTCTAACCGATTTGAATCTTGCCTGTGCATTCGCAAACCACGATCTTCCCTGATAAAAATCGCGCGCGAAATCCGGCATGAAGAACAGATAAAAATGGCTCAAGTGATCGGCAATGTTTTCTGCGCCAAGTGTCAGGTTTGCTGTCAGGCGACCATTTTCAGGTGACTGCAAACCCATGGCATGGGCCAGCGCCTGAGCCGAAGCAGCAGATTGGGCCACCGAGCAGATGCCGCAAATTCGCGGTACGTATACGAGTGCATCCAAAGGGTATTTGTCCTTGAGTATCTGCTCGAAACCGCGATACATCGGTGAATTGACATAGGCAGATTGCACTCGGCCATTGGCAACATCCAGCGATACCTCAAGATCACCTTCCACACGATTGAATGGCCCGACAATTAATCGTTTCATTTTTTGCGCGCCCTTTTAGTGGCGGGAATCACGACCTGATGATCTGCCACGGCATTTTCCCTGACCCGCTTGGGGGTGGCGGATTTTGAAAGGGAGGCCAGCGCTACAAACCACGCCTTGGGCATATCGATAGGCAGACCAATCGGGATGCCACCGAGTTTTGGCGTTTCTGCGAACGGATGTCCCGGATCTTCAAAACCGGGTTCAGTGCATGCGATGCAGGTATATCCGCCGCGGACACAAGAACCTTCGCCATTCCACAGGCGAATATTGCAATCGGCGTGCGCTTGGGTACCCTTGCAACCCAGATTTTCCATGAGGCAGCCAAGATCGGAAGACTTATGTGCACTGGCCTTGAATTCGTAAAACTCGTTGCGGGTACAGCCATGATGTACCAGATGATCCGCATACAGGCGAGGGCGTTGGTAAGTATCCAGACTTTGTGTGTTCAGCATACCGGAGGCGAGGGCGGCGAGAGATTCAATGACCCAGTTTGGATGCGTGGGACAACCGGCAATATTAATCACGGGCAAACCACTGCTATCGCGGAACTCTTGTCCCAGCAAACCTCCCGGAGAATCACCTTCGAATTGCAAGCCGCATGCGTCCGCCGGATTGCTTCCGGCGGAGGTAACTCCGCCAAATGCCGCACAACTGCCCACCGCAACAGTATGGCTGGCAACTCCGGCGAGCTTTTCGATTAGAGTCATTACCGGATCACCACCTGTTGTTTTATGAAAACCGCCGCTTCCATGGGGACCGCGCAATACGGCACCTTCCAGGCACAAGATGTCTAATCTCGTTGTGCCATTCACACAATCGTCAATGATATGTCGCGCCTCTTGTGCACTTTCTTCGGAAAGGGAAGGGTGCCAAAGTAAGCGTATACCAAACCCCGCCAACGTATCGAACAAATTGCTGCAATCTGCGTTAAGCAACGACAGTGTGCAGCCGCCGCAACCACCGGATTGTAGCCAGAGTAAATTGAGAGGCTCGCGATCGGTAACGTTATTCAGTTTTCTTCTCCAATCCGTAACGCGTTAATTTACTGCGCAGTCCGACACGCGAAAGCCCAAGTTCAGCCGCAGCCCGTGTCTTGTTCCAGCGTAAACGTATTAACGTTTCACGCAATACGCGTGCCTCCAATGTTTCCATGCGCTCTTTGAGGCTGCCATTGATGCCGGAGAGAACTTGCATATCGGTAGCCTCATCTTCAGGCACGGCACGAAGCACTCTGGCGGAAAATAAATGCGCGCCGATATGCGGCGTTTCACTCAACATCAACGCGCGCAAAATTTCGTTGTGCAATTCGCGCACATTCCCCGGCCAATGATAACGAGTCAAGCAATCCAATGACTCGGGAGAAAATCCCGCAACATCTTTGTCCATGCTCTGTGCGGCGGAGTTGAGCAAATCGAAAGCGATTAATGGAATATCCATCTTGCGTTCCCGCAACGGCGGCACCGGCAAGACAAACTGGGTCAAACGATAATAAAGATCGGCGCGGAAGCGCCCCTTCTGTACTTCTTCTTCCAGATCCCGATTTGTCGCGGAGAGAACGCGCACGTCAACTTTGCGTGAACGCGAACTACCTACCGGACGAATCTCGCCTTCCTGTAATACTCGCAACAATTTGACTTGAAACGCGGGCGACGTATCGCCGATCTCATCCAGAAAAATAGTGCCGCCATCCGCTTGTTCAAACAAACCGATGCGGTCTTCAAACGCACCGGTGAAACTGCCGCGTTTGTGGCCGAATAATTCAGACTCCAAAAGTTGATCTGACATTGCGCCGCAATTCTCGATCACAAATGCACGTCCGGAACGGGGGCTGGAATAGTGAATCGCGCGCCCGAGCAACTCCTTGCCTGTGCCGGATTCTCCCGAGATGTGTACCGCGATGTCACAACTTGCCACGCGCGAAGCCATGTCAATCACGGCGTTCAAAGGACTCGCCGCCGCACGGGTGATGCGTGAAAATTCAAAATAGTCGCGCAATTTTTCACGCTTTGTTTCCACGCGCCGACGCAATACCGGTTCGGTGGTGCGCAATTCCAAATCCATGTACTGGGTCTGCTGTTGCAAGTCGTATAGTTGCGCCGCAGCTCGAACCGTTAGAATTAACGACTCGGGATGCCAGGGTTTCATCACATACTGGTATATGCCCGCCTCATTAACGCCGGCAATAATGTCTTGCGTTTCGGTATAGCCGGAAATAATGATCCGCACCGTATCCGGCCAACGTTCGCGAACTTCTTTCAGAAATTCGACACCGGTTATTTCCGGCATCCGCTGGTCGCATAAAATGACTTGAATCGTTTCGCGCTCCATGATCGTGCGGCCTTCTGATGCGCTGGATGCTGTGCGCACGGTGAAGTCTTCTTCCAATGTCCGGCGCAAAGATTCTTGCGAACGGATTTCGTCATCTATCACTAAAATTGTAGGCAATGTCGCCATTAGCATATCCTCGGTAATTGTTCACCCGCCAACCAATCAACAACGCGGCGGCCTCCCAGTTTTGTTGTCATCTGTACAAAGCCATGCGCGTCTTCCAAAACTTCACCGACGACAGATGCCTCGCTGGCGAGTGGATGCACGCGCATTACAGCCAGCAAGCGTTGCGCATCTTCCGCTGCACAAATGGCAATCAGCTTGCCCTCGTTGGCGACATACAAAGGATCTAGTCCCAGAAATTCACAAGCCGCTTCGACCGGCTGATTCACCGCGATTTCCGACTCGTAAAGCATCATGCCCACACCGGATTGTTTGGCGATTTCATTCAGCGTTGTAGCCAAGCCGCCGCGTGTAGGGTCGCGCAACACGCGCAGCTTTGCGCCAGAATCAAGCATGGCGGCGATAAGTCCATGCAGCGCGGCAGTATCTGACACGATGGGGGCAGAAAAGGTCAGCCCCTCGCGCTGTGAAAGTATCGCCATGCCGTGGTCGCCTATCGTGCCGGATAGAAGAATCTTGTCGCCCGGTTGAGCAAGATCACCGGACAGATTGATACCTTCACGCACAACGCCCACGCCGGTAGTCGTAATGAAAACCCCATCACCTTTGCCGCGTTCTACCACTTTGGTATCTCCGGTGACGACGGGAACGCCCGCTTCGCGCGACGCTTTCGCCATCGACTCAACGATGCGTTTCAGATCGGCCAAAGGAAAGCCTTCTTCCAATATGAATGAAGCAGCCAGATAGAGCGGTTTGGCACCCATCACCGCGACATCATTGATTGTGCCATGCACAGACAAACAGCCGATGTCGCCACCGGCAAAAAACAAGGGCGAAACCACGTGACTGTCTGTTGCCATTACCAAGCGGCCATTCGCCGGAGGCAGCAAAGCACCATCGTTGCCTTGGGCCAGATATTCATTATTGAATGCGACTGCAAACAACTCAGAGATGAGTTGTGCCATGGCGCGACCTCCGGAGCCGTGCGACATATCAACACGGCCATTTTTGAGATCCAGCGGTCGAGTGTAGTTGGGTTTAACAGGACTAGTCATGCCGTCTCCCTGAATCTTCCGTAGCTGTAATGTGCCGCACATGCACCTTCTGAAGAAACCATACATGAGCCGACCGGATTTTCCGGTGTACACACTGTGCCGAATATTTTGCATTCCTGGGGACGCTTTTGCCCGCGCAGAATGGCGGCACATTCGCAGGCTTTGTTGTCCGGCACGGCAACATAATCAATTTTGAATTTCAACTCGGCATCAAACGCGGCAAACGCCGGACGAAGTTTAAGTGCGCTTTTGGGAACACTGCCCAAGCCACGCCACTCGAATACATTGCGTAGCTCGAACACTTCCGCCACCAACGCCTGCGCTTTGAGATTACCTTCGCGCGTCACGGCACGGGTGAATTCGTTTTCGACTTCGGCACGTCCCTCGTTTATCTGGCGCACCAGCATCAGGATCGCCTGCATGACATCGAGCGGTTCGAAACCGGCGATGACCACCGGCTTGCTGTAATCGTCGGCAAAGGGCTCATAAGGTTTGCTGCCGATCACGGTGGAAACGTGTGCAGGACCGACGAAACCATCCAGCGACACGCCGCCTTCCACGGTGAGAATGGCGTGCATCGCGGCGGGGGTCAAAACGTGGTCGCACAGAATACTGAAATTTATAATGCCTTCGGCTGCGGCTTGTTTGACTGAAACAGCCGTCGGCGGGGTGGTTGTTTCGAAACCAATCGCGAGAAAAACGACTTCGCGTTGCGGATTTTCACGTGCTACTTTCAACGCATCCTGCGTCGAATAAATCATGCGCACGTCAGCACCGTTTGCTTTGGCACGCATCAGCGAAAGATTGTCGGATGCCGGTACGCGCAGGGTGTCGGCATAGGTACACAAGATCACCCCATGCTCGCGCGCCAAACGAATTGCCTGATCCACGCGACCAATGGGCAGCACGCATACCGGACAACCCGGGCCGTGAATCATGCGCACATTGGCGGGCAGCAGATCGACCAGCCCGTAGCGGGATATCGCGTGGGTATGCCCGCCGCAAAACTCCATTAAACGGTAGGAGAGTTTTGGATTGGCTTCACGCCCGATATTAGCGGCAATATTTTTTGCCAGCTCGCCGTCACGGAATTCGTCAATGTATTTCATGCCACGCTTCCGTCCAGTTCGGCACGCAATTCATCCAGCACACCCATTTCGGCAAACATCCTCAATGTGAGTTCGGCCTCTTCCTGATCCAGCTTTTGCAGGGCATAGCCGACATGAACGATCACATATTCACCCACCTGTGCATCATCCACAAGGGCCAATGAAATCTCTTTGCGCACACCGCCGAGATTGACGATGGCATTGCCCGGAGTGGTCAGCTCTTCGATGCGGGCGGGTATGGCGAGACACATATTTTTCCTTTACTAATGCTATTCAATTCTGTTTGTCATCCATTAGAAGCGATGTTGTATTTTTTAAGCCGTTAACAAGAAGCGCAAAATTTAGAATCGAAAGTCGGTTTCTAACCAAAAACGGTCTGTTGAAATATGATCGATATCATTCCTCAGTTAAGTACGCCGCGACCTTCTCTAAATCCGAAAATGAAAATAAATGCTACAAATATCCAACAAATCCAATAATGACGATCTCGATTTGATTCGTAGCTTTTTAGATACCATGCACGCAATATTTCTGGGGCTACAATCATTTTTCCATCCTGCTCTAAGGAATGGAGAACTTTGTAGTGATACCACATTCGTGTAGGCTGCCAGAAATAATTGGCTCGCACTGATTTATTAATGTTTACTTTATTGCTAAAAAACTCGCATCCGCCATAGCCACTCATACTTCCGAGATCGCAATTCAATAAAATGCCGTTTACCTTGAATGCAGAACTGGACATTGTTGAGCTTGAAGTATTTACGTATTCTGGCATTCCAACGACTTCATTCAAACCAGTTGCGGTTGGAACTTTTGGTTCCATTGGGAAACTTATATAAGAGAAAAATGAAAAAAAGATGGCTGTCCAAATAGTTTTTCGATATTTTTTCAGGTAACTTATGACGAACGGCTTCAAATTGTCCATAACAGCGTCCTCATTTTCTTACTATTAGCCAGCTCGAATTTTCAATAGTGAAAGGTGACAGCGAAAGGCTGCTTGTGGCCGATTGTGTTGAAAAACTATTTTTTGAACCACTTTAAAAATATTCTAGCCTCATAAAGCGATTATTAGTTTTTCGATATGGGCGGGTACCTTTGGTATTGATAAACTCGCATGTAAGTCA
>Ga0182030_10010383_pt1 | contig 18916 bp, 18 predicted proteins | sample 812S3MmetaG_FD_121299 | JGI IMG/M metagenome (GOLD analysis project Ga0182030, IMG submission 121299) | Permafrost microbial communities from Stordalen Mire, Sweden - 812S3M metaG (Illumina Assembly) | ecosystem: Environmental > Terrestrial > Soil > Wetlands > Permafrost | place: Sweden...
TCGAGCGCGTTGAGTTTGAAGAGTTCGAGCCGGGTCGCGCCGATTTCGCCGACCCGGGCCGGCTGAATGGTCAATTGTTCCGCGCCGATCATGGTGCGCGCCATGTCGTCCGGGGTCAGCTCCACCACCCGGCCGTGGCCGGCCAGCTTGCCGCGGCGCAGGATGGTCACTTCGTCGGCGAACGCCATCACCTCGCGGAATTTGTGCGTGATCATCAGGATCGTCAGGTCGCCATTGACCACCATGCCGCGCAGCATGCCCAGCACCTCGTCGGCTTCGCCCGGCGTCAGCACCGAGGTCGGCTCGTCCAGGATCAGGAAGCGGCGCTGGAGATAGAGCTGCTTGAGGATTTCGCATTTCTGCCGTTCGCCGGCCGAAATATCCGAGACCCTGGCATGGAGCGGCACCTTGAACGGCATCCGCGCCAGGAACGCTTCCAGTTGCCGGGTCTCCTTCGGCCAGTTCACGACCGCAGGAACGTCGTCGCGCGCCAGTACCAGATTTTCCGCCACCGTCATCGCCGGCACCAGGGTGAAGTGCTGGTACACCATGCCGAGGCCGAGCGCGTGGGCATCCTTCGGATTGGCGATCGACTGCTGGCGGCCGCCGACCAGCACATCGCCCTCGGTCGGGTGATAGTAACCCATGATGCACTTCACCAGCGTGCTCTTGCCGGCGCCGTTCTCGCCGAGCAGCGCGTGGAAGGATCCGGGACGCACCCTCAACTCGACCTTGTCCAGTGCTGTGAAATCACCGAACCGCATGGTCATGGCGACGGCGTCGACGCCGATCGCTCCGCTTGGCATCGGGGTTTCGCCGATGATCACGACAAGGCTCCGATCAGCGCCGCTGAAGTGGCGACGGCGCCGAACACGCCGCCCTGCATCTTGATCATTTTCAGCGCGTGCTCGTGGTTGCCCTTGTCGGTTGCGGCACAGCAGTCCTCGATCAGCACGCATTCGAAGCCGCGGTCGTTGGCCTCGCGCATGGTGGTATGCACGCAGACGTCGGTGGTGATGCCGGTGAGCACGATGTTCTCGATGCTGCGCAGCCGCAGCATCAGCTCGAGGTCGGTGGCGCAGAACGATCCTTTGCCCGGCTTGTCGATGACCGGCTCGCCCGGCAGCGGCTTAAGATCCGGAATGATCTCCCATCCCACCTCGCCGCGGACCAGCACCCGGCCGCACGGCCCGGGATCGCCGATCCCGGCGCCGATCTGGCGCGATCGCCAGCGCTTGTTCGCCGGCAGGTCGGTGAGGTCGGGGCGATGGCCTTCGCGGGTGTGGATGATGTGAAAGCCCTGGTCGCGCATCACCGCGAGCAGCCGTTTGATCGGCTCGATCGGCGCCCGGGTCAGCGACAGGTCGTAGCCCATCTTGTCGACATAGCCGCCGACCCCGCAGAAATCGGTCTGCATGTCGATGATGATCAAAGCGGTGTTCTCCGGACGCAGGTCTCCGTTGTAGGGCCAGGCATAGGGCTCGGATTTCAAATAGCGTTCGGCCATGTCATCGCCTCTCTATCTGGTGATCGAAAGTTCCGCAGGCGCGCCGGTCAGGGTGCGTTTCGGCGAGCAGGTGATGATCATGATCGCCAGGGTCAGAATGTAGGGCGCGGCGTTGAACAGGTGATAGCCGGAAGTGACCCCGACCGATTGCAGCGCCGGCCCGAGCGCCGCCGCGCCGCCAAACGCCAGCGACGCCCACATGCACAGCATCGGATTCCATCGCGCGAAGATCACCAGCGCGACGGCGGTGATGCCCTGGCCGCTGGAGAGGCCCTCGTTCCAGCTGCCGGGATAGAACAGCGAAAGGAACGAGCCGCCGATTCCGGCCAGGAAGCCGCCGACCATCGTCGCGCGCAGCCTTATCCCAAGCACCGAATATCCCATCGACCTTGCGGCGTCCGAACTTTCGCCGGCGGTGCGGATCAACAAGCCCCAGCGCGTGGTGCGGAATGCCCAGGATAGGATCGGCGCCAGCGCCACGCCGAGCAGAAACAGCACATTGATCCGCAGCGCCGCGCGCACCTGCGAGACGTCGCTCCACCATCCGAAATCGATCGCGGGCAGCCGCGGCGCGGTGGGCTCGATCAGCGGCTTGCCGAGGTAGAAGGCGAGGCCGGTGCCGAACAGCATCAGCGCGATGCCGACCGCGATGTCGTTGACCCGCGGCAGCGAGCAGATCCCGGCATGCAGCGCGCCGAGCAGGGCACCGGTCACGCCGGCCGCGAGCACGCCGAGCCAGGGCGAGCCGGTGAGATAGGAGATGCCATAGGCGCTCATCGCGCCCATCACCAGGGTGCCCTCGAGGCCGAGATTGATGCGTCCGCTGCGCTCGGTGATGCACTCGCCGAGGCTGACGAAGAGGAATGGCGTGCTGACGCGGATGGCGCCGCCGAACACCGCGAGGGGGACCGTCCAGAGTCCAATGGTTCCGTCCGCCATGTTCAGGATTTGCCTTTCAGAAAGCCGATTCGCCCGTAAAGCGCGTCGCTCGCCAGCACCGCGACAAAGATGATTCCCTGCAGCACCTGAACCGAGGCGTCGGGCAGGCCGAGCCTGCGCTGCAGTAACCCGCCGCTGGCGCTGATGCCGCCGAGCAGGATCGCAACCGGAATGATCGCCAGCGGATTTTGCCGCGCCAGGAAGGCGACCAGGATCCCGGTAAAGCCATAGCCGGCGGCAAGGTTGGCATTGGTCCTGCCCTGGACGGCGGCGACTTCGACCATGCCGGCCAGACCGGCGGCCGCGCCGGCGAGAAAGCAGATCGTCAGGATCAGCTTGCCAACGCTCAGGCCGACGATCCTGGCTGCGCGAATATTGCCGCCGGCGACCCGCGCGGCGAAGCCGAATACGGTGTGGTAAATCAGGATGTAGGAGGCGATGGCGGCGACGATGCCGAATACCAGCCCCCAGTGCACGTCGGTGCCCGGGATTGAGCCGATCATGTTGGCGGCGCCGATCTCGCGGGTCGACGGCTTGTTGAGGCTTGCCGGGTCCCGCATCGGGCCTTCGACCAGATGGTTGAGGATCGCCAACGCGATGTAGACCAATAGCAGGCTGGAAATGGTTTCGTTGACCCCCCGATATTGGCGAAGCCCGCCCGCCAGCATGATCCAGAGGCCGCCGCCGGCCATGCCGGCGCAGGCCATCGCGAGTTGCACCACCAGCGGTGGTGCGGACTGCAGCAGCAGCGCCGCGCTGGTTGCCGCCAGCGCGCCGATCAAGAGCGCGCCTTCACCGCCGATGATCACCATGCCGAGCTGCGCGGGCAGCGCCGTGCACAAAGCGGTCAGTATCAAGGGTGCTGCGCGCGTCAGCGTGTTCTGCCAGGAAAACCAGGTCCCGAAGGCGCCCTGGTACATGTAGAAATAAAGATCGAGCGGGCTTTTGCCGAACAAGGCCACGAATATCCCGAACACCCCGAGCGCGCCGACCAGCGCCGCGCCCGGAATCAGGACGTATTCGATGGTCCCGCCATAGCGCTGCAGAAACCCCGGATCCGCGGCCGGGGAAATCGCAACGCCGTCGGCGGGCTCGGCAACCTCTGATGTCACGAAGTCGCCCCGATGACGCCGTCCACCAGGTAGTCCATCTTTTCGAGTTCGGCGTCCTTCTGGCCGCGATCGGTTCCGGCGCTGATCACGGTCTTGCCCTTGTTGTCGGTGATCGGGCCCTTGAAGATGACGTAGTCGCCGGCGGTGAGCTTGGCCTTGATATCGTCGGCATGCTTGCGGGCTTCCGCCGAGACCGCTTCGCCATAGGGAGACACCTTGACGATCTCTTCCTTGAGGCCGCCACGGTAGAAATTCGGAATCGCCTCGCCGGCGGCCATCATCTTCACGAATTTTGGATACAGCGCTTCCCAGTTCCACTCCGCGCCGGTCAGATAGGCCTTCGGCGCCAGCGGCGACTGATTGACGTGATAGCCGCAAACCATGGCGCCGCGTCGCGCCGCGTTCTCGACCATGGTCTTGGGTCCGTCGACGTGGCAGGTCAGGACATCGACGCCCTGATCGATCAGGCTGTTGGTCGCCTCGGCTTCCTTGACCGGCATCGACCAGTCGCCGGTGAAGATCACCTGCGTGGTCGCCTTCGGGTTGGCGAGTTTGGCGCCGAGCGTGAAGGCGTTGATGTTGCGCAACACCTGGGGGATCGGTTTGGCGGCGACGAAGCCGAGCTTGTTGGTCTTGGTGGAATAGCCGGCGACGATGCCGGAGATGTATTGCGCCTCGTCGATGTAGCCGAAATAGCTGCCGGCGTTCTTGGGATCCTTGTCGGTCCACAAGCCGCCGCAATGTTCGAAGCGAAGTTTTGGAAACTTGTTCGCCATCTTGATCATGTGCGGATTGTAGTATCCGAACGATGTCGGGAACAGCAGCGAGGCGCCGTCGAGATTGATCATCGACTCCATGGTCTTTTCGACGGCATCGGTTTCCGGAACCTTCTCTTCTTCGACGACCTTGAGGCCCGGCATTTTTTTCAGCGCGGCAGCGCCCTGGGCGTGCGCCTGATTGTATCCATAATCATCGCGCGATCCGACATAGATGAAGCCGATCGTGGTGTCCGCTGCGGCGGCGGAACGCGCTCCAAGCGCCGTGCCGAGCGTCAATGCGGCACTTCCCTGCAACAGCTGTCGTCTTGAAATCCTGCCAAAATCCATGAGTTGCTCCCTTGGCGGGCTGACCGCCGCTGATTTCGCGGCTTCGCCGGTTCGGCGGAGCCCGAACCAATATCGCAATCTTCATGCCAGAGCCTAGTTTCCGCCCACAAACTTTCAAGTATCTGATTTATCTAGATATTTACTACGATGCGGCCGGGTTTAAAAGTTGGGCACCACTCCATAAGATTAAATCTTCACCAATATTCCGGGATTGTATGCAAGGGAGTTGGGCAATCCTGCGAGGCCCGAACGCCTCTTGCAAGTGCGCCAGCGTCGCGGTCGCAGCCAAGCGTGTGGCCTGACGCGGCCGGCAAAACGACGCTAGATTGCCGGGTGCTGCAGCCGATCAGCGCCTTGCGTCACGGCGCCACATGATCCCGACCATGCCTCGCCGTCGTCGGGGAATGGAAAAAGGCGTCATCAACCGATGGGGAATGAATTGAAGGGCATGCGAACGGAGATCCGGGTTGCGGTTGTTGGCCTCGGATCGATTGGGACAAGGGTGGTGGAGGCGCTGGACCGGGGAATAGCAGGGATCACCCTCACCGCCGTGTCGGTACAGCATCCCGAGAAACATCGCGGCCTGCTTGCCAGTCTGGCGCACCCGCCCGCGATCCTGCCGATCGAGGCGCTCTGCGATGTCGCCGACCTGGTCATCGAATGCGCGCCGAGCAGGCTTCTCAGCTCGATCGTTGCGCCGTTTGTATCGAGCGGCAAGACCGCGGTTGTTCTGAGCGCCGGCGCGCTTCTCGACCACGAGGACCTGATCGAGCTTGCCAAACAACATGGCGGTCAAATCGTGGTGCCGACCGGCGCCTTGATCGGCCTGGACGCCGTCAGCGCGGCGGCGGTCGGGACCATTCATTCGGTCCGGATGGTTACGCGAAAGCCGGTCCGGGGGCTCGCCGGCGCTCCCTATATCGTCGAAAACAACATCGATATCGAGCGGATTACCGAGCCGCTGCGGATCTTCGACGGTACCGCGCGGCAGGCTGCGAAGGGTTTCCCGGCCAATCTGAACGTCGCCGTCGCGCTGTCGCTGGCCGGCATCGGTCCTGACCGCACCCGACTGGAAATTTGGGCCGATCCTGCGTTGACGCGCAACACGCACCGTATCGAAGTCGAATCCGATTCTGCCAGTTTCTCGATGTCGATCGAGAACGTCCCTTCGGAAAATCCCAGGACCGGTCGCATCACCGCGCTCTCCGTCATTGCCTATCTTCGCAAGCAGCGCGCGCCGCTTCGCGTCGGGACCTGAACAACGGCGTTATCGACCGCATTGGCGGCCGAAGCGATCGAGGAGTCGTTTCCGCCGTTTCTGCGGCGTGCTCAAGCACGCAGCAGAATGCCGCGGTTGATTTGGATGCTGAGCCTTATTTCAGTGCTTTTATTCGACGCCCGGATTTGCCATGCTTAAGCGGGCCGCGTTTTGGGCCGATGATGGAGTAGGGAATGTCGGGTCCGAAGCTGGCGCGCTGCTGGTTTGTTTTTGCGGCGGCAGTTTTCGCCGCCGTCGGTTGCGGCGCGTCCGCATCACCGGTCGCAGCCGAGGATATCGTGCGGTTCGGCGCGCCATTGCCATTGACGGGACCTTTGGCGCCGGAGGGAATCAAGCAGCAGCAAGGCTACGACCTTTGGGCCGAGCAGGCCAACAAGGCTGGTGGAATTCTGGTCGGCGGCAAAAAGTACAAGGTCGAGATCGTCTATGCCGATTACCAGTCCAACACGCCGCGCGCGGTCCAGACCAGCGAGCAGATGATCACCCAGGACAATGTCAACTTCCTGTTCGGGGCCTTCGGTTCCGGGGCCGCCAAGGCGGCGAGCACGGTCTCGGAAAAATACAAGGTGCCGACGATTGCCGCCGCTGCGTCCTCGTCGCAGGTCTACGATCAAGGATACAAATACCTTTTTGGCACCTTTACCCCAAACGACACCCTGACCACGCCGCTGACTGAGATCATCAAGTCGCAGGCTCCCGACGTGAAAAAGGTCGCCATTCTCGCGCGCAACGATCTGTTTCCGCTGGCGATCGCCCAGGAAATGGAGAAATCGGCCAAGGCAAATGGCTTCGAGGTGGTCTATTTCGAGAAATATGCGATCGGTACGCTCGATCACTCGGCCACCTTGTCGCAAATGAAGTCGCTGGCCCCGCAGTGGATCTTCATCACCGGCTACACCAACGATCTGCTGCTGATCCGCAAGCAGATGGTCGATCAGGAGATGAAGGCCGGCGTGGTGACGATGATTGCGGGACCCGCCTATCAGGACTTCATCGATACGGCCGGCGAGAGCGCGGAGAATATCACCAGCGCCTCATGGTGGCACCCGGCGGAACGCTATGCCGGCAAGGACATCTTTGGATCCACCGAAAATTTCGTGAAGCTGTTTCGCGACAAATACCACTCTGATCCGGATTACGGACAGGCCTCGGCGGCACTTTGCGGCGCGCTGTTCCAGCTCGCGATTGAACGCGCCGGCTCGCTGGACCGGGACAAGGTCCGCGACGAACTGGCGAAGCTCGACGTCGTGACCTTTTTCGGCCCGGTGAAGTTCGGCCCGAACGGGCAGATCAATTCGCTGCAGCCGCCGGTGTTCCAGATCCAGGGCGCCAAGCCCGTGGTGCTGTTCCCGCCGGCAATCAAGCAGGGCGAGCTCAAGCTCGGCGTCAACTGACCAGGATTATTGCGACCAGCGAGCGCCGGACATGCTGGTAGCCCAGGTCCTGGTCAACGCCCTGGTGCTGGGCTGCCTCTATGCCTGCATCGCGATCGGTTTCTCGCTGGTGTGGGGCGTCCTCAATGTCATCAATCTGATCCACGGGTCGTTCATTGTGCTCGGGGCCTATCTGGCCTGGGGACTCTATCAGTCGTTGGCGATCCCGCCCTGGTACGCGCTGCCGGTCGCGGCGCCGTTGTTTTTCGTGTTCGGCTATTTGCTGCAGCGATTGCTGCTCAACCGCGTCATCGCCGCGCCGGTGCTGGTGACGCTGACGCTGACATTCGGACTCGATCTGATCCTGAACAATGCGATGATCTACTTCTTCAAGGCCGACTATCGCAAGCTCAGTCTGCACCCGTCGATGGGCTCGGTCTCGCTGTTCGACGTCGTGGTGCCGGTCGACCGGCTGATCGCCACCGCGTCGGCGCTGGCGCTGACCGCGGTGCTTTATCTCGTGCTGCGGCGCCTGCGGGTGGGCCGGGCCATCGTCGCCGTCAGGCTCGATCGCGACGCCGCGGTGCTGATGGGGGTCGATGTCAAGTCGATCTATGCCATCGCGTTCGGTTTCGGCGCGGCGCTGGCGGGATGCGCCGGGGTGCTGATGGCGCTGATCTTCCCGATCTCGCCGCTGACGTCGTCGACCTATCTCGGCAAGGCCTTCGTGGTCTGCGTGCTCGGCGGTCTCGGCAGCGTGTCGGGCGCGCTGGCTGGCGGCCTGCTGCTGGCGCTGGTCGAAGGCGTCGGTTCGACCCTGATCGGGCCGGCGCACGCCACCACGCTTTCCTTCGCGCTGCTGATCGTGTTCCTGATCGTGCGGCCTCACGGGCTGCTCGGCCGCAAGGGCTTCGAATGACCAGGGTCAATCTGGCGCTGTTGGTGCTGATCGGCTGCGTCGCGGCGCTGCCCTGGTTCGGCGGCGCCTACGCGCTGCGGCTCGGCACCATCGCCTGCTTGTACGCCATCCTGGCATTGTCGTGGAACGTGGTCGGTGGCTTTGCCGGCTATCCGTCGTTCGCGACCGCGGCCTTTTTCGGCTTCGGCGCCTATGCCACGGGCGTGCTGCTGGGCGACGGCCTGCCGCTGCCGCTTGCGATCCTGGCGACGCTGGTGGCCTCGCTCCTGCTGGCCGGCCTGCTCGGCGCCGTGCTGCTGCGGCTGAGGGGCCATTATTTCGCGATCGCCAGCCTGTCGCTGGTCGAGGTGCTGCGCGAACTCGTCAACAATGCCACCGACCTCACCGGCGGCGGCATGGGGCTGAACATTCCCCTGGCCTCCGGTTCCGGCATCCTCGCCGACGCCACCTTCTTCTTCTACGCGATGTGGGGCCTGTTGCTGGCAACCGCGTTGATGGTGATCGCGGTTTCGGCGTCAAAGCTTGGATTTGGGCTGGCTTGCATCCGGCAGAACGAAACCGCCGCCAACATGGTTGGCCTGAATTGCACGCTCTACAAGAGCATCGCGTTCGGACTGTCAGCGGGTTTCGTCGGCGCCGCCGGCGGGCTCTACGCCGCCTGGGTGCACTACATCGACCCCTCTGATGTGTTCGATATCCTCTATTCGGTAAAGCCGATCGTGATGGCGCTGATGGGCGGGCTCGGCTCGCCGCTCGGGGTGGTCTGCGGCGCCTTTCTCTATCTCGGGCTCGAGGAAGTGGTGTGGCGCAACTACATCCAGATTCACAGCGGCGTGCTCGGCGTGTTGATCGTCATGCTGCTGTTGTTGCTGCCGCATGGCCTGATTTCGCTGCGTCCCGGCATGTTCCGGAGGAAGGCGAAGCATGTCTGAGATTCTGCGCCTCGACGCCGTGTCCCGGCACTTCGGCGGCCTGCAGGCGCTGCGCGGGGTCACGCTCGGCATCGACAAGGGCGAGGTGCTCGGGCTGATCGGTCCGAACGGCGCCGGCAAGACCACGCTGGTCAACACCATCTGCGGGGTGACGCCGGCGAGCTCCGGCGCCGTGACCTTCATGGGCCGCGACATCACGCGCATCAAGACCTACCAGGCGGCGCGGCTCGGGCTGTCGCGCACCTTCCAGATCGTGCAGCCGTTCGCGGAATTCAGCGTGCTCGACAACGTCGCCGCCGCCGCGCTGTTCTCGCAGCCTGGCGAGAGCCTGAAATCCGCCCGCGAGGAAGCCCGCGCCCATGTGGCGTTCGTGGGGCTCGAGGCACAGGCCGAAAAATCGGCGGCAACGCTGACGCTGGCGATGCGCAAGCGGCTCGAACTGGCAAAGGCGCTGGCGATGAAGCCGAAGCTGCTGTTCCTCGACGAGGTCAACGCCGGGCTGAACAGCGCCGAGGTGGAACGGGCGACCGGGCTCATTCACCAGCTTGCGGCGGATGGCATCACCGTCGTGATGATCGAACATCTGATGAAAGTCGTACTCAACGTCTGCACCCGCATTGCCGTGCTTCACAACGGGCAGTTGATCGCCGACGGAGAGCCGCGCGATGTCATCAGCAATCCCGCCGTCGTCGACGCCTATCTTGGCCAGCAATACGCCAAGCGGAATGCCGCCGGTGACTGATTTGATCCTCGAACTGCAGGGGTTGCGCGCCGGCTACGGCGAGATCCAGGTGCTGTGGGGCATCGACATGGTGGTGCGCCGCGGCGAAATCACCGCGCTGATCGGCTCAAATGGCGCCGGCAAGACCACCCTGCTGCGGGCGCTGTCCGGACTGATTCCGACGGTTGGCGGCCATTGCTTCTGTGAAGGCAGCGATGTCACCGGCGATACCGCGGCGCAAATGCTGGCGCGCGGCGTCGTCCACGTTCCGGAGGGACGGCGGTTGTTCGGCGCGATGAGCGTCGAGGATAATCTCCTGATGGGCGCCTATGCGCGAAAGCCTAGTCGCGGCGAACTCAGCCACGATCTCGATGCCGTCTATGCGACATTCCCCCGCTTGCGCGAACGCCGAAATCAGGCCGCGGCGACGCTGTCCGGTGGCGAACAGCAGATGTGTGCGATCGGCCGCGGCCTGATGAGCGCGCCGCGGCTTCTGATGATCGACGAATTGTCGCTCGGATTGTCGCCGCTGCTGGTCGAGCAGCTGGTCGCGGCGCTGCGGGCGCTGAACGCCGGGGGCATGTCGATCCTGCTGGTCGAGCAGGACGTCACCACCGCGCTGGATCTGTGCGATTCGGCCTGCATCATGGATATGGGCCGTATCGTGCGATCAGGCCGGGGTGCGGAACTGCTGGCCGACCCGATCATCCGCGAGGCCTATCTCGGCGTTCTCCAGGACTAGCCCATGAAACCGGAAAAAACCCTACCGCGACCACAAGGAGGCACCCATGATCAAGACCATCGAGACCATCGAGGCGGTTGACGGCGGCTACCGGTTCATGCCGGGCGTCAGCCAATATTCCTGCGGCATCGGCGCAGTAACCGGATTTCGCATCGAGCGCGTGCGCTTCTCGCGCGTGGTACCGCTAAAGCAGGGCTTTGAGATGATAGCGCAGCTGATCAAGGCTGCCGGCCGACCGTTGACGGCCTTCGGCGCCTGCGAACTGCGTTCGCCGGCGCCGTTTACCGAAGACGGCTTCAAGGCCTTCAACGAGATCTATATCAAAACCCTGGTTGAGTGGGGGGTGATGCAGCACGGCATCAATCCGGTCGCCCGCAGCAATGTCTGTCCAAAGATAGATCCGCCGCCGGAGCCGGGTTTTCATGCCTTCTCGTTCACCTCGGCCGCGCCGGGCGCGCCGGCGTCGTTCGTCATTGCCGGCAGCGGCGAGTCGGTCGAGGGCAAGGCAAACTACCGCGACCATACGGTTCGGCTCGGTGATACCAGTCCGCAAGGGATGCTCGAAAAGGCCAAATGGGTGCTCGACGAGATGGAACGGCGGATGAGCGCGTTCTCCGCCGGCTGGCAGCAGACCACGGCGGTGCAGCTCTATACCGTTCGCGACGTGTTTCCGTTTCTGGAGAGCGAACTCGGCCGCCGCGGCGTGCTGCGCCCGGGACTGACCTGGCACTTCAACCGTCCACCCGTGGTCGATCTGGAATATGAGATGGACTGCCGGCGGGTGCACGTCGAGCGTGTCATCGAGGTCTGACACCGCACGGGATCGGTTGCGTTCCAGTCATTGACGCGCAATGATGACGATGAGTTTCGCCGGAGCCGGGATATCAAACCTGGCACGGCGGCAGGAGCGGCAAGACTCCGAAGCGATCGGCGAACCAGCCGGGCAAACAGGGAAACGCCATCATGACCATCTCCCGTCGAAACCTGCTGGCGGTACTGACCGCGACCTTGCTTGTCGCTGGGCCGGCCGGATCGCATGCAGAGACGATCCGGATCGGATTGCCGACCAAGACCTACTGGCCGACCACCGTGGCCGAGGCGGCAAAGGCTCAAAAACTATTCGAGAAGGAAGGCATCACCGCCGAGCTGACGATCTATCGCGGCGGCGCGGAGGCCTTCGAGGCGATGGCCGCGGGCGCAGCCGACCTCATTCTCGATGCGCCTTCGCTGCCGGCCGCGGGTCGCAGGAAGGGCGTGATGTCGAAAGTCGTCGCCAACGGCTCGATGGGAAATTTCGGCTGGCAATTGATGGTGCCGGCGAAATCGACGCTAGGCGTCAAGGATCTGGACGGCAAGAAGGTCGCCATCACCTCGGCCGGCTCGGGTTCGGACCTGCTCGCGCTGTGGACCGTCCAGGAGGACAAGATCAGCTTCACCCGCGTGCCGGTCGGCGGCGGCGGCCTGGTGCCCAACCTGCTCGCCGGCAACGTCGATGCCGCGGTGGTGTATTCGCCGTTGAGCTTTCAACTCGCGAAATCGGGCGAGGCGCGAGCCATCCTCGACTACGGCAAGGCGGTTCCGCCCAACCTGACCTCGGGATGGATCGCCACCGACAAATACGCGCAGGAAAAGCCCGAGGCATTGCAGAAGGCGCTCAATGCGCTGTATGGCGGGGTGATGTTCATGCGCAACAACCGCGAGGCGGCGATTAAGCTGATCGCCGAACTTTACGAGATGCCGGCCGACATCGCCGCCGCTGAATACGAGAACACCATCATGAAGCTGGAAACCGACGGCAACATGGCCGCGCCCGACGTGACCGGGGCGCTGCAGCTGTCGCTCGACATGGCCAGGCTCGGCGGCATGAAAGATCTCGCAGCGGCGCCCGAGATCATCTCGACCCAGTTCAAGCCGGTCGCGACCAAACCCTGAGGCGGGGCGCGCGATGGCTGGCACCCTCGGACTCAAGGCGGCGCGCATTGCGATCGTGGCGGCGGCGTTCGCCTTGTGGGAAACGCTGTCGCGCACCGGAATCGTCAATCCCCGCCTGCTGCCCTCCGCTTCCGATACCCTGGCCATGCTGGCCGAGTTGCTGCGGCGCGCCAGCGTGCGCGACGATCTTGCGGTCACCGCCGGCGAGGTGGCGACGGCCTTTGTCCTCGCAGTGCCCTTCGGCGCGCTGATCGGCTTTCTGATCGCGGAGCATCGCTATTTTGCCGAAGTGGTGAAGCCGCTGCTGTTTTTCGCCTTCAGCATTCCGAAGTCGATTTTCCTGCCGATGTTTATCCTGGTCTTTGGGGTGGGCTTCGCGCAGAAAGTCGGCTTCGGCCTGTTCTCCACGATCTTCATCGTCATCCTGTCGACGACGGCCGCCGTCGAATCCGTCAAGGCCGAACACCTGATGGTGGCGCGCTCCTATGGCGCGACCACCGCGCAGACGGCTTTTCGCGTCTATCTGCCGAGCATGCTTCCGGTGCTGCTGGAGGCGCTGCGGATCTCGATGATCTTCAATCTGACCGGGGTAATTCTCGCGGAGATGTATGCCTCGCGCGACGGAATCGGTCACCAGATCGCGAGCTGGGGCGAGAACTTCCAGATGCGGCAATTGCTGGCCGGCGTCCTGATGGTCGCCGCCATCGCCATTGCCTTCAATGAATTCGTCAGATCGGTAGAGACGCGATGCAGCCATTGGCGAACATAACCCCGCTGAAGCCGGCCGCGCGCGCCGGGGCGGTTCAGATCAGCGGCGTCGGCCAGACCTACGGGAGCTCCGGCCAGGACGTCGTGGCCGTCTCCGAGGTGTCGTTCGAGGTGAAGCCGGGCCGCTTCGTCGTGCTGGTCGGTCCCAGCGGCTGCGGAAAATCCTCGCTGTTGATGATGATGGCCGGGCTGCGCCGACCGACATCGGGCACGATTCTGGTGAGCGGAGCGCCGATCGACGTTCCCGATCCGAACCGGGTCGGCGTGGTGTTCCAGGAGCCGAGCCTGTTTCCGTGGCTGACGGCCGAAGAGAATGTCGAATTCCCGCTGGCGCTGCGCGGCGTCGCCAAGAAAGCGCGCCGGATCAAGGCGGAAGAAGCGCTGCAACTGGTCGGCCTAGAAGGCTTCGGCAAACGGCATCCGCATGAACTTTCCGGCGGCATGAAACAGCGGGTCTCGATCGCGCGCGGCCTGGTCCAGGACCCGCCGCTATTGCTGATGGACGAGCCGTTCGCCGCACTCGACGAGCAGACCCGCATGACCATGGGCGACGAATTGCTGCGGATCTGGGCGGCGACCGGCAAGACCATCATCTTCGTAACCCATAGCCTGACCGAAGCCGTCTATCTGGCCGATGAGGTGATCGTGATGTCGGCGCGTCCCGGCCGCATCGTGGACCGGCTCGAGGTCGGATTGCCGCGCCCGCGCACCTTCGAAATGCTCAGCGGCGACACCTTCGGCAGCCTGCGCGACCGCATCTGGCGCCATATCCGCAAGTCGGCGTGAGGACCTGCGATGTCGTCAACCGCGCTGCGTCGCCTGATCGTGATATCGCTGATCGCATTGTGGGAGCTGCTGCCGCGCTGCGGCGTGATTCCCGAGCTGTTCCTGCCGTCGCTGTCCTCGACGCTGGCGGCGGGCTGGAACGACGCCGCCGAGTATGGACGGGCATTGCTGGTGACGCTGTACGAGGTTGCGGTCGCCATGGTGTTCGCCTGCGGCGGCGGAATCCTGGCGGGCGCCGTTGTCGGCAGCCTGCCGCGGCCGCGGGTGCTGATCATGCCGATGGTGTCCAGCCTCTACGCGGTTCCGCTGGTGATCCTCTATCCGGTGTTCACGGTGTGGCTCGGAATCGGCCCGGAATCCAAGATTGCATTCGCTTCGATCTACGGTTTCCTGCCGACCATGCTGGCGACCGCCGCCGGGATTCAGACCATCGATCCGCAATTATTGCTGGCAGCCCGCAGCATGGGGGCGACGCTCGGCCAGCGGGTCACCCGCGTGATGATTCCGGCAGCGATTCCCACCGTGCTTTCGGGTCTGCGGGTCGGCGGTGCCCTGGTCATTGTCGGGGTGGTGGTCTCGGAGATGCTGATTTCGTCCGCGGGCATCGGCTATCTGATCTCGCGCTATCGCACTATCCTGGAAAGCGCGCATGTGTTCGCGGGCGTGCTGTTGGTGCTGGCGCTCGCGGTCGCGTTCAATGCAATGATCAGGCTGATCGAGCGACGGGCCGCGGTCTGGCGGACCGGCAGCCGCGCCGGTCGCGACGCCATGGTGCAGGAAATGGCCGCAGAACTGCAGCCGGCGCGCCCTGGTTAGCTGATTTCCCGACGCACCATGGCAGCCGCATCGCTCATCGCCCTCAGCTTGCCAAAGGCGACATGGCGCGGCAGGTATTTCATGCCGCAATCCGGCGCCGGGATCAGCCGGTCCGCGGCGACGTAGTTGAGACCATGGCGGATGCGATCCGCAATTACCGCGGCGGTCTCAATTTCGGGGTTGTCGAGATCGATGACGCCAAGCAGGATTTTCTTCGATGACAGCTCGGCAAGCACGCCGAGATCGAGCCGGGGCTGTGCAGCCTCGATCGAGATCTGCTCGGCGGTGCTGTCGGCAAGCTCGGCCAGAAACGAATAGCCCGAAGGTTTGGTGTCGCCGGGCACCACGGCGGCATAGCCGAAACAGATGTGCACGACCGTCGGCACCGTGACGCCCTGCAGCGCGCGATTGATCGCCTTCACGGCGTAACGGCGGGCCGCCACCGGATCGTTGCGCACCCAGGGCTCGTCGAGCTGGATGACGTCGGCGCCGGCCTTCTGCAGTTCCAGCGCCTCGGCGTTGACGGCCGCCGCCAGCGCCATGGCAAGCTCCTCATCGTCCTTGTAGAATTCGTTGCTGGCCTGCTGACTCATGGTGAACGGGCCGGGCAATGTGATCTTGGCGGCGCGATCGGTGTTGCGGCGAAGGAATTCCATGTCCCTGAGTTCGACCGGGCCGGCGCGGCGCACATTCCCGACCACGCGCGGCACCGCGGTCGCCTGGCCCGACCGCGAGGTGATGATGGCGGGATTTTCGGTATCGATGCCTTCCAGCGCCGTTGCGAAACGGTTGGAGTAGCTCTCCCGCCTGATCTCGCCATCGGTCAGGATGTCGATTCCGGCGCGCTCCATGTCGCGGATGGCGACGACGGTCGCATCGTCCTGCGCCTGTTCGAGATAGGCCGGCGGAATCCGCCACATCTGCGTCATCCGGGTTCGCGGCACGGATTTTGACAGCATCTGGCGATCCACCAGCCAATCAGGCTGCGGATAGCTTCCGACGACCGTTGTCGGCAACAGGTGTTTCGGCAACGCCAATGTTCAACTCCCCGATGACGGCAGCTCCTCGTTGCGGCGAATGTACAGGTTATCGCGCGACTGTAAACGTCGCCGGCATGGGCGCGTCTGCAGGCATCTGCGCAGTCTCGAGCATGGTCGGAGGGTGTGGGCGCCAGCGACGGCCTGCCGGCGGAGCAAGCGGCTTCGGCGTGGCGCCGCCGTGCCAGGCTCAGGGCACCATTGAGATGAAATGCCTGATGATGCCGCCGATGCTGGCATGGTGGCGGCGACGGTAATGGGTTTGCGCGGCGGCCGGCTGATCGGCAAGCACGGTATGGCGCGGCCCGATCGCCTCGAACTGCGCCTTCTGTTCGTCCGTCAACGTTGCATAGAAATTGTCCAGCGCCGCGCGCACGGTCTTGACCGCCTGCAGCAGGGTGTCGAGCCGCTTGCCGACAGCCTCGAGCCGGGCCGGCGGCGTGATCGCCTGGCTGGTTTGGCACGAGCCCTTGAGCAGGTCCGCGGCCTTCGCGCTGGCGTCCTGAAGTGCGGTCAGACTGGCGCGCTGCGCTTCGGTCGGATGCAGCCTGGCCTCGATCTCGGCGGCGGGCCAATCCATGACCCCGGGTTGCGCCGCGCCGCAGCCTTGCGCGGCTGGGCCGTTGGCGTTGGCCGCGGTTTCGCCCTTTCGCTGATCCTGGCCGAGCACATTGAGCCGGGCCTTCTGCTCATCGTCGAGCGAATCGTAGAATTTCTGCAGCGGCGGCTCAACCGTCGCGACGGCGGCGATCATCGCGTCGATCCGCTGTTGCATGGCGGCGAGCCGGGCCGGCGCGGTCAACGATATCTGGGTCGGACATGCGGATTTGATGCCCTGTGCCGCTTTTACCGAGGCGTTGGCGAGATCATCGAGCGCCGCAAGCTGGGTGGCGTTGGGATGGATCGCCTGCTGGATCTGATCGATCGGCAGCCCGGCGATGTCGCGGCTGTCCTCGCCACACATCTGCGCCAACTGGTCGGGCGGAGCGGCCGACGGAACCTGACCGGTGCCAGCCGCACCGCCGGCGCTGCCGGGCAGGTAGCCCGCCAGCTCGTCATAGCCATAGGGCGCGAATAATCCGGCATAGATGTCACCGTAACCGTAATCCCAGAACCCGTAATCGTCATCCCACATCGCATAGTCATAGAAGTCGTCATAGGCGAACGGCCAGAACAACGGGCCGACCCAGCCATAGCCGCCATTGCGGTGCCGCCACCATCCATTGCCGCCGCCGCGACCGTGATGCCATGCCGCGATGGCGGCGGTGGCCGCAACTTGTGCGCGGGTAGAGGGATTGTGCAGCGCCCTGCTGTTGCGCAAGGCGCCCGCGATCGCATGTGAGTTCAACGCGTTGCGCACCGCGCGCGCGTTGGAATTCGCGCTTCGGTTTGCGCTGATGCCAGCGCTCCGGTTTGAACTCGCGGCTGCCCGGCGGCTGCCGCCAGTTGCCCCGCCACGACCCCCAAAAGAGCGTCCGGCGCGGAAGCCTGATCGGCCGGCCGGCCGTGATATCGCGGATCCGCCCGCGAAGTGGGGTGCACTGCGGAAATGGGCGCCGCCGCCAAAATGCGCCCCGCCAAAATGGCCGCCGCCGCCGCCGAAATGGCCGCCGCCCCCGACATGCGGGGCGCCGCCGACATGCCCGCCGCCACCACGACCGCCCCCGCCTCTTGGTGCAGCGCAAACACCGCCCGCCAGAACGGTCGTGAGAATTATCACGGCCATGATCCTGAATTTTGCCATGGCGCCCTCAAGCGGCCCTGATTATACGAGCAATTGACCCCGGAAAGCTCACGTCCGATAATTCACGCCCTACCCCAAAGTTCCCGGCGCCGGCGAGGCGTCGTGGAGAGCACTCTGCGGAAGTCGGGCGTCCGATGGCTTGGCCACGGCGCCCCGTCTTATTGATGTCGTCAAGTCGCGCTTTATGAGTATCGCCAGTTCGAATCGTAACGACGCGGTCTCGATATCCGGTTTTATCATCGGGCAGGCCGCCAGGAGGCGAGAATGAATGACCTCGTTCGCTATCGGGCCATGGAATCGCTGTGCCGCCAGAGTGCCGTGTTCCATCCGCTCGAGAGCTGGCGATTGCTCGCTGAAGCGGAGATGTGGCACCACAAGGCGCAGCAGGAAATCGCTTCCCGCTTCGTCGAGTGCAGCCGGATCGCGCCGGCGGCTGCGTTCGCGGGCGCCGCGTTGCGTTCCGACGCCCACGCTACAAGCGGATCGCCGACCGGCTGAGCTTCTGCGAAACCGTGCAGCCCGGTCGGTCGCGCCGAAGCAGGACGGCACCCGGCTCTGCTAGCCCGCCAGCTCCGAATACGGCGTCGCCGGGACCTGGGCCTCGATCGCCTTCTCCTCGGCGAGCAGTTTAGGCTTGCGCAGCCAGACGTAAATCTGGGCCACGATCAGCACCACGCAGATCGTCAAAAAGAACGCGCTGATCGGACGCTCGACGAAGGTCATCAGATCGCCGCGGGAGATCAGCAGGCTGCGCCGGAAGTTCTCCTCGAAACGCGGCCCCAGCACGAAGCCGAGCAGGATCGGTGCCGGGTGGAAGTCAAGACGCAGCAGGATGTAGCCGGCAACGCCGATCACCAGGGTCTCGCCGACCTGGAACATGTCATTGTTGGCGGCATAGACCCCGATGCAGACGAAGAACATCGCGCTCGGATAGAGGTAGCGGTAGGGAATGCTCAGGAGCTTCACCCAAAGACCGATCATCGGCACGTTCAGAATCACCAGCAGGATGTTTCCGATCCAGAAGCTTGCGATCAGGCCCCAGAAAATGTCGGCGTGCTGGCTGATGAGCTGCGGGCCGGGAACGATGCCGTGAATGATGAGGGCGCCCAGCAGCAGCGCCATCACGGTGTCTCCGGGAATGCCGAGGCTCATGGTCGGGATGAAGTCGCCCTGCACCGAGGAATGGGTCGAGGCCTCGGGACA
>Ga0182030_10010385_pt1 | contig 18916 bp, 16 predicted proteins | sample 812S3MmetaG_FD_121299 | JGI IMG/M metagenome (GOLD analysis project Ga0182030, IMG submission 121299) | Permafrost microbial communities from Stordalen Mire, Sweden - 812S3M metaG (Illumina Assembly) | ecosystem: Environmental > Terrestrial > Soil > Wetlands > Permafrost | place: Sweden...
AATTATCGGGTATACAGAAGTCCGTTTTACCCTTTCGAGGCGAAGCTCGCGGGCATTCGATTTCCCGGCCCCATCTCGAATTCCGCGGAGATGTTCATGCTGAATCCCGAATACTCCGCTCTGCCCGTGCCGGTTCGATTGTGGCGGCTATGGAGGGAGGAGAAATCGCACTATGGGCTTTGGCTCTACAACTCGGATTCCGCCTACGCTGGTTTTGGGCCGGTTTGTTTTGTGCTCGGCCTGCCGTCGCTCGCCATGGCGTTCGCCTTTTCGCTTCTGGACCGCAACTGGGTTGCCGCCTCCGTTTTGCTGATGATTGCGGGCGTTTACCTGGCGTTCGCTGGGAACATTTCGCCGAGGCTATCGCTGTTCATCCTCCCCGCCGTCGCGGTGGCGATTGCGTTGATGCTCACGGCGATCGACCAGGCGAGTGCTCCCTTTGGCGTCGTCGTCAGACTCCTCGGTATCGGCTTGGTCTCTTATACTTTCCTGGCCGCGGCAATGTCCCCATTGAACCCTGTTAGCATCAGGGATCAGCTTTTCAAATCGCCTCAGGAAAAGGATCTGGCCCACGACACGTTCCTGACCGCGTTCTCTGCAGTCCGGACGGCAATCCCAGCCCGCGCCGCCGTAGCCTATGACCAGTCCACCCTTTTTCTTTGGCCGCTGTGGCGCCCGGACTGGAATAATGAAGTCCAATTCGTTCCCACAACAGCCGGATGGGAAGCATGGCGCGTCAGGGCTGCGTCGCTCGGCATCACGCATGTCGCGGTCGGACGCTCGGCGACTTCTAACACGCGGGCTTCAAACATGGTCGAATGGGTTCGCCTGCACGGCGAGCATTTCCAGCTCGTCGCCAAAGGCTGGTCTGGAGCGTTGTATGCGTATCACCAGTGACCGGTTGAAGACTCTGCTACTCGCCCTTTACGGGGCGGCCATTCTTGTCACGCTCTGGTTCTACTTTCTTGTCCCAGCGCCGGAACGATGGCCATTTGTGATCCGGGCTTTGAAAAGCTGGCCCATTCTATTCCAGGGGTAGCTTTGTCAGCTACAGCGTCGGCAGCGCCTGAACGTCGCGGGCCGCCCACACCGTAGTGGAGTTCAAAAGCGCGGATTCATCGGTCGCCCAATTCCGCTTCTTACTGTCCCAGGCAAATAACTCAAAGCCCAGGTTCCTGAATAACTCGAAGCTATCCTGCTGGCGGCATCCCGCCCTCGCGCACCACCCTCGGTCGCTCTCAAACATCACGACCAGTTTTGGACTTGAAGCCATCAGCGCGCAAGCTCCGCGGAATACCGTGTATTCGCTCCCTTCCACATCCACCTTCATGAAATCCACTTCGGCAATTCCATTTTCCGATGCGAACCGGTCGAGCGTGAACACCGGCACTATTTCTCCGCTCGCGCCACTGGTCTCCTGCGCGGGGAGCAGGTAGCGATAGGCATCGCCGAATCCCGGGTCGCTCTGCAGCACGAAGTTCTGATCCGAACGGTGGCTCAGCGCAACCCGCACCGGTTGAACCTGGGTGCAGTTGTTCAGGGCGATGTTTTTGAGGAACCGGCGAAACGTTTCCGAAGACGGTTCGAAACCCCAGACGCGTCCGGTCTCGCCCACGCGCTGCTGCGCCAGAATCGAGTACACGCCAATATTCGCGCCGACGTCGATCACCTTCATTCCCGGTTTCAAATAGGCGGACGTCAAGGCCATCTCGGTCTTTTCAAAGAACCGTTGCAGCACAAGAAACTCCGCGATTTCGCCCTCCGGGTAGAGTTGGATGTCCACTCCCTCCGCCAGGTGGTAACGCGCGGGACGCCCATCCCGGTGCTGAAAACTGTAGAAGGCGTGCAGCGTTTGGCGGACCCACCGGCCCACGAAAGAGTGCCGGATTCCCGTGGCGCTCATCGCAGCTTTGCCTCGTCGTGCCGGAGCGCGTCTACCGTCTTTTTCGCGCGGCGCCCGTGAAGCAGGATGGAAACCAGAGCCGCGAAGTACCCTGGGGCAACTTTGGCTACTTTGAAAGTAGAGCTTCCCATGTCCACGCTCCTGTTAATCCAGGAAATGGGAACCTCTTCAATGTCGTAACCGGCCAGCACGGGTTTGAGCCCGGTCTCGGCGTTCGCCGCGAAATGTGGTTGTTCAATCACAAGCTGCTTCAGAATGTCCGCCCGGAATAACTTCAAATTGTTGGATAGGTCGCGCGCGCGAATCGGCAGCACCAGGTTCGCCAGAGCGTGGAAAGCGCGATTGGCGAGAATCTTGGGAAATGGATAATTGATCAACATCGAGTCGTAGGAAAAGCGGCTTCCGATGGCGCCCTCGCGCCCCCGCGCCACGGCATCGAACAGGTCCCGAAACTCGGGCAGGATGTGCAGGAAGTCGCAATCCATCGACAGGATATACCGGCCCGTTGCCGCTGCATACCCGTCCCGCAGCGCGAGACCCACGCCATTTGGCATCTCGCGGTTTACCAGCTTCACCCGCGGGTCCACGCGCGCCATCTCCAAAGCCACCTCAGCCGTACGGTCGCGGCTGTTATCGTTCACAATGATGATTTCGTGCAGGTAAGCGCCATACATGCCGATCAACGCATTCACAAGACGGGGGATGTTCATCTCTTCGTTGTGACAAGGAACAACCACGGACGTGGAGTTGAATAAAGACGCATGCTCCGCCAGATCGATGGGCGGGCGGGCGTCGGGCCCGCCCGGCTTTTTCGCCCAGATGTAGAGCGTCCCGCAGAGCTCCTTCACCAGAGGCGCATGCTCCGCAATGTAAGAGAAGGATTGTAGAGCCTGAATCAGCCGGCGCGGAATGCGAGGGTGTACGATGTCGAACGGAATCACCTCGATATTCGTGAAGCCCTGATGCGATGCGGCTTTCATCAGTTTGTACTTCCGCATGGGCGCCTGACACCTCGCGTGTCCGGCCCACCGTCCAATGGCGGGCACCGCGTTCTTAATGAAAACCTGCGGGTTCCAGTGGTTGGCCTCGAAGAATAGAATCTGCCCACCCGGCTTCAGCAGCCTTCGCAGGGCCTGCAGGTTTTGGGCATATTGGTCATGGCATAAGATAGCGGTCCCGATGATGTAGTCAAAGCTTTCGGGTTCGAAGGAGGCAGTCAATTCCTCGACAACCCTCACCACCCGCACGTTTGGCAATTGCCTTTGCTCTAACGACGCGGCGAGATCGTCATTGAACACGGCGGCGGTGATCGGATTTCCGCCCTTCAGCACCAAAGAGAGTTGTTCGGTCCACAGACCGCTGCCCGCCCCAAGTTCCAGCACCGTTTCGCCCGGCAGGACGTGGAAGCAGTGGCGCACGGCCACGGCGCGCCACCTGAGTTTCGAGGGAGACGTGGCCGGGTAGCGAAGCCAGTATGCCTCGCGGTGAGACTCCATTTCGCGAAGATTGGATACGAGAGACATCGGGACTCGGCTACTCGGCGCCCGCCTGTTCCGCGTTCAGCTTCCCCGCCACTACGTACTGGTATCCGATGATGCTCACTAATACCGCGGCCGGAGCCAGTTGAACCAGTAACCGCGTGTACGACTGCTCGATCAGCACGGCGATGTCTTTATTGCTGAAGTAGAAAATAATGTGATCCATCGCGATCAGGGCGATCACGGCGCACGCCAGCGCGCGTTCCCTGGCCCCGCCCTTCCAAAACAATACCGGCAGCGCGACGGCGAAGACCGGCCAAAAGATACCCCAGTCGGGTTGAGAGAACATAAAGTGCGCACAGAGGCTGGGGATGAGCCACAACCTCTGTAAAGCGAGGGCGAAATGGGCCTTGTCAAAAGGGCCATAGACGGTCCCTGGAGTCACCATCCACGCCAGATAAGCCCGGCGCAACACGGCACAAGCGGCAACCAGCCCGATTGCCCCGGCATTTTGGCGTACCGATGCCGCCATTTCACGCGTTCCCCTCGATGCCCAAACCATTAGAATTGCGGCGCACGCCACGCCGAAGAGAATTTCACCCTCGCTTTTCACCAGCAGCATTCCCCCAAGCAGCCAGGGGGCCGCACGGCGATAGGTCGGTAAGCGGGAATCGCCGGCGTAGAACAAGGCCGCAAGGGCACCCGCCACCAGCGCGGCTTGCGGCATATCGGCATATCCACCAAGCACCAGACCCGTCGAAACCGCGGGAGTCAGAGCCAGAATTGCGCACGCGCCCAATGCGGCGGCAGGCGGAACAAACACGCGCGCCGCCTGAAACGTGGAGATCAGCATCGAAACGTAGAAGAACGGGAAGACCGCTTTCATCGCCTCCCAATTGAACCGGCCTTCCACCTTAGCCACCAGTGCTTCAAATAGCGGGACGGTCTGCGGGTAAGCCGCCACTCGCTCCGGATCGCAGCAGCCCGGAAACGAAACCAGATCGGGCTCGTGGGGCGTGAGAAGCTCTTGCGTCAAAGCTCCGCGGGTATCGAGCACCATCGCTTTCGTGGCCCAAATCTGGTAGCCATCCCAATAGTAAATGATCCGGTAATTCTCAACTGTGAACTGAACCACCGCCAGCACCACGAGAGCCAGCAGAACCTTGGGTACCAAGCCGGCGAATGTCGAACCGCGCAAGGCAGCCGTTCGCCGCGCAGATCCCTTCCGCATCTTGAATACTCTCCGCACGCCACTGAAAAGACCGGTGAAAACCAAACCGCCCGCCGTCACGTTTAATGCATTGCCGTGGAGCACCAGGGAGAGCGGAAAGAAAATCGTCGATGTCAGCGACAGCCCCACCAGAAACGACAGATTCCACTCGAGCACGGTACGCGACCATCGGCCCAGCACCGCTTCGCCGAGAGTTGCCATCGAGTACGCGATCACCAAAGCCGCGACCGCGGCAAGCGGACGCAAGAACCTCAGTTCCACAGTTCCGCCAACGCCATGGAACTCCCGTTCGCGGAATTTGGGAGATCGATTTCGCCAGTGATTCCAGGCGGGGGAGTGCCCGCAATCAACGCGTATCGAACAGCGTGTTTTTGCCGGAACCACTGAACTTGCGTGGAGTTGAACACTCCCAAACCAACCACCGGCAGCACAATATAGTCGGGATAGAGGGACCGTTTCCAAAGACCAAATTGCCAGAACTCGCCCTTCGCCATGTAGTAGAAGAGCGTCGAACCTTTGGGCACAATCTTCTTGACCATCTCGACCTGCGTCACATGAGCCGGCGGCAGAACGAAACCAGGGGAATAGAGGCGTACGATCTTGTATTCACGAAGACTGCTCTTGCCGGCGATATAGACGCAGTAAGCCAGCACCGATGCAGCGAGGAATGCGCCTGCCAGCGTACGTGTGCGAACCGTCAAATCGTGTCCCTCCGTCGTACCCCCAGCCGCACCCCACGGAAAATACTCAGACTAGCATTTCGGCATCGTTCCACGTACTTATGCGAAAATGTCGATGGTTTGCTGTTGCGTAAGAATGTTGATTAAAAACCTGGTCTCAATCCTGATCCCGCTGTACAACGAGGAGCGGTTCATCGGGACGCTGCTCGAACGGGTGTTGTCGGCACCCCTGCAGGAGGGCCTTTCGCGGGAAATCGTGGTGGTGGACGATTGCTCCAAAGACCAGTCCCTCCAGATCGCGCAAGCTTATGAGCAGCACTATCCGGGGCTGATCCGCGTGGTGCGCCACGAACTCAACCAGGGCAAAGGCGCAGCGATTCGCACTGCGCTGGCTGGTGCCCAGGGTGAATTCTGCGTATTTCAGGACGCTGACCTGGAGTACGACCCGCGCGAGATTGCAAGTCTGCTGCAGCCCATGCTGGACGGCGATGCCGATGCGGTATTCGGTTCCCGCTTCGCATCCACCGGCGTGCGGCGTGTGCTCTACTTCTGGCACACGGTAGCGAACCAGGCGTTAACGCTTCTTTGCAACATCGCCTCCAACTTGAACCTGAGTGACATGGAGACATGCTACAAGGCCTTTCGTACTGAACTCCTCAAGACCATTCCGTTGCGCAACAACCGCTTCGGGATGGAGCCGGAACTCACCATCAAGATCGCCAAGCGAAAGGCCCGCGTTTACGAGACGGCCATCAGCTATCACGGGCGAACTTATGAGGACGGCAAGAAGATCGGATTGAAAGACGCGTTCTCCGCTCTCTGGGTCATCGTGCGCTTCGCCTTCACCAAAGATCTCCATGTCGATTCCGGGCCGGAGACCCTGGAGGCGCTCTCCAACGCGCCGAAATTTAACGGCTGGATGGCCGACACGATCCGGCCATATGTGGGGCGTCAGGTCCTCGAAATCGGAGCGGGAATCGGAAACCTGACCACGGCCCTGCTCACCGGGAACCAGCGATGGATCACCGCCGACATCGCTCCCGAACACCTGGCGAAGCTTCAGGAAAAATTTGGGGAGACCCCGAATGTGGAGATCCGCTACTGCGATCTGATGGCGCCCGCTACATTCGAGCCGCTCCTCGGCGAAATGGATTCGGTGGTGTGCCTGAATGTGCTGGAGCACATTGAAGACGACATGCTGGGTCTCAGGAACATTCACTCGTCGCTAAAGCCCGGTGGACATGCGATTGTTCTGGTGCCGCATGACAATGCGATTTATGGGACGCTGGATACGGCTTTGGGGCATTACCGCCGCTATTCCCATGAAGAGCTCCGGCAAAAGATGGAGCAGAGTGGTTTTCAGGTAAAGCACATCCTGGAATTCAACCGTGTCTCGCGGCCGGCCTGGTATCTGAGCGGCCGTGTGTTCAAGCGCCGCGCGATAGGGACCGGGCAGATGAGAATCTTTGAACGCCTGGTATGGCTGATGCGGAAGGTGGATCACCATCTGCCGTGGCCGCCGACTTCCATCATCGGCATCGGAGAGAAACAGTCCCAGCCCGGTTAGAGCTCGCGGAGTACAATGATCCGGTGTCCCTGGAAAACGACCTGGAAAGAATCCTTCTGCAGGAGCACACTCTGCGGTTTCCGCAGTTCGATGAAGATGCGGCCTGGAAGATTGGAGCCCGCCTGCGTGAACTGGCGGCGGAGCGCCGTCTTCCGGTGGTGGTGGATGTCCGCCGCTTCGGTCATCCGCTCTTCTATGCGGCGCTCGCCGGCACCACGCCCGATAATGCCGAGTGGGTCAGGCGCAAGAGCAATGTCGTCGCCCGTTTCCACCGAAGCTCGTATGCGATTGGCCTGGCCCTACTCCAGAAGAACACGAACCTCCTGGAGAAATACGGCATCGAACCGGCGGACTATGCATCCCACGGGGGCTCCTTTCCGATCGCCGTTTCGGGCAGCGGGATCATCGGCAGTATCACCGTCTCCGGGCTACCGCAGAGAGAAGATCATGAACTGGTGGTAGAGGCCCTTTGCGGGGAACTCGGGCGCGAGTACGCCGACCTGGCGCTTCCCGGTTCGGGAGGGAAACAGGCATGATCGCTCTGGTGACCGGCGCGGGCAGCGGCATTGGCCGCGCAGTGAGCGTGGCTCTCGCGGGCGCGGGCTATTCCGTCGTCCTGGCCGGAAGGCGCGCTGCGGAACTGGATGCGACCGCGGCCCTTGCCGAAAATGGAAAAGCGCTGGCGATCCCCACTGACGTGACGGACGCGGAAAGCGTGCGTGCATTGTTTGCGCGGATTCGTCAAGCTTTCGGCCGGCTGGACCTCCTGTTCAATAATGCCGGAACCGGTGCGCCGCCCGTCCCTTTTGAGGACCTCACGTTCGAACAGTGGAACCGGGTGGTGTCCGTCAATCTCACCGGCGCATTTCTGTGCGCGCAGGAGGCCGTCCGGCTGATGAAGGCGCAGCACCCGCAAGGCGGTCGCATCATCAATAACGGGTCCATTTCAGCGCATGTTCCCCGGCCCAACTCTGCGCCTTACACCGCCACCAAGCATGCCATCACGGGGCTCACCAGGAGCCTTTCACTCGATGGCCGCAAACACAATATCGCCTGTGGTCAGATAGACATTGGGAATGCCTCCACGCAAATGACGCAGCGGATGTCTTCCGGGGTTCCGCAAGCCGATGGTACGACGCGGCCGGAACCGGTGATGGACGTGCGGCATGTGGCCGACGCCATCCTTTACATGGCCGGCTTGCCGCTCGATGCGAATGTTCAATTCATGACGGTGATGGCAACCAAGATGCCCTTTGTAGGTCGCGGATGATGATGAAAACCTTACGCTTTGCAATTGCTCTCATTTTGTCGATCTCTGCCTTTGCCGCGCCGGTGGTGTGGACTCCCGCGGCCGCCGCGAACTGGCATGCGCGGCAGGGTTGGATGGTCGGCGGAAACTACATTACTTCCAGCGCCATCAACCAGCTCGAAATGTGGCAGGCGGAAACGTTCGATCCGCAACGCATCGATACCGAACTCGGCTGGGGGCAAAGCATCGGAATGAACACCATGCGCGTGTTTCTGCACGATCTGCTCTGGCAGCAGGACCCGGATGGTTTCCGCAAGCGCGTCAATACGTTTCTCGAGATTGCTCACAAGCACCACATTCGTCCGCTCTTCGTGCTGTTCGATTCGTGCTGGGATCCCAATCCGCATCTCGGCCCGCAGCGAGCCCCGCGTCCGGGCGTCCATAACTCCGGGTGGGTCCAGAGCCCAGGCGTACCCGCGCTGGAAGATCCCGCCCAGTATCCCCGCCTCGAAGCCTATGTAAAAGGGATTGTCGGCGCGTTCGCCACGGATGACCGGATACTCGGTTGGGACGTTTGGAACGAGCCGGACAATCTGAATGAAAGCGCCTATAACGATCCGAAGGATAAGATTCAGCGCGTCGCCGTGCTGCTTCCGCGGGTCTTCGAGTGGGCGCGGTCCGCGCATCCGAGCCAGCCTCTCACCAGCGGCGTGTGGAAAGGTGGTTGGACGCCGGCCAAACTTGAGCCGGTCGCGAAGATTCAGATCGAGAATTCCGACATTGTCACCTTCCACAGCTATGATCCGCCGGCGGAATTTGAGCGCAAGGTCGCACAACTCCGGAACTACAACCGCCCGATGGTTTGCACGGAGTACATGGCGCGCCCCAGGGGGAGTACGTTCGAGGCGATTCTACCCCTCGCCAAGAAACTGGATGTAGGGGCTATCAACTGGGGGTTCGTACAGGGAAAGACGCAGACCAATCTGCCTTGGGACTCCTGGAAGCATCCCTACGTCGACCATCCGCCAGCGGTTTGGTTTCACGACATCTTTTATCCGGATGGCACGCCCTACCGGCAGGAAGAAGTCGATTTGATCCGCCGGTTGACGGCCCCGTAAACCACCCGCCTGGAAGCGCGCCTAAACCCGAGGCGCTGATCCGCCGATCATCCTTTGGATGGAGCTCGACTTTTTGGCGGAGCGCGAGTTTCGGCTATTAATCCTGATGTGCGTGCTTCTCGGCGTGTGCGCGTGGGTGAGCACCAAGCTTTCGCTGGACGCCGGGGGCGCATCCTGCATCTGGATTTCGAATGGCCTCATTTCCGCGTTCATACTGACCGTTCCGGCGGGGTGGAAAAAGCATTTCTTCATCGCCGGGGAAGTCGTAAATACGGGCGTCGACCTCGCATTCGGAGATCCGCTGATTCCCGCCCTCTGGTTCGCTCTCTGTAGTTGCGCGGAAGTGCTGATCGCGGTTCTGCCCCTCCGGCATTTCGCGGTTCGAGCGGACGTCTCCAATCGCCGGGCCATGTGCCGCATCGCCTACTTCGCAGTCTTCCTGGGGCCACTGACAGGCGCCCTGCTGGGTGCGCCCGCAATCGCCATGCAGCAAGACCGTCCCTGGCCGGAAGTCTTACGCCTCTGGTTCTTATCCAGTTCCCTCGGAGTCGCTGCAAGCCTCCCGTTCGTATTATTCCTGGCGACTCGCGACGGCCGCCGCCGCAGTCTTCGCGCGTGGATCTTCGACATCGCCTGGGCCGGCCCCTTGGTAGCCTGTACTTTCGCGGTATTTTGGCAGACCAAATACCCGGCTATCTTTCTGCTGTTTCCGCCCCTCATCGCTGTAATCCTGCGCTTCCGATTGGCCGGCGCGATTTTTGGAACTTCGTTGGTCGTGATCGTTGGAGCGGCATTCACGGCCGAAAGTCATGGACCCTTCGCAGTTTCCCGGGTAGGCACGCTGATGGAGCCGGTGATGCTGTTCCACATTTTCGGACTCATGCTATTCGCAACGTGCATCCCGGTTGGGCTTCAATTTAAGGAACGGCACAGGCTTGCTTGTGAATTGAAAGAAGCGAACCAAAGGCTGAGCGATCTGGCGCTGATCGATGGGCTGACCGGCGTGCAGAACCGTCGCAGTCTCGATCTTCTTCTGGATTCGGAATGGTCGAACGGACAACTGGGGGACAAGGAGCTCTCTCTGTTGTACATCGATATCGACTTTTTCAAGCGCTTTAATGACACGTATGGCCACCCGAGTGGCGATGATTGCCTGCGCAGAGTCGCCCGGACCCTTGTCGCAAGCGTCCCGATGCCCGCCGAATGCGTCGGTCGCTACGGCGGGGAGGAATTCGTTGTCGTTCTGCCGGAGACGTCCGCCGGCTCGGCTCAGGCGACGGCGGATCGAATCACCGCGTCGATTCGGGACCTCGACATCCCCCATGAAGCGAGCCCTTTTGGCGTCGTCACGGCCAGCGTGGGGATCGCCACCGTCCGCCCCACGCCCGATGCGAATCCTTCGTGGCTGGTTCATTTAGCCGACGACGCCCTCTATGCCGCCAAGCGGTCCGGCCGGAACCGGATCGAGCTGAGCGCCCAGGGCGCCCGCGGCGAGTGCGTCCTCACCTAAGGGAGCCGCAGCCTAAACTCCGGGAACGGAACCGCCGATCATCCATGGGATGAAGCTCGACTTTTGGGCGGAGCGCGCCCACTACTCATCGCGATGGAACTACAGGGACTTGCAGGCGCTTCTCTTTATGTTCGCGCTGGTGGCGGTTTGCGCGTGCGCCAGCGCCAAGCTTTCCAGCGACGCCGGCAACGTGACGAGTATCTGGGTCTCCAACGGGGTCATCTCCGCCTTCATCCTCACCGCGCCAAAACACCGGAGACTGCCCCATTTCGCAATCGGGATTTTGGAGAATATCGTCATTGGCATAGCCCTGGGAAACACTCTGCCCTCGGAGTGCTGGTTCGATCTCTGTAATTCCGTGGAAGTGTTGATCACCGTGTTGCCCCTCCGCCAGTTCTCCCGCGCCGATATCCTGAACAAGCGAGCTGTTTGCCGGCTCGTTTACTTCGGTCTGTTCCTGGGGCCGTTGGCTGCGGGATTGCTCGCCGCGCCCGCGTTGAGGATTCTGCAAGGCGAGCCATTTCTTCAAGGCCTGCGGGTTTGGTCCCTCGGGGACGCGCTGGGAAGCGCGGCCAGCCTCCCGCTCGTCTTGCTCATCATGACTCGCGGTACCACTCGCGAGAGGAGAACGGCGCAGAGCGCGGCCGAAAAAGCCGCCGGCGCCACATGGCTGGCGCTTCTCGTAGCCGTCGCCTTCGCGGTGTTCGGCCAGACCTCCTATCCAATTTCATTTCTGCTCTTCCCGCCCCTTGTTGCGCTGATCTTCCGATTGAGAATGACAGGCGCGGTCATCGGCACTTCGATCGTTGTGGCCATCGCGGCCGCATTCACCGCGGAGGGTCATGGACCATTCGCCCTGAACGCGGCGACTTCCATCACCGGGCACGTCCTGCTGTTTCAAGTCTTCGGATTAATCGTTTTCGCGTCGTGCTTTCCCCTTGGACTGGTGATCGAAGAGAGGCGCTGTCTGGAAGATGAACTCAGGCTCGCCAATGGAAAGTTGAGCGAACTGGCGCTACGCGACGGCCTCACGGGCGTACTGAACCGGCGCAGCCTGGACGAGATTCTGGAAGCTGCCTGGTCCAGCGCCGCTGCCCATGGACGCGAGCTTTCACTGGTGTACCTCGATATCGATTTCTTTAAGCGATTTAACGACGCCTACGGTCACCAAAGCGGGGATGATTGCCTGCGGAGAGTGGCGCGCAGCCTTGTCGAAAACGTACGCCGGTCGGAAGATTGCGTGGCGCGTTATGGAGGAGAGGAGTTTGTGATCGTCCTGGCGGAGGTGTCTGAAAGTTCCGCCCGAAGCACGGCGGAACGAATCACGGAGGCTATCCAAGAACTGAAGATCCCGCACATCGACAGCCCCTTCGGAGTGATTACGGCCAGTTTCGGCATCGCCACCGTTCGCCCCAGCAGTGGCGGAAGCCCATCGTGGCTGGTTCACTTAGCGGACGATGCGCTCTACGCGGCAAAACGCGGCGGCCGGAATCGGATTGAGACTTGCGTCACAAGCGCCAGTCGCGAGTGCGTTCTCAACTAAAGTCTGTTCAAGCGAGCCGGTCCAGCGCAAAGGCATAAGCGCCGACCGCAATCGCTTCGCTGGTGCCCAATCGGGAGACGCCAATGCCGGTGCGCGCCTCCGCGTCATAGCGCACTATTCGCCCCGACCCCGGAACGTTCACTTCCCTGGCCGATGCCTGTAAGAATCCCGATCTTCCGTCCGCGTCTTCCAGATTGAACGCCCTGGCGATCAGACGCCGCCGGCCCTCACTCGCCGGATAAACATCGTTCACTGCTTCAACCAGGCGTCCGAGAAATACAGGATGCGCGGCCGAGATGCCGCCGCCGATTACGGCCAGGCCATCAATCAGGGTCAGGGCCTGTGCGATCGCATCGCCGGCCACCGTTCCCATGCGCCGGAAAGCTTCGCAAGCCGCGGTCTGATCCCCCGCGCCAGAGCCCATCGCGATCGCAAATAGACTCTTCGGCTCCGGAGCTTCGCAAAGCGGTACACCCGCCAGTTCGGAATAGGATCGCTGCACGGCGCGAATGCACGCGCCTTCCTCCGCGTTGATCGATGGGTTCAGCTTGTTCCGCAGCAGCCACGCCTCGCCCGCAATGGAATTGTCGCCAATCACCAGCTTGTTATCGATCACGAGGCCCCCGCCCAATCCGGTTCCCAATGTGACGCCAAACAGGTTTCGATACCGCCTGGCGCTTCCACTCTCTTCGAGCAAGCCGTTCACCCACGGAAGAATACCGGCGATAGCCTCGCCGTATGTGAACAGGTCGCCGTCATTGTTTATGTAGACCCGGACGCCGAAGTGATCTTCCAGCATGGGGCCCAGCGCCACCCCGCCGCGGAAGGCGTGCAGGTTGGGCAGTTCGCCGATGATGCCGGCGGGATAATCGGCAGGCCCTGGGAAAGCGAAACTGATGGCGGCCGGCGGCTCCGGCAGTCTCTCGCGAACGGCCTCGAAACCGCGTACGATGTTGGCCAGACACTTGTCCAGTTGATCACCGTCGGAAGGCGTCACCACCGGCTCGACGATCCGGCGGTTTCCCTGAATTGCCGAGAAGCGAAAGCTGGTGCCCCCGGCATCGAGCGTCAACACGATCCGCGGGTCCGCGTCGAAGCGAACGGGCATGGGCCTCAGGCGACTGCGGCTTGTGCCGCGGTTCCCACTTCTCTCGAACCCCGGAATCCGTAAAAGACGATGTAGAGATAGCAGAGGGCCGGTAGCATAAACGCAAGGTGAATCCCGATTCTATCGGCCATGAGACCCTCGGCAACAGGGATAATCGCGCCGCCGACGATTGCCGCGATCAACAGCCCAGATCCCCGGCCTGTGGCTGGCCCTAACCCTGCGATACCCAGCGTGAAGATGCTCGGGAACATTATCGAATTAAACAGGCCCACCGCCAGGATGCTCCACATGGCTACGTGCCCGGTGGTGGCCATCGACGTGAGTACCAGCAGAAACGATGCGCAGGCGGCAAAACCCAGCACCGCGCCGGGGCGAAGTTTCTGCAGGATTGCGGAACCGATGAATCGACCCACCATCGCCGCGCCCCAATAGAGCGACACGTAGTTGGCGGCGGTCTTCTCAGACATATCGCCGATATCTTTCTGATGCAAATAGTTCACGAGAAAGCTTCCAATCGAAACCTCGGCCCCCACGTATACGAAGATTCCGATCACCCCGAAGATGAGGTGTTTGTAGCGCCACAGACTGATTGCCTTCGCCGTGTTCGGGTCGTCCGAATCTACCGGATCGGGCTCCGTCGTGATCTTTGGTAGCTTGTAGAAAGCGATTACCGTAGCGAGCGCGATGAGCGCGAGACCAATCAGCAGGTACGGCATTCTGACGGACGATGCTTGCTGTTGCCGGTAGCTCGCGAGCACCGCGGCGGGCATCCGGCGGAGTTCCGCCTGATCCTTCGGCGCGTCGGCCAGAATCAGGAAGCCACCGATCAGAGGTGCAATCGTCGTCCCGAGCGAGTTGAACGCCTGCGTGAGATTGAGCCGGCTAGACGCGGTGCGAGGGGGTCCCAGTACGGATACATAAGGGTTTGCCGACACCTGCAGCGCGGTAATTCCAGCCGCGAGAATAATCAGGGTTCCCAGAAACAGCGGGTAAGAAGGGGCAATTGCGGCGGGGATGAAACCGAGCGCGCCCGCGCCCATCACCAGCAGCCCGGTCACCATTGTTTTCTTGTAACCGATCCACTCCACCAACTTGCCGGCCGGAACCGCAAAAACAAAATACGATGAGAAGAATGCGAACTGTATCAGCATCACGCTCGCGTACCCGAGGTCGAATATGGTCTTCAGGTGCGGCACCAGAATGTCATTCAGGCACGTGAGAAACCCCCACATGAAAAACAGGGTTGTCACCATGGCCATTGCGCCGTAATCCGTCTTAAGGGGGCCGATCGACGTGGGGTTCGCTTTAGAGGTCTGCTGGATCATAAATGACGTTATGAGCCTATCACTATTGGTTCCGGCGCGAAACTGGAATCGTGGCTGCCCGCACGTTCCACCCGCGCAAATTCAGCGCAAGCTGCCCCGCTTCCGCACCCTTTGGACAATCGATCTCAATCACTTTCGATTCCCCCGCAAGCAGCGAAACATAGTTGTCGCTGAAGTACGCCGGCAACACCCGCTTCCCAGTAGCCTCGTTCACCAGCGTCAACTTACTCATCAAAGCGGGCGCCGCACCGGAATTCGTCAGCTTCACGGTAATGAGGGAACCTTTCGCCGATGCGCTCCCGGCCAGCTCCACCTGCGGAAGGTCATTCAACCGCCGGTAACCCGAGAGTTCCGGCGCGTACCAATAGAAATTTTCGGAAGCCAGCGCGCCTTTCGCGTCCAGCAGCTCCAGCTTTACGAACGCCAAATCCTGCCCCGGCAACTCCACCCGAAACGCTTCAGTTGCGCTCACCGGCGCCGCGGTCAACGTCTGCTCTTTCGAAAACACCTGCTTCCCGTCAATCGAAAACGCGCGCGCCCGCAGCGTGAGCCCTTTCATCCCCTGGGCGGTATTATTCACCACCGCTGTTTCGAGGCCCGGCAGATTCATCTGCACATGCACCGGCTCGCAACCCTTCTTCGCGCCATAAAACGAGCCCTGCGTATCGTAATCCGAACTCAAAATCTGCCAGTTCGTGCTGGGCCACGCCGGCTGCGTCATCCACAGCATCCGTCCCGTGTTGGGATTCCACAGATGCGCATTCATCCCTTCAAAAATCGCCCGGTGATTCGCGTAGTTGATCATCTGGGCCTTGCGCTCGAAATCCACCAGATCCGCCGGCGCACCAAATTCCTCGTTCATCGCCGCCATGAAGAACTTGGTATCGCCGTTCCCGCCGAAATGCCAGTCGTGATAAGCCCAGGTATCGCTGGGCGGCCACTGGTCTTCCGCCGGCACGGCATTCTGAAACGCCTCCAGCGTGGGGAACGACGGAATGCCCACTTCCACCGCGAAGCCGCGCGAAAGCTTCGTGAAATAATCCACCGGCTCGTGATGCAGATAGGGTCCGCTGTTCTGCAAATTCACCTGGTTCGAAGTCGGCATGTAAATCCGCGTGCCATCCAGCTCGCGAATCAACTTGTCGAGCCCCACGTTGATGGCCGGCGGCGGAACACCTTCATTGCGCCCGCACCACATCACAATCGAAGGATGGTTTCGATAGCGCAGCAGCGTCTCGCGCGCGTTGTCCAGAAACAGGGCCGAATCCGACGGCTCCACGTTATAGTCCTGCGTCGATTCCCAAAAGTCGTTCCACACCAGCAGCCCGTACTCATCCGCCAGATCGTAGAAAACCTCTTCCGTGCTTTGGCCTACCCAGTTGCGGATCATGGTCAGATTCGCATCCCGGTGCAGCCGGAAAAACGGCTCCAGGTGCTCGCGCGAACTGCGCTTCCGCGAATCGTCGATGCCCCAGCTTCCGCCCTTGCAGACGATCCGCACGCCGTTCACTTTGATAATCAGGAACGGTTCGGCGCGCTTATCTTCCACAGGCGAAATCGAGGCGGAGTGCTCTTCTCCGGGCGGCAGCGAATACACCCAGCCTGCGGCCGATTGCAGAATGCCTTCATGCCGCGTATCGATCACCTCTTCTCCGGATTCCGCCGTCTTCACCGGCGCATATTCCACGCGCCGCAGCGCACCGGCGGAATCCAGCAGGCTCAATTCATATGTCACTTCCCGAATTCCAAACCGCAACTGCTTCGAGTCGCTCAAGTCTCCGCCATTCAAAACCGAGAGCTTCAGATGATACAGTTCCGGCTTTCCGTAACCATTGGGCCACCAAAGCCGCGGATGTTCCACTGCTGCCTCGAAAACAGCCTCCGAGCGTCCTGGTGTAACGGTCACCTGCTTCGACAGCTCCACGCCTTCAAAGGAGGCGTGCACCATGGATGAAATTGGCACGCGAGTTGAATTCGTCAGCGGAACATGAATCGTCACCTCAGCGCGATCTGCCGATGGCAGCTTCGTAATCACGCGCGGATCGCCAATCGCGACGGTGCCAACGGCCGTCAAGGTCACGTCCTGCCAAATGCCCGTATTGCGATCCCGGACTGCCGGAATCCAATCCCACCCTTCCGTACAAACGAACGTCGGCCCATCCAGGCACATCGCGCCGCCATTCTCGCCGGGCCCCGCTTTGATGGATTGTTCATGCCCAATTCCCGGATGCGGCGGAGGTGAAATCCGGACGGCCAGCGCGTTCCTGGTTCCGGCCAGAATCGAGCCGACATCGAATACGCCGCGAACAAAAGCGCCTCGAATGTCTCCCAACCGCTTGCCGTTGAGCCAAACTTCGGCCGCGTAGTTGATGCCTTCAAACGTGAGGACGAAATGCTGTCCGCCCCCCAGGGCTGGCGCCGTGAACTCTGTCCGATACCAATAATCCCGCCGGCTCAGCGATTCCGGGATCGCCATATTGTTCAGGCCGTAATCGGGATCGGGATACACGCCGTTGTTGATCATCGTGGTCAAAACAGTGCCCGGAACCGTCGCCGGCATCCAGGAACCGGCGTCGAACCCAACCTTCGAAAGAACATCCCCTTTCGCCCGAACCTTGGGCTCTTCCATCAGATGCCACGCGCCCAGCGCGGAAGCAACCGGCGGCGTCTTCGCCACAGGCTTTGAAAACGCAGCTAACGACTTCGGCAATGTTCCCGGATCTTGCGGAGCCCGATACCCAGCCTGAGCGCGCGTCTGAAATGGCCAGCATTTCGACCCGACCTCGAACCGCGCCAAATCAAAATTCTCATGCGTCGTGGCCAGAGCCTGAATCCGGGATTCGGGCAGAAGCTCGGTCTCAAACGTGAACCCTAAAATCCGGCCGCTGAAAGGACCCATCGTCATCGTGCCGCTGCCGCCCGGTACCTTGATTGTCGATTCGCCCACAAGCTTCCCGTCGCTATAGAGACGCAACGTTTTTCCGTCGTAAGTAGCAGCCGCGAAGCGCCACGCGCCCACGCTCACCTCATTCGACGCCGTAACCGCCCGGAACGTCAGATGACCATCAACGATCGTTAGAGTGCGTTCGCCAACCGCGCCTAGTAAGGCCGGGCCGCCGGGCTGTTGATCCATTCGGAACCAGAGATACATCGACCACTGTGCGGCGTCCGGCGCGTGAATCTTCTTCTCCAACCCCACGCCATCCCGGATGAACGACCCGTTATAAGGCCCGTAAGTCATGGCCACGAAAGCTAGCAGAGCGCTCCACATGCATCAAACTCTAACAAGGTTTGGATAGATAATGTCGAAATGAGGCCCGCTTGCGTCCTACTGTTTGCCGTCGCTACTTCGCTGTACGGCGCCGATGCGATCCGCTGGGGAGCGCCGCATAACAATCTCCAACTCGGAATCGGCGCAACCGCAACCGCGCTGCACTTCTTTTTGAAGAACGCCAGCACTGAGACTATGGATCTGCCGATCGGCTCCGTCGAGTCGAGAGGCCACGCGTACAACGTTCAAATAACGGCCCACTCGCCAGAGGGCAACGACCTTCCCGTCTTTGATACGAACGGTATGGGGATCGCGGGCTCCTTCGGACCTTCCTTCATCAACGCCACCATACCCTCCGGTCACGTGTGGGAAATCATCATTCCGTTCAGCCAGCTAATCTGCGTCATCGACCACAAGGATGTTCAACTCCCAACTCTCCTGAAGCAGGGCTACCCGCTACGCGCATCCTTCGCAGTAAACGAAACCAAAATCTCCGCACCGGAATTCGTATTCGAGGCGACCCTCACTCCCACTGAATCCGCTCGAGAATCGCGCGAAGATGATTTCCCTTTACCTGGGAACCCGCCGGCCAAAGTGAGTCCTTAGGGCATCGAGCACTTCAGGGAAAATGCAGTAGGCTCCCCAGAACGCCACGGCGAAGGCAGTCAATAGCGAGGCCGACAAAAGACCGTCAAGCCCGCTGCGATTGTCCAACGCGATTGAGATCCATAGACTGGCGGCCGCGAGGTAAATCAGAATGCGGCGGCGACGCCCGGGGCGTGTCGCCCACCCGGTGAGGAGACTCGAACCCATTATGCGGCGGCTTTTTGGTCCTCCTGGGAAGGTGCGGCGGTGTGGATTGCGGTGTTTTCGGCGGTCGGATGTGTGGCGTTTGCTGTCGGGGCGGCGGCGGCGAATTGAGGTGTTGGAACG